>Ga0163199_1002997_pt1 | contig 10266 bp, 8 predicted proteins | sample PL_2010_150m_FD_113537 | JGI IMG/M metagenome (GOLD analysis project Ga0163199, IMG submission 113537) | Freshwater microbial communities from Powell Lake, British Columbia, Canada to study Microbial Dark Matter (Phase II) - PL_2010_150m | ecosystem: Environmental > Aquatic > Freshwater > Lake ...
ACAATTATGTTTACTGCAGGAGCAAGACCAGTTGCGCAATATCGCGGGAAACCAATTGGCACAGGCACAGATTTGTGGCGAATGTGGTCGGATTACCGAGCAAAGAAAATTAGCGAAGAGCAGTGGAAAGAGTTTGAAGGTTGTTTAAATTGTGGTTTGGGTTCTTGCAACACAATGGGAACCGCATCATCAGTTGCAATGATGGTTGAAGCACTTGGCTTAACACTTCCTGGAACATCAGTAATTCCCGAGAACGATCCAGCTCGCACAGCTGCAGCGTTTAATTCCGGTCGTGAGATTGTAAAGATGGTTAACGAAGAGATTATTCCCTCAAAAATTTTAACTCCCGCCGCCTTTAGAAATGCAATGCGGGTATTGCATGCATGTGGTGGTTCTACAAATGCGATCATCCACCTCCTTGCAATCTCTGGGCGTATCGACGGCGGATTGACACTAAGCGTTATAAATGAACTTGGAACAGGTCTGGCAGTTATCGCAGATGTCGAGCCATCTGGTGCCAAGTTAATTCAAGACTTTAATCAGGCTGGTGGTCTGCCCGCCTTGATTGCAAACTGTAGAGATGCTTTCGAATTAGATGAACAAACACTTATCGGTAAGAGCTGGCGGGAAATAGTTAAGGGCGTAGTTCCAAGTAATAAAACTATTCGCACACTTCAAGATCCGATTTATCCATCAGCCGCCTTCGCTGTACTTAAAGGAAATCTCGCACCAAATGGCGCGGTAATAAAAGTTTCGGCGGCTTCCAAAGAGTTACTTTCACATACTGGACCTGCTGTTGTATTTCATGGGTATTCAGATATGCGCATCCGAATTGATGACCCTGCTTTAAATATTACAAAAAATTCAGTTTTGGTTCTGCGCGATTGTGGTCCTGTTGGAGTTCCAGGAATGCCGGAATGGGGAATGATTCCAGTGCCAAAGAGATTAATTGAAGAGGGCATTACGGATATGGTTCGAATCTCTGATGCTCGGATGAGCGGAACATCTTTCGGAACTTGCGTGCTACACGTTTCACCAGAATCAGCAATTGGTGGACCACTTGCACTTGTCCAAGATGGGGATCAAATTAAATTGGATATAAATAGTGCAAGCCTCGAATTATTAGTTTCAGATACCGAGCTCGAATCACGTAGGGCTAAATGGCAAGCACCAGTAAGTAAGCATTTACGTGGTTGGCCGGCTTTATATCAAACACATGTAATGCAGGCTGATCTAGGTTGTGATCTCGATTTCTTACGCCCAAAGAGCAAGATTGAGCGCCAATTCGTGCCACCAGTTGTTGGAAGATCTTAAAAATTCATTGGTAAAGCATGGGTTTTTTTCGCCCAACGCAATAAAGTTCGACAACCACTATTACAGGAGGAAAAATGCGTAGAAAGTCACTATTGGCTGGTGCACTTGCTTTTGCAATGGCAGCCACCGGTGTTGGATTAAATATCCAAGCTGCAAATGCAGCAACAACAATTACGATTTGGCATAACTTAGGAACCACTCAGAATGCTGAAGCAGTTAAGGCACTTACTTCTGCTTACACAATGGCAAATCCATCAGTTACATTTAAATTAGTTGATCAACCTGGTGATAATTATTTCGCGCTTCTGCAATCAGCAGCCATCTCAAAGAAGGGCCCAGATTTGGCTCTTATGTGGACCGGCCTCTTTGCACTTCAATATAAGAGTTACCTACAAAACTTAAAGGGCAAAGTTTCAGATGCTGCGCTAGCTCGCGAAGGTTCATTGAGCTGGTCTTCTCCAAACTTTGATGCAAAAAATGGACCTTACGTAATGCCGCTTGATCGCCAGTTCTATATTGGTTTCTATAACAAGGCAGCATTTAAAAAAGCCGGAGTTGCAACTGTTCCCGGAACTTGGGATGAACTCTACGCAGCATGTGGCAAGCTAAAAAGCGCTGGATACACCCCACTTGTTTACGGTAACGGTGGCCAGAGCCTCGGTGCTTTGTATTACCCATGGTATGACGCAAGCTATATCGCAATCGGACAATCTTCAGTTTCTGGTCTACGCGATCTTTACAGCGGGAAGAATCAGTGGGATTCAAAAGCAAACCTAGATTCATATGGCAAGTACGCAGCACTTAAATCAAAGGGTTGCACAAACACTGACGTATTAACTAAGACTAATAACGTTGAAGATTTCATTGGTGGCAAGGCTGCAATGATCATTGATGGAACTTGGGACACTCAGAAGTTCACAGATGCAATGAAGACAAATGTTGCAGCATTCGTTCCACCATTCTCAGATAAGCCAATCAAGGGCGTTGTCGAGTTTGCGGGACAAGGTCTTGCAATGACTAACTACTCAAAGAACCAAGCCGCAGCCAGCAAGTTCTTAGAGTTCATGACAACTGATGAAGCAGCAAAGATTCTTGATGGTGTTGGCTTAATTCCAAACATCGCAGGATCTAAGACGACGAATCCTGTTAACCAACAGATGTTGGACTTCGCTGCGAAGCAGAGCTTTGTTCGCTATCCAATGCTAGATAACGTGCTGCAAGGCGACGTTGTTGATGCTGGTAACAAGATCATTCCAGCAATTCTTGGTGGAAAAACCAAGGCTGCAGATGGCTTGAAGCAGATGGCACAAGTTTGGAAAGCACTTCCCGCTGCAAAGCGCGGCGCTTCTTATAACTAATTAAAAGAAGTTATAAGTAAACCTCTGTAAGTAGATATGACATAGAGAGCGAAGTGAATTCTTTGCTCTCTATGCTTTTGATTAAGATAATTAAGGAATTTGAAACTTAAATGGTGCTTGTAAATGGCTAAGAAATCATCACTGAACCAGCAACGCACGCGAGTTGGAATAATCTTCGCAACTCCGGCTTTACTTTTGGTGAGCGCTTTTCTTGGTATTCCAATCATTCAAGCTGGATATTTCTCATTTACTGAATGGAATGGGATTGATGCCAAGTGGCTTGGTATTTCCGCCTATGTACAAGAGTTTAAGAGCCCCATTTTCTGGCGAGTATTGGAGAACAATGGGCTACTCCTTCTTGGAGTCCCAGTAGCAATTCTCTTTCCAATGGGAATCGCCTTTCTATTAAACGAGAAAGTTGCGGGCTGGAAAATCTTTCGCTCGATCTATTTTCTGCCAACAGCAATTTCATGGGTTGTTATCGGAATGGTTTCTATGCGCTTCTTTGCGCAAGAGGGATTACTAAATGAGTTGCTCAAAGCCTTTGGCCTGGGCTTCATAAAGACTGACCTACTTTCATCCGAGAAGGGCGCGCTCTTCGCAGTTGCGATTACCTTTATCTGGTCAATGGTTGGGACAAATTCCATAATCTTCTTAACTGGAATGGCAACTTTAGACCAATCGCTAAACGAGGCGGCCCGCATGGATGGTGCTGGGAATTTTAGAATCTTTAGAAGTATCACCCTGCCCCAACTAAATCGCTTTATTCAATTCTCATTCATCATCACAGTCATCAGCGCATTTACCGCGCTCTTTAGTTTGATCTTTGTTATGACTGGTGGTGGACCAGGCTTTGGCACAACGACCCTTGAATTCTTTATCTTCCAAAGCGCTTTCTCACGTGGCAACTTCGGCACTGGCGCAATGCTTGGTGTAATCCTCTTCTTCATGATGGCAATTCTCGGAATCGGCCAACTCTTGCTCATGCGAAAGAAGGATGAGTAAATGCGAAGCCGAAAATACAGTCCAAAGACAGTCGCCGTTTTCACCTCGATGTGCGTTCTCGCTGTAGTAATGCTTTATCCATTTGCCTTCATGATTAACACATCTTTTAAATCTAAAGCACAATACTTCGGAGCCCCTGGCCACTCAACTGCATCTTGGGGAAAGCTCTTTGACACTTTGCCAGTTTGGAAACAATTACTGAATTCAACGCTGGTTTGTGCTGGCGCTATTTCGATAATTCTCGTTGTTGCAACGATGGCGGGCTTTGCAATTGCCAAGATGCGATCTAAAGCAACGCCCATTTTCTTTCTGGGCATTGTCGGCGCCATGTTGATTCCATTGCAATCAATAATTATCCCGGCATATATAAATGCCAGCAAACTAAATTTGTTAGATGGATACTCGGGCGCGATTTTTCTTTATGCGGCACTTGGTTCGCCTTTCGCAACTTTCTTAATGACCTCATATTTCCGTGGAATTCCAGATGATTTAGTTGAAGCGGCAATCGTTGATGGCTTGAGCTATCCCAAAGTATTTTTGAAAATAGCCCTTCCACTTGCCGTTCCTGCCGTCATCACAGTAATTGTTCTGCAATTCATCCAGGTATGGGATGACCTTCTGGTTGGCCTGCTCTTTATTCAAGATCCTGCTTATCGAACTATCACAGTTGGCCTTGGCGCACTCTCTGCTGGGCGGGTCACAGATATTCCGGTACTTATGGCGGGCTCTTTAATCTCAGCAATTCCTGCAGTTGTTGTCTATTTAATCTTCCAGCGCCAACTAGTAAATGGCCTTACCGCTGGAATTGGAAAGTAATATTTCGCCATGGCCAAGTTAAAGATTGTCGTCACTGGTGCAACTGGATTGTTGGGCAGAGCGACTGCGTCCCATCTTGTCGAGCGCGGCCACGAAGTAATTAGCGTCGATCGTAAAACGGGAGATTTTGCGGTTGGTTCGAAGTTGGTAGTAGGGGAATTAACAAGTTTAGATTTCTGCGACAGCGTAATCGAAGGTGCAAATGCCGTTGTACATTTAGGTGCAATTCCAAACCCAACGGATGCACGCCAGTTCAACGTCTTTCAAAATAACACCGTGAGTACCTTCGGAGTTTTTACCGCAGCGGCCCAAGCAAAAGTTAAGACAGTTGTTTATGCTTCAAGCTTGTCGGCATATGGCTTTGCATATTCTGATGAATGGACTTCACCAATTTATGCCCCAGTCGATGAAGCACACCCATTTATCTTTGAAGAGAGTTATGCACTTTCAAAAGAGGTGAATGAACGTTCAGCCTTAATGTGGTCGCGTAGATGTGACACTGCCTTTGTAGGTATGCGTTTTCCTTGGACAAATACTCCGGAGAAAACTTTAGAACTTGCTCGTCGATTTAATGATGAAGATAACTTGCCACCAGATCCCAGATTTCCCAAAGGAATTGTGGCAAAAATATTGTGGACCTATTTAGATTTGCGGGACGCGGTTAAAGCAATTGAGGTAGTGATTAATTCAGATATAAAAGGCTCACATGTTTATAACTTTGCAGCGCCAGACATAATGGCTAAGGCGCCAACAATGGAGCTCATGGCCAAATTTCACCCTAAGACTGAGATTCGCAGCCCTCTGCCCGGCCACACAGCCCCACTTTTGAGCCAGGCCTTTGTAGATACATTCGGGTATGCCCCGCAATATTTAATAAACCGGGGCGAGATTTAAGGCGGATTTGAGCGTAATTTCGGTAACGGAAGTGTTATCAAATATGCCCCTATCTACCTTGACCAGCCAGCCTCACCCCACAAGAATTTGCCACGTGCAGCAGATCTGCACATTTTATCTACGTAGAGAATGGATATAAATGCTAAAGAAATCAAAGCTAGTAGTAGCGCTTGCTGCTGTTGCACTTGTTGCATCAACAGCACCAGCAGCTCCTGCCGCAGGAAACCTAGAAATCTTCACCTGGTGGGCATCAGGCGGAGAAGCTCTTGGTCTTGCAGGAATGACAACTGAATTCACAAATAAGAATCCAGACACAACTTTCGTTAACGCTTCAGTTGCTGGTGCAGCTGGAACAAACGCAAAGGGTGTTCTTGTATCACGTATGGAAGCAGGAAACCCACCTGATACTTTCCAAGCTCACGCTGGTGCAGAACTTTCATCATATGTAAAGGCTGGACAACTAGAAGATCTAACATCTCTTTACAAGTCAGAAGGTTGGGACAAAGTATTCCCAGCTGACTTGATCAAGACCCTTACAACAAAGGGCAAGATCTACTCAGTTCCAGTAAACATTCACCGTGCAAACGTTCTATGGTGGAATCCAGCAGCTGCAAAGAAGGCTGGAATCACTAAGGCTCCTGCATCACTTGACGCAATGATCTTAGATCTTGCTAAGTTCAAGAAGGTTGGAATCGATGGAATGGCACTTGCAGGACAAGGCGACTGGGCGATTGCTCACCTATTCGACTATGTACTTCTTGCTTCAATGGGACCAGATAAGTTCAATGGCCTGTGGAACGGTGGCACAAAGTGGGATAGCGCAGATGTAAAGACAGCTATCAGAAAGTTCGCAACGATTCTTTCTTACGGAAACGCTAGCAAGTCACTTGACTGGCCAGACGCTGGAAAGCTAATCACAACTGGTAAAGCCGGATTCTTCATCATGGGCGACTGGGCATCATCACAATGGCAATCAGAAGGCCTAGTGCTTGGCAAGGATTACACATGGGCTGCTGGTCCAGGAACTAATGGCGTTTACCAATGGCTATCTGATTCATTCACATTGCCAAAGGGTGCTCCAAACCGTGCAGCTGGTATCGCATGGCTAAAGGTTTGTGGATCTCTTGCAGGACAAGATGCGTTTAACCCTAAGAAGGGTTCAATTGCAGTCCGTAAGGATTCAGATGCAAAGCTTTACGACAGCTACCTACAAGCAGCTATGAAGTCATGGAAGGTTGACCGCCTAGTCGGTTCAACAGTTCACGGCGTTAACTATGGCAACGCTGGTATGTCAGCTTACGATTCAGCAGTCGGCAAGTTCTATGCAGGAGATGCAAAGGACTCAAAAGGACTTGTAAAGGGTCTAGTTGCTGCATACAAGACTAACAACGCTTAATTTAAGCTTTGTTGTCTAGCAGTAAATAAGAAATAAGGGAATTCTGGTGGGACCGAAAGGACTCACCAGAATTTTCAATTAAGCGCAAAAATAGCTACGAATTAAAGTATTTAAAATATTGGTAAAAACTAGTCGTTGTTGACTAGAGTTCGTGAATTGGCCCGAACCGTTTCAGTAGTGAAAGAATTTGATTTAAATTGATTTTTGAGAGGTGCGTGTTTAGGTGGCGGCAACAACTTTGATAAAGCAAAAGAAACACATTCAAAACCCCTGGGGTGGTTTCTTCTTCGTTCTTCCATCAATCATTGCAATGGCGGTCTTCGTATATGGAATGATCGGTTGGACCCTCAAATTCTCATTTAGCAATCGCACGAGTGCTTGGAAGAAAGACAATAGCTTCGCGGGATTTGCTCGTTATACCGAGTTATTACAAGACCCAGAGTTTACCCATGCATTTTCAAATCTTCTAAAATTCACAATTGTTTTCATGGTCGGCACAATGATTTCCGGTTTAATCATGGCGCTACTGCTTGAAAAGGGAATTAAGGGCGAAGGTTTCTTCCGTTCAACATATTTATATCCAATGGCAATCTCATTTATCGCGATGGGAACATCATGGCGCTGGCTGATGGACTCTGCGCAAGGTCCGAAGGCAACTGGTCTAAATTTGATTTTCGAAAAGATGCACCTAACTTTCCTTGAGAACGCCTGGTACACCTCAATTAAAAGTTCGATGTTTGCAATGGCGCTTCCTGCGATTTGGCAGATGTCCGGTTATGTAATGGCGCTCTTCTTGGCGGGCTTCCGGGGAATTCCAGATGATTTGCGTGAAGCCGCTCGGGTAGATGGTGCAAGTGAATATAAGATTTATCGTCATATTTTATTTCCACAATTAAGCCCAACATTCTTAACTATTCTTATTATCTTGGGCCATATTTCGATGAAGGTCTTCGATTTGATTTACGGTATTGCATCTAAAGGTTATGTCACTAAGGTGCTTGCAATCTATATGTGGCAGGTGATCTTCGATTTCCAGAACTATGCAAAAGGTGCGGCAATCGCAGTAGTCATTCTGGTATTGATCGCGGTAGTGGTAATTCCATACCTAATCTATGTAAGCAAGACAGAGGAGGCGAAGTAAATGAGTTCAGATCTCGCATCCCGCGCATCGCAATCGAAGGACATTTCGCGCAATAAGAAGAAGCTAGATGGCAAAGGTCAATTCTGGTTGGTCTTCCGTTATTTCGCGCTAACCATCCTCTTTGTTATCGCCGCACTTCCGATCTACATCATGGTTATTAACTCAGTAAAGGGTGTCACTGGCGTAAACCAATCTGCAGCATTCTTGCCACCAACTTCTCTAAACTTTGGTGCCTGGGGTCCTACTTGGAAGATTTTGCGCGAGCCAATGATCAGAACCTTGGTATTCGTTCTTCAGTCCTCGATTATCTCCGCAATTATTGGATCCATTAATGGTTACGTCTTTGCTAAGTGGCGCTTTAAGGGTTCAACTTTCATCTTCACAACTTTCCTATTCGGTATGTTCATTCCATACCAAGCAATCATGATTCCGCTTACCCAATTCAACAGGTGGGCTGGAATCGGCGGAACAATCTACGTTCTAGTTTTCGCTCACGTAATTTATGGAATTCCAATCTGTACCTTGATCTTCCGAAACTATTACCAGGCGATTCCTAATGAACTAATTGAAGCTGCCCGCGTTGATGGCGCTGGAATGGTCCACATCTTCCGCACAATTATTCTGCCGCTTTCAATCCCGGGATTCGTGGTTGTACTTATCTGGCAATTCACATCAGCTTGGAATGACTTCCTCTTCGCTATCTTCTTAACTGGTGGTTCACCGAAGTTATCTGTTGCTACAACAGCCCTTAACTTCATCACCGGTTCTGGAAACCAGGTTTACTACGGAAATAACATGACAGCATCGTTGATCGTTTCAATCCCAACCTTGCTCGTCTATATGTTCCTTGGCCGCTACTTCTTGCGTGGTCTGCTCTCAGGCTCACTTAAGGGCTAATTAATAACCAATTCTCCTACGGCACCTATTGGGCAGTAGAATCAGCAAGTTGTTTCCGGGGTCGATGTAATTTCGAACCGGCGGTTATAGTCCGCGACCCGATGCCATCCAGGTATCGGTTGACTCAGTGAAATTCTGAGACCGACGGTTAAAGTCCGGATGATAGGAAACAAACAGTAGGTAGGTGTTTCACCTACCCTATTTTTGCTTTCATGCACGCACCCCGGAAACTCGAAACTTGAGCGGGGGTAGATATGGATTACACAGTTGCAATGCAACGCGCCATAGCCGTGTCAAAAAAAGGTTTAGGCAAAACAGCACCGAACCCAATTGTTGGTGCGGTAATTATTGATACAAGTGGGGCGATAATCGCTGAAAGTTTTCACGATCGAATGACAAGCAGCGATCACGCAGAAGTACTAGCAATTAAAGGTGCAGGTGAACGAGCACGCGGTGCAACAATTGTGGTAACTCTCGAACCGTGCAATCACTCTGGAAATACTGGGCCATGTACTCAAGCAATTATTGATGCCGGAATCTCAACAGTTGTCTATGCCGTTAGTGATCCAAATTCTGTTGCAGCGGGCGGGGCCGATGTGCTGCGGGCAAATGGCATCACAGTTGTCGCGGGTGTATTAGAAGAAGAAGCAGCGTATTCAAATCGCGCTTGGCTTATGAAGGTAAAGAAGAATCGACCATTCTTTACTTGGAAAGTTGCAGCAACCCTTGATGGAAAAGTTGCAGCAACCGATGGGACTTCCAAGTGGATAAGCAATGAAATTTCTCGGGCAGATGTTCAAACACTGCGCCGGCAATCTGATGCAATATTAGTTGGCACTAATACTGTTATTACCGATAATCCAAACTTGACCCCTCGTGGAAATTTTGCTGGATATTCAAAGAATCCAATTCGCATAATTTGTGGTGAGCAAGATTTACCACCGGACTCCAATATTTTTGATGCTACGGCCCAGACAGTCCTTGTGAAATCTAAGGATTTAGAACAATTAGTGGAAAAGCTAAACGAATTGGGCATCAATCAGGTATTTGTTGAGGCAGGTCCAACACTGGCAAGTGCCATGGTCAAACACGGTTTGATGGATGAGTTAGTTATTTATCAAGCCCCATCTCTGCTGGGCTCAGGGAAATCTTTCATCTCATTTGGCAGCCAATCAAGTATCGATAATCAAATGCGATTGAATCACATCAGTACCGAAGTTTTAGCTGGCGATATTAAATCGGTCTATCAGATTAGGAATAGTGAGTGATGTTTACAGGGCTAATAGCAGAGCTAGGAACTGTCATGGCAATTGAAAAAGGTGAGACTTCAGCAGTTTTCACTATAAGTGCACCTGCTCTAATTGCAGATATTAAATTAGGGGACTCAATTGCGGTCAATGGCGTGTGTTTAACAGCAACGTCCATTGCTGACTCATCCTTTACGG
>Ga0163199_1002998_pt1 | contig 10264 bp, 8 predicted proteins | sample PL_2010_150m_FD_113537 | JGI IMG/M metagenome (GOLD analysis project Ga0163199, IMG submission 113537) | Freshwater microbial communities from Powell Lake, British Columbia, Canada to study Microbial Dark Matter (Phase II) - PL_2010_150m | ecosystem: Environmental > Aquatic > Freshwater > Lake ...
CGCGTTCTGGATATTGCCCTCATTCGAGGCCTCATGTGGACCTACATTTATCTCGCCCTGTTCTTCGGAACCTTTGTCGCCCTGCTCGTGATCCTGAACGCCTTCACGAAGAAGGTGAGCGAGTTGGAGCGCCAGCGGGTCGAGATCGAGGTCGAGGAGGACCGGGTTTTTGATTTTCTTCACGGGCTGGGAGAGGCGTTCTCCGAAGGGGTGCGTAGTTCGGAGCTTCACCGCCTCATCGTCGAAAGTGCGGTCCGGATTCTGGATGCGCACGGCGGCGCTCTATATCTGGCCGGGAAGAACGAGGACTCGCTTGCCCCGGCTTTCATCTCAAAAGGGTGTCCCCCCATGGTCGACGTTCCCAGACACGTGCTCGATCAGGCCTCGGCCGCGCCGATCGCTCTCGAAAGTTTTCTGCGACTCCACCCCGTGAAACGCGGAGAGGGAATCGTCGGACGGTGCTGGGAAAGCGGTCAGGTCAGCGTCCTTGGCGGCAAGGGCACCGATTCCGCAGAACACCCGTCCGCACTCGTCGGACCATTGATTTACAGGCGGAAGATTCTCGGGGTGCTCGGTCTGGCCAACGGGCCGATGAGCACGCCATTCGGTCCCGAGGACGTGAAAGTGTTCAAGGCTATTGCAGAGCAGGGTGCATTTGCGCTCTATAACGAGGTGGTCTACCTCGAGGCGGGCGAAAAAAAGCGCCTCGACCACGATTTGGAAATAGCGCGCGAAATTCAGTCCATCCTCCTCCCGTCGCATCCGCCGACCGTCCCCGGCTACGAACTCAGCGGCCTGAACATTCCCGCGCGCCAGGTCAGCGGCGACTATTTTGATTACATCCAGATGGATCCGACACGGCTGGGTGTGGCCATTGCCGATGTCTCGGGCAAGGGGATTCCCGCCTCCCTCATCATGGCGATGTGCCGCAGCGTCATCCGCAGCGAGGCGATGAACACCTCCTCCGCCTCAGATCTGCTGCGCCGCGTCAACCGCCAGCTTTACCCGGATATCAAAGAGGACATGTTCATCAGCATGGCCTACCTCATCCTCGATTCCGACGAGCGCCAGGTCACCCTCGCACGGGCCGGCCATGATGCCCCGCTCCTCTACCGGGCGGCCACGCGGGATGTGGAAAAGCTGAGCCCGAAAGGCATGGCGCTCGGGATTGACAGCGGAGAAGTCTTCAATAGAGTTTGCGCGGATTTCAGCTTCGGGCTGGAAAAGGGGGATTGCATCCTGCTCTACACGGACGGGGCCACCGAGGCGCTCGACAGCGAGGGGATGGAATACGGACTCCCGAGACTGGTTCAGGGCCTTCAGGCCAGCGCGCCACACGGCGCGGCCAGCGTCGTGAGATACGTCGCCGAGGATGTGAAAAACTTCACCGGCAGCCACCCGCAGCACGACGACATCACTCTCATCGCCATCGCCAAGACATGAAAAAATCGCATTCAGAAGTTCCACCGGCCGCTGCGCACCCCGGAAAATCCGCCGCAGCAGATTCGGCGGCTCCAGCTCCGGAGCCCGCTGCGGAGCCTGATTTTCAGGCCGAGGCCGCCCGCTTCAAAGACCTCGCCATGCGGACGCAGGCGGACCTCGACAACTACCGCAAGCGGGCGGTTCGCGAAAAGGAGGAGGCCATCCGCTACGCAAACTCCTCCCTTCTGGAAAAGCTCCTGCCTGTTCTCGACAACTTCGAACTCGGCCTCGAAGCCGCGCGGACGGCCGCGGACCCCTCGTCCATCGTGCAGGGCATGGCTATGGTCCAGAAACAACTCCAGGATTTTCTCCGCGATCACGGGATCGAGGCGGTTCCCGCGGAGGGCGAGGTTTTCGACCCCGCTCGTCACGAGGCAGTGGCCCAGGAGCACAGTGCCGAAGTCCCAGAAGGACATGTGGTCCGCCAGATGCGCAAGGGCTACAAGCTGAAAGACCGGCTTCTGCGCGCTTCCAGCGTCACGGTTTCCAAGGGCGCCGGGGCATGAGCAGAAAAAAGCGCGACTACTACGAAGTTCTCGAGGTGGAGCGGACGGTGACCGAGGAGGTGGTCAAGCGCTCCTACCGGAAGCTCGCGGTCAAATACCACCCGGACAAAAACCCGGGCGACCACGAGGCGGAGGACCGCTTCAAGGAACTCGGCGAGGCTTATGATGTTCTCATGGACCCGCAGAAGCGGGCGGCTTACGACCGCTACGGCCACGCTGCCTTCCAGCAGGGCGGCATGGGAGGTGGAGGAGGATTCCACGATCCCTTCGATTTGTTCCGCGAGGTCTTCGGCGCGGGCGGCGGATCGGGAGGAATCTTCGACCATTTCTTCGGCGGGGGGGACAGCGGATCGGGACGTCAGCGCGGATCCGACCTCCGCTATGACATGCAGATCACGCTGGAGGAAGCCTCATTCGGTGCCGAAAAGGAAATCGAAATCCGGAAGCTCGACGCCTGCGAAACCTGCGACGGCTCCGGCGCCCAGAAAGGCTCGAAGGCGGTCACCTGCCCGACCTGCCGCGGACGCGGACAGGTCGTTGCCTCACGCGGATTTTTTCAGGTCGCCCAGACATGCCCGCAGTGCCACGGAAGCGGCCAGATCATCGACAAGCCGTGCCGCTCGTGCCAGGGCGACGGCCGGATGGAAAAAACCTCCCGCGTGAAGATCAAAATTCCGCCGGGTATCGACAGCGACTCCCGGCTGCGCAGTTCGGGTGGAGGCGAAGCCGGTCTCAGGGGCAGCCAGCCCGGCGACCTCTACGTGGTCATCCACATCAAGGAACATGATGTCTTTGTGCGCGACGGCATGGACCTGCACTGCGAAGTGCCGCTCCCGTTCACGATTGCCGCTCTGGGCGGGGAAATCCGCGTGCCGACACTTCAGGGCGCCGTGAGTTTGAAAATCCCGGCGGGAACCCAGGGTGGCGCGATCTTCCGGGTCCGCGGCCAGGGGATGCCAGCTCTCCAGAGCGCGGCGCGCGGAGATATTCTCACCCGAGTCCAGGTCGAGGTCCCGACCCGGCTCAACCACGAGCAACGCGAAGCACTCGAAAAATTCTCCGGGCTCTGCGGCGAGGACAACAGCCCGATCCACAAAAGCTTCTACGACCGGCTCAAGGATCTTTTCAGCTGACCGGCTATCCCTTGGCGAACTGTTCTTCGACGAACGGCCAGTTGACCACATTCCACCAGGCGGCAATGTAGTCCGGCCGGCGGTTCTGGTATTTCAGGTAGTAGGCATGTTCCCAGACGTCGAATCCGAGCAGCGGTTTTTGTCCGTCGAGCAGCGGGGGATCCTGATTCGGGGTTGAGACGATCTCAATCCGGCTGCTCCCGTTGATCACCAGCCAGGCCCATCCACTTCCGAAACGCTTCAAGGCGGCATCGCTGAACCGGGCTTTGAATTCCTCGAAGGAACCGAATGTGGATTGAATGGCTGCGGCCAGTTCGCCCGAAGGAGCCCCGCCGCCGTTCGGCGACATCATGAGCCAGAAAAGGGAATGGTTGAGATGTCCGCCGACATTGTTCCGCAGGCCGGTGCGCAGGGATTCGGGTGCCTTGTCGAGCTGCAGCAGAAGTTCGCCGGCCGTCAGTTTCGCCAAAACGGGCTGTCCTTCGAGCAGCTTGTTGGCGTTTGAAATATAGGCCAGGTGATGCTTGTCGTGGTGGATCCTCATCGTCTCGGCATCGATGTGGGGCTCAAGTGCATCGTAGGCATACGGAAGAGGAGGCAGGGTATAAGGGCCGGCGGGAACCGGTGGCGGGGCCTGCGCCATCAGCCGATCGCCAAACATTCCGGCGGCGAGCGAAGCGAATCCAAGGCGGAAGGCACTGCGGCGTGTGATTTGAGGCATGTTCATGGATGCAAAATACGCGGGGATCGGGTTCGCGCAACCGGCGCGATGCACCGGAAGGAAATCTTCGCTCAGGCAACGGGCTTCGGAAGGATACCGATCGATGCGGCGAGGTGGACATCGCGCACTCTCACTCCCGCAGCCTCGGCGACCGCGCGGCAGGACTCAAATTCCGGTGATGCCTGCACGAGATCGTCACCGAGAAACCCCAGCTTGATCATCACCGGCCCATACGGCGTCTCAACCTCGCGGGATTCCCTGCGAAGCTTGTAGCGCTTCGCCGTGTGGATCCGGACCCCGAAGGCGCTCGTCTCTGTCAGAAGGATCCGCGCGAGCTCGTCGGTCTTGTCCGGATGACACAGCACGCTCAACACGAAACCCGGACGGTTCTTTTTCATTTGAGCGGCGGTAAAAAATACATCAAGCGCTCCGGCCAGAAAGAGCCGTTGCATCGCGGCCGCAGCCAGCTCGGGCGTGATGTCATCGAGGTTCGTCTCAATCTGTGAAATCTCATCGGATTCGGCGGACTCGGAAACCTCGCCGAGCACGGCGCGCAGGACGTTCGGTCGCGGCGGGGTGTCCCTCGTGCCAAGCCCGTAACCGGTCTTCACGATTTTCATTTCCGGCATCGTCCCGAACCTCCCGCAAAATTCCGCGAGCAGGGCCGCGCCGGTCGGCGTGATGAACTCGGTTTCCTCCGCTACCTGACGGAGCGGAATGCCGGAAAGAATTTCCAATGTCGCAGGCGCGGGAATCGGAAATTTCCCGTGTGCGCAAGTGATCCATCCGGTGCCCTCAACAGGAACCGACGCCACGATCCGCAACGGTCCCAGCGCATGAATGCCGGCGCACGCCGCCACGATATCGGCGATCGAATCCGCCGCGCCGACCTCATGAAACCCGACATCCTCCGCGGGAATCCCGTGGATCCGGCCCTCCGCAACGGCGATCCTGTAAAAGACAGCCAGCGCACGGGATTTCACCTCCGCCGCAAGCGACGATTTCTCCAACATCTCCCGGATCTCCCGGTAATTGCGTCCGTGAACATGCCCCGCCTCGTGGTGATGCTCATGCGGATGCGAGTGGTCCCCGTGCGAATGATGGCCATGCGAGTGCGGCTCCTGGCTTCCTTCATAGCATTCCTCATTCCTCATTCCGCATTCCGCATTCTGCCCATGAACGTGGACATCGAATTTCACGCCGGCGATGTTCTGCTTGGCGCCGCGAGAAAAGTGCGCGTGGATCTCATCCCCGAGCCCGAGCGAAGCAATCGCGCGGTGAAAAACTTCCTCCTCCACACCGAGGTCGCGCAGAGCAGCCACCGTCATGTCGCCGCTGATTCCGGAAAAACAGTCAAAATAGAGGATTCGCATGAAATTTCGCCGGGTGGCTACAACCATCCATTCCATAAATCCATCTCCCGCGCAACCATGCGAAATTCCACAGGAAAAAACTTGAAAACCCGGGCGCGAGGAGAGCAAGTGGGGCCTCGCAAATGATCGCCCGCATTCTCCCTCTCCTTTTTTTGGCCGCGGGCCTGTTCCATCCCGCGCGGGCAGCGACATTTGAGGAACTGAACACCGCATTCGGAATCCCGCTTTGGACGGATGACAATCTGTGGGATGACGATGCTGCGGAGACGGCGAAGCGGCTCGGGTGGCCGGAGGAATCGCTCACGACAACCGATTCGAGCTACCGGAAATATCCACGCGCAAATGATGTTGTCCTCGGCACGCGCCCGTATTCGCTCGCCCTCTACGGCGAAAAAGGCTCCGTGAACGGGATCTCGATGATGTTCGCCAACAAGGGGGATGCGGTGGACTCGAATACTGGGCCGATTGACGTCAAGCAGGCCAGGGAACGCACCAAGGCGATCAAAGATTTCAAGGCCGCCATCGTCGCCGACAAAAACAAACTCGAAAGCGCGCTGACCGCCACGCTGGGCCAGCCGGTCGCGGACAAATTCGGACAGGGAACCCAGACCCGCGAATCCGTGAAGCGCTGGGATTGGAACGGCCATGCGATCCTGCTCGCGGCTCCGCGGGATGAATACGCCGCCATCCGGGTTCTCCCGTCAGCCGCCGCTGACCTGCAGGGCAAATCGCGCATCCCGGATGCCGAGCTGCGCGAGCGGCTGGCGTCTAGAATCGAGAAGCGCGCAAACGGCGATGTGATTCTGAAGGATATTCCGATGGTGGATCAGGGACCGAAGGGATATTGCGTGCCGGCCACATGGGAACGCGTCATGCGGTATATGGGAATCCCCGCCGACATGTATGTCCTCGCCATGGCCGGCGACACCGACGCGGGTGGCGGAACAAGCATTGCAGCAATCGCGGCCGGGGCGAAAGAAGCAATCACGCGGGGAGGCCGCCAGCTCGCGGTCGAGGCCGGGAAAGTGAATGTCTTGAATGTGAAAAAACGCATCAGCCACGGACTCCCGATCATGTGGGGGGTGAGCGTGGACCGAGAATTCGACAACAGCCTTTTCGGGCGCACGAAGGAACGCTCGCAGATGTCGGATCCAAAGGCGTGGGATAAAAATCTCGCCGAAGCGAGGAAGGCTGCCAAAAAAATCCGGCCCAACCCGATGAACGGGCACGTCCGGATGATCATCGGCTACAACGAGACGACCGGCGAAATCGCGTTCTCCGATTCCTGGGGACCCCCTGCCGCCGAACGCTGGATGACCCAGGAGGAGGCGCAGGCAATCAGCCAGGGAGGATATCAGTTCATCAATTTTTAACATCATGGCGAACTTTGACCGCGAGGAAGCCCTCGCACTCTACAACGTGGACCGCTGGGGCGGGGGATATTTCGGAATCAACAAAGCCGGGCACATCGTCGTGAAGCCGAAGCGCAACGGCGAAAAGATCGACCTAATGGAGGTCGTCGCCGAGGCCCGCAGCCGGTCCCTGCAATTCCCGCTCGTCGTCCGGTTCCACGATCTGCTCCGCGACCGGGTCGAGGTCCTCAACACGGCGTTTGCTGAGGCGATCACCGAATCCGGATACAAGAACGTGTATCGCGGGGTTTTTCCGATCAAGGTCAACCAGCTCCGCGAGGTGGTGGAGGAGATCATGGACGCAGGGGCCCCGTGGCACTTCGGCATCGAGGCCGGCAGCAAGCCGGAGCTCCTCGCCGCGCTCTCGCTGCACTCGGATCCCGAGAGCCTCGTCATCTGCAACGGCTACAAGGACACCAGCTTCATCCGCAACGCGCTTCTCGGGCGCAAGCTGGACAAAAAAGTCATCCTCGTCGTCGAAAAACTCGAGGAGCTTCACCACATCCTGCGCGTCTCGAAGGAGATGGGCATCGAGCCGATGATCGGCTTCCGCGTCCGCCTGCTCTCGAAGGGCGCGGGCAAATGGGCGACCAGCGGCGGGGAAAATGCAAAGTTCGGGCTCTCGACAGCCGATCTGGTCGAGGCGAGTGACATGCTCCATGCGGCAGGCCTCGCCCACTGCCTGAATCTCGTGCATTTCCATGTTGGATCCCAGGTCCCGGACATCCGGACGATCAAGCGGGCCGTGCGCGAGGCCGCGCGATTCTACGCCAAACTTTCCAAGATGGGCCACTCGCCCGGATACCTCGACGTCGGCGGCGGGCTCGGCGTCGATTACGACGGCTCCCGCACCACGTTCGACAGTTCGACAAACTATACCCTGAACGAATACGCGCGCGACATCGTGTATACCGTCATGGAGGTCTGCGATTCGGAATCCGTGGCGCACCCGACAATCGTCAGCGAGAGCGGACGGGCGATCGTCGCCCACCATTCCGTCCTGATCGTGGAGACGTTCGGCTCGATCGAAAAAAACAACCGCGGCGATGAGGTGGTCCCGGCCTCCGACGACCCGCAGATCGTCAACGACATGCTCGAGATCCGCAACGACCTCGGGAAAAAGAACCGCCTGGAGAGCTTACACGACGCGCAGGAGATCCGGGAGCGTGCTCAGTCGATGTTCGACCTCGGCCTGCTCGACCTCCGCGCTAAGGCCCGGATCGAGACGATCTACTGGCAGATCGCGGAGGAGATCGTCGGGATGTTCCGGACCATGCGCTACGTCCCGGAGGAAGTGAAGGAGATGGAGATCGCGCTCGGCGACCAATACCTCTGCAACTTCTCGGTGTTCCAGTCGCTCCTCGACCACTGGGCGCTCGGCCAGCTTTTCCCGGTCATGCCGATCCACCGGCTCACCGAACTCCCCGACCGGAACGCCACGCTAGTGGACATCACGTGCGACTCGGACGGCAAGGTCGCGAAGTTCGTGGACCTGCAGGACGTCAAGGAAACCCTGCCCCTGCACCGCTGGGAGCCCGGCGAGCCATACTATATCGGTTTTTTCCTCGCGGGTGCCTACCAGGATATCATGGGCGACCTCCACAACCTTTTCGGCCGAGTCAACGAGATGCACATCTACCTCGATGAGGATGAGGATTCCGGCTACTACATCGAGGAGGTCCTCCACGGCAGCACGGTCGGCCAGGTCCTTTCACTCACCCAGTGGGACGTCAACGAACTCGCCCGCCGCATGAAGGCCCAGACCGACGCCGCGATCAAATCCGACCGCCTCAAACCAAGCGAGGCCATGCGCCTGCTCGACGACTACGAGAAAAGCCTCACCGAATACACCTACCTCAACTTCGACGATCAACACTGAAAAGTTTTCAGCGGCCAACGTTCAGCAAGAGCCTTTTTCTTGCTGCACCTGAAAACTGAAAACCGAAAACTTTTTATGCGCACACCACTTTACGATTCCCATCTCGCCGCCGGGGGGCGGATGGTCGATTTTGCCGGCTGGGAGATGCCGGTCCAGTATTCCGGCATCCTTGACGAACACAAAACCGTCCGTGAAGCGGCCGGGGTCTTCGACATCTCGCACATGGGGGAATTCTTTGCGAGCGGCCCGGCCTGCGCGGGCTGGCTGGACTCTCTCCTCACCAACAATGCCACCGCGCTCGCGGTCGGGCACGCCCATTATTCCCTGATGCTGAACGAACGCGGCGGCGTCATCGACGACCTCATCGTTTACCGACTCGATGCGGAGGAGTTTCTCCTAGTCGTCAATGCCTCCAAAATCGACGAGGATGCCGCCTGGATGAAATCCCACCTCTCCGAAGGCGTAACCTTTGAAAACCGGAGCACCGACTTCGGAGCACTGGCTGTCCAAGGACCACGGGCAGGAGAAATTTTTGAAAAGCTCTTCGGCCGGAGCATGCCCCATGAGCGCAACCGTGTCCTGGAAATCGGAGACGGCTTCATCGTGACCACCGGCTACACCGGTGAAAAGGGATTCGAGTGGATCATCCCGGCGGCGGAAGCCGGGGCATCGTGGGAAAAGACGCTTGCGGCGGGCGCGAAGCCCTGCGGCCTCGGAGCAAGAGACACCCTTCGCCTCGAGATGTGCTACCCGCTCAACGGTTCCGACCTCTCGCCCGACCACTCCCCGCTGGAAGCCGGACTCGGATTCTTTGTGGATTTCAGCAAGCCTCCATTCATCGGAAAAGAGGCTCTCCTTGCGCAGAAAGCCGCCGGTCCCGCGCGACGTTTGGCGGCCTTGAAAGTCCTGGAAAAATCCCCGCCGATCCGCCCGCACTACCCGGTTTTTCTGGATGGCGTCCAGGTTGCCGAGACCACGAGCGGCGCCCTCTCGCCCTCGCTCGGCTGCGGGATCGCGATGGCCTACCTCCCGGCGGCCGCCTCAAAGCCCGGGCAGGAAATCGAAATCGAAGTGCGGGGAAAAAAATTCCGCGCTTGCGTTCACAAAAAACCCCTTTACCAAAAAGACCCATGAACGTTCCTGACAATCTCCGCTACGCAGAAAGCCACGAATGGATCCTCGTCGAAGGGGATACCGGCACGGTTGGCATCACCGAACACGCACAGGCCGAGCTCACTGACATCGTTTTTGCCGAACCTCCGGCTGTCGGTAAATCCTTCAAGGCAGGCGACGTCGCCGCCGTCGTCGAATCCGTCAAGGCAGCCAGCGACATCTACTCGCCGGTCTCCGGCGAAATCATCGCGCGTAATGACGCCCTCGAGCAGACTCCGGCACTCCTCAATACCGACCCGTTCGGCGAAGGCTGGATTTTTAAAATCCGCCTCGCGAATCCCGCTGAACTCGCCGCCCTCAAAGACCCCGCCGCCTACAAGGCCCAGATCGGGGAATGAGCGCATTCGCCTCCCGCCATATCGGGCCGTGCGCGGCGGAAATAGAAAGTATGCTCCGGACGGTCGGAACACCGTCTCTTGATGCGCTGATCGCAGAAACCGTTCCCGCCTCGATCCGGCTCGACCGTGAACTGGCGCTGCCAGCCGCCCGCGCCGAGGAACAGGCGCTCGCCGACCTGCGGGCCCTCATGGACCGCAATGTCATCGCGCAGTCGTTCATCGGCGCCGGTTACCATGGAACATTCAC
>Ga0163199_1002999_pt1 | contig 10262 bp, 9 predicted proteins | sample PL_2010_150m_FD_113537 | JGI IMG/M metagenome (GOLD analysis project Ga0163199, IMG submission 113537) | Freshwater microbial communities from Powell Lake, British Columbia, Canada to study Microbial Dark Matter (Phase II) - PL_2010_150m | ecosystem: Environmental > Aquatic > Freshwater > Lake ...
AAACTTGATGCCCTGGGTATTCCAGTCGGCGTTGACCGGCAGCTTGCCTTCACGTATCCACTTGGCATAGTAGGTGATCAGACTTTCGAGGCGGAAATGCGCCTCCAGGCCGAAGCGCTTGACCCCTTGCCACATGGTGTAATAACTGTGGCCGCACTCGGTGTTCAGCCATACCTGACAGCCCAGGTCGTTCACGGCATCGACCCGGGTCTCGATGACTTCGCGCCAGGCCGCGTCATTGCCCGAGAACATGCAGAAATTCTCCGCCGCCCAGCCTTTGGAAGAATAGGTCCAGTCGGCACCGACGAGATCCAGGATCTTCCACAGGGGTGCCAGTTCCTCGGGCTCGCTCACCGGTTCGCGTGAATTTTGATTGACGAAGAAGTGTGCGCCCCGTTTGTCGATCGGCGCCTGGAGGTGCTTGAAGGCCGGTTGCGTTTCCCGGACTTCCTCCAGGACATCCTCGACCACGAACTTGAAATCCGCCGGCGACATGCCCATGGCGCTGGTCGAATCGTTGGAACACGCCAGTTGGCAGGAGCGCACGATCCCCGACGGCTTCTTGTCTTCCGGCCAGTTGCCGCGCGCCAGAAAGACCAGTTGCGAGATATCGATGCTCATCGGACAGACATGCTGGCAGCGCTTGCAGAGCGTGCAACACCAGACCCAGGGCGTGGTCGACAACTCGGCATCCATGCCCAGCATCGCCATGCGAATGAACTTGCGCGGGTCCATGTTCTCGATCCCCGCGGCGGGACAGCCTGAAGAACACAGGCCGCAGGTCAGGCAGGACTCGAAATCGGCGCCCTTGGGCAGCAGCTCCAAGGCTGCTTCTTTGAAGTTGATGGTAGGGATCGAGAGTGCGGGCATGATGCTTCCCTTTACCAGTATGGTATCGGCAAGCAACTGATCCAAGCGGAATCTCTCGAAAATACCGACTTCGCTTTGACCCAGATCAATCTGCGGCGGGGACGGGCGGTGTCAACGCCGGTGTTCAGTCATTCCGACTCGACTACCCTCGCCACATTCCCATGACACTCTGAGCATTACCCGACTAGCAACAGGTCGCCACTTTTGACTGTGCCAGTAAAGTTCCCTATCGTGACCATGCGACTGCACGCTTCACATCATAAGTTTGCGAGGATAAACGTGCGGTTGGCTGCGGGAATCGCTTGCCAGAGTGTGGCGGCGGGCGGGGTGAATTCCGGGTTGGATTCGAGGGGCATAACTTAGTGCTGATCGACGCGCTTGCGAAATCGATAATAGCCAGCCGCAATGATGAGTGCTGCCAACATGAGAAGGACCAAGTAAGTCGATCGGCCCCAGCCCTCAATCGTTTCCTCCGGCGCATGTTTCTTGACTGGCTCGGGGTTCGCCTTCGCTGACCGAACGCGTGCAAGCTCGGCCTGGTATTGCTCAAACTTGTTGACCGTCGCCTGAAGATCTTTTGTCCCATCGGAATACTGATACCAAAGGCCACCCATTGCATCAAGCTGGTTGCGCCACTGAATCTCCCAATCCTTGATACCGTTCCCCCTCACCTTGTCAAATAATGTCGGAGGACTGGCAAATCGGGGTTCCAGAACAGCTGATTGTTCACTTATCGCAGCGCGTGAGTCGGAAAGCAACGTTTCGTATTCACCCAACGCAGCCTTCACCGCCTTAAGCGTTTGGGGGCTTTCCTTGATCGTCCGATTGGATGATCGTGTAAGCGACAGGATCTCCTGTTGCGCCAGCTTTAATCTGATGAAGTAACGAGACAGGAGCCCAACCTGGATCGCCGATTTTCTATGATCATTGGTAATGTCCTTCGACAGGTCGTAAGTCTTGCTCAAATCCTTCGACCGCAAGTAACCATCGTTGAACCGATACATCATTCGATCCAGGAAGATCGCAAACAATAATGGCGTGAGTGCGTTGTCAGGTTCGTTCGTAATCGAATAGTTAAGATAGAGGAGCGCCTTGTTGAAGGCAGGCCTCTCTTCATATAGTAAGCTCGTTGCTACAATGAAGGCGGGCATGGTTGCCTTTTGGCCCGCCGCAAGTGCGTGTCCGTAGGCTGCATCGGCTTGCTTTTGGGCGGAGGCGTAATCATTGGAGACGAAGTACAGCAATGCCAAAAGTGTCTGCTCTCTCGACCTGTCGGCAGCCGACAATACCTTTGGACTAGTGGATGTTAGTGTTTCAATTGCCTTTCGTATCACCGATTGGGTTCCTTGATTTGACAGTGGCTCGTTTGGGTCGGCGGTTCCCAATACCTCCAAGGCCGCTTCGTAGGATACTGGCCCCGAGTTGTTTTTTGGAAGAGGAAGGGTTGTCATGTTCTTGCTGGCACTAACAAAAGTCGAATACTGATAAGTATCAACCGCTTTTCCGATTGTGTAGTCGATTACGATGTTCGTGCCGAAACTGAGCGCGGCGGTAAGAAGTACTGTCCCTCCAATAATCCCGAATCCTCCCGCAGCGATTGAACCACCACCGAGCATCGCCAAACCGAAATTCGTTGCCGCTATTCCAGTGAACCCCCACATGCTACCTATCGCACTACCCATTCCAACTACGAGAGGGCTGGCTATGCCCCCCGTAAACACTATGACCGCTCCAGCAATCAGCGCCATGATAATGGCGACTGGCCAGTCGATAACAGACGATGGCTGATAGAACGATTTGAACGTGGAATAATCACTCGCAGCAATCGAGGTTTCCGAGAAACAGACCGCGACGACCGCAACCGCTGTAAGGGCGACAGAAAGAGCGATGGGCCTCATAGTATTTGCTGGAGTTGCTTGATCTGAGTGATCTGCTCTTGTGCCGATCCGAATATCAGTTGTATGCCGTGCCTTCGCGCTTCCTTTTCAAGAATCCTCAAGTCCTCCACGTTATCAGGCCTGTTGGTCATGGAAAAGACGGGAATCACCTTCGGACTTGGATGTTGCTTCGAGTATTGACTGAGAGACATGAGGTCTGCGCGAAATGAATCCAACGGAATCCTCGTGGAGGGCAGATAGTCCTTCGCTTCAATGGCGATGACTCGATTCTTGCGTTGAAGGAGAACATCAATGTCCGTCGGGGCCTTCTTGATGCCATCGTCAAATCGGACCCCGATCCCGTTGACCGTGTATCCATGCTGTGATGCGGTGTCGGCAATTCTCAGTTCATTCAGGTGCCCCGACGTCTTTATATCACTGGCACCGACGACCTTGCTTAGCGTTGAACGCAGCCCCGGCGTTCCCTTCAATCTTGTGAACATCCCCTCCGCCTCTGGTCTTGACAGCGTCGACTGCTGCACGGCAATTCGCATGTAGGTGTCTTCAAGGACCTCGTTCGGTAGATTGAGTTTGCCAAGCTCTGCGCCCACAATCTTTGTTCCACCCGGCTGCCTGGCGATATTCGACAGCCACAGGATTTCCTTGTCCGGAAGTGCCTTGCGGTGTTTGATGAAGGGTGCTATGAGGGGCGCAACGGCCTTTGGAGCTACTCCCCAAAATGCCGACGCGGCTGGACACATTCCTAGGACAAGAAACGCAAGCGCAATCGCTCGGATCACACACCCTCTATCGGCCATTGAATGGACTCCAACTTGGTTCCCGGACGTCGCCAGTCAATGTTCCGAGCTGTTGCCTGATACGGCCATCGATTGAAACGGTGGCCAATACGCCGCGACCATGAATCTCGGTAGCATAAAGGATCACCTTGCCATTCGGCGCGAAGCTTGGCGATTCATCCTTGTCCGAATCAGTGAGCACCATCGACTGCTTGCTCGCAAGGTCCATTACGACAAGCTGGAATCGACCGTTGGTCTGGGTAATGTATGCCAAGCTTTTTCCGTCCGGTGATGGTCGTGGGGACACGTTGTAGCCACCCTCAAAACTGATGCGCTCCGTGTTGCCAGATCCTATGGAGAGCCGATATATCTGCGGACTGCCGCCACGATCCGAGGTGAAGTAAATGTGAGTTCCATCGGGCGAGTAGCGCGGCTCCGTGTCGATGCCTGAAGATGTGGCTATCCGCCTAAGTCCGGTACCGTCTGCATTGATCAAGAAGAGCTGAGAACCGCCTTCCTTCGACAAGACCACTGCAAGCTGGGTGCCATCCGGTGACCAAGTGGGCGCAGAATTCGACCCCTTGAAGTTGGCGACAATCCGTCTCTTTCCTGTGGACAATTCATGAACGTAGACGACAGGTTTCTTCGCTTCAAACGAAACGTAGGCGAGTCTGGCTCCATCCGGTGACCATGAGGGCGAGATTATCGGCTCCGTGGAAACGAGCGCCGTGATCGCATTCGCGCCGTCCGCGTCAGCGACCTCCAATCTGTATCGTGCTGCTTCCTTCACCACAAATGCGATACGCGTCGAAAAGATGCCCCGTTCGCCAATCAACTTCTCAAAGACAAAGTCTGAAATGCGATGGGCGGTTGCTCGTTGCTGCGCAGAACTATGCGAAAAGGCGATACCGCCGAGCATTGATTGTTTTGGTACGTCATGTAGGGCAATTCGGGTTTCGTACTGATCTACGCTTGTAGCGACTACGCTGCCAGTAACAACGGCATCGGCTCCCCCGGCTCTCAAGTCGGCAAAAGCTGGAAGCGCTTGCGCCGGGGCCTGGGTAACTCGGTCTATTAGACGGAACTGGCCGCACCGCTCCAAGTCCGCGCGTATGACAGAAGTAAGGCCCGATGCCAACGATTGATCACCGGTGAATGGAGAGATGGCGACCGGTAGTTGATTACTGCCAGAGCCGGTAACCACGATCACCAACCCATCCTCGGCAGCGGCAACGCCTATGGAGGCGAGGAGGGTAAGACCAAGAGTGGTTCCTGCAATTAGCCTACGAAACCCGCGTCCGGATCCGGTGAGTATCGGAGACAAAAGACAGCTGGCCGACGTGCCTAGCACCAGTGCTGACCGTGTCTGCAGGCCGAATGGCAATCGAACAGCAGCGGTGGTCACCCTGACGGCCCTCCGGGATGAGCGATATATCCTCGAATCTCCCTTTCCATCTCTGCCTGCAATCCCTCCGGGCTAATGATGCGGATATGGGGTATCCAGTAACGCACGATGGGTAGGACTTGGTTCACATGTCCAACCTTGGCCGAAATGATCAATCCACCGTCCTCCAGTTCCTTTTCGATGACCTGATTCGCGATCAGTCGGCGACGATTGAAGTAGCTGGTGACCTCGCGGGCAACCTTGAGAACGACCTCCTTTTTCTCGTCCCCCAGCCAGATTCCATCTTCATCCGCCAGCGTCTTGTCGACGCTCGGGTCAGCCTCAAATCGGCTATCCAGAAGACGTAGCCGGTCAATCTTGGTGAATGCAAAGGTCTTGAGCTTCTCACCGTCGCGCGCGGCGAGGTACCAGATCCCCTTGTGGTTCACGAGCTTAAAGGGCGCGATTGGGCGATAGGTCTTGGTGACCTGATCCTTACTGTAATCAAACGTGATGTGCCGGCGGGCAACGATGGCTTGCTCAAGTTGTCGGAAGATGCCTTCTTTGCCGGCCAAGTCTTCGTAATGATGACCCTTGACCAGCAGTGCGGACTGAATACGACTGTCGAAGATATCGCGCAGAAAATCGTCCGATAGAGACGGGAACAGACCACGAACACCGGCAAGGCCTGCGAAGCGCTCGATATCCCGCGTACTTAGCTTGCCAAGAAAGGCTAGATCAAGGTGATAGCGGCCGTTGGATTTTTGCAAGGGCAGGTATGCGAAACGCACGTTCAGGTCACGCTGGACGGTGCGCAGATTGACGCCAAACTCATCAGCGAGAGAGCGTGGGTCAAGCATCTCGCCCTGGTTTAGCTTCACGAGCATCTGGGCAAGTCGAAAAACAAGAGTGTCGTGGTTGTCGTTGCCCATAACAATGGAAAGCGGCTGTCCGAGCGTAACGATTATCCACCATCAAGGCGACAGGTGGTGTCGTTCTATGCGTTGCAGGAATATTCTTCAACATCGTCAGAAACGACATGCCCTGTCACTGCCATGTTCCATGATCAGTGTCCGAAGGCTGTCTTTCCGGCTTGGTGAGTCAGTCTCTTCATATCCAAGGCCAGGGTTCTATGCAAATCGGCGTGTTTGAATACGGCTTCCTTCTGACCGCTTTCGGAGTAGCCTTGGGCCTTTGGAGGGAAAAGCGAAAGTTTGATCGAACCAACCCTTCGGGCATCGAACAGTTTCGGAGCTTTGGTCATAAGATGGTCGCCACTACATTTGACGACGTTCTGTATTGGGTCGCGTTGGGATGCCTGTTCGTCGGGCTGTTTATCTTGGCATTTGGTTAGGACAACTATGAAACAGAAACTCGAACGAAGTCTCGTTGTTGCCGTACTGGTTTTGGTGTTTGCCGGTGGATGGCTAGGTTCCCTAGACAATGTGGCAACGGGTGTTGTTGATGAGGGATTGAAGCGGGCTCTCATCAGCTTTGCCAGCGCACGCGCACTTAATGCGACCCTTTCTGTCATCCAATCGGCTGACTTGAGTGCGAAGCCACTGGGTTTCGGACTCAGTCTGACCGTTGGACAGATCGTTCACCCGATAAACGAGTTAGTTGGACAATTCGCGGAATTGATGTTGGCGGCCAGTGTGATATTTGGGGTGATGAAGTTCCTGATCATAATCGGAAAGTACGAAGGCATAACCGTGCTGCTCTCGGTCGCGGCGCTGGGGTGGGCGTGGTTCATATGGCGCGACAGAGCTTGCCCATCATGGCTGATGAAGGTCCTTCTCGTTCTAGTGTTGGTTCGTTTTGCGGTACCTGTTGTTTTCGTGGGCAGTGATGCAGTCTTCACCAGACTGCTTAAAGACAGGTATGACGTCGCGCAGCGCGGCATCACCGTAGATGAGAACTGGCTGGCGCCTACGATCAAGAGCTGGCTAGCGGTCCCCAAGGACGCTGTTGTCGATCAGGTAAAGAACTTTGGTTGGCCCGACCTCTCGAAAAAGGAGGTCCAAGGGATTCCCGCAGAGATATCGGATCGCCTTGCTGACCGAATTAGAGCGTTCAAACAGGCAATTGAAGGATGGGTTGAGCACATGATCAATTTGATCGTGCTCTTCTTGCTTCAAACCCTGGTGCTTCCTTTGATATTTTTCTGGATTCTTTATCGATTCTGCTCAACCTTTTTCGACACAGTGCAGCCGATTCCGGAGGTTACCCGATCTTGAGTAATAGATTATTAGCCACGCTGGCATGGTTACAACTCCTTGTGAGCTTGTTGCTCGCCGCATGCATCGTCTGGGGGTACGCAACCTACCAGGCTTCGTTTGGGCAGTTTGTCCACTCGGTTGCCGCCTCGATCGAAGCGGTATCTGATGTGGTAGTTAGGACTGCGGAAACCGTTGAAGCCAGAAAGGACCTTCTCGATCAAACGGCACAAATGCTGGTGGTAACCCGAAAACTCGTCATTGAACTTCGAGTGAGCGCGGAGAATCAGGCCAAGTTGGCACCTCAGTATGCCGAGGGTATGCGGTCTGCTTCGACCGTTACGACCAATCTGAGCAATACCTTCAAGTCAATCGGAACCGGGATGTCTTTTTCAGTACCAAGCGGTATTCGCGTCGAGGGAAGGAGACCAACTGTCGTCACGTCGCAACCACTGGCAAAGCAGGCCGAAAGGCTGATGGAAAATTCGCAAGAATTGAAGGCGAGTAGTGAAAGCTTGTCGGGAGCCGCAACCGGCATCACGCGCGACGGTCAGAATTTGGCTGCGGCAGTCATTGCGACCAGCGACCAAGCTCTCAAAGTGCTTGCCGAGGCCGAAAAGACCTTAGGGCGACTAAACAAGCAGGACTTGCCCAAGGCCTTGGGAGATCTAAAGAAGACATCCAGTCGTTTGCGGGAGACCAGCGCACAGGTTGATATGGTCGGCAACGTCGGAACGGTTCTCTTAGTCGTCGGACTCCTGCTGTCCACATGGTGCTTCTTGAATAGCTTGGGTTCGCTAGTGTCGGCAAGAATGAATGTCTCAGAAGCGGTCGCCAAGGTCGCGTCGTAACCTGGTTAGCTGTCCGACGGTGTGTTGTGTGCAACGCGGAATGGCCAACGGATGTCTATCCGTATCGACGCACTGACCGAAAAGTAGTGTCGCACCAGTCGAAACGAAATGTATTGTTGGTACGCACCCTATTACGACATCACCTGTCATTGACCCCGTCTATCATTGTCTCCATTGAATATCAACCATCAAGGGGGGACATCATGTTTTGGGTGTTTATGCTAATCGTCGGGGCCGCCACAACATTCACGGTGCTCGGTATGTACATAGTCTGGTTTAGGGTTCTGGCATTTGCGCTGATGATTGGATCGGTTCTCGTCGTTGGTCTAGTGGTCATTTCTCTGTGTCGTAGAATGCTTGCTAGAATCACCACTGACTCCGGCGATCACACGATCCCGAAGTTGTAAGAGGCGCACGGGCTCACGTAGCTCCGTCTATATTGGCCAAAGTATCAACTCCTGAAGGGGCCTCGGAAAATGATTGCGCCATTACTTCTGCCACTCGCGAAGACGCTCGGCTCGGTTGTGGCCAAGGGGGTCCTGGACAAATTACTCGCTTCCAAAGGAGCCGACTCCAAGTTCCAGCGGGCATTGGAAGCGACTGAAAAGGGCATGTCAGTTATCGCCGCCCTCCGAGGGGAGTTTGGGGACGACTTCCTGAAGGCCGTAACCAATAGCGTAAGCGATAAGGGTGCTCATGGATTTTCCTATGAGGCTGGGGGCAACGATTACATCAAGGTGAGTATTGAGGCTGGAGATCAGTCTGACTTGGCCATGTTGAGAGATGAGCTCAATGTCAATTTGGATCGACTGACAATACTGGGGGACATTCCGGAGGATGCACACCGCAATTATTTCCGAGGCATCCTTTCCATTTGGAAGAGGCGATATGTTGAAAGTATCGGGATCGACGAGGACGCGAATACAACATTTGCAGTGATGGATGAACTTCTCGACGGTTCCAAGCGCACATTCAAGGATGTCCTGGAAAGTCTTTCCAAGACAGGATTGGGAACTGCTGGCGCGTTGATGGTCATTGGGGGCGTCTTGCTTGCCACCAGTACCGGAGTCGGGCTGGTTACGGCGATTTCCACGTTCTTGTTTGGAATCCCATGGCTGGCCGTGGGTGCCTTAGTGATTCCTGGCGCAATTCTCGTTGCCCTTTCGCGCTATAAGTTCGTCAACAAGCATGCGGTGACTACATGCGTCACGCTAGCGTACAAATTGCTTGAGCGGCGCCTCGAAACGCTTCCTAAGGTGCAGCCCTAGTTGCACCCTCTGTGTGCCGTCGGTAACTGCCCGAGAGACTTGAGCAACTTTCGGGACAGCTTCGACGGCCTCGGCCAGGGGGAAACGTTGAATACTAATTCCGATGATGCGAGAGGAAGGTCTAGAGGTTGTGCCAAGTCTTCTTGCTACTTGCCGCCCTCGGCACCGCTGCTAAGAAGCACCAAACAAAGTCATCAAGCCAATCCGAAGACCGGCTCGCGTCAGAATCGGGAAATTCCGCAACAAGCTCGCAATCCACCGTTTGCACCGCCCCGCCAAATCCGTTTCCACACAACCTCGGTCGACTACGTTCCGTGCGATCTTGACGAAGTTGCAGTTCAAATCCGAATCGATGACTCGCCGCCGCGCGTGGTCGTCGATGACCGCAGTCGAGGCGGAACCGGTCCCTCAAAATCTCAAGCTCTACGGCGGCTTGATGGCGGAAGTGACCGTTGAGTCATTCAAACTCGCTGCCGGAAGGCTGCCATCAAAACGCCAACGTTCCAACTGTACAAATCGCCGTGCAGGCGGCGGTGCAAGAAATGCTGCGGTGGAGGTGTTGGGTATTCAGAAGTGCTTCTTCAGCCCAGCCTGCTTCAAAACAGCATTTGCCGTGTGACGAGACTTGATCTTGGAATCGACCGGAAAATAGATCCCAGTGTTTGGAGAGAACCAGATGGCATGGTCTCCTTTTCCCGGACGGACAAATCGACAACCCGCAGCCTTGAGCAGCTTCTAAAGATCCGGAGTGAAACTTTCACCCATCAGGCGGCTTCGCGATGAGCGACGGCAAATTTTCTTGCCAGCAGTTCAAACGGAACATCAGGACCATCTGGATAGCCATTGGCATCCAGCAAATCAGGAACCATAATTTGCAACTTGGCAGACAGCGCCTCGATGGTTTCCGCTTCGGTCGCCAATCCTGGGACATCATCTGACGTGGCGACCCAGACGTTGGCGTCATCGTCCCATTCTGCTCGGATGAATAGAGTCTTAGGC
>Ga0163199_1003000_pt1 | contig 10261 bp, 15 predicted proteins | sample PL_2010_150m_FD_113537 | JGI IMG/M metagenome (GOLD analysis project Ga0163199, IMG submission 113537) | Freshwater microbial communities from Powell Lake, British Columbia, Canada to study Microbial Dark Matter (Phase II) - PL_2010_150m | ecosystem: Environmental > Aquatic > Freshwater > Lake ...
GACGTATCTGGAAATTCGTGCTGATCGGCGTCGGCGTGGGATCGCTGATGCACGGTTATGTGCCGAAAGAGTTGATCGTCAGCGTGGCTGGCGACGGCAGCGTGTGGTCGGTAATCGTCGCGGTGCTGATCGGTGTGCCGCTGTATTCCGATGCAGTGGGCATCATCCCGGTCGCCGAGGTGCTGCTGCAAAAAGGCGTGCCGCTGGGTACCGTGCTGGCCTTCATGATGGCGGTGGTGGCCTTGTCCGCACCGGAAATGCTGATCCTGCGCAAGGTGGTGAAATGGCCGCTGCTGGCGCTGTTCGCCGGTTATCTCGCCACCGCGTTCGTGATCGTCGGGGTTTTATTCAATGGGTTGAGGGGAATTATATGAGTGCGGAACTGCATCCTTCCATCGTGGCGCTGGTTTCCCTTGCGGCAAACATTGCGGCGAATCATCCCAAACAGGGCTTGTGCCAACTGGACAAACTGAAACAATACGGCGTGGCGCGCGAGCAGATCGACGCCGTGATCGAAATCGCCCGCCACATCCGCGACGAGGCGGGGCAAAGCCTGGATGCGAGCTTCGACGAGGCGCGCGGACTGGAAAGCGTCAAGGCAAAATTATCGGCGATCCCGGTTAGCGGCGGGGCGTGTTGCACCCCGACGCCGGGCGGGCAAGCGTGTTGCTGAAAATGGAGAAATGAGATGAAAGAAGTCAAGGTGCTGGGTTCCGGTTGCGCCAACTGCAACAACACGGTGAAGCTGATCGAGGATACCGCCAGGGAGATGGGCGAAATGATAGCACTGGAAAAAATCACCGACATGGCGCAAATCCTCGGCCATGGCGTGATGTCTACCCCCGGCGTGATGGTCGATGGCTGGCTGGTGCACAGCGGCGGGGTGCCGAGCAAGGCGCAGGTGCAGATGTGGCTTTCCGCCAGTGCGGACAGCTGCGGCTGCGGCGACGATGGCAATTGCGGCTGAGGGGATAAAATGATGAAAACCGTATTGATTTTGTGTACCGGCAACTCCTGCCGCAGCCAGATGGCCGAGGCGCTGGTCAACCATGACCTGCAAGGCCAGGTGCGCGCCTTGTCCGCCGGCACCCGCCCGCAGCCCAAGGTGGCCGACGGCGCGCTTCAGGCGCTCAAGCTGGCCGGACTGGCCACCGAGGAACTTATTCCCAAGGATGTCGAGGCGGTGATGGACGAGGAAATCGACCTGGTGGTGACGGTGTGCGACAACGCTCGGGAAGCTTGCCCGGTGTTTCCCCGCGCCGTTCCCAAGTTGCACATGCCGTTCCACGACCCGCACGGCGAGCCGCTGGAAAGCTTCGTTCAAGTTCGCGACGAAATTAGGGCGCGCTTGATTCCTGAATTGAAGCAGCGATTTGAACTTAAATAATTACGGGCAGGTAATTCTCCCTTCTACCGCTGGCGGGAGAAGGGCCGGGGATGAGGGCGTGTGCGTCTCGACAACAATTGCCGATGGGCAACGTCCCTCTCCCCAACCCCTCTCCCTGCACCCGCAAGGAGCGTCCCCGCCGGGTGCCCGCCGCTTTGCGGCGACCACGGCGAGACGGGAGAGGGACTTTAACGCTGCGTTTTTACCTAGACCAAAGCCGTTACGAATTAAATTCCCAATGCCGCACTCTTCATGCTCATCGCCATCCTTATTTTTCTCGCCACCCTCGCGCTGGTGATCTGGCAGCCGCGCGGCCTGGGCATCGGCTGGAGCGCGCTGGGCGGTGCGGCGCTGGCATTGGCGGCGGGAGTGGTGTCGTTCAGCGATATTCCGCTGGTGTGGCAGATCGTGTGGGACGCCACTTTCACCTTTATCGCGCTGATCCTGATTTCGCTGATCCTCGACGCCGCCGGGTTTTTCGAATGGGCGGCGCTGCATGTGGCGCGCTGGGGCAGGGGATATGGGCATCTACTGTTCCTGCTGATCATCCTGCTCGGCGCGGCGGTTGCCGCGCTGTTCGCCAACGACGGCGCGGTGTTGATCCTGACGCCCATCGTGCTGGAAATGCTCCACGCGCTGCGCTTCAAACCCGCCGCTGCGCTGGTTTTCGTGATGGCGAGCGGCTTCGTGGCGGATGCCGCCAGCCTGCCGCTGATGATCTCCAATCTGACCAACATCATCGTCGCCAATTATTTCCACATTTCCTTCGCCGATTACGCGGCGGTGATGGTGGCGGTGAATTTCGTCTCGCTCGCGGCGACGCTGGTGGTGGCGTGGTGGCTGTTCCGCAAGGACATCCCGGCGCGCTTCGACGTGGCGGCGCTGGACCTGCCGAACAACGCGATTCGCGACCCGTTCGTGTTCCGCGCCGGCTGGCTGGTGCTGGTTGTGCTGCTGGTCGGCTATTTCGCCGCGCACCCACTCGGCCTGCCGGTTTCGCTGGTGGCCGGGACGGCGGCTTTGATCCTGGTCGTTGCAGCCCTGCGCGAGCACTGGCTGCCGCAGCAGCCCAAGGGGGTGATCCCGGTGATGACTTTGCTGCGCGAAGCGCCCTGGCAGGTGGTGTTGTTTTCGCTGGGCATGTATCTGGTGGTGTTCGGCCTGCGCAATCAGGGGATGACCGCGGAGCTGGCGCGCTTGCTGGAATGGCTGGACGGTTACGGCGTGACGGCGGCGACGCTGGGCAGCGGCTTCCTGTTTGCCGGGCTGTCGGCGCTGATGAACAATCTGCCGACGGTGATGATCGCCAGCCTCGCCATCGCCCAGGCCGAGCTTTCCCCGCTGGTGCGCGAGGCGATGATCTACGCCAACGTGGTCGGTTGCAACCTCGGCCCGAAAATGACGCCGCTGGGCAGCCTCGCCACCCTGTTGTGGCTGCACGTGCTGGCGCAACGCGGCATGACGGTGGGCTGGGGGCAATATTGCCGCATCGGCGTGGCGCTGACGTTGCCGGTGTTGGCGGCGACCTTGCTGGGGCTGGCCGGGTGGCTGACGCTGATCCGCTGAACTTCGGCGCGGATTGCGCCTCTTAACCAGCGAAGGCGACAATAATGGCGCCTTTTGTCCCGGTTCGAGGAGTGCGATCATGTCCTGTTATCCGCGTCCGTCCCTGCTGGCCTTTTTGAAGGGAGTGATCATCATGTCTTGTGTTCTTGCTCAAGCCGCCGCGCATGGGGCGGAAATCCCCGATTTTTCTGGTCGCGTCTCAGCGCCGCCGACGCAGGGTGAGCAGGTCGCCGTGCTGGCCGGTGGCTGCTTTTGGGGGGTGGATGCCGTCTACAAACACATCAAGGGGGTTTCGAAGGTGGTCTCGGGCTATTCCGGCGGCGACCGGGCAACGGCCAGCTATGAAGCCGTCGGCACGGGAACCACAGGCCACGCCGAATCGGTAAGTATTACCTACGACCCGGCCGGGGTGTCCTATGCCCAGCTTCTCAAGGTGTTTTTCTCAGTGGCGCACAACCCCACCGAATTGAACCGGCAGGGGCCGGATAGTGGAACCCAGTACCGCTCGGCAATCTTCTACGCGAACGACGAGCAGAAACAGATCGCGCTGGCCTATATCGAGCAACTCAACAAAGCCGGGGTGTTCCCTGCGCCGATTGTTACCCAGGTGGCGCCGCTGAAGGCGTTTTACCCGGCGGAGGATTACCATCAGAACTACCTGACACTGCATCCTTCTCAACCGTATATCGTCATCCACGACCTGCCGAAACTGCAGCAACTTAAAAAGCAGTTTCAGGGTATTTATCAATAGGGATGGGTTTCGGCGTGGCTTGCAATAAGGCGCAGCGCATTCGATTGGTATGCCGATAAAATATTCCGGTCTTTTTACTCGCTGAAAAGCACCGCGTTTCCTCGCTCCAATCAATTTTGCCTGGGTTGGCTGGGTGGCTTATGATAGCGGCGATGAGTATCAGAGGCTTTCCCTTGGGTTTACCTCGATCCTTGCAACTATCTCATAAGGACTCGCAATGACTTGGTATGGCCTGTTGGCCGTTGGCGCCGGTGCGGCAGTGGGTGCATGGCTGCGCTGGTGGTTCGGCATTCTGTTCAATCCGCTGTTTCCCACGCTGCCGCTCGGGACGCTGGCGGCTAACCTGATCGGCGCCTATGTCATGGGGCTGGCGATGGCGTTTTTCGCCGAACATCCGGCCTTGCCGCCGGAAGCGCGCTTGTTGCTGGCGACCGGGTTTCTGGGCGGATTGACCACATTTTCAACCTTTTCGGCGGAAACCGTGACCTTGCTGTTGCGCGCCCAATACGGCTGGTCGGCGGCGATCATCGGGGCCCATGTAATGGGTTCGCTGGCGATGACGGTTTTGGGTATCTGGACGGTGAAACTTTTGAAAGGATAGGACAATGCAAGGCGCGTGGATGCAAGGTACATGTCTAGCAATTTTCGTCGGAGAGATCCAGCGTCACGAAGGCAAGCTGCTGTTCGAGTGGTTACTGGAACAGGCGCAGAAAATCGGCATAAGAGGCGGCACGGCGATGCGCGCCATGGCCGGTTATGGACGGCACGGCAAACTGCACGAGGATACTTTTTTCGAGTTGGCCGGCGACCTGCCGGTCGAAGTTAAATTCCTGGTGAGCGATGAACAGGCAAACGCCTTGCTGGAGTTGGTGCGGGAACACAAACTCAATCTGCTTTTCGTCAGAACACCTGTTGAATACGGCGTGACGCTCTAAGCGCCGATTCCTTCGCCGCAAGCCAACCCGCATCGAATTTACTAAGCTTCGACCGCTCTTATCAATTTCCTTAAAGCGCTATCAACATCGGGTTGAAAGCCTTGGAAAGCAGCATCACCTTGCTTCCCACCGCAAGAGCGGCGACTTCCTCCGCCGTGGCGATGACCTTGACGATCTGATTGCCGACCAGCACGGAGACGGCGAACACCACGTCGTTGGGCTCGATCTTGAGCACTTCGCCGGTGAAGGTGAATTTGCCGCTCAGCATGTGTTCGCCGAATACCTCGGCGGGCTTGCCGTCATGCGCGACTCGACCTTGTTCCAGCATCAGCACGCGGTCGGAGAGTTTGAACACTTCGGCCAGGTCGTGGCTGACGATCAGGGTGGTGATGCCGAACAGGCGATGCAGCTTGAGGATTTCGTCCTGTAGACGCAAACGGGTTTCCCCGTCGAGTGCCGACAGCGGCTCGTCGAGCAGCAGCAGGCGCGGCTTGCGCGCCAGGGCGCGTGCCAGCGCCACACGCTGGCGCTGGCCGCCGGAGAGGGCTGCGGGTTTGCGTCCTTGCAGTTCGGCCAGCCCGGTCAGGTCGAGCAGTTCATCGACCAGTTGCTTGTCCTGGCCATCGTCCAGCGCGAATTCCAGGTTGCCGCGTACCGTCATATTGGGAAACAGCGCGTAGTCCTGAAAGACGAATCCGACCTTTCTTTGTTGCGGCGGCAGGGCAATGCCGGCGGCACTGTCGAGCCACACTTCGCCGTCCACGACGATACGCCCGGCTTCCGGTTCGGTTAGCCCGGCCAGAATGCGCAGCAGGGTGGTCTTGCCCGCGCCGGATTTGCCGAACAGCGTAATGAACTCGCCCGCCTCGACGCGGAATGCGACATCGAGCCGAATTTCCCCTTCGGTGGTGTGCAGATGTTTTTGCGCGGCGAATTCGATCATGCCGGCCTCAGATAGCGTTTGTTGACCAGGTAAACCGTGAGCAGCACGACGAAGCTGACGGCGAACAGTACCCCGGCGTAGAAATTGGCGGTGGCGTAATTGAGGCTTTCCACCTCGGTGAAGATGGCGATCGAGGCGACCCGCGTTTCACCCGGAATGTTGCCGCCGATCATCAGCACCACGCCGAATTCGCCGACGGTGTGGGCGAACGACAGCACCACGCCGGACAACAGCGCCGGCTTGAGGTTGGGCAGCAGTACGCGGAACAGGGTTTGCCGCCGCGATTTGCCGAGGGTGTAGGCGGCCTCGGCCAGCGAGGCGGGCAGGCTCTGGAAGCCCGCTTGCAGCGGCTGCACCATGAAGGGCAGGCTGAACAGCACCGAGCCCACCACCAGCCCGGCGAAGGAAAACACCAGGCGCAGGTGGAAGTGGCTGTCGAGAAAGGCGCCCAGCGGGCTTTGCGGGCTGAACGCGAGCAGCAGGTAAAAGCCCAGCACCGAGGGCGGCAGCACCAGCGGCATGGACACCAGGGTTTCCGCCACGGCCTTGAGACGGCAGCGGGTATATGCCAGCCACCATGCCAGCGGCACGCCGATTACCAGCAAGATCAGGGTAGTCAGCGCCGCCAGCTTGAAGGTCAGCCACAACGGTTCCCAATCAAGCACCATGTCCGTCCTCCAGCAGCGTGACTTCGTTGGCTTTGACCAGTCCTTCCACTTGGTCGCCCGGCGCGAGTTCCAGGCGTTCCACCGAGCGCGTGGTGATCACCGAGACCACGGCATGGCCGCGATAATCCAGGCGCACCTCGGAAAGCAGCTTGCCCTTGCGGATAGACTCGACGCGCGCCGCCATGCGGTTGCGCAGGCTGATCCGGCCGGACAGGTTTTTCGCCAGCGACACCTCGGTTTCCTTGAACAACACCGCCACCGGGTTGCCGTTTTTCAGCCAGGCGGCGCTCTCCGGCGTTTCGACCAGGATGGCGGTGAACAGGTCGCCTTCCACATCGACATCGACCAGCGAAAGATGGTCGGTCGATTCGACGAAAGCGATGGTGCCGTGCAAGCGGTTCATTCCTGATTCCTCAGTGTACTAACGGAGATTCCTGTTCGGCGGGACAAGTTTCGCTGACCCAGTAGTCGGGTTTCACCAATCTGCCTGCGCAATCACCATGCGCACCCGCTTCGTACTTGCGTACCAGCCATCCTCCAGTGTAAAGCCGCCATGCGGTGATTTCCTGGCGATAGGCTTCGTTTTCGTCGTACAGCCCTTCCTCGTCGAAGCGCTCACGGCCAAGCGCGAAGGCATGGTGGTAATAACACAGCTTGCCGAGATTGTCGTACCCTTTGATTCGCCGCGCGCTGGCCTCCTCGTCCACGAACTGCTCCAGTGCCACCGGCGCTACCGTGGCGGGACCGCTTTCCCGAGGCAGGCCGGTTTTCCAATTGTAACTGTGCATGGGATTTTCTCCTGGCAGGAATTTTCCGAATCAAGGCAGCAGGTAGCCGTGCGCCGCGAAGATGGCGCGCGCCTTGGGCGAATACAGGAAATCGAAGAATTTCCTGGCCGCTTCCGGGGCGGTTTCCTGGCCGTGTTTGAGGATCACCGCGCCTTGGGCGATCGGTTCGACCGGCGCCTCCTTGATCTCCACCCATTTGCCCTTGCCCTGCATTTCCGGCGAGGCCGCCACCGACTTGGCGTTGAAGCCGATGTCCACCACCTTGGTCTGCACGTAGCTGGCCGACTGGCTGATGCTTTCGGCGAATACCAACTTGGATTTCAGCGTTTCGTCGAGCTTCAGGTGGGCCAGCAGCTTCATCGCCTCGCGCCCATAGGGGGCGGTCTTGGGGTTGGGAACGGCGATTTTCTCCACTCGCTTGTCGGCAAGCAGGGCCTTCCAGTCGGACAAATCGAGATCCTTGGCCGTCCACAGCACCAGAATGCCGGAGGCGTACAGCTTGGGCGGGGCGGTGGCGAAGCCGGACTTAAACACCTCTTCGGGAAAGCCCATGTCGGCCGAGACGAACACGTCGAAGGGCGCGCCGTTCTTGATCTGCGCGGTGAGCGCGCCGGATGCGGCGAACACCGGCTTGATGTCGATGCCGGATTCCTTCTTGAACTCGGCTTGCAGATCGTCGAAAGCGAATTTCACGTTGGGCGCGACCGCCACGATGAGGGTTTCGGCCAAGGTGGGGGTCGCGATGAATGCCAGGAGGCAAAACAGGATGCGTAAGCGTTTCATGTCCCTGTTCCTCAGACGCTAACGCCGATAATCACGCTGGACGCCTTGAACACCGCGCAAGCACGCGTTCCTTCGGCCAATCCGAGTTCGTCGACGCTTTCGTTGGTGATCATCGCGGTGACGAGGTCGCCGCTTTCCAGCTTGATTTGCACTTCGCTGTTCACCGCGCCTTTGACCAGTTTGGCGACGGTTCCGCACAGACGGTTGCGGGTCGAAAGGCGGATGCCCGGATCGTCCGGGGTAACGATCACCCACGGCGCCTTCACCAGTGCCCAGGCTTCCCCGCCGATCTTCAGGCCGAGATTCTCGACACTCTCGTGGGTAATGACGGCAACGATCTTGTCCTTGCCGTTCAGATCGATATCGACTTCGGCATTGATCGGGCCGGTTTGGATGGCGCTGATCCGGCCGCGGAACTGGTTTCTGGCACTGGTCTTCATGATGATCTCCTTGATTGGCTGTATTGCGTAAAATATAGCGATTGACAAACAAACGTCCGAAAGCACTACAGCAATGGCCGTGCCAACGGACAACAATATCCTCCCATCGCGCCGCCAGCCAAACCTACGCCGGATTAGCGATAGTTCCGCAGGCCAGGGAATGGATAAGCCAAATGCACCGAAATGTTTCGCAGGATATAACGGTGGCACCGATTCTGTGCGCGGGTAATTGGCGTGTCAAGATATAAATGAGGGTTTTCTGGCGGGGTGACGGTGGGGTGGCTGCGGATTGCAGCCATGTCCTCTTCCGCGCTGACAGGGTATTTTCACTGCTCGTCAACAAGGCACGAGTTGTTCTGGATTTTCATACCGCAACGCCTTGCGCAGCCAGAGGGGCGGGTTGTTGTTCATCATCCGTTGCAGATGGAAGATGACATCGTCAATGTCCCGCGTATTCTCCAGTTTCACCGGAAAGACATGCTGATCCTGGACGCGCATGGCGGCGGGGTCGCCGATGCCCTTCGTGAAAAGGACGTCACAGCCTTTTAACGCCTCCACCCTGGCGGTGAGCGGGTCACTGCCGTTGGGCGTTTCATCCTCGGCGTCCATCATGCAGCAACCACCGTTTTTTCCGGCGCCGGGATTTTTCTTTTCACCCCCGCCGCCGCCCTTGAACTTGACGATGTCCAGAAACATTGAGGAATCGTGGGTGACATCGTAAAACACTACATGTTTCGCGCCTACGAAATTGGCGTCCACCTGGGTAAGGCCATTGGTGGTAACCGCGATTTTTATATGACCGGTATCCGGCATTTTGATCTCCTTGAGTTGAATAACGATTACGATGGGCTGAAAAACTTTAAGTCATGGGAAGTCCCGCCACCATAGTCTCGCGGCCGAAGCGCATTCGGAAATGGCTGGGGAGTTCGGATTTGGCGGGGGTGCGTGCCGCCCATAACCCAAGCTCCAGAACTGGGAACTTGTTGGCGGTCAAAACCTCGGCGGGTACGATGTACAGGGTGTCGTCCATCACCAGGAAAAAATCGATGGGATAGCGCGCGCACTCGCCGTACATGTCGCCGATGTCGAGAACGACTTCGCCGTCGCGCAACTCATATTTCGGGTTGTCGCAATCGAAGCGAAAATGCCGGTTGAATGGGCGGATTTGCCTGAACTGGTAAAGCACCCGGTCTTCGTCGGCGAACTTCTTCACCTCGGCGACGATGTCGGTGAAATACTGCATCAGTATCGCTTCGACATAGGCTGCGCTGTAGGGCTGGCGGAATGAATCCAGGTAATAGAATACGAAGGATTCAAGCAATGCGAGGCCCGCCGCGGTGATGTTCAGTGATAGAGCACAGCGTTCGAAAATGCAGGATGCCCGAATCAGCCCGTCGCGCGCTTCCAGGTGACCATCCGAATGGGACAGGGCGATCCGGTACACGCGCAGCAGGCGATACACCTCGGCAACCAACTTTTCGGTAGTCGTTTTGCGCGGAAGGGATTGGTACTTTTGCCAACTGCTCAATCCTTCCATCAGGGAAGCGTCCCGCGAGGCGAGAAAGGTGTCGAGCAACATGAACGCCACGCCGGTGCTCAAAGTGCCTTTGATTTGCGTGGCGTCGCCGCCATTCGTGCTGGCGTCGGAGAATGCCAGCTTTTTCTTCTTGGTGTAAAGCTCGATTTGCCGGTATTCCGGCACGGACCAACGGTTGCCGAAACGGCAGCTGAAATCCTCCAGCACATCGCCTAACAGTTTCATCTGTTCTCACCCCTTTCCAAAAAAGCCGGGTATCCGCCATCAGGCGGTCATATCTGGCAGAGCAATCGCACTATGAACAGAGAAAAGCCCCTCTCCCGCATACCCGACAGCCTGCCGGCTTGGGCACAAGGGCGGGAGAGCAACCGTGTTAAGAATCAAGCGATATGTTGATTCCACGACTGTTTATTTTTGATCATAGAATTCAAAATGGTCAGTAACTTCCTCATACAGGCAACGA
>Ga0163199_1003001_pt1 | contig 10259 bp, 8 predicted proteins | sample PL_2010_150m_FD_113537 | JGI IMG/M metagenome (GOLD analysis project Ga0163199, IMG submission 113537) | Freshwater microbial communities from Powell Lake, British Columbia, Canada to study Microbial Dark Matter (Phase II) - PL_2010_150m | ecosystem: Environmental > Aquatic > Freshwater > Lake ...
CCGACGCGGAGGGCATCAACGTCGGCTACGACGAGCACACGTACCCGCTCGTGCCGTGGGAGCAAAGCCGCGACGCCACCGGCCGCGACATCCCGCCTATCACACCGCCGAAACCGTAATCACAGCCCATTCAACCCAATTTTGCAATTTCAAGAGCGGATCTAAACGCTGCAACAATCTGATCAAGATCTGCCTTTGTCAGTTGAGGATAGATTGGAAGCGTGATAATGGATTTTGAAACGTTCTCTGTTACGGGTAAAGAGATCTTCCCCAAATAGTCCTGATAATAAGGATGAAGATGGATGGGTGGATCAAAGTGGACGCTGGCCATGATTTTACGCTCATGCAAGGCCAGAATCACTTTATCCCGGTCGTATAATAGAGGGTCTAAAATTAAAGTATACATCTGATAGACATGCTTTTCATTGGCAGAGGGGAGATGCCGCTTAATTCCGGGGAGATCAAAATGTTGATGAAAATAATTGGCATGGGCTTCCCTTTGAGCATTCATGTGAGGAAGCCTTTTTAATTGTTCAATTCCAATCGCCGCCAAAATATCAGCCATTCTAAAATTATATCCAACCACAACCGCTTCTCTTTTCCATGGTTTTGCACTTTTCGCTCGATCTTTTGTGGAGGTGGGTATGCCATGCCCTCGAAAGCACCGCACGCGGTTGGCAAGCGCTTCATTGTTTGTGGTCAGCATTCCACCTTCCCCGCAGGTTAAATTTTTTGAGGGAAAAAAAGAGAAGCATCCTGTTCCAAAAGATCCAGTATATCGCCCCTGGTCTGTTGCGCCAATGGCTTCTGCCGAATCTTCAATGACCGCCAGATGATGCTTGTTTGCGATCTTTAGAATGGGAGCCATTGCGCAAGCTCTCCCTGCAAAATGGACAGGCATGATCGCTACTGTTTTGGGCGTAATCGCGGATTCGACCGCCTTTGGATCAATCATTCGGGAATCTTGCTCAATATCGACAAAAACCGGCGTGCACCCTGCGCGAATAATGGCATTGGCAGAAGCCACAAAGGTAAAAGAAGGAACAATCACTTCGCCTTTTAGGTTTTGTGCTTCAATGGCTAAATGGAGCGCGGATGTGGCAGAGTTAAGCGCAACCGCATGATTGACCCCAATAAATTGGGCAAAATCTTTTTCAAACTCTTCAACTTTTGGCCCATGGGTCAACCATCCCGATTTTAAAACATCAATCACTGCATTAATTTCATTTTGACTTATATCTGGCCTGCAAAGCGGGATCACGGGTTTCTCCTTTTGCGCATTAAAACTGTAGCAATGGCTGACAATTTTTCATTGGCGCTGCATAGATTTTTATTCCATCTTCCAATGAAACCGTTGGGTTATACCCTAAAAGCGTTCTTGCTTTTTCAATGCCAAGCGCGCCCCTTAAAGGCCTTTTCATATCGGGTTTTTCACTTTCTTCAATCATTGGAACGTGTGGAAAATGGCTTTTGACAATTTCGGCCAGCTCTGCGATGGATCTTCCTTCACCACGCGAAATGTTAAAGATTTCGTTTTTGGCTTTTTCTGCAAAAAGAGCCCGCACAAACCCATCGGCCACATCTGTGACATAAGAAAAATCGACAACATACTCCCCTCCATTGACCAGCTTTAGAGGGCGATTGAAGATTGCATTTTCCATAAAGGTTTTTGTCACCCGGTTATGGGAATCTCCAAAGCCATAAACGGCTGAAGGACGTATAATCACATATTCCAGGCCATATTCTTTGCAAAAAGATTTTGTTAAAACCTCTCCTGTGAGCTTTGTTCCACCATAGATTCCAAATGGAGAAAGCGGATGGTTTTCATCGGCTGGCAAATATTGAAAATTTCCATAAACAAAGCTAGACGAAGTAAAGAGGAATCGTTTGACAGGAAACTCTTTGAGCAAACCCAAAAGATTAAGCGTGCCAACCACATTAATATCATTGGTATCTTGAGGGTAACGCAGCGCCACGGTGGCATCTGCAATTGCCGCAAGATGGATGATATATTCAGGTTTATGCCGCTCCATGCACCCACGAATCGCCTCGCGGTTTCGAGTATCTCCCCGCTCGATTACGACTTGATCCTTAATCTGTTCCATTCGATGGCGAAGATAAAACTCGTACCGATTTTCAAGCGGATTGCCAAAGTGTAGAAAATTATCATAACAAATGACCTGATGGTTTAAATTTAGAAGCTGACGCGCAATTTGAGCGCCAATAAACCCTGTTCCGCCTACAATTAATATTTTTGCCATTGGTAAATCCCCCTTCTGATCCTAAAAACGCGGCTGCGAGCCTGTTGCTTAAACTCGATTTTCTGGCAGCACAGGAACATTGTAGGAACAGATGACTCCCACACTTCGTATCCGGCAAGTCCTTGGGTATATAGGGTCATTGTTTGACCTTGCACATGGCCCTCATCTTTCCTGGGTCAATCTTTTCCTCGTATGCTCTCGGACGAATGATTCTAAAGAGGCTATTCTCCTACGAAGCGCGTGTCAATTCTTCCCAACTATGGTGGAGATCAACCCTGCTTTTGCAAACGGGCGACCACGTCGGGTCGCCCCTACACGGATGATCCGTTACTTGCAGGTCACTTGCATCGGAGGCACCACAGCCCGTCCCAATGCAGCGTAGTCGGCCATCGTGGCGTCGCGCGAGAACGACATGTTGTAGGGGTCGGCCGCCGAGCCAGCAAGGCCAGCCCAACCTGTGTAGCCGTTCTCGGTCTTGACCAGCAGCAGTCCTCCCAGCACGGTCTCCGTCTCCTCCATCCGGTCGAGCGTGCGTTCCCGCGTACGATGCGGGTAGCTATGCGCATGGATCAACAGCCGTACCTGGCCATCGAGAAGATGGACGTTATACCCAACCGGCTGGTCCTTTCCCGGCGTGCGCACAAGGAGGAACCCGAGGTGCCCCGGCCAGATTTTCGAACCCAGTAGCTCAAAGCGATACTCGCCCTCCGCCCCGAGTCCACGACACGTGAGCAGCGTTTTGTCGGATTCCCGGAACCAATGGCTGGGGGGCGTCGCCCCGCTGTTGGGCTGCATCCGGACGTGCTCGGCACGCGGTGCCACGCGCCTGACATCCTCTCCCCACCGGCAGGAATACTCCACAAGGGTCGCGTTTGACGCGCCGGCCGTCTCTCTGATTTTTTCCTCTGCGAAGACCTCAAGCGTGGCCCTGATTTCGTCGCCGGCCGTACGGAAAAAGAACGCGCCCATGTTGACGCTCTGATCGATGAGGAAGGCGTCCCCCTGCCCCTGTCTCACGCCCCTGCCGTCATGGACCATGAAGATGCCGGACGAGCCCCCATCGAGGAAGTGCCCGTGCAACGGGTAGAGCGTCTCGCTCCCCGCCGGGTCCGTCCGCTTGAGAAAGAAGCTCTGCCTGCCCTCATCGAAGTCCTGCGCGGAGGCATACACGTCCCAGCGCGCGGAGCCTCGATCGGCCTGGGCGGCGCATTGGAGCAGGAGGCGGCCGGGACGGCCGAGCCGGGGCGGGAGCGTGGGATCGGCGGCGGGATTGCCGGTGACGGCGGGCGGGCCCTCGTGGTGAAGAGGATGGCGGTGATCGTGCGCGCAACCGGCTGCCACCGCAATCGCCGCCGCCAGCGCCGCCCGCGCGCAGATGCGGGCCATCATCGTTAGCGGGAACGCTGCCGCGTCATCCGTGCTCGGGCCCCTTGCCTTTGGCTTCCCCGCCTTTGTGCGTGAAATAGAGCGCGAGCGAGACGAATAGGATGCCGATTCCGAGGTAGAGGATGTTCAGGGGGTCTTCGAACGTGGTGTGAATGACGTTCTTGAAGAACGTCACGACGAGGATCATCAGGACGACCTTGCCCAGCCGATCCTTGAGATCGTCCAGGCTGTGGATCACCAGGATGCGCGAGCTCGTTGCGGCTTCCGCTTCCGCCTCCTCGATCTTGCTGATGAACAGCTCATAGAGGCCCAACGCGAAAATGAACAAGACCGTCGCCAGCAGGTAATCGTCGATGGCCCCGATAATGTGGCCGACCACCTCGCCGTGGAACTCCTCGTACACGACCGGCGTCCGCTCGACGCCCGGCAGCGCCATGTACTTCCAGACCTTGCTGATCAGCTCGAGGACGTCGACGGTGGCGACCACGAAGAGGATTACGGACGAGATCATGCTGGAGACGACGGCAAGCAGCACGATGAAGCGGCTGTTCCAGAGAAACTTCTCGAAGGTCTGTTCAACGGCTTTTGCGACGCGCCCTCTCATGATGGCCTTAATGTCCTTTCGGCGGCCCATAACACCACGCGGCGGGGCATGATCCGCTGAAGTCCGGCCAGGAAACGATTGCGCCGGCCGGTGATGACCAGCGATGGGCCCCGATCCAGCGCGGTCAGCGACTCGGCCACCACTTCATCGGCCGTCTGCTCACCTCCAGGCGCCCAGTATGCCTTGACGCCGGCCGTCTCGTGAAAATCGGTGCTGGTGCGTCCGGGACAGCAGGTCTGCACCACCACCCCGTATTTTCCGGCTTCGAGAGCCACGCTTTCCCCCAAGCTCACCATGAAGGCCTTCGTTGCGGCATAGAGTGAGAGGTACGGCAGCGGCATCAGGCCCGCGACCGATGATACGTTGATGATGGCGCCGCGCCGGCGTTCACGCATCTCCGGTAGGAACAGGCGGACCAGCTTCGTGAACGTCAACAGGTGCAACGCGAGCATGTCCTGAATGTGCGGCATCGGCAGGTCCGCAAACTCTCCGTACAGGCCGAACCCGGCGTTGTTGACCAGCAGGTCCACGGGCTCCGGCCGTCTCCTGCGTACCTCCGCGTACAACCGCTCGGCCGCATCCGCCTGGGCCAGATCGAGCACGATCTCCTCGACCGCGACTCCGTGGCGCGTCCGCAGGTCGCCCGCAAGCCGCGCCAGCCGCCCGGCGTCGCGGGCCACGAGGTGCAACGCGTAGCCCCGGGCCGCCAGATGCCGCGCGTAACTCTCTCCGATGCCGCGGGAAGCTCCGGTGATCACCGCAAGCATGCCGCGCACTATAGCAGACGGGCTTCAGACGCACAACCCGGGCGGCGCTGGACAAAACCGCGCGCGATGATTACTCTGAAAGCCATGGGCGTGAAGTATAGAGATTATTATGACGTGCTGGGGGCCCCGCGCGATGCCACCGCGAAGGCGCTCAAGGATGCCTATCGGAAGCTGGCGCGCCAGTACCACCCGGACCTGCAGACGGCCCCAGCCAAAAAGAAGGCCGCGGAGGAGAAATTCAAGGAGATCAACGAAGCCTACGAGGTCCTGGGCGATCCGGAGAAGCGCAAGAAGTACGACCGCCTCGGCTCGCGCTGGAAGGATGGCATGGACTTCACGCCGCCGCCCGGAAGCGGACAGAGCGGCGGATGGACGACGGGTGGCGAAGGCTTTGCCGGAGGCTTCAGCGACTTCTTTGATACCATGTTCGGCGGCCGCGGCGGCCCGTCCTCCAAGGGCGGGGCTCCCTGGGAGATGGGGGAGCGCACGCGGAGCGGGTCCGACCTCGAGGCGGAATTGGCGTTGTCCCTGGAGGAACTCACCCAGGGAGGCACCAGGCGCGTGACGCTCACGGCGCGGGATGCGTCCGGCCATCTGCGCCCCAAGGAGCTCGACATCACTCTGCCGCAAGGTCTGCGGTCGGGAGAGCGCATGCGGCTCAAAGGCCAGGGCGCGACGAACGGCCGGGCGGTTCGGCCGGGGGACCTGTACCTGAAGATCAGCCTGCGGCCTCACCAATTTTACTCGCTGATCGAGGATGCTCCTGACGATCTTCAGATGGACCTGCCCCTGCTGCCCTGGGAGGCCGTGCTGGGAGAGGAGGTCACGGTGCCCACCCTGGATGGCCCCGTGTCGCTGCGCATCCCGGCCGGGAGCCAGGGAGCCCAGCGCCTGCGCCTGCGCGGCAAGGGGCTGCCCACGCGGGACGGCGCGCGTGGCGATCTCTACGTTCGTCTTGTCCTGGTCGCTCCGAAGGTCGTGGGGCCCCGCGAGCGCGAGTTGTACGGGGAACTCGCGAAGCTGTCGGCTGAAGACCCGCGGAGCGCATTCGGCAAGACCAGGCCGGCGGATCACTGATGGACTCCCTGTTCGCTTTTTTCGTCACCGCCTTCGTCTCGCTCTTCGTGACGCTGGACCCGATCGGTAATGTCCCCATTTTCCTCTCGATCACGCCGCACAACTCCGAAGCCGAACGCGCGGCGATGGTCACCAGGGCCGTCCTGGTCGTCTTCGGCGTGCTGGTGGTCTTCGCGCTCTGCGGCAACCTGATCTTCAGGTTCTTCGGCGTCACGATCGAGGCCTTCCGCATCGTCGCGGGGCTACTCCTGCTGAAGATCGCCTTCGACATGATGGAGGCCAAGCCGGCACGGGTGCGCCATACGCCGGAGGAAGACGCCGAAGGAGCGAAACGGGAGGACGTCGCCATCATTCCGCTGGCCATTCCCCTGCTGAGCGGGCCCGGCACGATTTCCAGCGTGGTCGCCCTCACCGGCCAAGTGGCGAAATCCTCCTCCGTCATCCCGATGTTCGGCATCCTCTTGCTGGCCATCACCCTTAATGCGTTGATCGCCTTCATCGCCCTGCGCAGCGCGACCCCGATCACTCGCCTGTTGAGGGAAACCGGCATGCGCGTCTTCACCCGCGTTATGGGACTCATCCTGGCGGCCATTGCGGTCCAGTTCGTCCTCACCGGCATCAAGGAAGCCTTCCATCTCCCGGCTTGATCGCTGTTCGAGAAGCCGCTAGGATACGCCGCAATGTCGTCGATCGGCCCCCCCACCGGCATGCGTGACTGGCTGCCTCAGGACGCACTGCTCCGCCAGCACCTGATGGAGACCATCGGCAAGGTGTACCGGCTCTACGGATATCTCCCGATCGATACCCCTGTCATGGAAGACCTCTCTGTCCTGCTCGGCAAGGGCGGCGGGGAAAACGAGAAGCTCCTGTTCAAGATCCTGAAACGGGGGGAGAAGCTCGCCGAAGTGCAGGCTTCCGGCGGCGATCTTGCGGATTACGGCCTGCGGTTTGATCTGACCGTGCCGCTTGCCCGCTTTGTCGCCACCCACCAAGGCAAAATTCCGATGCCCTTCAGGCGCTATCACATTGGCCCAGTTTGGCGCGCCGACCGGCCACAGAAGGGGCGCTTCCGCGAATTCTACCAGTGCGACATCGACGTGGTCGGTGGCAAGTCCTCCGCGTATGAGGTGGAAATCATCACGGCGACAGAGCGTGTGCTCAAAGAGCTGAACCTTGGGAACTATCGCTTCCGCTTAAGCGACAAGAGGCTGCTGCCTCTTCTGTTCGAAGGATGTGGCGTTTCCGGGCAACAGGTCGGTCCCCTTCTGATCTCTTTTGACAAGCTCGATAAGGACATCGACCAGGCTTGCCGTGAGATACAAGCCATTCTTCCCCAAGATTCCAAACCGGGGAAATGGGTCAATACTTTCGTCTCGAGATTCTGTGCCTTGCGACCACACGAGACCGGTCGGCATGAGCGCATGGACGAGTTCGCTCGGTTCCTGGACCCCACCAAGGATTCCCAACTCCGGTTCCGGGATCCTATCAAGGACCCCAAACTCCGTACGGAGATTGACAACATACTGGAAGGACTGAAAACAATCGTCGCGTCGGTGTTGGCAGTTAATCCCGCGTCTTCGATCGTCTTCGATCCTATCCTGGTTCGCGGCATGGACTACTACACCGGTCCCGTCTACGAGGCCGTCGTGGAGGGGTATCCGTCATCCATTCTTGGCGGCGGGCGGTACGACGGCCTGATCGGGCGCTTCGCCGGAAAGGAAATCCCGGCGGTCGGGTGCTCCATCGGCTTTGAGCGCATCCTCTCCATCCTGCAGGAACGCAAATTAGGCCAGGGCACAGCCGCCGTATCACGGGTTCTGCTCGTCAACGATGGCCAAGGCGCCGACCTGCTCCAGCAACAAGCTGAGCAGCTTCGGAATGCCGGCATTTGTGTCGAAACTTACCTCGATCAGGATGATCCTGGAAAGCAGTTCAAGTATGCGGAAACCGCCTGTATTTTATGGGCTATTCGGCGCTTTGATCCTGTGTCCTCGGCGGTAACCGTCCGCTACCTCCCGAAACGGCGCGACATGGCTCTTTCTTTGGCGGAGTTCAGATCCCACCTGGAAAATCAGACCTTCCCGTAATTACCTACATTGTTTTTCAGTCTGCCGCGTCTACTAACCGCTCACTTTTTTAATTGACTCTCGGCTGCTTTTCGTGGTAAGTATTTTCCGTGTCTTGGGCCTTTAAATCTCTTATGATCCTGCCTGGTTACGCATCTTGCCGTCCTGTGGATATACAATGAAAAAAAGAGCCTTAGGTATTCTTCTATCCACAGGGCCAACGACGACAAATCTCTCCGCTGCAATCAGTCTCTCGGATGCTGCACTAAAAGCCGATGTGGATGTCTATCTATATCTCATTGATGAGGGTGTTCTTTCTGTTGGTGACCCTCGTTTTCAGCCTTTGCGCGATTCTGGTCTGAAATTATTCGCTTGCGCCTATGCTGCTCAACAACATGGTGTGGTTAGAAATGAAGATCAAGCCACTTATTGTGGTTTGGTTGTTCTTTCAAACATCGTTTCAAGTTGTGATCGCTTTGTGGCCTTAAATTGACCTTTTCTTGTGAAAATTCCTTCACCAAAGATCGTGGTTTTGATCGCCGTGGACCCTATGAAAAGTCATCGGGCTGTTGAGGCTCTCCGCATTGCGCTCGGCTTGGGTTCTCACAATGAAGGGGCGGATGTGCGCCTTATTTTAAGCGGTCGTGCTCCGTTCCTTTTAGCTGAAGATACGAGCGACATCATAGACGGAGAAATCCTTGAGAAACACCTCCCAGTCTTCATTGAATGGAAAACTCCTTTCGTTATAGATACCACTGCGGAGGTTCCAGTCTGTTACCTTCAAGACTGTGTCACTAAACCTATCAACCCGGATGATATTGCTGTTGCCTTGGAAACGGCCGATCGTGTCCTCATCTTCTCTTAGGTGAACCGGATGACGCTACACCTACTCAAAGACCCGATCAGTCCATTGACGATCAGAGCACTGTCCTCTTGGGTGTTTAGTCAGGGGGCACCGCCTATGGTTGTTCTACTTTCCCCTGGCGAGATCCCTCCATCCTTATCAAAGTGCACGGTTTATCACATAACAGAGAACGCCTCTTCACAGAAGAGCAACGCTATTTCCTATAACCGGCTGGTGGCTATGCTATTCGAGGCTGATCGTGTCGTTACGTGGTGATCGGCACGGGTTCTTCTCTTTCGAATTATATGCTGAGGAAAAAGAGTAGGAGAAGAGAGAGGAGTAGTGGTTGTGGGTGGCGGGCATAAGAGGGAAAAGTAAAAGACAAGTAACGATATAGGATGATTGTGTGTCATAGAAAGTATGGTGGAAGACCTGCTGTGTGGGTAGAGGATATCCTGTAAATGCGATGGGTATGGCAAGAGCAAAGAGTACGCGTAGGGGAATTAGCGAAACCTGTCGGTAATACTTATTCACAGGTGTGGAAATACTTGTGGATTTCTTAAAAAATAAGGACTTATGGTAGATATAGCGACTCTCTGGCAGACCAGTTCCGTGATACTTCAGGAACGAGTATCGAAGGAGGCATATGATACCTGGTTTAATGATATATCTATTGAAAATATAAGCGATTATGAGGCGATTATCAGGGTGCCCAATCGTTTCTTCCGTGACTGGATAAGGGACCATTACCAGGCGATCTTGGAAGAGGTGATCGGACAAGTAGCCGAAAAGAGAGGGTTGAGGGTGGCCTACACCATTTCAGGGCCGGAAACGCAGAGCAAAGAGCCCTTGCGGGAAGTGCTTGAGCGTACGCCCGTTTCGGTTTCCACGCGCGGCAAGCGGCTGTCGCATCTGAACCCCCGGTATGTGTTTTCGACTTTCGTGGCCGCGTCGAACAACCAGTTAGTGCGAGCGGCCTGCCTTAAAGTCGCCGAATCGCCGGCGACCTCGTACAACCCCCTCCTGATCTACGGCGGGGTGGGCCTAGGTAAGACGCACCTGATGCATGCCATCGGCAACTTCGTCCTGGAGCATACAGACCTCCGGATCGCCTACGTCACCTCGGAGCAGTTCACCAACGAAGTCATCAACGGCATCCGCTACGACAAGATGATCGACGTCCGGCGGCGCTACCGGAACATCGACATGCTGCTGGTGGACGACATCCAGTTCATCGCCGGCAAGCAGGCGACC
>Ga0163199_1003002_pt1 | contig 10257 bp, 6 predicted proteins | sample PL_2010_150m_FD_113537 | JGI IMG/M metagenome (GOLD analysis project Ga0163199, IMG submission 113537) | Freshwater microbial communities from Powell Lake, British Columbia, Canada to study Microbial Dark Matter (Phase II) - PL_2010_150m | ecosystem: Environmental > Aquatic > Freshwater > Lake ...
CAGTCGTGGCTCAAGCAATCGCGTTGGGCGAATCAATTACGCCAAGCGGCGCAGTTGAACAACACCTATTTTTATTTTGCTGATACGATTGCCGCCGGGTTCGACGATACGAAATCAGTTAATGCTCCCGGCGATCTGCGAAGCGACGCGCCGCACTTCGCGCGTGATCGTCAAGGCGGTCAGTATTACCGCGACACGTACAACTCCGCGCTGTATACCGGCGGCGATTTCTTGCTGGTCAAATCATTCAACGAGTGGATCGAAGGCACGCAGATCGAACCGGGAAAAACTTACGGCGATCTCTACATGAACCTGACGTGCGAGTTTGCGAATGGGTACCGGAATAGGTAAAGGGAAACAAGGGAAACAGGGAAATAAAGGAAAACTTTCAGGGTCGTGTCTCTAATCCGCATTTTGGCATTGTTCTGAAGGTGAACTTTCTTCCGCCAATAAACGGAGAAATGTTTGGGATGAGAAAAAGTTGAATGCGGATTAGAGTGACTCTCTCTCCACCAACAAAGTGTCCGATCTAAAAAAAGGCACTCCGTCATTGCGAGGAGCGTTCTCTGCGACGAAGCAATCTCTTGGTGCGACCGAGATTGCTTTCCGCTCCGCGAAGTACGCTCGCAATGACGCCCAAGTAGTTACAAAAAAGGAGCATTACCATGCGCCGCATCATTCTGATCCTTCTCACCCTTACCATCGTCTTGTCCGCTTTTCCGATTCAGACTGTTGAAGCGCAGGGGACAAGTTATACCGTTCAGGCTGGCGACAATTTGTCGCGCCTCGCGCGCAAATTCGGCGTGACGGTTGAAGCGATTCAAAAAGCAAACAACCTTAGCGGCACGGTGATCTTCATTGGGCAAGTGTTGATTATCCCGAGCGGAGCGAGCGGCGCGGCAACCACAACGTCAACGCCATCCACAACGGTGACGGCGACACCGTCGTCAGCCGGTTCAGGATCAGCAACGTACGTCGTGAAGCGTGGCGACAACTTGTCTCGCATCGCGCGCAGTTTCAACACCACCGTCGTCGCCATTCAAAAAGCAAATAAGATGACCGGCGTGACGATCTTTATCGGTCAAGTGTTGATCATCTCCGGAAGTGCAGCAGGCGCGACTCCGGTTGCGACGCCGTCAACCGCAACAAGCGGCGCGGCGGTTAATCATCTCGGCACAGAGCGCGTGGTGATCGCCGATTACATGATGTGGTACGACACGTCAACATTCGACGGCAACAAAACGTGGGACGTGCCATCGGCCGGCGCCTACAACTCGGATGATTTTGGAGCGATCCAGCGGCACGTCTCGCAAGCGCAGCAGGCGTGCCTCGACGGTTTCACTCCGCACTGGTACGGTCCTCAAGATTCGCGTACCACCAATAACTTCAATCAATTGCTGCGAGCCTCTGCCGGAACAAATCTGCGTCACGCGATTGTGATTCAAACCAACATCGTGCCGGGCGCGACCGAGCAAATGATCATTGACGCCATCAAGTATGTGATGAACAACTGGTCGGGCAACGCGAACTATCTCAAGCTGGGCGGCAAGCCGTTGATCATCTTCACCGACATGCCGCGCCCGTGGGGCAGCGACGCGGCGGCGTTAGCCGCTTGGACTCGTATCCGCGCCGCCGCCGATCCAAATCGCACCACAATTTGGATGGCAGAAGGTTTGGTGACGACTTTCAATCCAGTGTTCGACGGATTGTATGCGTATCGCATTGACCACAGAGATTTTCCACAGTCGTGGCTCAAGCAATCGCGTTGGTCAAGCGCGCTGCGAAGCGTTGAAAGATCAAGCAACACACCTTTGTATTTTGCCGATACAATTGCGGCGGGCTTCGACGATACCAAGTCGGTCAACGCACCGGGCGATTTGCGAAGCGACGCGCCGCATTTTTCGCGCGACAGACGGAACGGTCAATACTACCGTGACACCTTCAGTGTCGTCACACAAACCGGCGGCGACTTTTTATTTGTGAAGTCGTTCAACGAATGGATCGAAGGGACGGAGATCGAACCGGGCAAGAGTTACGGCGATCTGTATTTAAATTTGACGTGCGAGTTGGCGAACAAGTACAAAGGGAAGTGAAAAAGGGAGGCAGGGAAATAAGGGAAACGGGGAAATAAAGGAAACGAGAGGAAGAAGGAGATGAATATGACTCGGCGGGTTTTAGTTTCCACATTGATAATCGCTTTTGCGATCAGTGGCTGCGGACTCAACAGCGCAACGCCCACCGCCGCCCCACCCTCCACTGCTGCGCCCACCACCGCCGCCGCAGCACGGAACACTCTCATTGTGTTGGCAGAGGTCTCCGACGAACCATCAAAAAGAATTGAACGTCTGCAACCCTTAGTAGATTATGTGGGCAAACGATTGGACAAGGTGGGCGTCACGTCGGCGCAGATCAAGATCGCGCCTAACTTGGAGACGATGGCGCGTTGGCTCAAATCGGGCGAAGTGGATATTTACTTCGACAGCCCTTATCCGGCGATGTTGGTCAATGCCCAAAGCGAAGCGCTGCCCATTCTGCGGCGATGGCGACGGGGCGAAGCAGAATACTATTCGGTGATCTTCGCCCGCAACGATAGCGGCGTCAATACGCTAAACGATCTCAAGGGAAAAACTATCGGCTTGCAAGACGCATCTTCCACATCCGGTTACTTGCTCCCGCTCAGCCTTTTAGTTAAAAGTGGATTGAAAGCTATTGAACTCAAGAGTGCTGATCTCGGCGCTCCGGCCGATCAGGTTGGCTATATCTTCACCAACGACGACGACAACACGATCCAATGGGTGATCAGCAAAAGAGTTGCCGCCGGCGCGGTAGACATCCGGTCGTACTCTAAAATTTCTACCGACGGGCGATCCAAAATGATCGTGCTGGGAGAATCAGAAAAAGTGCCGCGCCAAGTGGTCATGGTTCGCCCCAACATGAACAAAGCCACACAAGAAACGATCTATTCTTTGTTCACCGAAATGGAAAAATCTTCTGAAGGTCAGATCGCCTTGAAAGCATTCGACGATACGACGCGCTTTGACGCGCTGCCTGCCGGCACGCTTGAACACATGAAAGAACTCTATACACTGGTGATGAATCGCTAATGCGCCGTTTGTATTGGCACAATCTCCTTGTTCAGGATGCAGTTAGACTGTATCCTGCTCGCAGTGCAACTGCTCGCGAACTATAAAAACGGAAGTTATTTTTGCACAACTCCTAATGCGCCGTTTGTTTTGGCATAACATGCCGCTTGCTTCAAAACTCACACTGGCGATCACGCTCCTTGTCGTTCTGGCGGTGACGAGCGTGACTCTGTTGGCAATTCAACGTGAACAAGAAAATTTTCGCGGCGAGATGGAGGCTGAAGCCACCCTTCTGCTTAATCTTCTGTCCTTCACCTCGTCAGACGCGATCTACAAACTGGATATTGATCGGCTGCAAGATGTGATGGAAGAGTTGGGGCGAAACAAGAAAGTCATCATCGCTGGACGATTTTACGACAATCAAGGGCGGATCATCGCCGATGGCATTCGCAAATCAACCACTTTTCAATTCGATCCGGATCCCTTTGGCAAGCAGTTAGTAAACAGTGACGGCATCACCTTTCAGTGGAAAGAAGATCAACTGCTCGCCGGTAAAGCGGTGATCATCCGCAATCAAGTCTTCGGCGCAGCCAGCATCGGGCTGCCTACCGCCCCTCTCGTCACCAAAACGGAAGCGATGCGCCAACAAGGACTCGCCATCGCCGCGATCACCATCGTCGTCGGCGCGATCATCGCCCTGCTCATCAGCCGCTCCATCACCGTGCCGCTCTCGCAAGTTGCTTCCGCCAGTCAGCGCATCGCCCGCGGCGATTTCACGCAACGCGTCACTGCACAGGGCAACGACGAGATCGCCGCCCTTGCCAACGCCTTTAATCAAATGAGCCTGAGCTTGCAAGAGAACGAAGTGCTGAAGCAAGCCAACCATTTCAAAAGCGAATTGATCAGCATCGCCGCGCACGATATCAAAAATCCGCTCACGACCGTGATCGGGTTTGCCGATTTGCTCAGAGACAACACAAACAACCCGGCAGAACAGAAAGAGATGATCGAGCATATCATTGATTCGACGCGGCGTATGCTGAACATCGTCAAGCGATTGTTGCAAAACGCTGCGCTGGAAAACGATCATGTCATCTTGAACCGCACGCCCATTGACGCAGCAGTTCTGGTCAAAACGATCAAGGAACGGCACGAACTGCAAGCCTCACGTAAAAATCAGCGATTGGTATTCGAGGTTGTTCAAAATGTTGTGGTGGATATTGACGAAGATCGGATGCTGGAGTCGTTTGACAATCTGGTTGAAAACGCCATCAAGTATTCGCCGAGCGGCACGACGATTTGGGTCTCGCTAACGTGCGACGATGGCAAGGCACGTTTTGAAGTGCGTGATGCTGGGCAAGGGTTAAGCCGAGACGATATGGTTAAAATTTTTGGCAAGTTCCAACGCCTCTCGTCAGTCCCTACCGACGGAGAAAGCTCTACCGGTTTAGGCTTGAGCATTGCCAAGCAGTTAGTGGAGATGCACGGCGGCAAGGTGTTCGCCGAAAGCGCGGGCAAAGGGCGGGGAAGTATTTTTGCTATTGAATTGCCGTTGGTAAAAAAGTAAGTGAATCATCTAGCGGCGATCCCCACCAACCTCTCACTCACCTCCCACAACCTCTTCGCCACATTTTCATCGTACGACTCGGCGGATGATCGTCGCTCCTTCATGTTGTAGTGAAAATATTTTCCACTCACGCCTTCCACTGCGGGCGACGAGGCAAGATAGATCGAAGTCCGCGCGCCCTGTTCGTTGGTGAGTCGTTGCCGCATAAAACCCATAAAGACGTTGACCAGAAAACCGTTGTTCAAGGCAAAGTTGCTCGCCACAAAACCGGGATGCAAACAATTGGCGGTGACATTCGTTCCTTTGAGTCGCCGCGCAAGTTCATAAGTGAACAACACATTCGCCAGTTTTGAATTGCTGTAAGTGAGCAGACCGTTGAAGAATCCCTTCTCGCTTTGCAAATCATCAAAGTTGATATGACCGCGATAGTGCGCGTTAGACGAGACGTTGACAATGCGCGCCTTCGGTTGCGCCTTCAACACATCTAGCAACAAATCTGTAAGCAGAAAATAGTTGAGATGATTTAACGCCAACGTCATCTCGTAGCCATCTGCGCTCACTTTGCGATTCAAAAAGATCGCTCCGGCGTTGTTGAGCAACACATCGAGCTTTTGATACTTGCTCTTGAACTCGCTCGCCAACTTGCGAACTTCTTTTTGCGATGAGAGATCGGCGATGAGATACGAGATCGCTTGATTCCCTGTTTGCGATTTAACGAGTGACGCCGCCTCTGCCGTGCGGCGTTCATCGCGCCCCACCATCACCACTTCCGCGCCCAACTTTGCCAAACCGATTGCGCTGTGCAAACCGATACCCGTACTCGCGCCGGTGATTAAAACTGTTTTGTTATTCATATTTATTATCCTTCACCGAACTTACGCAAACCACGTCAGCGTCATTGCGAGTGTCCCATCGCGCCAAGATCTCCGAGTTCTTAAAGAACTCGGAGATCTGCTGGCGCAACCCGCAGGTGGGAGAAACTTAAGTTTCTGAGTAGCGTTCTGTGCGACGAAGCAATCTCGTAGCGCGACCGAGATTGCTTCGCAAAGTGCGCTCGCAATGACGATAGTGGCTCAATGTTCGTAAGTCCTGCTTGAGTAAAGATTTGTTGTTGGAGAGATTATGAGGAGCATTGTAAAATAAATCTAGATGCTTTCTATCACGCCGACACTCATTAAAATTATTCACGTCGCCATCACTGACGACACGCTCTCCATTGATCTTGAAGATGGTCGCTCAATTGAGATTCCCATCGGGTGGTATCCGCGATTGGCTTACGGCTCGCCTGCGGAGCGCGTCAATTTTCAGATCAGCGGTGCTGGCTATGGAATTCACTGGCCCGATCTAGATGAGGACATTGGCGTAGAAGGCATTTTACTCGGCAAGAAATCGAGTGAAAGCCCTGCCTCATTTGAACGTTGGTTGCAACGGCGACAACAAAACCTGACGAGTGTATAAACCCGTCAGGTTTTTCATTTAAACTGCCACCGCTTCCGCGTTGCGCCCGTTGCCGCCCACTTCAACCTTGTGCCCATCTTCGCGGCGGAACTGACTCATATACAAGTTATAGTAGAAACCTTTCTGCTCTAACAACTCGTCGTGCTTGCCACGCTCGATGATCTCGCCTTTGTTCAACACCAAAACTAAATCGGCATTGCGAATGGTGGAGAGGCGATGAGCGATGACAAAGCTGGTGCGCCCCTCTAACAGTTGATCAAACGCTTTTTGGATCAAACGCTCGGTGCGCGTGTCCACGCTCGATGTCGCCTCATCCAAGATCAAGATGCGCGGATCGGCGAGTGCCGCGCGGGCAATCGAGATCAATTGACGCTGCCCCTGACTCAACCCGCTGCCGCGCTCGCCCAAAACCGTTTCATATTTCTGCGGCAAACGATCAATAAAGGTATCGGCGTGCGCCAGTTTCGCCGCCGCGATCACGTCGGCATCAGTTGCAGAAGGCCGCCCAAAGCGGATGTTATCCATTACACTCGCGCTGAACAAAAATGAATCTTGCAGCACGATGCCGATCTGTCTTCGCAAACTTTCGGCGGTCACATCGCGCACATCAATACCGTCAATCTTCACCGAGCCGCCCGTCACATCATAGAAGCGCGGAATCAAATTGATGATCGTCGTCTTGCCCGCGCCGGTTGGTCCCACAATGGCAATCGTTTGACCTGGCGCCGCAGTGAAGTTCACGCCATGCAGCACCGGCGTGCCAACTTCGTATTCCGCCGCCGCATTTTCGAAAACGACTTCACCGCGAATCGGCGGCATCACCTTTGCATTTTGTTTGTCAACCACAGCAGGTTTTTCATCCAACAGAGAAAAGATGCGCTCGCCACCGGCAATCGCGCTTTGGATGTTCGTCCACATCACCGCCATCTGTTGAATCGGTTGATTGAAACGTTGGACGTAAGCGAGAAAGGTGATGACGAGACCGAGTGAGACCGTCGTGCCGAAAAATGATTCACCACGCAACAAAAGGATGCCGCCGATGCAGGTGACGACCGCCAGCCCCAAATAACCGAACGCTTCCAGCGTGGGCGCCAGCGCGGAAGTGAAGGCGACGGCGCGCACGTTAGCGTCGCGGTTGGCAGCGTTGGTCACTTTAAAGTTTTCGATATTTTCTTCAGCGCGGTTGAAGGCTTGCACTGCACGCACCGACGAAATTGATTCTTGCAGTTCGGCGTTGACGCTGCCCATCTCTTTACGCGATTTGCGGAAAGCGGTCCGCGCTTGACCGGAAAAGTATTGCGTGGCGATGATCATGAACGGCAGTGTCACGCTACTTAACAAAGCAAACGGAATGCTCTTGGTCAGCATGTTGTAAATGATCCAGATCAACAACAACACACCGCCTGCCACTTGCACCAAAGCAAAACCCAACGCTTGCTCAATCGCCGAGGCATCATTGGTAATGCGGCTCATCAAATCGCCTGCTTCGTGTTCGGCGTAATAGCTAAGCGAGAGGCGATGGGCATGTTCAAAAACATCCACGCGCATCTGACGCAGAACGTGTTGCCCCGACCAAGTCATGGTGAAGAAGGTCATGCCGGTCAACACTGCGCCACCGACATACAAACCAATGACGATTAAGATTAAGCGACCCAAACCTGCCGAACGATCATCGGTGGTCATATCGGTTAAAGTTTTTGTGGGCGATTTAAAATTATTGGTGCTGAAGATCGTTTTGATCACCCACTGCGTGCCGCCGAGTGTGGAGGTCTCTGCCGAGAGCCAGCAGTTTGAAGTGGCGCTGCTCGTTTGAGTCTGCGCGCCGGGGAAGTTGCTAAATGAACTCGCCGACGCCGGAGTCAAATAGCAATCCACGATCTGCCCGATGATCTCAGGCGAAGTGACTTGCATCCAGGTCGAGGTGATGACCAACAGCATTGCCAGCACCAACATATACCAATAAGGCTTAAAGTAATTTCCAAAGCGCACAAGTGTCTCGCCCAAATTTTTTGGTTTGAGCATTTCTTGACTCATGATGCGCCGAAGTTGTTCTTGATTGCCAAACATAGTTGCTCCAGTTACCAGTGATCAGTAATCAGTAAAGCCACTACTGATCACTGATGACTGATTACTTTTACTTCACTGCCTCCAACACTCCAACCGCTTCTTCCGCCTTCGCATCACTGACAAGTTGCGAGTTATAAATCTCGGCGTAGATCGGGCTGTCTTCCATTAAGTCTTCGTGCTTGCCACGCGCCACGATCTCGCCTTTATCCAACACCAAAATCTGGTCGGCGTTGATGACGGTGCTGATGCGTTGAGCAATGACAAAGCTGGTGCGACCTTTCATCAAGCGATCTAACGCTTTTTGAATCACCGCTTCGGTTTGTAGGTCTACACTGCTGGTCGAGTCATCTAAGATCAAAATATGTGGATCGAGCAACAAAGCGCGGGCGATGGCGATGCGCTGTTTTTGTCCGCCACTCAACGTGGTGCCGCGTTCACCGACGGGCGTATCGTAACCTTGTGTAAACGAAGTGATGAAGTCGTGCGCCGCCGCCGCCTTCGCCGCCGCGATCACTTCATCCAGAGAAGCATCAGGTTTGCCAAAAGCAATGTTGTCGCCGATCGTGCCACTGAAGAGAGTCGTCTCTTGCAACACGATACCGATTTGAGATCGAAGTGAGTCGAGAGTCACATCACGTAGATCATTTCCATCAATGGTGATCTTGCCTTGGGTCGGGTCATAGAATCGAGGCAGAAGATTGATGATGGTTGTTTTGCCGGAGCCGGTAGCCCCAAGCAGAGCAACCGTTTCGCCCTTCTTCGCTTCGAATGTAACATTCTTCAACACGGGGTCGCCGCCACCGAAATATCTAAACGTGACGTCTTCGAATTTCACATTACCTTTAACGGATGGCAAGGTGAGCGCGTTGGCTTTATCCACCACGTCATTCTTGGCATCAAGAATTTCAAAAATGCGTCCGGCGCTTGCCGAGGCTTGACCCAACTGCGTGATGATGAAACCAAACTGGGCAATGGGGATGAAGAGATAGATGAGATACAAACTGAACTCTTGCCATTCGCCCAACGTCAACGTGCCAGCGATCATCTGTTGACCGCCGAAATACAACGTGGAGGCTTGACCCAAGTTGGCGATGAGGAAGACGAGCGGGAAGAGAAAGACGAAGATGCGCGTGACGGCAAGTTGTTGATTCAAAACGGCGTCCGCCGATTTTTTAAACTTGGCTTGCTCCTGCGCTTCACGCGTGAAGGCTTTGATCACTTTGATGCCCGCCAGATTTTCTTGCATCACCGTGTTGAGTGCCGAAAGTTTTTGCTGAACTTTGAGGAACAACGGCTGGCTGATTATGCCGAAGAATATGAAGAGAACGAGCGCGATGGGCAGTATCGGGATCGCCGCCCACGCCAGTTGAGCGTTGGTGGTGAACAAGATGATCATCGTGCCGCTGAGCAAGATGATCGCGCCGACCAGTTGCAACAAACCTTGTCCGAGGAAGAGACGGACTTTCTCTACATCATCGGTGGCGCGCACCATGAGTTGACCCGTTTGATTCTGATCGTGATACGAGAACGACAAGCGTTGAATCTTGGCAAACAGATCGTTACGCATATCGTAGGCAACACTCTGCGAGTTACGCTCTGCCCAGTAGGCTTGCAAAAAAGCAAACACGCCGCGCAGAATGGCAAACAATACAATCGCCGCACCCGCCTGAATGAGCGCGATGGGCGCATTCGTCACGTCGGCATTTAATTTTGCGACGAGTTGATCTTTGGTGAGGATGTCTGCCGAGAACTTTAACGCTTCGACAATTTTCGGGATCGCTTGCGACATGGCAATCGCCGGAATTTTATCCAGCGCACCTAACACCGTGTTAGCGATCACACCGGATGTCACGGCATCAATAATACGGCGCACCATGGATGGCACTGCCAATTGCGAGAGTGTGGCAATGATCAGAAAGCCATAAGGCAATGCGGCTTGACGTTTATAGCGTCCTAAGTATTTCATCGCGCGCCGCAGCCCGCCTTTGGGGGCGTTGGGGTCACGACGTTTTCTAAAATTTGGATTCACTGTGTTCTCCTGTTGATAAATTTCGTCATTGCGAATTTCGTCATTGCGAGGAG
>Ga0163199_1003004_pt1 | contig 10245 bp, 9 predicted proteins | sample PL_2010_150m_FD_113537 | JGI IMG/M metagenome (GOLD analysis project Ga0163199, IMG submission 113537) | Freshwater microbial communities from Powell Lake, British Columbia, Canada to study Microbial Dark Matter (Phase II) - PL_2010_150m | ecosystem: Environmental > Aquatic > Freshwater > Lake ...
GTATTTGTAGCTGAAACGCTGATTGCGGCGCTGGAGGAACTGCGCAGCCAGTATGAGCACTACCGCAGTGATGCCGATTTTCAGGCGGAATTTGCCTATGAGTTGAAGCATTACGTGGGCCGGCCCAGCCCCATTTATCATGCAAAGAGATGGTCGGCACTTCTGGGGGGAGCGCAGATTCTGCTGAAGCGAGAAGACCTGAATCACACCGGTGCGCACAAGATCAACAACACCATCGGTCAAGCACTGTTGGCCAAACGCATGGGCAAGCCCCGCGTGATTGCCGAGACCGGGGCGGGCCAGCATGGCGTTGCCAGTGCCACGGTAGCTGCGCGCTACGGGATGGAATGCGTAGTCTACATGGGTTCCGAGGATGTAAAGCGCCAAGCTACCAATGTTTACCGAATGAAGCTGCTGGGGGCGACGGTGGTGCCAGTCGAGTCCGGTTCCCGGACACTGAAAGACGCGCTCAATGAAGCCATGCGCGACTGGGTCACCAACGTTGAGAATACTTTCTACATCATCGGCACAGTGGCGGGTCCACATCCCTATCCGATGATGGTGCGTGATTTCCAAGCCATCATCGGGCGCGAAGCCAAGGTGCAGATGCAGGAAGAATATGGACGCCAACCGGATGCGCTGATCGCCTGCGTCGGTGGTGGATCAAATGCCATTGGCCTGTTCTATCCCTATATAGACGACAGCAATGTACGCATGATAGGCGTGGAAGCGGCAGGTCATGGCATCGAAAGCGGGCAGCACGCTGCCACCCTCATGACAGGAAGGCCTGGTGTGCTGCATGGCAATCGCACCTACCTGATTCAGGATGAGGACGGACAGATCGTCGAGACCCACTCCATTTCCGCTGGACTCGACTACCCCGGTGTCGGTCCGGAACACTCCTGGCTCAAGGACAGCAACCGCGCCGAATACGTGGGGATAACCGATGCTGAAGCGCTGGCGGCGTTTCATACCCTGTGTCGTTACGAGGGCATCATGCCGGCACTGGAATCAAGCCACGCGTTGGCTTACGCTGCCAAGCTTGCGCCTACGCTCGACAAGGACAAGTTGCTGCTGGTGAATCTCTCCGGGCGTGGTGACAAGGACATGGCCACTGTGGCCCAAGCTTCCGGCATCACATTCTGACCAAACCCGAGATATTCATGTCCCGTATTGCAACAGTATTTGCCAGCCTGCGCCAGCAAAATAAGAAAGCCCTGATCCCCTTCATCACCGCCGGTGATCCGGACCCGACCATGACGGTTCCATTGATGCATGAACTGGTGCAAGCGGGCGCCGACATCATCGAGCTGGGGGTGCCATTTTCTGATCCGATGGCGGATGGGCCGACCATACAACGTTCCTCCGAGAGAGCGTTGAAGCATCACGTGGGCTTGAAAGATGTGTTGGCCATGGTGGCGGAATTCAGAACAAGCGATATGGGCACGCCCGTGGTGTTGATGGGTTATGCCAATCCGGTGGAAGCGATGGGCTACGCAAAGTTTGCAGCCAAGGCAAAAGAATGCGGCGTAGACGGAGTGCTGACGGTGGATTATCCACCGGAAGAATGTGCGGAATGGGTGGAACATCTCAGGCAGCAGAAACTGGATGCAATTTTCTTGTTGTCGCCCACCACGCCACAGGCCCGCATTGAGCAAGTGGCAGAAATGGCGCAGGGGTATGTGTACTACGTTTCGCTGAAAGGCGTGACCGGCGCATCACACCTTGATCTGGGCGAGGTAGCCAGAAAGCTGGATCAACTGCGGTCGCATATTTCCATCCCCATCGGTGTCGGTTTCGGTATTCGCGATGGCGCGACGGCCAAGGCGGTGGCCGGATTGGCGGATGCGGTGGTGGTGGGTAGCCGCATCATCGAGGAAATCGAGAAGTCACCCAAAACAAAAGTGCTGGCAAGTGTGGGTCGTTTGGTAAAGGACCTGCGTAGCGCGATTGATGAAGTCAGCAGCAAACATTAAAGGTTGAATGCAGACTTATGAGCTGGTTCCAGAAACTTCTCCCTCCGAAAATCAAGCGCAAGGAAAGCGGCGATAAAAAAATCGTTCCCGAAGGACTGTGGAGCAAATGCGCTTCCTGCGAAGCGGTGCTGTATTACTCCGATCTGGGGAATAATCTCAACGTCTGTCCCAAGTGTAATCATCACAACCGCATTTCTGCCAGAGTACGCCTCGATTTGTTGCTGGACGCCGAGGGGCGTTACGAGATCGGCGCAGAAGTACAGTCATTGGATCCACTCAAATTCAAAGACAGCAAACGTTACAGTGATCGCTTATCGCAGGCGAAAATAGATACCGACGAAGACGACGCACTGGTGGTAATGCAGGGCAGCGTCAAGACTGTTCCCGTGGTGGTGGCAGCGTTCGAGTTCGGTTTCATGGGCGGCTCGATGGGTTCGGTGGTGGGCGAGCGTTTTGCACGCGGCGTGCAGGTATGCGTTGAACAGCATCTGCCGTTTATATGTTTTACTGCCAGTGGCGGAGCACGCATGCAGGAGGGGCTGTTATCGCTGATGCAAATGGCCAAGACATCGGCGGCATTGACCCAATTAAGCCAGGAAAAAATCCCTTTCATCTCGGTGCTTACCGACCCCACCATGGGCGGCGTATCGGCCAGCTTCGCCTTTATCGGCGACGTGGTAATCGCTGAACCGGGAGCGCTGATCGGTTTTGCCGGGCCGCGCGTGATCGAGCAGACAGTGCGGCAAACCCTGCCGGAAGGCTTCCAGCGCGCAGAGTTCCTGCTGGAACATGGGGCGATCGACATGATCGTGGATCGCAGGCAGATGCGCGACAAGCTTGCCAATCTGTGCACGCTGCTGATGCGGGTGCCCGCTCCCACATCCTGATTCAATCCGTATCGTGGCATTCATTGCCAGAACCGCACGTGACGGCAAATGATTGAATCCAATTCAAAACCCGAGACTCTGTCTGATTGGTTGAGCCATCTCGAGCACCTCCACCCCGTAACCATCGAGATGGGACTGGAGCGTGTCGATCAGGTCAGGATCATGCTAGGTCTTGTACCACCCTTTCCCATCATCACTGTCGGCGGCACCAATGGCAAAGGTTCGACCTGCGCCATGCTGGAAGCGATCCTGAGTCGTGCCGGGTATCGTGTCGCTTGCTACACTTCACCGCATTTGCTGCGTTATAACGAGCGGGTGCGAATAAACCAGTTGGAGGCAAGCGACATTGATTTATGTAAAGCTTTTGCAGAGGTCGAATCAGCACGGGTAGCCAGTGGCATTTCCCTGACTTATTTTGAGTTCGGAACTCTGGCGGCGATGCAATTGTTCAGCCAAGCCGGAGTGGACGTCGCGATTCTGGAAGTGGGGCTGGGCGGGCGGCTGGATGCAGTCAATATCTTTGATGCCGACTGCGCAGTACTGACCAGCATTGACCTCGATCATATGGATTATCTCGGCGATACGCGGGAAGAAATCGGGTTCGAGAAGGCGGGGATTTTCAGGAATGGCAGGGCTGCAATCTGTTCGGAGCCGGATGTCCCGGCTGCCGTCTGCCGGCAGGCAGCGGTAGTTGGCGCAAATTTCATGCATATCGGCGAGCATTTCGGTTACTCGACTGGTGCAACCTCATGGGATTACTGGGGAGTGGGGGGCAAGCGCCATTCGCTCCCTTATCCTGCCTTGCGTGGCACCTATCAATTGCGCAATGCCAGCGCCTGCCTCGCTGCGCTGGATACGATCAGGGACAGCTTGCCGGTTACCATGGGTGCCATACGCCAGGGCCTGCTGGAAGTGGCATTGCCGGGACGGTTCCAGGTATTAGCGGGGCGACCGTTGACGGTGCTAGACGTGGCACATAACCCGGCTGCGGCGCAGGTTCTGGCCGCCAACCTCGACAATATGGGTTGTTACCCCCGGACTTATGCGGTATTTGCCATGCTCGGGGATAAGGATATGGCCGGGGTGGTGCGGGCGCTCATGCCCGCAGTGGATGTGTGGCTGGCGGCAGGTATTGATGCGCCACGTGGGGCTTCTGCTGAGGAATTATGGCAAGTGCTGCAAAGCGTAAATGTAGCGGAGGCAGGGGCAACAATCTGCACTTTTCCTGATATTACTACGGCTTATGCATATGCCTGTGAGCGAGCGAGTGAAAATGATAGAATCTGCGTGTTTGGCTCGTTCCATACTGTGGGTGAAGTATTGCGATACCGGAATGCAGTTAAACCCAGATAGTGGTGAGTGGTAAGTAGTGAGTAGTAAGTGGTGAGTAGTAAAATGGGCAGGCTCAAATGGCAAGAACCGTCAGCGAAGAAGAAATTCAATTAAGGAAACGTGCCAGAAGACGCCTGGTCGGGGCGGTTGCACTGGTGATCGCGGCAGTTGTAATTTTGCCGATGGCGCTCGACAGCGAACCGAAGCAGGGAAGCCATGAGATCGACATCCGCATTCCCGCAGAAAATTCAGCAGGTGAGTTCACCCCCAGAATTGTTCCCGAAGTAGAGGCGCCAGCCATCGCCGCAGTTGAAGAACTCGAACCCGTGGTACAGCAAGCAGAACAAACAGAGCAGGCAATGTCGCAGACACCGCCGCAGCCGGCGCAAGCTGCAGCAAAATTGCTAGAGAAACCGGTCGAGCATAAATCCGGCGCCAAGACTGAATCACGGGCTGAAAAACCGGTCGCTGCCACGGGTGTTTTTGTGGTGCAATTGGGCGCATTTTCTGATCCGGTCAAGGCCAGGCAACAGCAGCAGAGCCTCACCTCGAACGGCATCAATACCTATACGGAGAATCTTCACACCGCCAAGGGCGAAGTAATCCGTGTGCGTGTTGGTCCGTTCTCGGCGCGCGGGGAGGCGGAGGAAATGCGCGAGAAATTGAAGAAGCTGGGACTCGACGGTGTGGTGACCGCGCAATAATTCCATGATGGAATTGATGGCCAGGATACAACGAAGAAGTAATAGCAACGGTCGCGCAGGGCAAACTTGCCCTGGCAATTCTGCTGCCTGTAAATGACCATCTTCGATTACGCTGTTCTGGGCGTATTGGCTGTATCGATGCTGCTGAGCGTGATGCGTGGCGCGGTACGCGAGCTATTGTCGCTGGCGGGCTGGGTAGTCGCATTCATGGCGGCAAAATCCATGGCGGCGAGTTTTGCACCGCTGCTGCCAGCGAGTATCGAGGACGAATCGATCCGCATGTCGGTGGCATTTATTGCGATATTTCTAGCGACATTGTTGGCAATGGGCCTGGTTGCCATCCTCGCCTCAGCCATGATAAAGACCGTGGGACTGGGATTTGTTGACAGGTTTTTGGGTTCACTGTTCGGCCTTGTGCGTGGGTTGCTGGTAGTGCTACTGATGGTATTGGCCGCGGGGCTGACTACGCTACCGCGAGAACCATTCTGGCAGAAAGCCCTATTGAGTAAACCGCTTGAAACAGCGGTGACGATGATGATGCCCTGGCTGCCGCAGGATTTATCTGCGCATATTCATTATGGAAAATAGGAATAACCAGATAAATGGCCATGATGCAAGCTGTAGTGCAGGGCAGGATGCGAAGTAAATTTCTTTACATGTTTTTCATGCAGCATTAATCTGTACGCTCTTTCCGGGATGCAATCATGTGTGGAATTCTGGGTGTAGTCGCACAATCTCCTGCCAACCAGTTGCTGTATGACGGATTGCTGGTGTTGCAGCACCGTGGCCAGGATGCCGCCGGCATAGTCACGGCACAGGGCAACACTTTTCACATGCAAAAGGGCGGCGGCCTAGTACGGGATGTGTTCAGAACCCGTAACATGCGCGCATTAGCCGGCAATATGGGTATTGCCCATGTGCGCTATCCAACGGCGGGTTCTGCCGAATCCACCGCTGAGGCGCAGCCATTTTATGTCAACTCGCCGTTTGGCATCGTGCTGGGGCACAATGGCAATCTCACCAACGCGGCACAGCTCAACCAGGAGTTGTTTCGCGAGGACTTGCGTCACGTCAATACCAATTCCGATTCCGAGGTGCTGCTCAACGTGCTGGCACATGAGCTGCAGAGAAGCACAAAAAATCATCAGCTTGATCCCGCCGCCATTTTTGCCGCAGTTGCTGGCGTCCACCAGCGGTGCCGCGGTGCCTATGCAGTCGTGGCGATGATCGCGGGTTATGGGTTGCTGGCTTTTCGCGACCCCTACGGCATTCGGCCGCTAGTGTTCGGTTGTGCCGATACCGAGCAGGGAGTCGAGTATCTGGTGGCATCCGAGAGTGTGGCGCTCGATACCCTGGGGTTCAAACTGGTACGTGATATCGCACCGGGAGAAGCGGTTTTTATTGACGAGAGCGGCAATTTTTATAGCAAACAGTGCGCCGCCAATCCTACGCTTAATCCGTGCATTTTCGAGTACGTCTATCTGGCGCGCCCCGATTCGGTAATGGATGGCATTTCGGTATATGAGACGCGACTGAACATGGGCGAGAGTCTGGCCGACAAGATCACCAAAACCATGCGGCATCTGGACATTGATGTGGTGATTCCAATTCCGGATTCCAGCCGCCCCAGTGCCTTGCAGCTTGCCAACCGTCTGGGGCTGAATTTCCGCGAGGGTTTCGTCAAGAACCGTTACATCGGTCGCACCTTTATCATGCCGGGGCAGCAGCAACGGCGTAAATCGGTACGGCAGAAGCTCAATGCGATGAGTGTGGAATTCCGCGGCAAGAACGTGCTGCTGGTGGATGACTCCATCGTGCGTGGTACTACCAGCCGGGAGATTGTGCAAATGGCGCAGGAAGCCGGGGCGCATAAAGTGTATTTTGCTTCGGCCGCGCCACCAGTAAGGTTTCCCAATGTTTACGGGATTGATATGCCGACACGCCAGGAACTGATTGCTACCGGTCGCGATGACGATGATATCTGCCGGGAGATCGGTGCGGATCACCTTATTTACCAGGATCTCGATTCCCTCAAGAAAGACGTGTGCCGGGTCAATCCAGCGATTACACGTTACGAGACTTCCTGTTTCGATGGCAATTACATCACCGGCGACGTTACGCCGGAATACCTGGCCATTGTCGAGGCGCAGCGCAATGGTGGTCTGGCATTGGCGCAAGCCAGATCCAGCACGCAGCTGGATTTAAATCTGGTGACTGCGGACTAGGAGATTTGACAAAAACATTTACCAAGCGTAATTTGCCATTTGTGCGCCGATTTGATATTCAGCTTGCGGGCGCGTTATAAATACGGCTAAAGCGCGGGAAACCCGTTTTGGCAAAGGCTGAACGGGTTTTTTATTTGGAGGGGATCTCCCATGTCTGACGATTTTGAACTGGAAACACTGGCGCTGCATACAGGCATACACCGCAGCCAATTCAACGAGCACTCCGAGGCTCTGTATCTTACCTCAAGCTATGTGTTCGATAGCGCTGCCCAAGCTGCCGCACGCTTTTCCGGCGCAGAGCCGGGAAACATATATTCGCGTTTCACCAACCCCACGGTCACCGCTTTTGAGGAGCGGCTTGCCGCACTGGAAGGAGCAGAGGCTTGTGTTGCCACTTCTTCCGGCATGTCGGCAATACTTTCTTGCGTAATGGGGCTACTGTCCGCAGGGGATCATGTGATCGCCTCACGCAGTCTGTTTGGCGCCACAGTAAACCTGTTTAACAATATCCTCAAACGCTTCGGCGTCGAGACCACATTTGTTTCGGCCACCGATGTTGCGGCATGGCAGGCAGCAGTAAAAGCCAACACGAAGCTCTTGTTCATAGAGACCCCATCAAATCCGCTCACTGAAATTTCTGACATCAGGGCATTGGCGGCAGTTGCAAGAAAAGCCGGAGCATGGCTGGCAGTCGACAACTGCTTCTGTTCGCCGATACTGCAACGGCCGCTGGAGCTGGGCGCAGATCTGGTGATCCACTCTGCTACCAAGTATCTCGATGGTCAGGGCAGAGTGCTGGGTGGCGCAGTGCTGGGGAATCGGGAGCTGGTAATGGAAAAAGGCGTACATGGTTTCCTGCGTACCGCCGGTCCGACCTTAAGCGCATTCAATGCCTGGGTAATTCTGAAGGGAATGGAGACTCTCAAAATTCGGATGGAGGCTCATTCTGCCAATGCCCTGGAAATTGCCCGCTGGCTGGAGAAGCAAGCCAATGTGGCGCGAGTTTATTATCCTGGCTTGGCATCGCATCCGCAGTACGAGCTTGCCCGGCAGCAGCAGAAAACGGGCGGTGGTATCGTTTCGTTTGAAATGAAGGGTGGGAAAGAAGCGGCATGGCAGGTAGTGGATGCCGCGCGTCTGATTTCGATCACTGCCAATCTGGGCGATACCAAGAGTACGCTCACTCATCCTGCCACCACTACCCATGCCCGTATCACTCAGGAAGCACGGGATGCGGCAGGTATCACCGAAGGCTTGTTGCGTATTGCGGTGGGACTGGAAGCGGTGCGAGACATCAAGGCGGATTTGGCAAGAGGGTTGCAGGGATTGTAGAGATGCATTTGCTGGCGTATGCGCCTCACCGTAAACACGCCCACTCTGCTCGATTCAATCCAGCTATCCCGGCCTGTCTTAAACCACTTCCGCTTTCTCGATTACCACGTCTTCCACGGGTACGTTCTGGTGACCGCTGCGGTTGCCGGTTTTCACTTTTTTGATCATATCCACCACGTCTTTACCTTCCACAACCTTGCCAAACACGCAGTAGCCAAAACCCTGCGAAGTGGATGAGGTGTAGTTGAGAAAGCCGTTATCGGCAATATTAATGAAGAATTGTGCCGATGCTGAGTGTGGATCGGAAGTGCGAGCCATGGCGATGGTGTAGGCCTCATTCTTGAGGCCGTTGGCGGCCTCGTTCTGAATCGGGGCAAGACATTGTTTTTGGTGCATGCCCGGTTCGAAACCGCCACCCTGGATCATGAAATCGTTAATCACCCGATGGAATATCGTATTGTCGTAATGTCCGCTATTCACGTAGTCAAGGAAATTCTGGGCGGTAAGTGGCGCTTTCTCGCTATCGAGTTCGAGAGTGATGACGCCGTAATTGGTGTGTAGTTTGATCATGCTTATCCTTATTTTGCGGGTTGTCCGGCTGCAGGAGCAGGTTCTGCGATCGAGATGAGTCTGATTTCTTCGATTACTATGGTTTCTCTGGGCACATCACCAGGGCCGGTAGGTATGGCGGCAATTTTGTTGACGATCTCCATACCCCCCGTAACTTTCCCGAATACGGTATAGCCGTAGCCCCGGTCAGTGGGCGCAGAATAGTTGAGAAACGTATTATCCGCCACGTTGATGAAGAACTGCGCCGATGCCGAGTGCGGATCGGAGGTGCGAGCCATCGCAATTGTCCCGATAGTATTCTTCAGGCCATTGGCCGCCTCATTCTCAATGGGCGGTCTGGTTGGTTTCTGCCTGAGTGCTTTGTCGAGCCCACCTCCCTGAATCATGAATCCCGGGATGACGCGATGGAAAATCGTGGATTTGTAGTGGCCTTCCTTCACATACTGCAGAAAATTCTCAACGGTCTTGGGCGCTCTGTCGGGATAGAGCTCAAGCAGGATATTGCCCAAATTGGTTTTTATTTCAACCTGCGGGCCGGCAGCGAATACCGTGATACTAAATAGTAATGAAAGGACGGTGACAAGCAGCTTGACGATACGCATGATGATTCCTGTAGAAAGCGGAGATGGTTATTGGCCGGGGGGGTAATTACGCCGCGCCTTCATAAATGATTTTCCAGCGCCCATTTTTCTCTTTCATCCAGTATTGGCGTTTTTTCATTTTGTTGGAAAGATTGCTGCTGGAATAATCCTGGTCGAAGCTGACCACTATCAGATCGTCTCTGCCCGGATAAAGAAGCATGCCGACGTTGCTGATATCCACTTTGATCCAGCTCTTGGCGACATTTACCTGGCGTTTGTGTTGCGACCATTTTGCCAGATCCTGTCCGCCGCTGGAGAAATCGCGGCCATAGTGCGCGAGATAGTCATCCGCATTCCTGCTCTCCCAGTCACGCCGCCAGTTTTCCAGATGCGGGGCAAGTTCGTTGCGCTGAGCAATCACCTCATCAGGACTTGCCCATTCCACTTTATCGCTGATGAGGACAGGCGTTATGCCAACTTGCAGGGTTGTTGCCACTGCATCCAGATCCTGGTTGGCCAGCACTACGCAACCATCGCTGGCGCGGGGCGGACGGCTGTAGGTGTCGGAGGGAGTGCCGTGCAGCCAGATGCCATAACCGCTGCGCCCGTGCCGTTTGTCCCATTCGTTGGGGTAATTA
>Ga0163199_1003006_pt1 | contig 10242 bp, 9 predicted proteins | sample PL_2010_150m_FD_113537 | JGI IMG/M metagenome (GOLD analysis project Ga0163199, IMG submission 113537) | Freshwater microbial communities from Powell Lake, British Columbia, Canada to study Microbial Dark Matter (Phase II) - PL_2010_150m | ecosystem: Environmental > Aquatic > Freshwater > Lake ...
ATCGCGGCCGATGGCTCGTTGGCCGGCTCGACGACTCAGGGGCGCAAGTAGGCATACCCCGCCATCTGCTTGTTGATGATCTCGACCACGCCGGCCTGGGCAAAACTTATCCCGGGAATCAATTCGGCTTCGGTGATGTGCTCGCTCTGCATGGTATTGCGACAAGCCACGAAGCGCACGCCGGTGGCCATTGCTTCCTGAACCCGGTTTGCCGTCGTCGCGTCATCGTGCAGCATGGCCAGGCCGGGCCCGTAGACCACGACTTCCACTTCGATGTTCTTGGCGCCCACTTCCTTCTGGACGTTGCGGATGTTGTTCAGCGCCATATTCCAGATCGCCGGCTGGTTCTCGCTGATCTGCATGACGACGCGCATCGGCTTGGCTGGCGGCTCGGCGGCGTCGGCCGGGCCCGACAGGAACCAGGTAATCGAGGAAACTAGGGCAATCGTTAGGCGATTCAAGCGCTGCTCCTGAACTGGGCCGGTTACATCCAACGGTATTGCAATTTCATCGTCCCGGCGGCGCCGGCAACGATCGCGACAAACGTAAGCATGGATCCGACGGCGAGGGTGGAGAACCCCGTCACCCCCTGGCCGATCGTGCAGCCCATGGAGAGCGTGCCGCCGACTCCCATCAGGATACCGCCCGAAGCATGAAATCCGAAGTCCCTGAGGTTCGGGAACCACTCGAATCTAAAACCGCGAGTTACGCTGGCATAGGCAAAGGATCCCACGATCACCCCGAGCAGGGACATGATGCCGAAATTTATCAGCGACGCATCCCGACCGTCCACCAGATAGTGCACCAGATCCCCCATCGGGCTGATGAAGGTGAGCGACTGCACCTGAACCCGTGCAGGGGGCGTGTCGGCCATTTCGGCGAATTCCCGCCAGGCCTGGCCCATGCTGCCGCCGGTCAAGTACCAGCCCGCCACGACTGCCAGTCCGACCGCGACGCCGCCGAGGGTCAGGTCCGGGTTACTGCGGAATTCCCTTGACGAGAAGGCAAAAGCGATGAAGCCCAGACTGATGGCGGCGGCGATGAGCCGATGCAGGCCGGTGGAACTTTCCATGCCCATGGCGCCGGCCAGCACGCTGCCCAATTCCTGGTTCCTGATTCCGACCTTGGTGAGATTCAGGGCGAGGGGGGACATCCACGAATCGAATGCTGCTGCGTAGAAGTCGGTCCAGAGCATCAGGTACGCCATGGTGCAGGCGATGATCAGCACGACCAGGGACTTGAGATTGCCGCCGCCGATCCGCACCAAGGTCTTGTTGCCGCAGCCGGACGCGAGTGTCATGCCCACGCCGAACATGGCGCCGCCCAGGAGATATCGTAACCAGGCGAAGTTGGCGGTGCGATAAGGCGGAAACGTGTTGTCCGGAATTTGCACTTGCCCCAGCATCTCCAGCAGCAGCACTCCCCCAACGGCCAGGCCGATCGCCAGCAGCCACGAGCGCATGCGTCCGGTGTCGTCCATGTTCACCCAGTCGGATACGGCGCCCATGGTGCAGAAGTTGGTCCTGTATACGAGCGCACCCATCGCCGCCGCAACAGCGAACACCGCCGTTAACATCTGCTGGTGCACGTTCCAATCCATTCTGTCTCCCCCTGCCACGGCGCACGCCGACGTTGCGTGACCGGCGCGGAACACATACGCATCCGCGACTATGTCGCCATGTTTCGGATCATCCGCAGTCCGGACTGGCGATCAGAATTTCATTCTGACACAAAAATTTTCTCATTTGAAGAAAATCAGGGAGATTCACAAGGAATCTCTTTATGAAGCCATACAAATCCTGATGCCGGACTCTCATTGAAGGCAACTCTTCTCATGTTGCCTTTGGCGCAAGGGGGCGGTCGCGTTTTGACAACCGCACCGTCGAACGTCGCTCCCGCGACACTCTGGCGGCGCGTCAGTCCTCTTTTCCGCCGACGGTCTGCATGAGTGATTTACGTATGGCTTCGGGCGAACTCATGATGTTCATGAAACTGTTTGCCCCCATCATCGACAGGTCGGGAAAACTAATCGCGATGCGGAAGCGCGCATACAGCGCCAGCACCTTCCCGTCGGAAACCAGGATGTCGTAGGGCAGGTGCGCGGCCGACTTGACATCCTTGAAGTCGATTTCACTCATCAGGTATTTGTCGTCCATGTTCTTGTTGTCGCCGTCGCCCTTCATGGCGACCCCGAACAGGACTTCCTTCTTGCCCGGAACGTCAACGCGGTAGACCTTGGTCACCCCCTGCTTGCCGGCCGCCAGGCCGGCTTCCACCGCCTTGACGGCATCCTCGTGGCTGGCGTAGGTGGCCAGCACGCTGGGTTCGTCGAAATATTCCATGCCGAAGGTGTAGTGATATTTCCGCAACTGGTCCGGTGTCAGGCCCCTGGCACCGAATTCCTCGACCCGTCCGAGCGCGGCCTGGAGTTTTGCCGCCGCTTCCTTGAGGTCGCCCTTCAGGCGGTAGGCGCTCGCCCAGTATGGCGGATTGGTGTAGGACACCTGTACCTCATCCTTGAGCTTTACGATGGCGACGCGCAGTGCCGCCCCGAAACCGCCACGGTCGGATTTCGCCGCGGTGCTCCGCAATTCGTCGTTGGTGATGGCGATGACCGTGGTATTCGCATAGGGAGCGTAACTGCCGGCGACCGTGAAACCGGCCGCGGTCAGCGCGGTACGGGTAGCGTCAACCTTCTGCGCCAAGTCGCCCGACGTTTTCGACGCCAGCACAAACGGTTTGAGCGGCGTCTCCTGGGCGACGGCCAACGTGGTGGCCAAGGCGAGAACAACGATGGAACTGAGCTTCTGCAGAATACTGGACATGGGTTACCCGATCTGGCGATGATTTCGCCGGAATGTTGGAAACGAGGCTGAAAGCTCGCGCTCTCAGCCTCTGGAGGCTGACCGAACTACCGGTGCAGGACTCGAATCAGAACTTGCGGCTGTACATCAACTGCCAGTTGTTCTGGCTGTGTTCGCTCGACACGCCGCCCATGTTCCGGTTGGTCGCGGTCACCTTGGCGCCATGTGAATAGGCGAAATCGGCCGATGACGCTCTGTCGAACGCATAGCCGGCACCCAGCGTGTAGTGGTCCTTCTCGATTGCCGGGAAAAGCGGATTCATCAAACCGTCGGGAACCGGGTTGTTGCCGAAACTCATACCCGCGCGCAGGGTCAGCGCATCAGACATCTTGTACGAACCGCCCAGCATCACCACATCCTGATCCGCCCAGTTTTGATTGAGCGTGGCGTTGATTTGTCCGGCACCGGCGCCGACCAACTGTCCGGCCATCGGATCGCTCTGGGTGGCATTCGCGGTAAAACTCATGCGAAAACCCTTCATGACGCTTGCCCAGCCGATGCGTTTGTAGTCGGCAGCCAGAAGCAGCCTGTTGCTGGCCTGATAGGCGATGCCAATGCCGTAGGTCTCCGGCCACTGGAAGTCGACCACCTTGATCTTGCCGGCAATTGTCGTGGTCATGTTGCCGGCACCCTGGACGTCGACGTTCATCTTGACGTTCGCGTCGCCTTCCATGTCCTTCAGGTTTGTCTTGGCGTGATAGACGCCGCCTACGCTCAGAGTTGGCGAGGCCTTCCAGGTAAAGCCGATATTCCCCGCCCAGCCGGTCGTGGTCGCTTGCTGCTTCATTCCGTTGCTGCCCTCGGAGAAGTCGAATTGGGCCCAGCGTATGTCGTTGATGCAGCCGTTGCCTCCCGGGCCCGCACAGGCGCCCATCGGACCGAATCTGGCCGGATTGAGGAACAGCGGGAGCTTACTGACCATGCTGCCGGAAGCCGAGCCCAACGCGCTGGGTGCGCCAAAACCGGCGAATTGGGCAAACGTATTGCCGTCCATGACCATGCGCAGGTCGAGGCCGCCCCACAGGAAATCCAGGGTACCGCCGACGCGGAAGTTGTCGGACACGTCATAGGTCAGGGGCACCATGACTCGGCCGATGCCCAGTTCGGTGCGGTTTTCCTGACCGGCGTTGCCCGCCGTACCGGCCGCCCCGTTCGACATGCCGAACAGGATCGAACGGTAACCGCTGAGAAAGCTGCCGGTGCCATATTCGGTTCCCATTCCGCCCTGGGCCATCATGCCGATGCCCCAGCCCAGCTTGCCATCCTTGCGGACATAACCGACCGCGGGCATGTAATATGCCGTGCCGCCAGAATCCGCGTTGGGCATTCCCGGCATTTTCGTCGTGACGTCGGGATGGAGGCCGCCGATGGCGACATCGAGCCGGCTGGTGCCGGACGCCATTAACGCCAGCGTGGCGGGGTTGTTGATCAGTCCGGCCGAACCGTTGTCATAGGCATACGCCGCTCCGCCCATGCCCATGGCGACAGGGCCATATCCTTCCATGTTCATCCCGTTGGTGGCAAAAGCCGGCGATGAAACACCGGCGACGGCCAGTAATGCCGCGAGTTTCTTGATTTTCATATTGTTCCTCCCGAATCAGGATAAGTTGTAAAAGGGTCGTTGTGCGAGCGTACTACGAATTGAGAATTCAACCGTAGCACTATCATGGATAAACATTCGACCCAGCATGATTCGATAATTTTATGCATGAATAATCGCCGATGATTCCAAGGGCGAGCCCGATTTTCGCCTGGCGGGGCGATTCAGTAGTCGTCGCCGACCAGCGGTTCGGGTTCGCGCACCTGCGACAGCAGGTCTTCGGCCTGCAACTGGTTTTCGGCGAAGATCACCTTGATCGTGCAACCGGCCGGCAGTTCGGCGTCATTGCGCATGGCTTTGGCCTCGGCCGACGCATTCTTGAAAGCGGCGTGGGTCGCCAGGTATTCGAGGTTGCCCAGAGGCGGGTGCACCTTGTAGATGAAGTAGGGCATGATTGCTCCCGAGTAGATCGTCGTCCGATGCGGCGCATCGGACCCTAGACGTAACGTTTCATGGCACGCCGTCGCCCCGGCTTGCTCTTCTGGATGACGACGCCGCGCACCGCATCCAGGCCGGCGATCGGCAGGTCCGGATAGGCCGGGTTGAACGGATGCAGCAGCCATTGTCCGTCATTCCTGACAAGTTGCCGGAAGATCCATTCCTCATTGCGCCAGGCGAGCACGAAAGATCCCTCCTGCGCCAAGCCTTCCGGTTCGATGACGACCACGTCGCCGTCCTCGAATTCCGGCAGCATGCTGTCGCCCAGCACCATCAAGGCGAAGGGCTCGGCTTCGCTGCAGGCAGCCCCTGCCGGATCGTCATGGGCAACATCCAGGGGCGTGATCGGAATCGTCCTGGCCATGTCAGATCAGCGACGTCGCGATGCGTTCGGCCGGCACGCCGGCCTCGCTAAGGCTCTGGCGAGCAGCCTCGACAAAGGCGGCCGGTCCCGACAGATAGATGTTGAAGACTTCCAACTGCGCAATATCGGCCTGGGCTGTTGTCGCCGCCATGCGACCCGCCGACGCGGCATCGTCGGCGCTGAGGGGAACGTAGCGGAAGTCGTCCAGCGCGTCGGCCCAGGCGCGGCACTGGTTGGCGAGGTAATGCCCGGCCGGCCGGGTCGCCGCCCAGTAGAGGGTTAGAGACTCGGCCGCCTCCACCGCGGTGGCGTGCTCGATCATGCTCTTCACCGGCGCGAAGCCGCCATCGCAGGCCAGGAACAGGATGCGATGGCCGGGGCCACCAGCGCCGGGATCCTGCGGCAGGACGAAATCGCCCCAAGGTCCCCACAGGGAGATGTCCTCGCCGACGTGCACCGCGCCCGAGAACAGTCGCTCGGCGAAGCCGTCGCCGTCGGCATTCGCGGGGCGGCAGATGTGAAACTGGATATTGCGGTCGTCGCACGGGCAACTCGCCACCGGGTAGGTGGCGCTGAAGTCTTCCTGGCTGCCCACCAGGCCGAGCGTCAGGCTCTGTCCGGCGAGGAAGCGCAGGCGGTTGCTGCGTGGCGTCTGCAACTGCAGCAGCAGCGTGTCGGCGGCCAGGGCGCTGACCGGCGCGATGCTCCTGATCCTCGCCACGATGCGCTGTTCCGGAATATCCTCTGGACCGCCAGCCTCGAGCGCTTCCAGCACCACATCGCTGACGGCCGTGTGGGCGCACAGCAATGCATAGCCCTGCTGCTTCTCTGCTTCCGACAGCACATAGTCGCAGTTCTGGACCTGCCGCAACTCTCCGGAGATCACGCGGGCCTTGCACAGGCCGCAATTGCCATTGCCGCATCCGTAGTTGAGCATCAGACCGGCGCGCACGCCTGCCTTGAGCAATGAATCGTGGCCTTCGACGAAGAACTCGCGCCCACTGGGGCGAACGGTGACATGAGCGGACATGATTTTTAGGACATCATCCATTACGGCCAGTTGATCGGTCGGTTCGCTGCTGCCGAGCACGGCGGCCAGCCCATGTTCGACGAAGTTGCCGAGTTGCGCGAGGTCAGGGGCCGGGCCGGCGGCAGCCAGTTCGCTCAGACGCTGCTGCACGGCGACGACCAGATCATGATATCGCCGCAAATGGCGGCGCAGGTCGGCAAGTTCCTGCCCCTGCGCGAACAGCCGCTGCGCGAGGATCTCCGCCCTCGGCAGCATGCGCTCCTGGACGCGCCGGCCGAAAGACTCCTCCTTGATCCTCGCCACGCGCTCAAATGCGCCGCTATCCTCCAGGTTGAATTCCGGATAGATGCGCAGCAGGTCATCGGTCGAAACCATCCCGTCATGCGAGGGCAACTCGCTATCCCGAATCTTCCTTTGCAGCGCGGCCCGCGTTGTCCCGATCAAGTGAGCCGCGCGCGACAGGGTCATCAACTGGGCCAACTATCCTCCCTTGCCGGGATAATCATTGAGACATGTGCCTATCGAATGGTTAAATGCTGCCAGCGATGCCGGATAATATACTGCTTGTCCATCCGAATTGTCCCTCGTTCAATGACCCCGTCCGCTAGCGGTACCCCCCCCTTGATTGGTCCACGTGGCGGGAGCGCCTGGCGCAAAGCCGTTGCGGTACTGATGCTGGGCGTTGCGATTGCCTGGAGCCCGATTCCCGGCCTGGCAATGAACCCCGAGGAAGTGGCGACGACCCGCCAAGCCGCGGAGAATGGCAGCGCTTCCGCCCAGGTTCTGCTTGCGATCGCCTACCTGAACGGGGATGGGGGCCTCGCCAAGGATGGCAAGCTTGCCGCGCAGTGGTTTGAGCGGGCCGCGTTGCAGGGCAATGGCTATGCCGAAGGGCGGCTCGCGGAACTTTATGCAGACGGAATCGGAGTTGCGCGCAACCCGAAGATCGCCGCGGACTGGCGCGAACGGGCTGCGCGACGTGGCAATGTCGAGGCCCAATTCAAGCTCGGCCAGATGTATCTGGATGGGATCGGCATCGCCCAGGACCGGCAAAGGGCCCGCGAGTGGCTGCAAAAGGCGGCCGAAGAGGGCAACCGCGAAGCTGCCTTCCTGCTTGCCAGAATGTACGGTGAAGGTCTCGGCGGACCGGTAGATCAGGCACTCGCCGACCACTGGCTATACAAGTCCGCGCAGGGAGGTTATGCCGCGGCCGATGACATGCTGAGTTGGATCAAGAGTTTCGGCCACACCTACGATCGAACCTTGTCACTCGAAGCGGTACGGCGTCTGGCGACGGATGGCGACGCCGAGGCTCAGTACCAGCTTGGGCTGCGCTGCTACCTGGGAAAGGGAGGCGAAAGACGCGACCTGCCACAGGCCGTCAAGTGGTTCGAGCGCGCGGCGGGGCAGGGGCAGCTCATGGCGATGCGCAACCTAGCCCGAATTCTGGCGCGTGGCGAGGAAGGCGTGCCCGCGGATCCTGGCGCGGCGCGCGCGTGGGCCGAACGCGCCGACAAGGGTGGGCGATGATTCGCTTCAATTCGGCAAACTACTGACACTACCCGCGACCATGAACCTATCCTTCTTTGCCGGCTACGCAGCAGATGCATCGAGCTTCTTCCTAAGCGCGCTGCTTCTGATCCTTTATCACTGGCTCCTCAGGCGCAAGGAAGCGCGCGACCCGTCGTATACCGTGCAAGCGGTGAACCGCATTGCCCGAAAGGCCTGGGTGGATACCGTGATGCGCGAGGGGAAGGACATCCTGGCGGTCCAGACACTTCGCAACTCGACGATGGCGGCAACTTTCCTGGCGTCGACCGCGGTGCTGATGATCATCGGGGTACTGACCTTGAGCGGGCAGGGTGACAAGCTCGAGGCGACCTGGCATGCGCTCAACGTGTTCGGCGCGAGGCACCCCGAGCTCTGGATGTTCAAGCTGATCTGCCTGCTGCTCGACCTTTTCTTTGCCTTTTTCAGCTTTGCCATGTCGATCCGGGTCTTCAATCATGTCGGCTACATGATCAACGTGCCGCTTTCCCTGGGTCACTCGGCGTTGTCGCCCGAACACGTGGCATTCCACCTCAATCGGGCGGGGCGGTTCTATTCACTCGGCATGCGCGCCTACTATTTTTCCGTGCCCCTGCTGTTCTGGTTGTTTGGTCCGCATCTCATGCTGATCGCGACGCTCGGACTGATTTTCGTCCTCTATCGGCTCGACCGGACACCCAAGCTGCTCGCCGACGATCACACGAAATAGTCCTTGCTGCTGCCGATGAAACTCCATCCCGGCCACTTGGCCAAGATCTTTCCGTTTCTGCGCTGGTGGCCCCTGGTCAATCGCTCGACCCTGCGCGACGACCTGATGGCCGGTTTGACCGGTGCGCTGATCGTTCTGCCCCAGGGCGTCGCCTTCGCCACCATCGCCGGGCTGCCGCCGCAATACGGCCTCTATGCGGCGATGATGCCCGCCGTGATCGGCGCGCTGTGGGGATCGAGTTGGCATCTCGTCTCCGGGCCGACCACCGCCATTTCGATCGCCGTGTTCGCCGCGCTTTCGCACCAGGCCGAGCCGGGTTCGGCGCAGTACATCACCCTGGTGTTGACCATGACCTTCCTGGTCGGGTTGTTTCAGCTCGTGTTGGGACTGGCGCGCATGGGGGCGCTGGTGAATTTCATTTCGCATACCGTGGTGATCGGCTTCACCGCGGGCGCTGCGGTGCTGATTGCCGCCAGCCAGGTACGCCACTTTTTCGGAATCAACATTCCCCGTGGGACGCCGTTCTACGAGATCGTCCGTCAGTTGTTCGAGCAGTTTGGCGACATCAATCCCTATGTGCTCGCCGTCAGCCTGGCGACACTCGCTGCCGGCATTGTTACCAGGCGCTACCTGAAGAAGATTCCCTACATGATTGCCGCGATGATCGTTGGCAGCCTGCTTGCGGAAGGATTGAATCTCTGGCTGGGGCAGTCTGCGACCGGCATACGCACCATCGGCGCCCTGCCGGCGACCCTGCCGCCATTCACCGTGCCCGACCTGTCGATCGACGCGCTGCGCCACACGCTTGCTCCGGCGTTGGTCATCACCATGCTGGCGCTTACCGAGGCGGTGTCGATATCGCGTGCCATCGCCGTGCGCTCGGAACAGCGCATCGACGGCAATCAGGAATTCATCGGCCAGGGGCTTTCGAATATCGTTGGCGCCTTCTTCTCCGCGTATGCCTCCAGCGGTTCGTTCAATCGCAGCGGCGTGAACTACGAAGCGGGCGCGAAGACACCCTTGGCCTCGATCTTTGCGTCATTGTTCCTGGTCCTGGTGCTGCTCCTGGTTGCGCCGCTGGCGGCCTATCTGCCGACCGCGGCGATGGCGGGCATACTGTTTCTGGTGGCCTGGGGTCTGGTCGACTTTCACCATTTCGGTTCGATCTGGCAGGCGAGCAAGGCCGAGTCGGCGATTCTCTCCGCCACACTGGTCGGCACCTTGTTCAACCTTGAAGCGGGCATCTTCATCGGAGTGTTCCTGTCCCTGGTGATGTACCTGTTCCGCTCGTCTCGACCCGAAATCATTCCAGTGGTGCCCGCGCCCGAGGAAGGTGCCTATCATTTCATTCGGGCGAAGGGGCGCGTCGAGTGCCCGCAGTTGCGCATCGTCCGGGTAAACGGGGCGATCTACTTCGGCGCGGCAAGTTATGTGCAGTCGGCGCTGCAGCAGATCGACGAGGACAACCCGTTGCAAAAGTCCGTGTTGATCGCTGCGGGCGGCATCACCTTCGTCGACCTGGCCGGCGCCGAGGTGCTGGCGCAGGAGGCCAGGCGCCGCAGGCGGCTGGGCGGAGGTCTCTACTTCTATCGCCTCAATCCTGCCATCCTGAAATTCCTCAAGCAGGGCGACTACCTCAAGGACTTCGGCGAAGGAGCCTTCTTCCCGGTGATGACCAATGTCACGGGG
>Ga0163199_1003007_pt1 | contig 10240 bp, 5 predicted proteins | sample PL_2010_150m_FD_113537 | JGI IMG/M metagenome (GOLD analysis project Ga0163199, IMG submission 113537) | Freshwater microbial communities from Powell Lake, British Columbia, Canada to study Microbial Dark Matter (Phase II) - PL_2010_150m | ecosystem: Environmental > Aquatic > Freshwater > Lake ...
GTTTAAATTCAAGCACAGAGAATAATTTTCAAATAATCGAGAATTTATTGTGTATAGATATTTTTGCCTTTGGATTAATTTCAGAGAAAAATACTGAGTTCACTGAGTTTAAAAATCGCAAGCGATTTTTCTCTCTGTGCCACCCGGGGATTCCTCAAGTGTTAAGTTAATCAGGCAACAATTTCTATGCCATTTTTAGTTTCATTCAGGAGTAATAATTTCTCTGTGTAATAATTTTAAACGGTTTCTGAATTCGTCTGAAGAACAAGTGAGTTAAAAAAATCTGATAATAGCCTTACGCCTGTTGCTGTTCCGCCAATGGTGCGGTATTGATCGGCTGAGTGCAGGAAAGAGGGACCAGCAATATCGAGGTGTATCCATGGATAATCAACAAATCTTTGCAGAAACTTACCCGCTGTGATGGCTCCGGCTTCTCCTCCACCAATATTTTTCATGTCGGCAATATTCGATTTGATCATCTCATCGTACTCTTCCCAGAGCGGAAGTTCGACCAAGCGCTCGTTAACCCTTTCTCCTGCCTCCTTCAGCAGGTCAAACAGGTTGCCACATTCGTTGCGCATGGCTGCAATTCCATGAATTCCCAGTGTCATTGCCGCTGAGCCGGTTAAAGTAGCCAGATCAATGACGAGCATCGGATCATATTTTTTGGCATAGCACAGCGCATCTGCAAGAATTAGCCGACCTTCAGCATCCGTATTCAAAACCTCTACCGTTGCCCCGTTTGAAATGGTAATGACATCTCCGGGCGTAATGGCATTTCCACCAGGACGGTTGTCGGTGGCAGGTATCAGGGCTACAATGTGAAGTGGCAGCTGAGTATTGGCAGCGACACGGATAGCCGCAGAAACAGCTGCGGCGCCAGCCATATCGCTTTTCATGAAGTCCATGGATTTGGCGGTAGGCTTTAGACTCAGTCCGCCGGTGTCAAAAACAACCCCTTTTCCAACCAAAACAACCGGCTTGCTGTTCAATGCTTCCTTAGGTTTCCATTCAAGTACAATGAAAGCTGGAGGGTCGACGCTCCCTTTGTTGACTGCGAGCAAACCACCCATTCCCAGGGCTTCAATTTGTTCTTTGCCAAGTACTTCAGCTTGAATGCCTGATTCGGTACTCAACTGATGAAGAATGGCGCCAAATTTTTCGGCATTCAGACTGATCACGGGTTCGTTGACCATGTCTCGGGCTGTGCAGACGGCTTCGGTCAGGATTGAAAGATGACCCATTTGTTTTTCGGTAAGCTGGTCCCCGATAAAACAGATCTCTTGCAGGGTAGTCCTTAATTTTTCTGCCTTGGTCTGGTATTTTAGGAATTGGTAACTTCCCAGGACTACGCCTTCAGCGAATGCGATCAAATAATCTGCATTGTCAAGCAGTGAATTAACCTCAATGGATTGCAGCTTCTCCTTTTTGGCCCATTGAGCGACTTCATTTCCTTGCCTTCTCCATGCTTCAAGGGTAGCGTTTACACCTATTGTGACCGGGATTCCAACGATCAGCAATTTGCTTGAATATCGGTTAATCTCAACCAGTCGCTGTTCTTTGTTCAGTTTGTCAATCAGGTAAGTACGCTCCTCTTCGTTGACAGGAATCTGAGAATCTACGGCACCCTCTTTGAGCAGGAAACAACTATTTTGATGAATAGTATCTGTATTGGTCTTCTTCAGTAGCATGATATTCTGATTGTTCATAGTGAAATATTTAATATTCAGGCATATTCAAAAACATGGATAAAAGTAGTAACTGTTTTTCCCTTACTGTATTTTTTCATTTCCGGCATTATCAATGTCAGGAACAAAACCGCACCTCACCTTTCTATATCCTTTGGCTCAAAATTACTACCTTTAACCCAATATAAAACAGGTTATTTTTCATTTAATAAGTTATCATGTCAGACGCTTTATTTCAGAGGGCTATCCGGCTGGAACCATTGTCTGCCTCAGAGGGTGTTAAGCTCTTTTTGGAGGCTTCAACTGCTGATTTAATTTGGGTTGCCGATGCGCTGCGACAAATTCACAAGCCTGGTAAGGTTGTTACCTGGATGATCGACAGGAATGTAAATATCACAAATATCTGCATATCAGGATGTACATTCTGTAATTTTCATAGAAAAATCAATGGTGAAGGAACTTATACCACCACCAAGGAAGAGTACCACCAGAAGATTGAGCAGATGATCGAACTTGGAGGTAATCAACTTTTGCTGCAGGGAGGGATGCACCCCCGTTATGGGCTGAAATTTTATACCGATCTTTTTAGTGATCTGAAACAGAAATATCCGAATGTGAAATTGCATGCACTCGGTCCGCCTGAGGTGGTACACATTGCCAGAAAGGAGCGTCGCTCCTACCGGGAAGTTCTTGAAAAATTGATGGAATCAGGTCTCGACAGTTTACCGGGCGCCGGCGCTGAGATTCTGTGCGACAGGGTGAGAAAAGAGATATCGCCGGGCAAAGCATCTGCCGGGGAGTGGCTCGGGGTGATGAAAGAGGCCCATCAATTGCACATGCTGACCTCTGCCACCATGATGTTTGGACACATCGAAACCCCGCTGGAAAGAATGGAACACCTGGTGCAGCTGCGAGAACTTCAGGCCCAAAAGCCAGCCGGTAGTCCTGGATTTAAAGCATTTATTCCATGGCTGTTTATGTCGGAAGGTACCTTGTTGGGCAAAAGCAGGGAATTCAAATCCATCTTTCCCATCGACTATATCCGGATGATTGCTTTAAGCCGGATCATGCTGAACAATTTTGAGAACATCCAGGCTTCCTGGCTTACAGTCGGAAAAGAGACCGGCCAACTTGCGCTCCACGCAGGAGCCAACGATCTCGGTTCGATCATGATCGAGGAAAATGTAGTCTCGGCTGCCGGCGCCAACTTTTCAATGGATGCCGTTCAAATGCAAAAGTGCATACTGGATGCCGGTTTTATACCCCAACTTCGGAACCAGGGGTACCAATTCATCGGCTTGCCGGATGGCGTCGAAAGAGTCGGTTAGTGCATTGATATTTAATGGCCAAATAAAAAAAACATATTTTGTACCTTTGCACCGGAAATTGCAGCGATCCTTTGGATTGATCTGATTATTCCGGTGTTTCTTTGTCAAATAATAATTAGAAAAAGGGGTTATTGAAATGAGAAAATGGCGTGTCGAAGATTCTGCAGAGTTGTACAACATCAACGGTTGGGGTGTTAATTATTTTTCCATCAACGAGAGAGGCCACGTGGCAGTAACTCCAAGGAAAAATGGTGTGGAGGTCGACCTGATGGATCTGGTAGAAGAGTTGCAGTTAAGGGATGTTTCAACCCCTGTGCTGCTTCGTTTTCCCGATATCCTGGACAGCAGAATTGAAAAAATGGCCAGCTGTTTTAAAATTGCTGCGGAAGAATATAAATACAAAGCGCAGGGCTACATCATCTATCCGATCAAGGTCAATCAGATGAGACCCGTTGTTGAGGAGATTGTAACCCATGGTAAAAAATTCAACATCGGTCTGGAAGCAGGATCCAAGCCTGAACTTCATGCGGTCATTGCCATCAACACAGACAACGATTCGCTCATTATTTGCAACGGATACAAGGATGAAGATTACATAGAACTTGCTTTGCTGGCCCAGAAAATGGGTCGCCGTATTTATCTCGTTATCGAGAAGCTAAGCGAGATGAAGCTGATCGTTAAAATCGCGAAGCAATTCAAAATAAAGCCAAATTTGGGTATTCGCATCAAACTTTCCAGCACTGGAAGCGGAAAATGGGAAGATTCAGGCGGCGATGGCAGCAAGTTCGGACTTACCTCCAGCGAACTGTTGGAGGCTCTTGACTATCTGGATAAGAACAAGATGAAGGACTGTTTACATCTTGTCCATTTTCACATCGGAAGTCAGGTGAACAAAATACGGCGTATCAAGCTGGCTATGCGCGAAGCATCTCAATTTTACGTTCAGATGCACAAGAATGGGTTCCTGATTGATTTTGTGGATATTGGCGGTGGATTGGGCGTCGATTACGACGGAACAAGATCTTCCAGCGAAAGCAGTGTCAACTACAGCATCCAGGAGTATGTAAATGATGTCGTCTCAACACTTGTTGATGTAAGCGAAAAAAATGGTTTGCCGCATCCTAATATTATTACGGAATCAGGCCGTTCCCTGACCGCTCATCACTCTGTGCTTGTTTTCGAAGTGCTTGAATCCACAACGCTTCAACGATGGGAGGAGGATGAAGAAGTAAGTCCTGATGACCATGAATTGTTGCGTGAACTTTACTCCCTGTGGGATACTTTGAACCAACCCAGAATGCTGGAAACCTGGCACGATGCGCAGCAGATCCGCGAAGAGGCATTGGATCGCTTCAGCCTTGGATTGCTGGATATCAGCACCAGGGCCAAAATTGAGCGGTTGTTCTGGTCCATCGCGCAAGAGACGACACAAATGGTTAGTGGGATGAAGCATGTGCCCGAAGAGTTTCTTTCTTTACCTAAATTGTTATCAGATAAATATTTCTGTAATTTCTCTCTTTTCCAGTCACTTCCGGATTCCTGGGCCATTGACCAGATTTTCCCGATTATTCCTTTGGACCGTTTAGACGAGAAACCTGACCGGACTGCTACGCTGCAGGATATCACCTGCGATTCGGATGGTAAGATCGACAACTTTATCTCCGTTCGCAACCAGTCCTATTACTTGCCTGTACATTCCCTCAAGCCAAAAGAGCCCTACTACATCGGAGTCTTTTTGGTAGGGGCTTACCAGGAGATTCTTGGCGACCTTCACAACCTTTTTGGAGATACCAATGCCGTTCACGTATCCGTGGATGAAAAGGGATACTCTATCGATCAGGTCATTGACGGTGAAACGGTAGCAGAGGTATTGGAATATGTCCAGTACAATCCCAAAAAGCTGGTTCGAACAGTTGAAACCTGGGTAACCTCCTCTGTAAAATCTGGTATAATCTCAGCCGAGGAGGGGAAAGAGTTTTTATCCAACTATCGTTCAGGCTTATACGGATATACATACCTCGAATAGCTCGTCTGATAGATGATGACAGCAAAAATATACAGGCAAGGGAAGTGCTATTTGCATTTGCTTTGCCTTTTTTTTGCTCTTTTCTCAGGTTCATCTTTTTCCAGTGCGCAGGGCTACCTGCAGACAGTGAAAGGGATGCTTCTCGACCAGGAATCGAGACAACCCATACCGGAGGTAATTCTGAAATTTACAAATCAGACCAGGGAGTTTGTTGTATTCACCGATAATCAGGGAAACTTCAAATTAAAAATCCCTGCAGGCAGATGGGACCTCTTGGTATCCCGTCTTGGTTATACATCCAAAGTAATACAAAACATTCAGGTTGGGACCGGGAAGGAGGTAATGCTGGAGATTCCCCTTGAGGCCAAAGTTTTCGAAACAGGCGAAGTGCAGGTTTCTGCAGTTAAAAAATCGTGGCTCACACCCTACAGCGGATCGAGTGTACAGACGTTGCAGAGTCAGGATGCAGCTAGGTTTGCAGGAGGTTATTATGACCCCTTGCGCATGGTGGCCAATTTTGCCGGAGTTACCAGTGGCAACAGCGACGAAAGCAATGAAATCGTTGTGAGGGGAAACTCTCCCAGGGGAATTTCGTGGCGGCTTGAGGGGCTCGAAATACCTAATCCCAACCACCTGGCAAATGGTGTTGGGAACAATGGTGGCGCCTACTCCATGATCTCAACCAATGTATTGGCAGATTTTGATTTTTATACCGGCGCATTCCCTGCAGAATTTGGGAATGCATTATCGGGTGTTATGGATTTAAGACTGCGAAAGGGCAATAGCGACCGCCACGAGTTTGGTCTGCAGCTAAGTGTTGTGGGTGCTGAAGCGGCTGCAGAAGGGCCAATTGGAAAGTCATCGGGTAATTCTTATCTGTTCAATATCCGCTACGCCAATTTCAACATTTTGCAAAAATACGGCATCATTAGCATCCAGGATTTGAGTATCATTCCTAGTTCTGTTGACTGGGCCTTTAAAATGAATTTTCACGGGGCCAAACTGGGAGATCTGGAGCTTTTTTCGGTAGGAGGAAAAAGTAAGGCCGGAAACGAGCCATCCCATGTCAAGGCTGATATTTTGAATGGAATCAACAACGATGAGTTTCTGGAGGAGGATGCATTGGCGGTTTTCGGCATCAAACATTTGAAAAGTTTCAGGGACGGGAAAACTTACATTCGCACGATCGTTGGATTCACAAGATCCAATGAAAACTGGCACGAAGGGGTTATTGATACCAATCTTGTTCATGTTCTGAACAAGCAGGACTGGTTTATCTCCCCTGTCTTGAGAGCTTCCGTGATGGTGAACAGAAAAGTGAATGCCAAGAATTCGTTTAAAATTGGCTTTGAATACCACAATTCTTTCCCCGACATGTTTAGCATCAGGAAGCAATCGAATGCAAAATTTGACACACTGGTTGATGAGCGGTCCCGGAGTTTTTATACTCAGGCCTATTTTCAGTGGAAATACAAGCCGGTTGATTTTTTTGAGATGGTCCCTTCCATTCATTCGACTTACACAGGTATAAACAAAGAGCCGACCATTGAGCCCAGGCTGGGAATGATCTTTCATCTTCCCGGCAACCAGTCACTTAACTTTGGAACAGGTTTCTACTCCAAACAAGAGCCTCTTCCTGTCTATTACTTCAGGGTGAAAACGGCAAAAGCAGGCAGGGTACTGCTGAATAGAGACTTAAAAACAACCAAAGCATTTCACCTTGTGGCCGGATACAGGACATCCTTCTCCAATGAGCTTAAAATTTCTTTGGAAGGTTATTACCAGCATCTGTATGATGTACCAATCAGTCAGTCCAGCAACAATACCTTCTCGATGGTTAATATTTCGGAAGGACTGCCGGATATTGATTTAAAGAATGAAGGAATTTCTGACAATGTTGGTGTCGAGCTAACGTTGGATAAATCCTTTCTTCACAACTATTACTTGCTGGCAACCATTTCTCTTTTTGATTCAAGATACAGAGCTGCAAATACATACTGGTACTCTACCTATTACAATTCAAATTTTGTTTTCAATTTTTTGCTGGGCAAGGAGTTTAAGGTTGGAAAACAGGGTCAAAATAGCCTGGGCTTCAATCTCAGGAATATTGCCCGGGGAGGCTATCGGTTCACTCCACCAAATTACGCCCAGACGATCTTGAAAAAGTACATGGTTTATGACAATGACCAGGTTTTTGGAAAGCACCTTCCGTTTTTTGACAGGATGGATGCCGGAGTCAATTACAGGATCAACAAAAGGAGATCGGCATTTAATTTTTCCCTGGATATCCAGAATCTCCTGAACCGGCACAATGTTTACAAACGGAATTTCAGCTATGTTAAAGGTGTCGTTGTAGAGTCAGATAGAAAATTGATCGGATTGATACCAATAGCCGGGATTAGATTCGATTTTTGAATGAAAAAGGGAAGACCTTTCGATCTTCCCCCCAGAGATAATTATCTAAAAACTTATGAAAACACTTATCCGCATTTGGAGGAGCCACAATCCTTGCAGATGAGGCAACCTTCCTGGTAAATTACATTGTCTGATCCGCATCCTTCGCATTTCGCATCTTCACAGCTCGTTCCGTTTGGAATGTACTTTTTCAGTGCGCGTGCAACGCCGTTCTTCCAGGTATTGATAGACTCCACATCAAATTGAAGACTGGTAATCAGTTCTACTATTTTCTGGATTGGCATGCTGTGCCTCAATACGCTGGAGATTAATTTGGCGTAGTTCCAGAAGATTGGATTGAACTTGAAAGACAACCCTTCGATGGTGGTCTTGTAACCACGGTTATTCCTGTATTGGAAGTCGTACCGGGAAACACCATTTTCGTCCCTGTTCTTGATGATCCAGCCATCTGTAACCGAGCGTGGAAGGAGAATGCCATCTTCATCATCGGCCAAACCAGTGAAGATTTCGTATGGTTTGGCGTCAATCAGGCCAATGAAAGCAATCCATTTTTCTTTGTTGTTTTGAAAGCGGACAATCTCCGCTTCCAAAACTTCAGGACGTTTGGTTGGAAAAACACCCTCTTTCTTCTTGTCTTTGGTGGAGAGTAAAACACCTGACCTGGATCCTTCGCGATAGACAGTTACTCCTTTGCAGCCACTTTCCCATGCTGAAAAGAATAATTTTCCAACCAACTCTTCGGTAGCTTCCTCCGGTAAGTTAATGGTCACCGAGATGGAGTGGTCCACCCATTTTTGAATCTGGCCCTGCATTCTGACCTTTGCCATCCAGTCGATATCGTTGGAGGTTGCTTTGGCATAAGGGGATTTGTTGACCAGCTCATCAATCTCATCGTTGCTGTATTTCTTGTTGGTCTTGTACCCTTTGGTCTCCATCCATACTTTGAATTTATGGTGGAAGATGATGTACTCTTCCCATGAATCTCCCATTTCGTCAACAAAGTCGATACGGGCCTCTTTGTCGTTCGGATTTACTTTTCTTCTGCGTTTGTAGACCGGCATAAATACCGGTTCGATACCCGAGGTGGTCTGCGTCATCAAGCTGGTTGTCCCGGTAGGGGCGATGGTGAGCAGGGCTATATTTCTACGGCCATATTTGGCCATCTCGTCGTATAGTTCAGGATCGGCTATCGCCAGACGTTTGATGTATGGGTTGTTTATCTCTTTCTTCGTTTCGTAGATTGGGAAGGCACCTCTCTCCTTGGCCAAATGTACAGATCCACGGTAGGCCTCGATGGCAACGATCTTGTGAACCTCGACAGAGAAGTCTATGGCATTTTCCGAACCGTATTGAAGTCCCAGGGCTGCCAGCATATCACCTTCGGCGGTGATTCCAATGCCTGTTCTGCGTCCGTTAACTGCTTTCTCCTTGATTTTTTCCCACAAATTCAATTCAACCTGTTTGATTTCGTCCATCTCAGGGTCGGCAACGATTTTTTCGTAGATGGCATCAATTTTCTCAAGTTCAAGATCTATGATATCATCCATGATACGTTGGGAAAGTCTCACATGTGAACGGAAGAGCGGGAAGTTAAATTTTGCCTGCTCCGTAAATGGGTGATCCACATAGGAGTACAGGTTGATGGCGATCAGGCGGCAGCTGTCGTACGGACAGAGTGGAATTTCACCGCATGGATTGGTCGAAACAGTTCCATATCCCAGATCTGCATAACAATCTGGCACTGATTCGCGGATAACAGTATCCCAGAAAAGTATACCGGGTTCTGCCGATTTCCACGCGTTGAATACGATTTTTTGCCAAAGACTCGTCGCGTCCGTATCTTTGGTATAAACAGGCTCGTTGCTGTTGATCGGATATTTCTGGTGGTAAGTGGATGAATTGCGCACGGCCTTCATGAATTCGTCGTCAATTTTTACTGAGACATTTGCGCCTGTCACTTTGCCTTCTTCCATTTTTGCGTCGATGAACTGCTCAGAATCCGGGTGCTTGATAGAGACCGAGAGCATCAAGGCCCCACGGCGGCCATCCTGTGCAACCTCTCTGGTGGAGTTTGAAAAACGCTCCATGAAAGGAACAATTCCTGTCGATGTGAGCGCCGAATTCTTCACAGGAGAGCCTTTCGGACGGATGTGTGAAAGATCATGTCCTACGCCGCCACGTCTTTTCATCAGCTGAACCTGCTCCTGATCCACCATCATGATTCCTCCGTAAGAGTCGGCGCCATTTCCAACCACGAAACAGTTGGAAAGCGATCCGGTCTGGAAATCATTTCCGATACCGGTCATGGGTCCGCCTTGAGGAACGATGTATTTAAAGCGTTCGAACAATTCAAACAGCTCTTTCTCTGAAAGTGGATTCGGGTACTTTTTCTCAATTCGGGCAATCTCAGACGACAATCTGTGGTGAAGGTCGTCAGGGGTAAGTTCAAAAAGATTGCCATAGGAATCTTTCAATGCATATTTGTTGATCCATACCCGGGCAGCTAACTCATCACCCTGAAAATATTTCCTAGAAGCTTCAAAAGCTTCTTCGTTTGAATAAGTTTTAAGGGTGGTATTTTTTTTCATTGCGGAAACATCTTTTAATTCCATGTCATAAGGATTCGTCTGATAAATATCAAGGGTTTTTAGTTAGATAACTTCCCATTGGAAAGTCGAACTTTCTTAGGTAAAGATAGGACAAAAGTCATTTTTTTGGATAGTTAATTTTCTGTTTAAAAAATAAAGTTATCAACTTTGATGTGTTAATATACACATATACAA
>Ga0163199_1003011_pt1 | contig 10237 bp, 9 predicted proteins | sample PL_2010_150m_FD_113537 | JGI IMG/M metagenome (GOLD analysis project Ga0163199, IMG submission 113537) | Freshwater microbial communities from Powell Lake, British Columbia, Canada to study Microbial Dark Matter (Phase II) - PL_2010_150m | ecosystem: Environmental > Aquatic > Freshwater > Lake ...
TCAAGTATTGAGTTGAAGAATTCACTTCAAGCTATTGCTGAATTGGATTCAATATTTGCCAGAGCAAAATACTCGATAGAAATAATCGGCTCGCATCCGGGATTCAATGAAGACAAACCCTTTACATTTATTGATGCACGCCATCCAATTCTTATTAAACGGATCGGGCATAAGAATACTGTACCGATGAATTTAAATATGGATAATGTAAATGTTATTCTTATTACAGGACCGAATGCAGGCGGTAAAACAGTTACTTTGAAAACTACCGGTCTGCTCATTTGTCTGGCTCTTGCGGCAATTCCGATTCCGGCTCACCCGGATTCCAATTTTCATTTTGTTGAAAAAGTTTTAGTTGATATTGGCGATGCTCAATCTATTGAAGACGATCTTAGTACTTTTAGTTCACATCTAAAAAATATTAAACATATTATTGAAGAAGCTAATGATAAAACTTTAATTGTTCTCGATGAGATCGGGACAGGAACTGATCCGGCAGAAGGTTCGGCAATTGCTACCGGAATGTTAATTACACTTCGTGATAAGGGTGCAAAAGTATTAGCAACAACTCATCACGGAAGTTTAAAATTAATTGCAAACCAGTTAGATAAATTTCAGAATGCTTCTATGGAATTTGATACTGATGAATTGAAACCGACTTACAAATTTAATCAAGGAATGCCCGGCTCAAGTTATGCTTTTGAAGTTGCTAACCGGATCGGATTTGATGAAAAATTTATTACTCTTGCCAAAGAGTATTTGGATACCGATAAAACCAAGATCGAAGATTTTCTCGTATCACTTGAGAAAAAATCAAAAAACTTAAAAGAACAATTAAATAAAACCGAGAGAGAGAATTCAAGACTGAAGGGACTGACAAATCTTTATCAAAACAAGATTGAAAAACTTGAAAATCAGAGAAAGGAAATATTAGCTCAGACTAAAGAGAAAGCTGAAACATATTTAAGTGAAGTGAACAAAAAAGTTGAAGAGTCAATTAGAAATATCCGCGAATCACAAGCAAAGAAAGAAGTAATTAAAGAAGAAAAGATGAAGATCGAAGAGATCAAAAAGGAAAGTACGATTATCTTTAAGAAGGAGAAAAAGACGAAAGACGAAAAAGTTGAATTGATGAAAGGAGATTATGCTTCGATTAAGGATACAACTTCGGTTGGAGTTATTGAAGAATTAGATAAAGGGAAAAATAAAGCTGTATTAAGTGTTGGCTCTTTGAAAATTAAAACAAAATATTCAGACTTAGTTCCGGCAAAAAAATCTGAATTCGATCAAAGAGGAAAAAAATCATATAACTTAAACCAAGATGAAATCAGCTATCGTTTGAATATCCGCGGTAAAAGAGCCGATGAAGCTGAATTTGAAATAATAAAATTTTTGGATAACACTTATGTAAGCGGTGCCGATAGAGTTGAAATACTTCATGGAAAAGGAACAGGTGCTCTTAAACAACTTGTTCAAGGAATTTTAAGGAATAATCATACAGTAAAAAATTACTATTTTGCAAACATAGAATACGGCGGGGATGGTATCACTATAGTTGAATTCAAATAATTTTATGATTAAGAAAATATTAATAGCAAACCGCGGGGAAATTGCTCACCGAATAATTAAAGCTTGCAGAGAAATGAATATTACTTCTGCGGCAATTTATTCCGAAGCTGATAAATTAGCTTTGCATGTTCGAAGAGCTGATGAAGCTTATCTAATTGGAACTTCACCGGCAAGCGAGTCATACCTCAACAAAGAAAAGATTATTAAACTAGCAAAAGAAATCGGGGCAGATGCAATTCATCCAGGGTATGGTTTCTTATCTGAGAATGCTGAGTTCATTAGTATGGTTGAAGAATCCGGAATAATTTTTATCGGACCTTCTTCCAAATCAGTAAAGTTAATGGGTGAGAAAACATCAGCAAGAAGATTGATGAAAGCTAATAATGTTCCAATCGTACCCGGCACAACTGAACTAATAAAAAATATAGAAGAAGGAAAAAAGATTTCTTCAGAAATTGGTTATCCGGTTATGCTTAAAGCAGCGGCGGGCGGTGGTGGAAAAGGAATGCGGAAAATTTCTAATGATGAAGAATTTGAATCCGCATACAATCGTGCTAAGCATGAATCACTTAAAGCATTTGACAATGATGATGTTTACCTTGAAAAATTCATCGAACATCCAAAACATATTGAAGTCCAAATACTGGCTGATAAATATGGAAATTATCTTCATCTCTTTGAAAGAGAATGTTCAGTTCAGCGGAGACATCAAAAAGTAATTGAAGAAGCTCCTTCCATAGCGGTTGATGAATCAACAAGAGAAAAAATTACTAATGCCGCAATTGATGCAGCTAAAGCCTGCAACTACTACAATGCCGGAACAATAGAATTCTTAATGGATTCAAATAAAAATTTTTATTTCCTTGAAATGAATACAAGACTTCAAGTTGAACACCCGGTTACAGAAATGATCACCGGGATTGATATTGTTAAGCAGCAAATTAAAATTGCTTCCGGAGAAAAACTTACTCTAAAACAAGAGGATATTAAAATTCACGGTCACGCTGTTGAATGCAGAATCTACGCTGAAGATGTTGATAATAATTTTGCACCATCAACTGGTAAGATAATTCATCACCGTTTAACTTCCGGTCCCGGAATCAGAATTGACAGAGGAATTGATGTTATGAGTGAAGTCCCGATTTATTATGATCCGATGTTATCAAAAGTAATCGCTTGGGGAATAGATAGAGACGAAGCGATCGTAAGAATGCAAAGAGCTCTGGGTGAGTACCAAATTAGCGGAGTCATTACAAACATTCCGGTTTTCAGATGGATACTAAACCAAAAAATATTTTTGGACGGAACATTCGATATTCATTTTCTTGATAATGATTTCATGCCGCTTGTTCCCGATAAATGGAAAGATAATTCATCGGAAGAATATGCAGAAATTGCTGCTGTGCTATCCGCTTTATTGAAATCTAAAGAACAGGAATTATCAATATCAAAAAATCAAATTGATACCGGTAATTTATGGCGGGATCAGAATTATGAATGAAATGATAATTACGATCAACAATAGAAAGCATTCTGTTAAAATCAATAACAGCAGCGAAGTAGAAATTAATAACAGAAAAGCTCCAACAGAATTATCACAAATCAATAACAATGCTTATTTACTAAGATTCGGTAATAAAGTTTTCGAAATAACAGCTCACAAACTTGAAAAAGATAAATATGGTTTGCTAATTGACGGCTGTTACTTTGATGCTTTGGTTCGTACACAGCTTCAGGAAAATGCAAACGATCTTCATAAGAACAAAAATATTTCAGCTAATAAATTGAATATTAAAGCACCAATGCCCGGGTTACTTCTAAAACTGAAAAAAGATATTGGTGATTTCGTAAAAGTTGGGGAACCTTTATTAATACTGGAAGCAATGAAGATGGAGAACGAAATTCGTTCTCCAATCGATGGAATAGTTAAAGAAATACTAATTAAGGAGGGACAACCGGTAGAAAAAAATTCAATTATTTTGACATTTGAATAAGGAATCTTATTTGCTTTTAGAATACAATTACTTATATTTTCTTAGAAATTAATTCATTCAAGAGGAGGACGTGTGAAGAAATTACTTACATTATTATTAGTATGCAGTATATTTGCTGGCAGTACTTATGCAGGCGGTTTCCAAATTGGAACCCAAAATGCTAGAGCCATGGGAATGGCAGGTGCATTTGTTGGAATGGCTTCGGATGCTTCATCAATTTATTTTAACCCTGCAGGTTTAACAAATGTAAAAGGGTTTAATTTAGTTTTTGGAACAACATTAATAATGCCTACTGTTGATTTTACTGGACCAACTCCATTAACTACCAAAACAACAACAGTAGCCAGAACTTTTACTCCAATAAATTTTTATGGAGCTTACGCAGTTAACGATAAATGGACTATAGGTGTAGGTGTTTTTAATCCTTTTGGTCTTGGTTCGGAATGGCCAGATGGATGGATTGGAAAAAGTTTAGCTGTAAAAACTGAATTGCAGACTTTCTTTGTCAATCCAACTATTGCATACAAAGTAAATGAATATTTCTCAATTGGTGTTGGATTTTCTTATGTAATTTCTAATGTAACATTCTTACAAGCAATTGATATTCCGGCAATTCCATTAGCACCTGGTGTAAACTTACCGGCTGCTAATAATGTCAAAATTACTTTAACTGGTCCTGGTGATCCAGCCTTTACTTTTAATTTCGGATTTTTATTCAAACCAGATGATAAATTTTCATTTGGATTTTCTTACAGACATAATGTAGATCTTAATTTTAACGGAGATCTTACATTTGATGGTTTACCGGATAAACCAGCAGGCTTCCCTATCGGACATTCTTCTTTATTCCCGAGCGGTAAAGGTAAAGCAACTATAACAATGCCTTATGATCTTCGTGCCGGTGTTTCATATAATGCCACAAAAGATTTTACATTAAACGTCGACTTAATGTTTGTAGGTTGGTCAAGTTATAGATCACTTAATGTTGATTTTAATAATAATACTGCACTTTGGAAAGATTTGATGTCACCAAAGTATTGGGAAAATTCAATGACAATTAGAATTGGTGGTGAATATAGAATAAAAGACTTAGCATTACGTGCAGGTTATGTTAATGATGGTTCGCCAATTCCAACAAAATATATGGACCCATCCTTACCTGGTGCTAATCGAAATGAATTTACACTTGGTATTGGTTATCAATTTACTCCTATGATTCGTGCTGACGCTGCTTATCAATTTATATCATTCACACAGGATGTAAGCAATTCAGCATTGCCATTTAATGGAAGTTATGTGAACTCAACAAACCTATTCGGGTTTAATTTGGCATTTAATTTTTAATATCAATTATTTGTTTATCATTAATCCCGCTTGTTAAAATCAAGCGGGATTTTTTTTATAACATCTATTTAAAAAATTAAATATACTGTATGAACATTTAATCACTTAAAAGAGTTTTAATATGTTTAAGCTATTTTCAATATTAATACCTGTTTCAATTGTTTTATTGATTGGATGCTCAACTTCTGAAGAAACTACTAAACAATCTGAAAAGAAAGAACCGGATGTTTATATTTTCGATGACGTAAAAAAAGATGCAGTTAATATTAATGATACTACTAAAGCGGTTCCGTCTGTTCAAGAAGTAAAAGTTGAACCTGTGAAAACAGAACCGGTAAAAACGGAACAAACAGTTAATGTGAAAAAATTTATTATCCAATTAGGTGCATTCACAACTAAAGAAAGAGCGGATGCGTTTATTAATGAAAACAAAAGCAAGACTGAATTAGTTATGAACATAATTTATCGTGAGCAAATAAAACTTTTTGCAGTTCAACTTCCGCCTTTTGCAACAAAGGAAGAAGCAGAAAGGACCCGCAATAATCTTTGGCAAGTCCCTTCTTTCAAAGATTCTTTTATTATTACTGTAGAATAATTTATGAGTCCAGTTTTACAAAATATTGTTGTTACAGTCGGGGGATTGGTATATGTGTTTGGAATAGTTGCAATAATGGATTTTGCAGTTAAGAAAGGATTTCCTCAAGATCTATCGCGCAAAGTAGTTCATATCGCGGCAGGTTCATGGTTGATCTTTTGGCCTTTGTATAATCCAGATCATTGGACTAAATATTTAAATATTACTCCGGCATTAATCTGGACTATATTACTTCTAATAAAAGGATTTACTGCTAAGCCGGATGATCAAGCTGTTAAAACTATGACCAGAACAGGTGATAGAAGAGAACTTCTAAAAGGTCCGTTATATTTTACCTTAGTTATGAATATTATGGGTACAATATTCTTTTACTCACCGGGCGCACTTTTATCAATGGGTTTTCTTGGATGGGGTGATGGATTAGCTCCGGTTTTCGGTAAAAGGTTTGGCAAACATAAGTATCATATATTCTCTGATAAAACCTTAGAGGGAAGCATTGCATTCTTTTTCTTTGGATTTATCGGTGCATTTTTCTTTAATTTACTATTCTTCGGACAAATAAATATATTATTATTAATTACAGCAGCAGTTGTAACTACTGTTATTGAAGGATTTAGCCCAAAGGATATTGATAATATTTTAATTCCTATTTCTTCAATGATTGTCTATTATCTCTTTTTGTGATAAATTAATCTTGTCAATCATTTAATAACTAAAATAAGGGGGCGTTATGGCTTTCTCTTTAAACAAAATAATGCTAATTGGTAATCTTGGTAATGATGCCGAGACAAGATTTACTACTAATAATTTGTCAGTTACATCTTTTTCAGTTGCTACATCAAATAGCTATAAAGGAAAAGACGGTAACTGGGTGAATGAAACAACTTGGCATAATGTAGTTTCTTTCAACCTTCCGGATTTTTATAAAGAATCCTTAAAGAAGGGAAAGAAATTTTATGTTGAAGGTCGAATTCAAAAAAGAGATTATACTGATAAAGAAGGTATTAAACGATATGTTACTGAAGTTATATCTGAAAAACTTATACCTCTTGAAGGTAGAGAAGCAGGCGGAGGAGAAAGTTCTGGAGAAAAATCCGGATTTTCTGCAAGTGAACCGGATACAACTTCACAAGGTGTTGATGATGATCTTCCATTTTAATGTGTTTGTTGAACAAGTAAGGATACAATCATAGTTGGAATATGGCTGGTCTATAAAAATTCTTCTTTTATTAATTTGTTTTATTCTTTCGGCTTTTTTTTCCGCTTCTGAAGTTGCATTATTTTCTTTTGATAAAAAGAAGTTACGCGAATTCAAGAAGCAGCATAAAATTATAGGCAGTTATCTACAATCACTATTAGAAAATCCGCGCCGAATTCTTGTAACTATTCTTATCGGTAATACAGTTGTCAATGTAGCAGCTTCGATCATAGCGGTAATGCTTGCGCTTGAAGCTGCTCGTATATTTAATATTTCTGTTGGATTAGCTTTACTAATTCAAATTCCTCTTTTAACAATTCTTATTTTATTATTTGGTGAAGTTACTCCAAAGTTATGGGCTAATAAGTATCCGGCTCAATGTGTACGAATTACTGCTGTGCCTTTATATTGGTTAGGGATCATATTATATCCGATATCAAAAATACTAACTGACCTTTTAAGACTGCTTTCTTCAAAAATAAACTTTGATAGAACTAAAAGTGCTCTTCATGGGACCGATATTAAAGATCTTGCTGATCTAAGTATTGAAACTGGAACAATTGAAGAAGGCGAGCATGAGCTGATACACGGAATTGTTTCATTTAAAACTGTAACGGCAAGAGAAGTAATGACTCCGCGTGTAGATATCATAGCTGTTTCACTTGATACTGATTTTGATGAGATGATGAAGATAATTAATGAATCCGGCCACAGCAGGATTCCTCTTTATGAAGACAGCTTAGATAAAGTAATTGGAATAATTTATGCGAAAGATCTGCTGCCATTTTTAAGTAATCCGGAAATTCGCAAATCGCTTTCGCTAAAAAATATTGCCCGGGAAGCAATGTTTGTTCCGGAGACAAAACTTATTAATATTCTTCTGCATGACTTCCAAGAAAAGAATATGCATCTCGGGATTGTTGTTGATGAATATGGTGGCACATCGGGTTTGATCTCACTTGAAGATATCCTTGAAGAGATAGTTGGCGAAATTAGGGACGAATATGACCGAGAAGAAAATGAAATCGTTAAATTGAATGAAAATAGTTTTATGGTCTTAGGTAAGGTCTCTATTGATGAACTGAATGAATTACTGAATCAAGATTTTTCTTCTGAAAATGACGACTATGATACTGTTGGAGGATTTATTTTTAATCAGGCCGGAATAATTCCTCAGCAGGGGTTTCACTTAATCCACAATAACTATAAATTTACCGTTAAAGAAGTTGTCAACAAACGTGTGAACAAAGTTCTTGTTGAAAAAGTAAATTAACTTATAAAATGAAAAAAGGTTGCTTCATTTCTGCCGTTGTTGTGTTTACACTTCTTGTCGGGACAGTTGTTTATTTTGTAAAATATAAAAAGGATTTTTTTAAGAATTTTTCGAAAGACAAGATCATTGGTGTGGCAGTTGATGAATTCGATAAGAAATTAAATGATGCAAGACCGTCTTTGTATAGAGATTCGATGAAAATAGCTGTTCATAATTTTTTGGATGAATCAAGGAAATATAATTTTGATTCTGCGATTACTCGTTTGCAAGATGTTATGGATGAAGCCCGTTTCCTGTATCACGACGGGATAGTTGATTCAGCGGATTTTAATCATTTAAAACAAATAATAAATCGTTATGAAAGATCAGAGAAAAACAGAAATTAAAGTAGGCGTAACATTCTTACTTGCTATAATTATTTTCTTATGGGTCCTAGGCTGGGCAAAAAATTGGTCGTTTAATTCAAATCGTAAAGAGATCTCCGTTGAGTTTAGTTCTGTTGCAGGACTCGAAGTTAACGATCCGGTAACGATTAACGGTGTACGAAAAGGTTATGTTGAGGATATAATAATTAACGGCAGTAAAGTAATCACACTCTTAAATCTTCCATCCGATATAATTATAAAAGAAGACGCAAAATTTTCTGTTATGATGCTCGATCTTATGGGCGGGAAGAAAGTTGAAGTTAACCCCGGCGCATCAATTAATGAATTGGATTATAAAAAACTTCAGCAAGGCAACTATGAAGGCGATATTGCCTCAGCAATGTCTATGCTTGGTTCTGTTCAGAACGATCTTGTAGATGTTATCAAAGAAGTGAAGATTTCAATTACCGCATTGAACAAAACAATCACAGATGAAAAATTTACAAGTGACCTCAAAACATCAGTAGCAAATCTTTCAAAGCTAACAGATAATCTCAACCGTCTCGTAATAAATAACAAAGATGAATTAAATCAATTATTGAAATCCGGAAATGAGTTAACCAAAAACGTGAACGGTTTCTTGGAAACAAATCGTGATACGCTAACTCTAACGATAAATTCGGTTCACGATGTTTTGAAAACTTCAAAAGAAGTTCTGATTAAAATAAATGATTTCATGGACAAGACGAATACGAACCAAAATAACCTCGGCAAACTATTAAATGATTCCGGTCTTATGAATGATCTAAAAGCAACAATTCAGCAGGCAAAAGATCTAACAAAAATCCTTATTGATCAGTTGAAATCTAAAGGTGTTGAAGTAAATGCTCACATCTTCTAAAATTAGATCAACACTTCTCTTCTTATTATTCTTCTCAAACTCTTTTATTTCGTTTGCGGAAAATCCGGTAAGATCCAAACATGGAATGGTTGTTACCGCAAATGATTTAGCTACTGAAGTCGGCGTTCAAATTCTAAAAAAAGGTGGCAATGCAATTGATGCTTCAGTTGCAATTGGATTTGCGCTCGCAGTTTCATATCCGAGTGCCGGCAACATTGGCGGCGGCGGATTTATGGTAATTCATCTTGACGATGGGAAAAATACTACAATAGATTTCCGCGAAACAGCACCATTAGCTGCACATGAAAAAATGTTTCTAGATAGTCTTGGTAATTTTATTCCTGCTCTTAGCCAGGATGGATGGACTTCTTCCGGTGTGCCCGGTACGGTTGCAGGATTGATCTACGCTCTTGAAAAATACGGTACAATGAAATTGAAAGATGTTATCCAACCCGCCATTGATCTTGCTGAAAAAGGATTTGCACTAAGTTATAAGAATAGTGAAACCAGTGGATCTTCATTTGTGGAATTATCTAAAATAGAATCAACAAAGAAGATTTTTACAAAAGATGGAAAGAAATTAGAAGAAGGTGATCTGCTAATTCAAAAAGATCTGGCTAATACATTACGATTGATTCGAGATGGCGAAAGAGTTGCTTTTTATGAAGGCGAGATCGCTAAGAAGTTTGTTGAAGAATCCCGAAGGCATGGCGGATTATTTACGCTGAATGATTTAAAAGATTATCGCGCTATTGAAAGAAAACCGATTGAAGGAACTTACCGTGGATACAAAATAATTTCTATGCCTCCTCCATCATCCGGTGGAATTTGTTTGATCGAAGCTCTGAATGCTTTGGAAAATTTTTCTTTTAAGAAAGAAGAGTGGGGAAGTTCAAGATATATTCACACGTTAGTTGAAGTGATGAAGAGAATTTATGCCGACAGAGCAGAACATATGGGCGATGCGGATTTTTATCCGGTACCGGTTGAAGAATTGA
>Ga0163199_1003013_pt1 | contig 10235 bp, 8 predicted proteins | sample PL_2010_150m_FD_113537 | JGI IMG/M metagenome (GOLD analysis project Ga0163199, IMG submission 113537) | Freshwater microbial communities from Powell Lake, British Columbia, Canada to study Microbial Dark Matter (Phase II) - PL_2010_150m | ecosystem: Environmental > Aquatic > Freshwater > Lake ...
GATGTATTTGCGGCTTGCCTTTGCGGTGGCGGCGCACCTTGAGCCGGAAATTTTGATTGTGGATGAAGTGTTAGCGGTGGGGGACGCAGAATTTCAGAAGAAGTGCTTAGGTAAGATGCGCGGTGTTGCCAATGAAGGGCGCACCGTGTTGTTTGTGAGTCATCAAATGAATGCGGTGCGGACGTTGTGTAGCCGTTGTATCCAATTAGCGAATGGGATGATTGTGGATCAAGGCGACACCGAGCATGTAATTAACAATTACTTGCGCCGCGAGACTTTGACGACGCGTTGGGTCGCCTCAGCAGAAGAACGCCGCCTAAAAGATTCTATCTTTACGCCGCTCCGCTTATCCATCGTAGACAAAGATTTGAATCTGATCGCGCACGATATTCGTGCGGATGAACAATTTGGTGTCTTAATTGAAGGTATGGTTGATGATTTGCATCCATCACTCACGGTAGGCTTCAGCGTATTTACTGTAGCAGGTGACTCTTTGCTATATGCTATACATACCGATACTAAACCTAGAGAGTGGCCGCCTATCAAGAAAGGGCTTAACCGCTTGGTTGGTTGGATGCCAGCACATTTGCTTAATGAAGGAACATATCGCGTCGAACTTGCTGCTAGTATTCATTATCAACGTTGGATTTGCGAGCCGGGTGTTAACGCGCCAAGTGTGCAAATTAACATTAGTGGTGGTTTGAGCGAGTCGCCACAATGGATGATAGCGCGCGCTGGATTGGTTGCCCCGATTATCCCTTTCCATGCGGTTAATTAATTGTGATCCCTCTTCATCCTGTTCCACTCGCGAGTCACCTATGCCCTCATTGCCACATTGCCCAAGCGGGTTACGAGCGCACGTTGGGCGAACATACATATGCTCATCGTTTCACCGAGATTTTTAAAAAGGTCGGTCTACCTTCGCCGTCGCTCGACGATATTTTTTCGGGCAGAGTGCGCGCGGGCGAGACGGTTGAAATTCAGTGAACGCGATCACTTATAGTTTATCGGGGCGGCTAGGGAATCATTTGCAGTTGTTCGCTTGCGCGCGGACGTTGTCTTTGCGGCATCAATGGCGATTCATTTATCGCCCCCTTATTCATGCGGAGGCGTTTAACTTCTCTGCTATTTCCTCTTACTCTCGGCAAGACAAACTTGATCTGTTTTTAATTGAGCGTGTGTTGGCACTCTCGCCCAAAGTTAAGCCGCGCGCCAGCCGCCGGCATCGTTTGATGCAAACGTTGCTAAACCCGTTTCGGCGCGTGATCTATCTGGATGACTCGTCGTGGGATACAACGAAGGGCATGATGGGCAACCTCGCGCCTGCTTATCAGCAGATGTGCGACACATTGTTCGTCATTCGCTTTGACGGAATTTTTCGCAACGTGGGTGAGTATCGTGAGCAATTGCTAAAAGAGATTCTGCCGTCGTCGGTGCATTTGCCGCACGAGCAGATTGAGAAGTGCGATGTGGGGATTCATATTCGGCAGGATGACATTCAATATGGCTTGCCAATGCAGTACTATTTAAATGCTGTTCGTGAAGCGAAACGCGAGTCGAGAATGCCGATTCGGTTGCACTTGTTCAGCGATGGCAATCACGAATCGTTGGCGGCAGGGTTAAGTGGCGGCGTCCCCGATGTGCAAGTGTACATCCACAAAGGAAGCGTGGTTGAAGATATGATGGCGTTGGCACGGTATCCAACTTTGATCCTTTCGCAATCGTGGTTCTCGTATTGGGCGGCAATGTTTTCGCAGGCGACAGTGTATGTGCCGCCAGATTTTCGTTATTACTCCGAATGGCAGCCGGTGACGTTTTGAAATGACGCAACCCATGTTCTCGATTGTTGTTTGCACCTACAACCGCGCCGACTTGCTGACTGTGTGTTTGGGATCGTTAGTAGATCAGACTTTGGATAAGTCTTTGTATCGCGTCATCGTCGTGAACAATAATTCCACTGACTCAACAGCAGACGAGGTAGGCACGTTCATAAAGAGTCAACCCAATTTTTCGACGGTGATCGAAACGAAGCAAGGCATTGCGAATGCGCGCAACCATGGTTGGCAAACGGCGCAGAGCCTGTATGTGGGTTATATTGACGATGATTGTAAAGCTCCCACGCACTGGCTGATGTTGGCGCAGGAGATCGTTGCCACGCGCGCTCCCGTTGTGTTCGGCGGCTCATCGTTTGCATATTACGTATCCCCCAAACCGGTTTGGTACAAAGATTCCTATATTGACCACGACTTCGGAAAAGAATCCCGCCCATTGAATGACGACGAATATTTTGAGTCGATGAATATGTTTATCCGCCGTTCAGCATTCGAACTGGTGGGGGGATTTGATCCTGATCTGGGCATGAGAGGCAAAAAAATTGCCTACGGCGAAGAGACTGTTTTTTTGCGGCGTGTGCGCGAGACGATGCCGCCGGAGTTGATTTATTACCATCCCAAACTCTATGTGTATCACACCGTACGCCCCGAGCGCATGCAGATTGGCTGGCTGGCACGCAGCAGTTTTTCGAGCGGATGTTACAGTCATCGAGTGTTCAGGGGTTACTCCCTCTTGTCACCCTTTAATCTTTTCAAAAACTTTCTACGCGTCACCTATTATTTTTCGCTCGATTTGCTTCGTGCGTTCTTCACGCGAAATCGCGTCCAATATCCTTACGCGCAGAATTACCTTTATGAACGCGCCTTTAAACATCTGCGCTCATTGGGCGAACTCTACGAGCAATACGCGCACCTGAGTAAACGATAACATTATGTGTGGCATCGCTGGTCTAATTTCGCGCGCCCCCATTTCTTTTGAGCAACGCGCTCAAGTTAAACAAATGAACGCCGCCCTCGCCCATCGCGGACCTGATGGCGCGGGCGAGTTTCACGATTCACATCTAACCTTAGCGATGCGCCGCTTGAGCATTATTGATGTGTCGGGTGGGCAACAACCTCTCTATAATGAATCAGGATCGCTGGCGGTGGTGTGCAACGGCGAGATTTACAATTATGTGGAACTCCGCGACGAACTACGGGGTCGCGGACACCATTTGGCAACCCAGAGTGACGTGGAGACCATCGTTCACCTCTACGAAGATCACGGTTTAGATTTTGTCCAACACTTGCGCGGGATGTTTGCCATTGCCTTATGGGATAAAGATCGTCAACGATTAATTTTGGCGCGCGACCGTATGGGCGAGAAGCCGCTCTACCTTTGGCATAACAATGATCAACTGGCATTTGCCTCTGAGCTCAAATCGCTGATACAAATTTTGCCAAAAGGTTTAGAACTTGATTTCTCTGCGCTTGATCTCTATTTACATTTGCAATACGTCCCCGAACCGCAAACACTTTTGCGCGATGTTCGCAAACTCCCATCGGCGCATTTATGTATCGTGGATGTTGCCTCGTGGCAAATAGACTATCAACACTATTGGGATGTCGCCAACGTCCCCGCAATTCAGGCTGAACCGATCCAACGCCTGCGTGATGAGATGGATACCGTCACAGCGTTGACGCTTCGCTCGGATGTCCCGGTGGGTGTCGCGTTGAGTGGTGGTTTGGATTCGGGCGGCATCGCCGCACTTGCCGCGCCGCGTTATCGCGGCACACTTCACGCTTTCAGTGTGGGTTATCCTGATCGCCCGCGCTACGATGAACGAGCGCAAGCGCGCGAATTGGCTGGACGACTCGGCTTGCCTTTTCACGAGATTGAGTTAAGCACTGAGCACATGATCGATCTCTTTCCCGCTTTGGTCGCGCACGCCGACGACCCCATCGCCGACATCGCCGCTTACGGCTATTACGCCGTCACACAATTGGCGCGCGAACACAACGTGCCGGTGATGCTGAGCGGCATTGGCGGCGACGAATTATTTTGGGGCTACGCCGGCGTGAATGCAATGGTGCGCGAGAACGAGATCAAATCTCAACTTCGATTCGTGTCGCCGTTGTTGAGCCGGTTACCGTGGGATAAAACGAATCGCTTCGCGCGGTTGCGCCGTCTCTGCGCTTCACCCGCCAACCGTTTGCTGTTGTGGGAAACGAATCCCGATCTGGCACATGCTCAACAGCGGTTGCCGAAGCTCTACTCCCGAACATTCTTCGATCAACTTGCGCCCGACAATTGTTTCGCGCCGCAAGCAATTGAAACGGGTTGGGAGGATGTGCCGATGGCGGTGAGTAAAGTGGTCTTCGACACTTGGCTTGTTTCAAACTGTATTGCGCTGGGTGATCGTTTAAGTATGGCGTGGTCCGTTGAATTGCGTTTGCCGCTCGTAGATTACCGTTTGGTTGAAGTGGTGATGGGCTTGCGTAAAGCACACCCCGATCATCGCTTGCCGCCTAAGACTTGGCTCAAGCAAGTCTTGCGCGGATCGATTCCCGATGAAGTATTAGATCGCCCCAAGCAAGGGTTCAATCCGCCTGTTGACGAGTGGACGTTGGGCGTGATTCAGCGCTATGGCGACAAAGTGCAGGATGGCTTTTTAGTCTCAAAGGGAATCATTCGCCGGGATGAGTGGAAGGTCTTAAAAGATCAGACGCTGGTGCGGCAGTGTCGGCGGCACTTAGCGTTTAAGATTGTTTTGCTCGAAGTGTGGTGCCGCCATTTCCTCGCATGAAGACTCCGCTCGCGTTATTCGCTTACAATCGCCCTGATCATTTGCGCCAAACGCTTGAGGCATTGACTCGTTGCGCGCGATTGGAGGAGTGCGATGTTTATATTTTTTGCGACGCCCCGAAACAGGAGGAGCAGCGCCCGAAAGTTGAAGCGGCGCGGCGCGTCGCACGAGAGTATGAGAAAATGCTATGCGCTACTTTAGTAGAGCGCCAGACAAATGTTGGGTTGGCTCGTTCTATTGCAGGCGAGACCACAAACTTATGCGAGCGGTATGGGCGGGCGATCATTGTTGAGGATGATCTGATTGTCAGCCCGAACTTTGTTAACTTCATGTTGAGCGCGCTGGATTTTTATCAAAACGCCGAGCAGGTGTGTCAGATTAGTGGTTATCGTTTCCCTATGTCTCATCAACCAGAAAGTGACGCGTTTTTTTTGCCATTGATTAGTTCTTGGGGTTGGGCTACTTGGCAACGGAGTTGGAAGTTTTTTGAATGGCAACCGACGGGAATGAAAGAGGTTTTGGAAAATAATTCCATGCGTAGCAAATTCGATTTAGATAATAGTTTTTCCTTTTCTAAGATGTTGCGAGCGCGATTAAATGAACAAAACGATTCGTGGGCGATCTTGTGGTGGTATATTGTTTTTCGAAAGCGGGGTTTGGTGTTATATCCATCACGTTCGCTAGTGTGGAACGCTGGCATTGATGGTTCAGGTACACATCCACAACGCAACTTATGGCAAGAATCGTTAGAAGTGATAATGAGTATGCCACAGAAGCAATTTGCGCTACCCGACGTTCCCCAAGTGGATGAGCGCATTTTAGCAGATGTTAAGAGATTTTCTCGCGCACAACGAAATTTAGAACGCTCTCCTTTGACACGCCTGTGGCAGCGTGTACACCGTTTTTTTTAAGCATGGCATATTTCACATGGGAACAATCTGTACAGTGGCTACGCGCTCAACCTGATCAACAACCACTCGTGCGCGACTGTTATTTTGACGATCCGCTTTTGGATGCGGCGCAGCGGTTCTACGAAAGCGCGGAATGGCAAGCGACTCGCCAGTGGCTGCCGCCGACTCAATCGTGGGCATTAGATCTAGGGGCGGGCAGGGGCATCGGCAGTTATGCTTTGGCGCGCGATGGCTGGCGGGTGATGGCGCTCGAACCTGATCCCAGTTCGCTCATCGGCAATCACGCCATCAGCGATCTCGCTCGACAAACATCCTTGCCCATCTTCCCCATTCAAAACTTTGCCGAGACCTTGCCTTTCAGATCAAATTCTTTTGAGGTGGTATATGGGCGACAAGTTTTGCATCATGCTACAAACTTAACCGCGATGTGCCGCGAAGTGAATCGCGCGCTTAAACCGGGCGGCGTCTTTGTGGCAACGCGCGACCATATCATCAGCAAGCGTGAAGACCTCAAGGCGTTTCTTCAAAAACATCCTCTGCATCATCTCTACGGCGGCGAGAACGCCTATTTGTTGGATGACTATGTGGCAGCAATTAAATCAAGTGGCTTGAAGATCATCAAAGTGATTCGATCCTTAGAGAGTGTGGTTAACTATTTCCCGACCTCAGACGAAGAGTGGCGTGAGGCGTGTCGGCGTCCACTGGCGCGGCGGCTGGGAGCGAGACTTACGCTTGCACTGACGAATCCCGATTCGACCTTCGGATGTGGGTTGCTGAATCTTTTGGCATCGTATCTCTCGCGGCGAGATAATTCTGCCGGACGTTTATATAGTTTTGTGGCAGTTAAACCATGACGCGCTTGCTCATCACCGGCGCGGGCGGTTTCTTAGGTCGTTATCTGGTTGAAGAAGCAAACGCGCAGCAGTTCCAAGTAACGGGTGTAGATCGAATTTCACGCCCGCATGATTTAGATTGCCAATGGGTTGAGTGTTTATTACCAAGCGATGAATTCGAATCGTTGATTGCTAATACAAAACCCGATGCGATCATTCACGCCGCAGGCACCGCTTCGGTTCAAGATTCAATTCTTAATCCTTTTGATGATTTCAAACAAAATGTTTTTGTCTTCACGCACGTCCTTGAAACGGTGCGGAAGTCTGCGCCGTTGTGTCGTGTGATATTGATTTCAAGCGCGGCAGTGTATGGCAACCCGCAGAAAATGCCGGTGGCAGAATCGGCGGCGACACATCCGCTCTCGCCTTATGGGTATCACAAGTTGTTGTGTGAGTTAATGGGTTTGCAATACGCGCAGGTCTATGGCGTGAAGTTCGTGGCGGCGCGAGTCTTCTCGGCCTACGGTGAAGGGCTGCGTAAACAAGTGTTGTGGGACATCTGCCAAAAAATTTTAAGCGGCGGCATCGTCGAGTTAGCTGGCACAGGCGATGAGACGCGCGACTTCATCCACGCCCGCGATGTGGCGAAAGGTCTTTTCACGTTGATCACTCACGCTCGCTTCGACGGCGGCATTTATAATTTGGCGGATGGCGAGCAAGTGAAAATCCGTGATCTTGCCGCGCTGTTGAGTCAGGCGATGGATCGATCTACAGAAATAAAATTTTCAGGCGTGAGTCGGCAAGGCGATCCACTTAATTGGCAGGCGGACATTCGCGCGATTCGTGAGTTGGGATTTAAACCGGGTATTAAGTTTGAAGACGGCGCGCGCGGATATGCGGCATGGGCGCGATCACTATGACGTTGAGCATTGCCTTGAACAACATCGGCAAGAAAGCATGGCTCGGCGGGATTCAATACCTGCATAATTTGATTCGCGCCGTGCGGACTCTGCCGCGCGACGAGCAACCTGATTTAGCCTTGTTGCTTTCAGCGTGGGATGCGGACCCGGCGATGCACGCCGACGTGGCGCAGCTGGTGGATATGGTGATCGCTTATCCAACGGAGGCGGCGTCACCGTGGATCGCTTTGCGTCGCCGCGCAAAACAGTTTGCCTCGCGCCGCCCTTATCTTACCTACTCGCGCGTTTTTAAACAGAAGCACGTCAACGCATTTTTTCCGCTAACGCAAATTCCGGACTATCCGCTTGACGTGAATTGGATTGCTTGGGCGTGGGATTTGCAGCACAAACATCTGCCGGATTATTTTTCGGCGCCCGAGATCGCGCGGCGTGACGCCGTCTTTACTGCGATGGCGGAACGCGCGCCGTTGATCGTGACGAGCAGTCATGATGCGTTGGAAGATTTTGACCGATTCTATCCGGGGGCGCGGACTCGCCTGCGGGTGCTGAACTTTGCCACCCCGCCTTTGCCCGAATGGTATGCCGCCGATGTAAATGCGGTGTGCGCGAAATACAACCTGCCCGAAAAATTTTTGGCAATGCCCAACACCTTTTGGATTCACAAGAATCATCGCCTTGCCTTTGAAGCGATTCGGGAGTTGGCGTTAAACAAAGTTGAAGTATGCGTCGTTTGCACCGGCGGCACACACGACTCGCGTCGCCCCGAATATTTTAGCGAGATTCAAAAATATGTCGCCGAGAATCATTTAGAGAATCACATCCGCATCTTGGGCGTTCTGCCGCGCCACGATCAATTACAGATCATGCGCGCCAGTTGCGCCGTGTTGCAGCCATCGTTGTTTGAAGGCTGGAGCACTGTTGTTGAAGATGCGCGAGCGTTGGGCAAGGCGATTATCCTGTCGGATATTGGCGTGCATCGAGAACAGAATCCGCCTAAAGCGATCTTCTTCGATCCACATTGTGTCGAGTCATTGGTGAGCGCGATTAATTTGTCGTGGAACGATCTCGCGGCGGGACCGAATTTAAAAGACGAAGAGATTGCGCGTCAAGGACAAATTGCCAACGTCCAAACCTTTGCCCGCCGCTTCATCGAGATCGCTTCCGAAAGGTAAAGCGCGTATCGCATATCGCGCAATACGCTATCCGCCATCCGCCACCATGCGTCTCTCCATCACCACCCCCTCCTTCAACCAAGCCCCCTACCTCGAACAAACGATTCGTTCCGTCATCGCTCAGCCGAATGTGGATGTGGAGTATTTTGTTTTGGATGGCGGCTCGACCGATGGCAGTGTGGAGATTATCAAGAAGTATGCGGATCGAATCACATATTGGGTGAGCGAACCTGATAAAGGGCAGACCGATGCCATCGTGCGCGGCTGGAAACGAGCGACGGGTGAGGTGCTGGTATGGCTCAACTCCGATGATTACTTTATGCCGAATGCCCTGCAAAAAGTTGCCGAAGCGTTTAGCGATCCAAGCGTGAGGGTTGTCATCGGTAGTGGCGCGATTGTGGATGATCAAGGCAACATCATCGGCGACAAGTATGCGCGGCAGTTCAATTTGGAAACTATGCTGACGACGGGCGGCGGCGTCCCGAACCAAGCCTCTGTATTTGTGCATCGCCGCGTGATCGATCAGATCGGTTATCCCGACCCCGAATTGCATTACGTGATGGATTGGGAATATTGGATTCGCATCGCGCTCACTATTCCGCAAAATCAAATTCGTGTGATCTACGAACACTTTGCCGCCTTGCGAACTTGGGAAGGCACGAAGACTCTCACTGGCATCGAAAAAATTTGCGACGAGCATCGCGCCGTGTTAGAAAAACTTTTTACCGGCAACACACTGCCGCCTCATCTGCAAAAACTTCAGGCGCGATCACTAGCAGGCACTTACATCAAACAAGCTTTTCTGCAATGGCAAGCAGGTCGCGCCGACGACGCACGACAAAGTTTGAATCACGCCAAAGAGATCGATCCAACATCTATTTCGGGCTGGCACGAGCTCAAGCTACAACTGCAAACTCACCTGCCTTATCCTGTCTACCAAAATGCTCGCCACCTCTGGGGTCAACTCCGTCCCCTACTCACTACTCACTGATCACTGTTCACTAATTACTAATTACTCCCATGTGCGGCATCTGCGGTCTCTATCAATCCGATCACTCTGTTGATCACGCCTCGCTCGAAGCGATGAACCATCGTCAACGCCATCGCGGACCCGACGATGAAGGCTACTATCTCTCGCCCGATCATCAACTCGGTTTTGGATTTCGCCGCCTCGCCATTATTGATCTCTCGCCCAACGGTCATCAACCGATGACTAACGAAGCCTGTGCTGAGTGCAGTCGAAGCAACGAATCACTTTGGATCGTTTTCAACGGCGAAGTGTATAACTATCTCGATCTGCGTCGCGAACTTGTTAACGCCGGTCACGAATTTCGATCTACCTCAGACACCGAAACCGTTTTGCACGGTTACGAAGAGTGGGGCGTGGATGTCGTTAAACGGTTAAGTGGCATGTTCGCTTTTGCCATCTGGAATCAAAACGATCACTCGCTCTTCATGGCGCGGGATCGACTCGGTATCAAGCCGCTTCACTATTATTGGGATGGAAAAAAATTTGCGTTCGCTTCCGAGATCAAATCGTTGCTTGCGCTCAACCTCAACACCGATCTCGATCACTCTGCCATCTGGGATTACTTCACTTACCTCTACATCCCCACGCCCAAAACAATTTACAAACATATTCGCAAACTGCCGCCCGCCCATTACGCGATCTTTGATGGCGATCTAGAGATCAATGAGTATTGGGATGTAAAGAATTGGGGCACTTCGCCTTTGTCCAAGGGTGACGCCGCCGATGCCGTGCGCGACCAACTTTTTAAATC
>Ga0163199_1003014_pt1 | contig 10234 bp, 7 predicted proteins | sample PL_2010_150m_FD_113537 | JGI IMG/M metagenome (GOLD analysis project Ga0163199, IMG submission 113537) | Freshwater microbial communities from Powell Lake, British Columbia, Canada to study Microbial Dark Matter (Phase II) - PL_2010_150m | ecosystem: Environmental > Aquatic > Freshwater > Lake ...
CCGCTCCATATCTCGCCAACTTTTTGATCCAATCAAACAAATCAAATTCTTGGCATCCTGATACAGCACACTCATACAAAGGTGTGCCATGCAGAGTCTTTTTCGCCGCCCCTCCGGCATCTACGTTTTTCGCATCGGAATTCCCGTTCGGCCTCGCCCAATTTTTGGAAAGCGTGAAGTTGTTGCAACCACAGGCAGTAGCGAATTGACGATCGGGAAGATTGTCGCTGGCACACAAGCTGCACAATGGCACCAACACTTTTTCGACTCACGCCGCCTGATGTCGCTGTTGGGCACACCCGAGGTATTGGCCCCATACGTCAATAGCCTCGCAGTGACGCTGCCGACGATTGCATCGTTCGATCTTGAAGTCGGGTTTAGCGCCGTCAAGGACGCCCTTCGACGCAAGAATGCCGGCCGAGGGGCTACGGAGGACATTGACGGTTCTCAGTAACAGGTTCGGAGTGATCAACCCTGCTCACACTGCCCTGCCCTTGTTCACCGTGCCAATCGCGATTTATTGCTGATTGACACCATGAATTGATGCCAATACAATAAATAGACTGATGCGATTCACTTTTGACCCAGATAAAGACGCCACCAACATCTCTAAGCACGGGCTTTCATTGGCGGATGCGCCGCTGGTGTTCAATGCACCGAATAAGCTGACGCTGGAATCCACCAAGACCAGTGAGGAGCGACTGATGGACATTGCACTAGTGGAGGTTGCTGGCGTGGTGTTGGTGCTGGTTTACGTGCTGCGTGAGCCGAACGAAGTACGCGCCATTTCACTGCGCCGTGCATCGAAGCAAGAAAGGAAGTTGTATGCAAGCTGGCAAGAAACTCACTGAGCGCAAGCCCACAGGAACAGACTGGGCTCGCGTCAAACGCGAAGCTGGGCAGGAGGCACTCGTACCCTTCGACCCAGATAGCGAACCGTACAACCCCAACGACAGCACTGCCGTAGCGGCGTACTGGAATGATGCAACCATCAAGCGAGGGCGTGGTCGTCCCGCGGTGGCTGTGAAGCGCCCGACACTGAATATGCGAGTTGATGCAGAAGTTCTGGACGCATTCAAGGCAACCGGACCAGGATGGCAGACGCGCATCAATGCGCTGCTGCGTGATGCTGTCAAGCATGGGGTAGTGAAGGCGTGAGCAATGCTCCAACTTCAATGAAGGCATTCTGACAAGTTTCGCGTTCCCTAGAAGCACTTCTCGCCAATTGCGCGGAAAAAGCTGGCGCCATGGGCCTCAACCTTGAGATGCGCCAGACTGGGTGTACAAGGTCACCAACAACATCTGGCAACAGCCCGCCGATTGGCAACCCTCATTCCAGCATGGCCTCCAAACCCTTGGTCAGTTCCTCGAGCGCGGGCATGGCATGGTCGCCCGCATCAGCCAATAGCTCGATCGCTTGTGCCGGAAAACCCAGTCGCATGGCGACATCCGCCGGGTAGCTCGCGCGCATGGCTTCATCGCTGTACTGCAGCGCATCAACGCGTGCGCGCCATGCGCCCAAGTGCACTACTGCGGCAGCCTTCGACACCACGGCGGGTGCCAAGGGATCGGGAATATGACGCAGCGCCTCAATCAGTTGTAGCGGGAAATTCCAGACCCTGGCAAGTTCGGCCGAAACCTGGGCGTAGTGGAATCCCAGCAGGTCGACTTCCAACCTGGCACGACCCGAGTCCAACACGCTCAGCTTCTTGTCCAGCGGTAACATTTCGGCAGCGGCGACTGCATGCATCTGAAGTTGTCCAATCGCGTGCAGCAGGCCCAGGGTGAAGGCCAAGTCGCCATTGATATCGGCACGCATGGCCAGCCAGCGTGAGGCGCAGGCCGTGTTCAAACTGTAGCGCCAGAACTGTTGCAAATCCAGGCCTGGTATGTTTCGAAACGCTCCAACCATGCCGTTGCCAACCACCAGGTTGCGAACCATCACAAAACCCAGCATATGCAAAGCGTCTTCCACCGTGCCAATGGTGCGCGACATCTGGAAAAACGCCGAGTTGGCCAGACGCAGCAGCTTCGCAGACAGCACCGGGTCGGCGCTGATTCTCTCCGTGATCTGATGTCTGTTGATGTTTTCCGAGTGAAAACTTTCGATCAGCTGCTGCGTGACTTTGGGAATGACGGGCAGTTTGCTCGGCTGATCGATGAGGCTTTGGATTTGCATACCGGCTTTCTGGTGGAGAAAGATTCATTGCGGACTGACGATTGTCGCTTTTACAGCATTGCCAGGTAGTCTTGTGCGCTGATTAGAGCGTTGCCTGATCAAGGTCAAGGAAGCGTTGCTCAACCAAGGTATACGAGACTGAGATCATTTGCGCTGCAGTATAGTGAAAACGGAAAACTTTTCCGCGGGAGGACATTCTTGTCAAAGCAAAACAAATCGGTTCCCAAAGCTGAAACCATCACCGCCTTCGAGTCTGCAACATCAGTGGCGGTGATTCCTTCGCCGGACGGCACCAGCGCCTATCTGGCGGACGCTGCACAGCGTACCGCGCTGTTCCTGGAGACCATGCTCGATCGCGGCAACAACTACCTGGCGCACCTGGAAAAGGGAACGCCGCCGCTGCTCAAATTCGAGCATGAATTGGTGCTCGACGGCCGCGACCTGTCTGCGCCCTGCAACTACGCGTTGCTGCGTTTGCTGCCACCTGCGAGCATGCCGGTGAACCGGCTTGCACGACCGCTGGTGGTGGTTGATCCCCGCGCCGGACATGGGCCGGGCATCGGCGGTTTCAAATTTGATTCCGAGGTGGGAATGGCCATGCGCGCCGGCCATCCGGTGTACTTTGTCACCTTTCGACCCGAGCCCGAGGAGGGGCAAACTCTGATCACCGTGGCTCAGGCCGAAGCCCGTTTTCTCGAGCAAGTGATCGCGCGCCATCCCCAATCTCCGGGCAAGCCGGTGGTGATCGGCAACTGTCAGGCGGGCTGGGCCATGATGGCCCTCAACGCGGTGCGTCCCGAATTGTTCGGTCCACTCATGATCATGGGCGCGCCGCTGTCCTACTGGGCCGGCAGTTCCAAGTCAATCCCATGCGCTATGCCGGCGCCTCGCTCGGTGGCTCATGGCTGGCATCGCTGACAGGCGATCTGGGTGTGGACCGATTTGACGGTGTGCACCTGGTGGAAAACTTCGAGAAGCTCAATCCGGCCAACACCTGGTGGAACAAGTACTACAAGCTGTGGTCCAGCGTGGACACCGAGGCCGAGCGTTTTCTCGAGTTCGAGCGCTGGTGGGGTGGTTTCTTCCGCATGACAGGCAGCGAGATCGAAGCCATTGTGGAAAACCTGTTTGTCGGCAACCGTCTGGCGCGCGGCACGGTGATGGTCGGCGACCATGCCATCGACCTGCGCAACATCAGCGCGCCGGTGGTGGTCTTCGCCTCCTGGGGTGACAATATCACGCCGCCGCCGCAGGCGCTGGACTGGATCATCGACACCTGGGGCGACGATCGTGCCATTGCCGCTGCGGGGCGAACCATCATCTACGTGTTGCACGACAGCGTGGGTCATTTGGGCATCTTTGTCGGCGCCGACGTGGCGCGCAAGGAGCACGACCAACTCGTGACCTCGCTGGACATGATCGAGAGCCTGCCGCCGGGTCTCTATGAAATGAAGCTGCAAGCCAAAGCCGGCATGGAGACGCAGCGCTGGGATCAACTCGAACCCGGCGACTACACCGTGCACTACGAGCACCGCACGATGGCGGACATTCTCGCCTTGAACCCGGAAGGGCGCGATGAGGAGGCCCTGTTCTCTACCATTGCCAAGGTCTCGGAGTTCAACGCCGACCTGTATAAAACCTGGGTCCGACCCTGGGTCAAGCTGCTCGCCACTCGCCCTGTGGCAGACGCGCTGGGCAAGAATAATTTCATGCGCATGCAGCGCCAGCTTCTGTCCGACAAGTCCGTGCTGGCTCCGCTGATTCGCCAGCAAGCCAAGAAAGCCCGTGAGAAGCGGACGACGATCGCAGATGACCACCCGTTGCGGCTCATGGAGAAAGAGTTCGCTCAGAGAATCACGGACAGCCTGGACCAGTACCGCGACCGCAGCAACGAGCAGACCGTGGCGAGCGCGCGCCTGCTGTTCGGCCCCACGGGACTGGGCGCCTGGTTCAAACCCGACGCCTGCGACGCCGATGTTGCCCACGCCCGGGCGCAGGTCGAATTGGACAAAGTGCGTGCTCAGGTGCTGGAGCACATCAACGAAGGCGGCTTTGCCGAGGCCGTGTGCCGTATCGTGCTGGCCGGCATGGCGTCGATCGGCGCCTTCGAGCGGCGCAGCTTCCGCCTGGCGCGCCTGTTGGCGCAATTGCCGGTGAACGCGCGGGGCTCGGCTTCGCCGGACACCGACTGGATTGCCTTGCTCAAGCAGCAGGCGCGTATCACTGCGGTGGCGCCGGTGGAGGCGCTAAACGCACTTGAGTACATGCTGCCCACCTTGGCCGCGTGTGAAGGCGCGCTGGCGGTTTCCGCCGCGGTGATGATGATCGAGCCCACTCTGGCCAATCCGCGTTCCGAAATTGTCGAGTTCCTGATCGACACGCTGGGGGCCGATCCAGAGCGCGTGATGAAACTGGCGCTACAACTAACGCAATCCTTGGAAACCGTGGCTCGACCGGCGGGCAAGAGAAAGCGGGCAGCCAGCAAGCGACCCGGTTGAGCAAGGCAGCTCAGATACGCTGCGTGGCACGCCGCTCGCGCATCAGGGTGGTGCGGTTTCGACCCTCGGCTTTGGATTGGTACATCGCGGCGTCGGCCCATTTCAACAGGTCTTCGAGATTTTGGTGCTCCTGGGAGAACAACACAAGCCCGATGCTGGCACTGCAGTGGTGCTCAATGTCCCCGGCCTCCTTCCCAGCCGAAAGCAGGTAGGGTTGTGACAAGGCAACGAGGATCTTTTCTGCCAGTCTGTTCGCCTGTTCAGCCGCGGTTACCTGATCCGTTGGCAGATCGTGCAGCAGCACGACAAATTCATCGCCACCGATGCGCGACACGGTGTCCACGGCACGCACACAAGCCTTGAGCCGATGCGCCACTCTCACCAACAGCAGATCGCCGACCGCGTGCCCGTGCTGGTCGTTGAGCGGCTTGAAGTTGTCCGGACAACTTCAAGCCGCTCAACGACCAGCACGGGCACGCGGTCGGCGATCTGCTGTTGGTGAGAGTGGCGCATCGGCTCAAGGCTTGTGTGCGTGCCGTGGACACCGTGTCGCGCATCGGTGGCGATGAATTTGTCGTGCTGCTGCACGATCTGCCAACGGATCAGGTAACCGCGGCTGAACAGGCGAACAGACTGGCAGAAAAGATCCTCGTTGCCTTGTCACAACCCTACCTGCTTTCGGCTGGGAAGGAGGCCGGGGACATTGAGCACCACTGCAGTGCCAGCATCGGGCTTGTGTTGTTCTCCCAGGAGCACCAAAATCTCGAAGACCTGTTGAAATGGGCCGACGCCGCGATGTACCAATCCAAAGCCGAGGGTCGAAACCGCACCACCCTGATGCGCGAGCGGCGTGCCACGCAGCGTATCTGAGCTGCCTTGCTCAACCGGGTCGCTTGCTGGCTGCCCGCTTTCTCTTGCCCGCCGGTCGAGCCACGGTTTCCAAGGATTGCGTTAGTTGTAGCGCCAGTTTCATCACGCGCTCTGGATCGGCCCCCAGCGTGTCGATCAGGAACTCGACAATTTCGGAACGCGGATTGGCCAGAGTGGGCTCGATCATCATCACCGCGGCGGAAACCGCCAGCGCGCCTTCACACGCGGCCAAGGTGGGCAGCATGTACTCAAGTGCGTTTAGCGCCTCCACCGGCGCCACCGCAGTGATACGCGCCTGCTGCTTGAGCAAGGCAATCCAGTCGGTGTCCGGCGAAGCCGAGCCCCGCGCGTTCACCGGCAATTGCGCCAACAGGCGCGCCAGGCGGAAGCTGCGCCGCTCGAAGGCGCCGATCGACGCCATGCCGGCCAGCACGATACGGCACACGGCCTCGGCAAAGCCGCCTTCGTTGATGTGCTCCAGCACCTGAGCACGCACTTTGTCCAATTCGACCTGCGCCCGGGCGTGGGCAACATCGGCGTCGCAGGCGTCGGGTTTGAACCAGGCGCCCAGTCCCGTGGGGCCGAACAGCAGGCGCGCGCTCGCCACGGTCTGCTCGTTGCTGCGGTCGCGGTACTGGTCCAGGCTGTCCGTGATTCTCTGAGCGAACTCTTTCTCCATGAGCCGCAACGGGTGGTCATCTGCGATCGTCGTCCGCTTCTCACGGGCTTTCTTGGCTTGCTGGCGAATCAGCGGAGCCAGCACGGACTTGTCGGACAGAAGCTGGCGCTGCATGCGCATGAAATTATTCTTGCCCAGCGCGTCTGCCACAGGGCGAGTGGCGAGCAGCTTGACCCAGGGTCGGACCCAGGTTTTATACAGGTCGGCGTTGAACTCCGAGACCTTGGCAATGGTAGAGAACAGGGCCTCCTCATCGCGCCCTTCCGGGTTCAAGGCGAGAATGTCCGCCATCGTGCGGTGCTCGTAGTGCACGGTGTAGTCGCCGGGTTCGAGTTGATCCCAGCGCTGCGTCTCCATGCCGGCTTTGGCTTGCAGCTTCATTTCATAGAGACCCGGCGGCAGGCTCTCGATCATGTCCAGCGAGGTCACGAGTTGGTCGTGCTCCTTGCGCGCCACGTCGGCGCCGACAAAGATGCCCAAATGACCCACGCTGTCGTGCAACACGTAGATGATGGTTCGCCCCGCAGCGGCAATGGCACGATCGTCGCCCCAGGTGTCGATGATCCAGTCCAGCGCCTGCGGCGGCGGCGTGATATTGTCACCCCAGGAGGCGAAGACCACCACCGGCGCGCTGATGTTGCGCAGGTCGATGGCATGGTCGCCGACCATCACCGTGCCGCGCGCCAGACGGTTGCCGACAAACAGGTTTTCCACAATGGCTTCGATCTCGCTGCCTGTCATGCGGAAGAAACCACCCCACCAGCGCTCGAACTCGAGAAAACGCTCGGCCTCGGTGTCCACGCTGGACCACAGCTTGTAGTACTTGTTCCACCAGGTGTTGGCCGGATTGAGCTTCTCGAAGTTTTCCACCAGGTGCACACCGTCAAATCGGTCCACACCCAGATCGCCTGTCAGCGATGCCAGCCATGAGCCACCGAGCGAGGCGCCGGCATAGCGCATGGGATTGACTTGGAACTGCCGGCCCAGTAGGACAGCGGCGCGCCCATGATCATGAGTGGACCGAACAATTCGGGACGCACCGCGTTGAGGGCCATCATGGCCCAGCCCGCCTGACAGTTGCCGATCACCACCGGCTTGCCCGGAGATTGGGGATGGCGCGCGATCACTTGCTCGAGAAAACGGGCTTCGGCCTGAGCCACGGTGATCAGAGTTTGCCCCTCCTCGGGCTCGGGTCGAAAGGTGACAAAGTACACCGGATGGCCGGCGCGCATGGCCATTCCCACCTCGGAATCAAATTTGAAACCGCCGATGCCCGGCCCATGTCCGGCGCGGGGATCAACCACCACCAGCGGTCGTGCAAGCCGGTTCACCGGCATGCTCGCAGGTGGCAGCAAACGCAGCAACGCGTAGTTGCAGGGCGCAGACAGGTCGCGGCCGTCGAGCACCAATTCATGCTCGAATTTGAGCAGCGGCGGCGTTCCCTTTTCCAGGTGCGCCAGGTAGTTGTTGCCGCGATCGAGCATGGTCTCCAGGAACAGCGCGGTACGCTGTGCAGCGTCCGCCAGATAGGCGCTGGTGCCGTCCGGCGAAGGAATCACCGCCACTGATGTTGCAGACTCGAAGGCGGTGATGGTTTCAGCTTTGGGAACCGATTTGTTTTGCTTTGACAAGAATGTCCTCCCGCGGAAAAGTTTTCCGTTTTCACTATACTGCAGCGCAAATGATCTCAGTCTCGTATACCTTGGTTGAGCAACGCTTCCTTGACCTTGATCAGGCAACGCTCTAATCAGCGCACAAGACTACCTGGCAATGCTGTAAAAGCGACAATCGTCAGTCCGCAATGAATCTTTCTCCACCAGAAAGCCGGTATGCAAATCCAAAGCCTCATCGATCAGCCGAGCAAACTGCCCGTCATTCCCAAAGTCACGCAGCAGCTGATCGAAAGTTTTCACTCGGAAAACATCAACAGACATCAGATCACGGAGAGAATCAGCGCCGACCCGGTGCTGTCTGCGAAGCTGCTGCGTCTGGCCAACTCGGCGTTTTTCCAGATGTCGCGCACCATTGGCACGGTGGAAGACGCTTTGCATATGCTGGGTTTTGTGATGGTTCGCAACCTGGTGGTTGGCAACGGCATGGTTGGAGCGTTTCGAAACATACCAGGCCTGGATTTGCAACAGTTCTGGCGCTACAGTTTGAACACGGCCTGCGCCTCACGCTGGCTGGCCATGCGTGCCGATATCAATGGCGACTTGGCCTTCACCCTGGGCCTGCTGCACGCGATTGGACAACTTCAGATGCATGCAGTCGCCGCTGCCGAAATGTTACCGCTGGACAAGAAGCTGAGCGTGTTGGACTCGGGTCGTGCCAGGTTGGAAGTCGACCTGCTGGGATTCCACTACGCCCAGGTTTCGGCCGAACTTGCCAGGGTCTGGAATTTCCCGCTACAACTGATTGAGGCGCTGCGTCATATTCCCGATCCCTTGGCACCCGCCGTGGTGTCGAAGGCTGCCGCAGTAGTGCACTTGGGCGCATGGCGCGCACGCGTTGATGCGCTGCAGTACAGCGATGAAGCCATGCGCGCGAGCTACCCGGCGGATGTCGCCATGCGACTGGGTTTTCCGGCACAAGCGATCGAGCTATTGGCTGATGCGGGCGACCATGCCATGCCCGCGCTCGAGGAACTGACCAAGGGTTTGGAGGCCATGCTGGAATGAGGGTTGCCAATCGGCGGGCTGTTGCCAGATGTTGTTGGTGACCTTGTACACCCAGTCTGGCGCATCTCAAGGTTGAGGCCCATGGCGCCAGCTTTTTCCGCGCAATTGGCGAGAAGTGCTTCTAGGGAACGCGAAACTTGTCAGAATGCCTTCATTGAAGTTGGAGCATTGCTCACGCCTTCACTACCCCATGCTTGACAGCATCACGCAGCAGCGCATTGATGCGCGTCTGCCATCCTGGTCCGGTTGCCTTGAATGCGTCCAGAACTTCTGCATCAACTCGCATATTCAGTGTCGGGCGCTTCACAGCCACCGCGGGACGACCACGCCCTCGCTTGATGGTTGCATCATTCCAGTACGCCGCTACGGCAGTGCTGTCGTTGGGGTTGTACGGTTCGCTATCTGGGTCGAAGGGTACGAGTGCCTCCTGCCCAGCTTCGCGTTTGACGCGAGCCCAGTCTGTTCCTGTGGGCTTGCGCTCAGTGAGTTTCTTGCCAGCTTGCATACAACTTCCTTTCTTGCTTCGATGCACGGCGCAGTGAAATGGCGCGTACTTCGTTCGGCTCACGCAGCACGTAAACCAGCACCAACACCACGCCAGCAACCTCCACTAGTGCAATGTCCATCAGTCGCTCCTCACTGGTCTTGGTGGATTCCAGCGTCAGCTTATTCGGTGCATTGAACACCAGCGGCGCATCCGCCAATGAAAGCCCGTGCTTAGAGATGTTGGTGGCGTCTTTATCTGGGTCAAAAGTGAATCGCATCAGTCTATTTATTGTATTGGCATCAATTCATGGTGTCAATCAGCAATAAATCGCGATTGGCACGGTGAACAAGGGCAGGGCAGTGTGAGCAGGGTTGATCACTCCGAACCTGTTACTGAGAACCGTCAATGTCCTCCGTAGCCCCTCGGCCGGCATTCTTGCGTCGAAGGGCGTCCTTGACGGCGCTAAACCCGACTTCAAGATCGAACGATGCAATCGTCGGCAGCGTCACTGCGAGGCTATTGACGTATGGGGCCAATACCTCGGGTGTGCCCAACAGCGACATCAGGCGGCGTGAGTCGAAAAAGTGTTGGTGCCATTGTGCAGCTTGTGTGCCAGCGACAATCTTCCCGATCGTCAATTCGCTACTGCCTGTGGTTGCAACAACTTCACGCTTTCCAAAAATTGGGCGAGGCCGAACGGGAATTCCGATGCGAAAAACGTAGATGCCGGAGGGGCGGCGAAAAAGACTCTGCATGGCACACCTTTGTATGAGTGTGCTGTATCAGGATGCCAAGAATTTGATTTGTTTGATTGGATCAAAAAGTTGGCGAGATATGGAGCGG
>Ga0163199_1003015_pt1 | contig 10232 bp, 9 predicted proteins | sample PL_2010_150m_FD_113537 | JGI IMG/M metagenome (GOLD analysis project Ga0163199, IMG submission 113537) | Freshwater microbial communities from Powell Lake, British Columbia, Canada to study Microbial Dark Matter (Phase II) - PL_2010_150m | ecosystem: Environmental > Aquatic > Freshwater > Lake ...
CAGGAAACAGCTAATGTGCAGGCCTTATCCGAATATGGCATTGGGGTAAGTCCTAAAAGTATCGAAGGAATAAAAAACACTGTTTTGGATTTAAAAAACAACCCGGAGAAGATAGAAGAGCTAAAGCAAAGGATTAAAAAGATTAAAAAGCCGTTTGCCTGTCAGGAGTTAGCTAATGTTATACGCTAAGGTAGTGGTAGGTTTGCCCATTGATGGTCCGTTTGATTATCTCGTGCCGGCTGGTTTAGAAAAAAATATTGCTGCGGGAGTAAGGGTCTGGGTGAATTTCCGCAACAAAAAAGAAATTGCCTATGTGGTTGGATTGAGCCGGAAAACAAAGATTAAAAAGATAAAAGAGATCTCGGGGGTAATTGACGCTTCGCCGATTCTGGATGAGAAGATGCTTATATTGACCAGGAGATTAGCGGAATATTACTGTTCTTCCTGGGGGGAGGCAATTGAGGCTGCGCTTCCGGATGAGTTAAGGAAAGGGAAAATAGATCCGACCCCAATTATCGGGAAAATAGATCCGACCCCAATTATCGGGAAAATAGATCCGACCCCAATTATTTTTTTACAGGGGCAGGAGCGGATGCCGGTTTATTTAAGAGAAATAAAAGAAGCCTTGGCAGGTAAACAGTCGGTGATTGTTTTATTCAGTGATATTCCGGCAGTGGAAAGCGCAAAAGAAATGATCGAGAAAAGTTTAGGCATAGAGGTGTTTGTTGCTTTCCGTAAGCAGCCAAATGAGCTGCAGGTTTGGGAAAAGATTAGGCAGGCGGAATATTGCGTTGTGGTTGGAACACGCTCAGGCATTTTCTCACCGGTAAATAACCTGGGATTGATTATTATCGACCAAGAGGAGGATCAGGTTTATAAGCAGGAGCAGGTGCCACATTACCATGCCAGGGAAGTTGCAGGGATGCGTGCAGAGATAGAAGCGGTGAGGGTTATTCTGGGCAGCCATAGCCCTTCTTTAGAAAGTTTTTATCTGGCTGGCAAAGGTAAGCTTGAATATGAATATATTGCGCCAAAACTGGCGTATCCGGAGGTTAAGGTTATTGATGTGCGCCGGCTTTCTTATGCGGAAAGAAAAAGTAAATCCCTGTTTTCAAAGTTTTTGGCGGATGCGATATATGCAACATTGGCTAAAAAAGGAAAAATTCTGCTGGTGATCAACCGGAAAGGTTTTGCTACTTCTGCAGCTTGCCATAATTGCAAGATGAGCCTGAAATGCCCGCGCTGTAATATTAATCTGGTCTACCATTTTGATGATGACAAACTAAAATGCCACCATTGTAACTTTAAGATGGAGGTGCCGAAAATCTGCCCGAGTTGTAATGCCGGTTATATCAAGTATTCCGGAATGGGCACGGAAAAGGTCGAAAGCGAATTGGCCAGGATTTTTCCGCAGGCGCGCGTCGAAATCTTTGAAGAGAAGAAAGGAAACGTCAATTTTTCAGATGCGGATATCTTTGTATCTACCAGTTCAATATTAAAGCATCAGGGATTAAGTTTTGATTTGATAGGAGTTATGGCAATAGATAATTCGCTTAACCGGGTAGATTTTAGGGCGGCTGAAAAGACATTTTCCCTGCTTATGGGTTTGCTCAACCTGACCGGAAAAAAGATAATTATTCAGAGCGCTAATGCCGGGAACCATTGTTTTCAGGCGCTGATTAAGAATGATCCGCAGCTTTTTTTAAAAAAGGAGCTAAGGCAGCGCAAGGAGCTGAACTTCGCGCCTTATAAACATATGATCCTGCTTAAAATAAGAGGGGTGAATCTTGAAAAGGTTAAAAAGGCTGCTTCAGATTTGTTCGTTAGATTAGGTAGGATTAAGACCGGTAGCATGAAGATGCTCTCGCTTAATCCCGGACAACCTGCTAAATTACGCGGGAATTTTTATTTTCAGATATTAATGCGCGCATCCAGGGCAGAGAAGGCCAGCCACTTTTTGAAATTACACTTAAAAGAAGTGCATTATTCAGGTATAATAATAACGGTAGACGTAGACCCCATTTAAGATGAAAATAGTATTTTTCGGAAGCGCACATTTTGCAGTCCCGGCCCTTGAAGCCCTGATAAAAAGCAGGCATGAGCTTGTTTGCGTAGTTACCCAGCCGGATAAGAAGAAGGGCAGGGGCCTGCATGTTGGGCGCACAGATGTTAAAAGTCTGGCTATCGCGGCATCGCTTGGAACCTTTCAGCCGGAAAATATCAAAAGCAAAGAAAGCGTAAAATTCCTAAAAAACCTTGATGCGGATCTTTTTGTAATCGTGGCCTATGGACAGATATTCTCTCAGGAAGTTTTGGATATTCCGAAGATCATGCCGATTAATATCCACGCTTCGCTTCTGCCGCGTTATCGCGGGGCAGCTCCAATTAACTGGGCGATAATTAACGGAGACAAAAAGAGTGGGGTTACTATTATGTACGTAACTTTTAAGATGGATTCCGGGCCGGTTATTTTGCAAAAAGAGATAATCATTGAGAAAAACGACACATCGATAAGTTTAGAGGAGAAACTGAGCCAGTGCGGAGCTGAACTTTTAGTGGAGGCGCTTAAGGTTATCAATAACCGGGATTATTGTTTAGTTGAGCAGGATGAAGATAAGGTTATTTTAGCTCCCAAGCTTACAAAAGAAGATGGCTGGATTGATTGGGATACTTCTGCTGTGGATATTTATAACCAGGTAAGAGGGGTTTTGCCCTGGCCGGGTGCATTTACCAGCTATCGTGGGAAGATGCTAAAAATATTCCAAGCGGATGTTTTGCCGATATTCCCTAATCATAAGCCTGCCCCTGGCGAAGTGGTCAGAGCGGATAAGCATGTTATTGCTGTAGCGGCTGCCAGAGGCTTCTTAGAAATTAAAGAACTGCAGCTTGAAGCCGGAAAGCGTATGTCCGCGCAGAATTTTATTATTGGTCATAAGCTTGCCACAGGTGAAATTCTAGGTAGGGTCAGGCACTGACCCAAAGCTAAGGGTGTCCCTTTTGGGGCCACTCTTCCGATTGGCTCTAAAGACGACCCTCGATTGGGTCAGTGCCTGACCCTGCTTTGGAGAAAAAAGAGTTGAAACTTTAAACTCTTCTGTTATAATTTTAATCTATGCCAGAATTAAGGAAAGATCCAGTTATAGGTAGGTGGGTAATTATTTCCACTGAGCGCGCTCGCCGGCCTGACCAATTTTCTAGTCAAGTTAAGGCTGAGAAGGAAGATTTACCTTGTCCTTTTTGTGAAGGTAAAGAGGAGAATACTCCCCCTGAAATTTACGCAATACGGCCGCGTAACTCCGCTCGTAATGCTCCGGGTTGGGACCTGCGTGTTGTCCCCAGCATCTCCCCATTTTTAAGAATTGAAGGTGACCTGGACCGCCGCGGAAATGGCATTTATGACGTGATGAATGGGGTGGGGGCTCATGAGATCGTGGTTGAGACTAACCAACATATCGCCAATATGGCGGATTTAAGCGAAGAACAGATTACTAAGGTGCTTAATTGTTATTCTGATAGAATTGTTGATCTGGAAAAAGATACCCGTTTTAAATATGTTTTAGTGTTTAAGAATTATGGCAAGGGCGCAGGCGGAAGCGGAATAAACCATACAAGGTCGCAACTGATTGCTACTCCGATTAACCCTAAGCGCGTAAAAGAGGAGCTGACCGGCGCACGGCTTTATTATGATTATCATGAACGCTGCGTTTTTTGCGATTTGATTAAGCAGGAGCTTGTTCAGAAAGAGCGCGTAATTGTGGAGATAGACGGATTTCTGGCAGTCAGCCCGTTTGCCGCACGTTTTCCTTTTGAGACCTGGATCTTGCCGAAGAAACACAGCTGTGATTATACCCGTATGGATGCAGAGTCCAGAAGAAATCTCGCCCGTGTGCTTAAAACCGTGCTTTTAAAATTAAAGAAGGGTTTAAATGACCCAGATTATAATTATGTAATTCACACCGCGCCATTCCGCAGGCAAAAAGCTGGTTATTGGAAAACTATTGATCAGGATTTTCACTGGCATATCGAGATTATGCCGCGTTTAACTAAGGTTGCCGGTTTTGAGTGGGGCACGGGTTTTTATATCTGCCCGCTTGCGCCGGAGGAAACGGCAAAGTTTTTGAGAGAGGTCGCAGTCTAATGGCAGAATTAAGAAGAGATCCGGTTGTTGGCCGCTGGGTGATCGTGGATACAGATCATCCGAGTAAGCCGGAAGATTTTAAATACGAAGAGTATATTCCCAAGGGTGGATTGTGCCCATTTTGTTACGGTAATGAATCCATGACTCCTCCTGAGATCAGTTGTTTTCGTGATTCCGGGACTAAAGCCAATACCCCGGGCTGGCAGGTGCGCGTGGTAGCCAATAAATTCCCGGTTTTACAGATTGAAGGCGAGCTTGATCGCCGGGGGTTTGGGATTTATGATATGTCAAACGGCATAGGCGCGCATGAAGTTTTAATTGAAAGCCCCTATCATAACAAGGATATCTCAGAGCTTCTGCTGCAGGAGATCGAAAGTTACCTTAAGATGTGCTGCGTGCGCTACTCAGATTTAAGAATGGACAAGCGTTTTAAATATATTATGATCTTCCGCAACTACGGCGCAGCAGCCGGAGCTTCCTTAGAGCATCCGCATACGCAGTTAGTCGCTCTTCCTATGGCGCCTAAGAATGCGCTGGAGGAGATCCGCGGAGCGCACGATTATTATAATTACCGTGAACGCTGCATATTCTGCGATATTATTCGCCAGGAGATTGGCGATAAGGCAAGGATAATCTTAGAGAATAAGTATTTTATTTCATTTTGCCCGTTTGTTTCCCGGTTTCCTTTTGAAATTATGATTATGCCTAAGCAACACAGTGGTTATTTCTGCCATATATCCAACGAAGAGGTTTCGGCATTAGCGCAGATCTTAAAGGAGACGATAACAAAATTAAAAAAAGTATTTGTAAATTTGTCGTATAATTATATAATTCATTCCGCGCCTATTAATGGGGATGAAGATGTGGAGTATTATCACTGGCATATTGAGATTATGCCTAAGCTGACGCAAGTTGCAGGTTTTGAGTGGGGGACCGGTTTTTACCTTGATCCAACCTCGCCTGAATTAGCCGCGCAGTATTTAAAAGGATAAGTAAGGGATGTTTCTAAATAAAAACAGAAGGAGTTCAAAATGGCAGTAAAAGTTGGTATCAATGGTTTTGGAAGGATTGGACGCCTGGTGGCCCGCGCAATTTTAGAGAAGAACAGTAAGGATATAGAGCTGGTAGCGATTAATGACCTGACTGATGCAGCGAGTAACGCTTATCTTTTTAAATATGATTCTGTGCATGGCCGTTTTAACGCAGAGGTAAAGGCAATCGCGGATGACGTAATTTCCGTAAACGGAAAAGAGATCAAGGTCTTAAAAAAAACTGACCCGGCGGAGTTGCCCTGGAAAGATTTAGGGGTAGAGATTGTGATTGAGTCCACCGGATTATTCACGATTAAGAAAGACGGCGTGAATAAAAAAGGTAAAGCAGTAAAGGGCGCAGAGAACCACATCACCAAAGGCGGGGCTAAAAAAGTGATTATTTCTGCTCCTGCCGAAGGCGAAGACATCACAATAGTTTTGGGCGTAAATGAATCAAAGTATGATCCCAAGAACCATCATGTAATTTCCAACGCCTCATGCACGACTAACTGCCTTGCTCCAATTGCCAAGGTGATGAATGATAATTGGGGGATTGTTAAAGGCCTGATGACCACGATACATTCTTATACAAACGATCAGAGGTTGCAGGATATGGCGCATTCTGATTTACGCCGTTCCCGGGCTGCCGCAGTTTCGATGATCCCTACATCAACCGGAGCAGCTAAGGCAATATCATTAGTTATCCCGGAGTTGAAAGGTAAGCTTGATGGTTTTGCTATCCGTGTTCCTACGCCGAATGTTTCTGTAGTTGACCTTTCTGTTACTTTAGCCAGGAAAGCCACTGTTGAAGAGCTCAATGCTGCTTTTAAAGCGGCATCAGAAGGCGCAATGAAAGGAATCCTCGGGTACACTGAGGATCCGGTAGTTTCGGTTGATTTTAACCATTGTTTATTAAGCTCAATAGTTGATGCCAAGTGCACCAAGGTTATCCAGGATGATTTTGTGAAGGTGCTTTCCTGGTATGATAATGAATGGGGTTATTCAAACCGCGTGGTTGATTTGTGCGAATATATCATTAAGAAGGGATTATAAAGAGAGGCACCCCGCGCTAATTGGTCTTGCGCGGGTGTTGTGTCTGTACACAAAATGGCGAAGTTAACCTTAAAAGATGTTGATTTGAAAAATAAAACAGTGTTGGTGCGCGCGGACTTTAATGTGCCGCAGGATACCAGCCTTAATATTACTGACGATACGCGTATCCGGGCAACTGTACCTACTTTAAAATATATCTTAGAGCAAGGCGCTAAGAAATTAGTGCTGATCAGCCATTTAGGCCGGCCGGATGGAAAACCGGTTGCTAAATACAGCCTTAAACCAGTGGCAGCGCGCTTAAAAGTGCTGTTGGGACAGGATGTATTATTCATTAATGATTATACACCCGGCCTAATCGGAGAGGCCGGTGCGCGCTCCTGCGCTGATATTAAACAGGATATTGATAAGTCGAAAGAATCGGTGATTTTGCTTGAGAATCTACGTTACCATCCCGAGGAAGAAGCAAATGACGCGAATTTTGCCAAGCAGCTGGCTTCTTTAGCCGATGTTTTTGTGAATGATGCTTTTGGCACGGCGCATCGCGCGCACGCCTCCACCGAGGGAGTGACGCACTTCTTAAAGTCAGCAGCAGGGTTACTTTTGGAAAAAGAGATTAAATATTTGGGGGGTGCTGTTGAAAACCCGCAAAGGCCGTTTATGGTTATCTTAGGTGGAGCCAAGGTAACAGATAAAATTGGGGTTATTGAGAACCTGCTGCCAAAGTGCGACAGTATAATTATCGGCGGCGGAATGGCCTACACATTTTTAAAGGCGCAGGGCAAGCAGATTGGTAATTCCCGGTTAGAAAAAGAAAAACTTGATTTAGCTAAAACAATCCTGGATAAAGCCAGGCAGCTAAATAAAGAGATTCTTTTGCCCGTTGATAATCTGGTAGTGGATAATATTGATCCTCATGCCAAGACTGAAGTTGTAGGAGAAAATATTCCCGATGGCAAAATTGCCGTGGATATCGGGCCGAAGACAATTAAGTTATTTGAGGAAAAGCTAAAATCCGCCAAGACCATTGTTTGGAACGGGCCTTTGGGAATCTTTGAGATGGATGCTTTTAGCAAAGGAACGCAGGAAGTAGCTAAATTTATCTCTAATTTAAAGACTACTTCTATAATCGGCGGAGGGGATACTGCGGCAGCGATTGCTAAATTTAAGCTGGAGGATAAGATGTCGCATATTTCCACGGGTGGAGGAGCCAGCCTGGAATTCCTGGAAGGAAAAACCCTTCCCGGGATTGCCGCGCTTACGGAAAGATAGGTTCTTTCCCGACAGCAAAACGCTACGAAAATTCGTAGTGTTTTGCGGCACGAATTTTCTTGCAGCTGTCGGGATTAATTCGCGCAAATAACTTACGTTGCACTTCGTGCTACCGTAAGTTATGCGCTCATTAAATGAGAAAAACAATTATTGTTGGAAACTGGAAGATGTATAAAAATATCAGTGAAGCTATTGAGCTGGCCAACGGAATAACACGCGAGCTTTTTAAGCTGGATTTTGAGGCGGTGGATGTGGTTGTTTGCCCGCCATTTACCGCTTTGAGCGAAGTAGCCGAGGTTCTAAGCGAGTCGGATATCGGCTTAGGCGCACAGGACATGTATTGGCAGGAGGAAGGTGCTTTTACCGGCGAGGTTTCTGTAAAGATGCTCAAAGATGCGGGATGCCAGTATGTAATTATCGGCCACTCTGAGCGCAGGCAGTTTTTTGCTGAGACCAATGAGACGGTAAATAAAAAGTTAAAAACAGCGCTTAAGCATGGCCTTACGCCGATAGTTTGCGTTGGGGAAAACCTACATGAGAGGGAAGCCGGTAAAACATTTGAGGTAATCCAGGACCATATCAAAAATGGGCTGGTTGATATTAGCATAGAGGATATGTATAAGACAGTTATTGCTTATGAACCAGTCTGGGCAATCGGAACCGGTAAAACGGCTACGGCAGAACAAGCCCAGGAAGTACATAAATATATCCGTGATTTATTAAGAAAGATCTATGGCGACGATCTCGCAGAAAGCGTTAGAATTCAATATGGCGGCAGTGTAAGGCTTGAAAATATTGCGGAGTTAATTGCCAAGCCTGATGTTGACGGGGCATTAGTGGGCGGGGCAAGCTTGAAAATAGAAACATTCACGGCAATCGTAACAAAAGCCAGCGAGGTTAAAAAATGATGACGCTAATTATTATAATTCATGTAATTGCCTGCGTAATTTTAATCACTTTAGTTTTGATCCAGCGCGGCAGGGGCGCAGGGTTAGTGGAAAGTTTTGCCGGAGTTGAGTCAATGTTTGGCACTAAGACTAACGCTTTTCTTACGCGCACAACCACGATTATGTCGATTGTATTTTTCTTTACCTGCTTAAGCCTGGCGATTTTATCGGTAAAACAGAGCAAGTCGTTAATGCGTAATGTCAAGGCAGAAGTAAAAACAGAAGCTGCGCAAACAGCTCCTTTATCAACAGAAAAAGCAGTGCCTGCGACGGGAAAAGTCGAATAAACAAGTTTGCTAAATAAAAAAGGGGTCGGATCTAATTAGATCCGACCCCTTTCTTCCTCAACGTGTCCTATTTATGAAAAATAAAAAACTATTCTGGGTCTTTGTTTTGAGCAGCGCGGTTTATTTTACCCAGGGCATAGAAGGCTTGCCTAGCCAGGGGCTGTTTTATTATCTGAAAGAGACCCTGCATTTCTCGGCTGAGAAGATAATGATCATCGCTAGCATTACCACCTTTGCCTGGCTGATCAAGCCGCTGATCGGTTATACAATCGATAATTTTTTAAGTAAACGGGCCTGGATATTTATCTCTCTGGCATTGGATATTATCTTTGCGTTATTTTTAGGGCTTATGCAGATGCCGCTTATTTTTCTGGTAGCGCTGTTGATAATTAATTCCGGCAACGCGGCTTTTCGCGATGTGGCTGTTGACGGGATCATGTGCGTAGAAGGAAAAAAATACCAGTCTACCGGAAAAATCCAAAGTATCCAGTGGATATCGATCCTGGTCGCCGGTTTAATTACGGGTATCGGCGGAGCTTTTATTGCCGAGAAATGGGGTTACAGGATAGGGTTCTTATGTTTGATTCCGGTTTATCTGCTTGTTGGTTTACCGGCGTATTTTTATCAGGAGGAATCTACCGATAAGAAGTATTTGCCTGCGGCAACTTTGCTTAGTGATTTGAAAAGGCTTTTTGGCGATAAGAAAATATTAATTATCGGTTTATTTATATTCCTCTATAAATATTCTCCGTCTTTTGGCACCCCGTTGTTTTTTATCCAGCGCGACAGCTTTAAGTGGAGCAAGATGTGGATTGGGACCTTGGGCACGATAAGCACGCTATTTGGGGTGATCGGATCAGCTTTATATTATAAGTTCAGCCAGAAGATCAATATTAAGAAATGGCTGTATTTTTCTGTATTTCTAGGTGCTGTGACTACGTTAAGTTACCTGTATTATACGCCGGTATCGGCAGTAATCTACGACCTATTCTATAGTTTCCTGGGGATGTTCATATTCTTGATGGTTATGGATTTTATGGCCCGGCATTCCGTTAAAGGCCTTGAGGCAACATCATTTGCGCTTTTGTGCAGCATAAATAATCTCTCTGGTGTATCCAGCAATTTATCCGGGGCATTTCTGCTTCCAATTGTCGGATTAAAATGGCTGATCGTTTTATCCGCTTTAACCAGCTTTCTTTGTTTGCCATTGATCCGTAAAATTGAATAGGAGTTGGTAATGTCAAATAAATTGTGTAAATTCTTTTAAAGGTTTCTCTTGCCATTTGGAGTTTAGACGGTTAAAAATAGCGTAAATAATTCTGCTAACACTGTCATAATTGGTAAAGCATCCCATGGGCCTAGTCCGGCGTCGGACTTCGCGAAATGATCGTTCAATGATATTGGTGGTGCGAATCTGACGGCGAATAAATACACGGTGTTGTTCTTTGATAGGGATAGTTAAAAAGGATAAGAGCTCGTCCATATCACGCTCCAGGCATTCCACCGC
>Ga0163199_1003016_pt1 | contig 10230 bp, 4 predicted proteins | sample PL_2010_150m_FD_113537 | JGI IMG/M metagenome (GOLD analysis project Ga0163199, IMG submission 113537) | Freshwater microbial communities from Powell Lake, British Columbia, Canada to study Microbial Dark Matter (Phase II) - PL_2010_150m | ecosystem: Environmental > Aquatic > Freshwater > Lake ...
ACCCGCATCGACGACGCCAAGCCGGTGCTGATGGTCTCTGCCGACGCCGGCATGCGCGGCGGCAAAGCGGTGCCTTACAAATACCTGGTGGACGAGTCCTGCGCCCTGGCGAAGTTTCCGCCCGCCAAGGTGCTGCTGGTGAACCGGGGCATCGACAAGGACATGCAGCTTGTCGCCGGCCGCGATGTCGATTACGCCAGCTTGCGTAGCCAGCACATGAACGCCGATGTGCCGGTGACCTGGCTCGAATCCAACGAGCCGTCCTACATCCTGTATACCTCCGGCACCACCGGCAAGCCCAAGGGCGTGCAGCGTGACGTCGGCGGCTACGCCGTGGCACTGGCCTCGTCGATGAAGCACATCTATTGCGGCAAAGCCGGCGAAACCATGTTTTCAACATCCGACATCGGCTGGGTGGTCGGACATTCCTACATCATCTACGGGCCGCTGATCGCCGGCATGGCGACCATCATGTACGAAGGGACGCCGATCCGTCCCGATGCCGGCATCTGGTGGCAGATAGTCGAGAAGCACCAGGTCGCCGTAATGTTCTCTGCGCCGACGGCGATCCGCGTCCTGAAGAAGTATGACGCCGCTTTCCTGCACAAGTACGATTTGTCGACGCTCAAGCACCTGTTCCTGGCCGGCGAACCGCTCGACCAGACCACCCACGAGTGGATCATGAACGAACTGAAGAAACCCGTCATCGACCACTACTGGCAGACCGAAACCGGCTGGCCGATGCTCTCGGCGGTCCCAGGTGTGGAGCAGACCAAGATCAAGTACGGCTCGCCGGCATTTCCGGTGTTCGGCTACAACCTCAAGCTGTTCCGCGAAGACGGTTCGGAAGCCGGCAGTGACGAGAAAGCCATCGTCGGAGTGCTGCCGCCGCTGCCGCCCGGCTGCCTATCCACAGTCTGGGGCGACGATGCGCGCTTTGTGAGCACCTACTTCACCCTGTTCAAGTCACCGCAGGTCTATTCCTCGTTCGACTGGGGCATCCGCGATCCGGATGGCTATTACTTCATTCTCGGTCGTACCGACGATGTCATCAACGTTGCCGGGCACCGCCTGGGCACCCGCGAGATCGAGGAAGCGGTACAGGCCCACGCGGCCATCGCCGAAGTCGCCGTGGTGGGCGTGGCGGATCAACTCAAAGGACAGGTACCAATGGCTTTTGCCGTGGTCAAGGACGCCAACCTCGTAGCGACCGCCGAGGGCCGCAAGCAACTGGAGAAGGAGATCATGGCCACGGTGGATGGTCTGCTCGGCGCCATTGCCCGTCCGGCCCGGGTTCATTTCATCTCCGGCCTGCCCAAGACCCGATCCGGCAAGATGCTGCGACGCTCCATTCAGGCGCTGGCGGAAGGCCGCGATCCGGGCGACCTGACCACCATAGACGATCCCAACACGCTGGAGCAGATAAGACTATCACTGGCGGCCGGTTAATCTTCGGGAGCATGGGCAAGCGTTTTCGGTTAAAATGCGACCCTCTTCAGGCGCGTAGCTCAGCTGGTTAGAGCACTACCTTGACATGGTAGGGGTCGTTGGTTCGAGTCCAATCGCGCCTACCAGATTTCTTGAATGAATCTGGTACTTGTACCAAAGAAAGGCCACCTTCGGGTGGTCTTTTCATCACAAGGTGCTTCTATGCCTGCGAAGTCGATGCTTCCCGTCCCATCAGGTGACGCCACAGCGCTGGCAAATCAGTTAAGGCGTGAACTGCGCGGCGAAGTCCTGTTTGGCAGGGCGGATCGTGGCCGATACGCCACGGATGCGTCCATCTATCAGATCATGCCCGTTGGCATTGTGGTACCGCGGGATCAGGACGACCTCATCCTGGCTCTGGCAATTGCGCGTAGCCATACGGCTCCGATACTGGCGCGCGGCGCCGGCACCAGTCAGTGCGGGCAGACGGTCGCCGCTGCCCTGGTAGTTGACAACAGCAAGTGGCTCAACAAGATCGTTGAGTTCGACCGCGAAGCGCTCAGCGTAACGGTAGAACCCGGAATCGTCCTGGATCACCTCAATGCGTGGTTGAAGCCGCACGGCCTGTGGTTTCCGGTTGACGTGTCGACCGCTGCCCAATGTACCTTGGGGGGCATGGCTGGCAACAATTCCTGCGGCTCTCGTTCCATCGAATACGGAAATATGGTGCATAACGTTCTGGCGATCGACGCGGTACTCGCGGATGGTACCCAAGGCCGCTTTGGCCGACTGGACCAGATGCCCACGAGCGGTCGCTTGCACGACATAGTGCAGGGCCTGCAGGGTATTGCGCTGCGCGAACGTCATGAAATCATCGAGCGTACTCCCAAGGTGTTGCGGCGTGTTGCCGGTTATAACATTGACATCTTCGATTGCCAGAATCCGCGCGCCTATACTGACGACGGTATGGCCAACCTGGCGCAGATTCTGGTCGGTTCGGAGGGAACCCTGGCCTATAGCCGGCAGTTGACGCTGGCGCTGAAGCCGTTGCCTGCGCACAAGGTTCTGGGTGTCGTGAATTTCCCCAGCTTCCATCAGGCCATGGATGCGGCACAGCACTTGGTCAAGCTCGGTCCGACCGCGGTGGAGTTGGTGGATCGCACCATGATCGACTTGTCGCTGGCCAACCCAAGCTTCCGGGCCGTCATCGGCAAGGCCTTGATCGGGCATCCTGCGGCCATTCTCCTGGTCGAATTTTCCGGTGACGAGCGGAATGCATTACTCGCAAAGCTCACGCAGCTGGTGGAAATTATGGGCGACCTGGGCTTGCCGGGGTCGGTGGTGGAACTGACGCAACCCGCGGAGCAGAAAGGGCTCTGGGAGGTGCGCAAGGCTGGCCTGAACATCATGATGAGCATGAAAGGCGATGGCAAGCCGGTGTCCTTCATCGAAGATTGCGCGGTCCCGCTTGAACATCTGGCCGAATATACCCGGCAGTTGACGGAAGTCTTTCACCAACATGGAACCGAGGGAACCTGGTATGCGCACGCAAGCGTAGGAACGCTGCATGTCCGTCCGATTCTGGATATGCGCAGAGGCGGTGCCAAGGATATGCGGGAAATCGCCGACTCGGCCGCTGAGCTGGTGCATAAATACCAGGGGGCTTTTTCCGGGGAGCACGGTGACGGGCTGTGCCGCGGCGAATGGGTCGCATGGCAATACGGGCCAAAGCTCAACGCGGCGTTTTCAGAGATCAAGGATCTGTTCGATCCGGACAATCGTTTCAATCCCGACAAGATCGTGCGTCCGCCAAGGATGGATGATCGCAGCAACTTCCGCTTCGCTCCTGGATATCGCGAGTTGGCGCTGACACCGGCTCTGGATTGGTCTGCCTGGAACGTCAACCGCAATCCGCTGAGCGGAGAGGAAACAGCACCCGGCAGCGGGGACGACCGCAGCGGTGGCTTGGCCAAGGCCGTCGAGATGTGCAACAACAACGGTCATTGCCGCAAGTTCGACGCCGACACCATGTGCCCGAGTTACCGCATTACCCGGGATGAAAAGCACCTCACCCGCGGTCGAGCCAACACTTTGCGCCTGGCAATCTCCGGACAACTGGGACCAGAAGGTCTGGCGAGCCAGGACGTGCGCGAGGTGCTCGACCTGTGTGTGTCCTGCAAGGGATGCAAGCGCGATTGCCCGACCGGCATAGACATGGCGAGGATGAAGATTGAGGCACGGGCAGCGTGGAGCACCAAGCACGGTGTCCGCCTGCGGGACCGCCTGGTCGCTTTCCTGCCACGCTATGCCCCACACGCAGCCAAGGTAGGCTCGGCACTCGCCTTTGCAGAACGAATCCCGTTGCTCTCCTGGTGGGCCAAGCGTGCGATGGGTTTCGCGCCGCAGAGAGCGTTTCCGCGATTCGGCAAGTCGTTCCTCGCCGGCGCACCAGCAGCATCACGGGTCCCGGACGAGGGCAGGGAAGTCCTTTTGTTTGTCGATACCTTCAACAACTACATGGAGCCGGAGAACGCGGTCGCCGCGCAACAAGTTCTGGAAGCCGCCGGCTACCAGGTGCGCTTCAATGTGGTGCCGGGCCAGCGTCCGCTGTGTTGTGGCCGGACCTACCTTTCCGCCGGGCTGGTCGCCGAAGCGAAGGCGGAAGCCCGGCGTTGTCTGGATGTCCTCATGCCCTTTGTCAATCGCGGCGTGCCGGTGATAGGCCTGGAGCCCTCTTGTCTGCTGTCGATGCGGGATGAGTTTCTCGGCTTCGGCTACGGCGAGGAAGCCAAGAAGCTATCGCGGTCAGCTTTCCTGCTGGAAGAATTCCTGGTCGAGGAAATGCGCAATCAGCGGTTTTCACTGGATCTGAAACCGCTACCTACTAACCGGGTCTTGCTTCACGGGCATTGCCATCAAAAGGCGTTCGATGTTTTCAGTGCCGTGCAGGCAGTGCTGAAATGGATCCCACAGATCGAATTGTCGGTGGTCGAGTCTTCGTGTTGCGGCATGGCGGGCAGTTTTGGCTACGAGGCAGAGCACTACGACGCTTCTCTGGCGATGGCGGAACTGTCTTTGCTGCCCGCCGTCCGCAAGGCCGGGGCGGATGCCATCGTCGTCGCGGACGGCACCAGCTGTCGCCATCAGATTCACGATGGGAGTGCGCGCGCAGCGCTGCACCTGGCCAGAGTTCTGGCGCTCTCCCTGAATGGAAGTCGCGCATAGTCACCCTCGCTACCGATACCCCAGAAGCAACTTCGGGCACTAGACGTCGATATTTCGCGCCTGCAATGCGTGGGTCTCGATGAATTCGCGGCGCGGTTCGACGTTGTCCCCCATGAGGGTGGTAAAGATTTCGTCAGCGGTGATGGCATCGTCGATCTGCACCCGCAGCAGGCGACGCACCTTGGGATCCATGGTGGTTTCCCAGAGCTGTTCCGGGTTCATTTCGCCCAGCCCCTTGTAGCGCTGCTTGGACAGGCCCCGGTCTACCTCACTGAGCAACCAGCGGATGGCATCGGCGAAACTGGAGATGTGTTGCGATTTCTCGCCACGCCGGATCAGGGCATCCTCGCCGTTCTTGTCAATCAGGCCGGCGATCAGGGCCGAGGTGCGGCGGATCTGCTGATAGTCGCCGGAGTGGAGGAATTCCTCGTCGATGTATCCGCTGCGCAGGTTGCCGTGGCGCATGCGCTCGATCGAAAGCTGCCAACGCTCGGTCTTTTCGTTGAATACCGGCAGGATGCTGATCTCGGCTGGCAGCAGGCGGGCCAGGCGGGCGGCGCTCTCCCGAACGCTTGCCTCGCTTGAAATATCGATTTCGATATCGTTGGCCAGCAGTGCATGCAGTACTTCGCCGTCGATGAAATCGCCGACACGCTTGATGACCGCCTCGGAGAGCAGGTAGGTACGCGCCAGTTCGCCCAGTGCGTCGCCTTCCAGCGCCGTTGCCCCAGCCTTGGCGGTCAGGGAAGCGCCATCCAGAGCCAGCGTCAGGAGGTGCTGGTTGAGCGCATGGTCATCCTTGATATAGAGCTCGCTCTTGCCATGCTTGATCTTATACAGCGGCGGCTGAGCGATGTAGATATGCCCACGTTCCACCAGTTCGCCCATCTGCCGATAGAAAAACGTCAGCAGCAGGGTGCGGATATGGGCGCCGTCAACGTCCGCATCGGTCATGATGATGATGCGATGGTAACGCAGTTTGGCGATGTCGAAATCCTCGACGCCGATGCTGGTGCCGAGTGCGGTCACCAAGGTAACGATCTGTTCGCTGGAAATCAGTTTGTCGAAGCGCGCCTTTTCGACGTTCAACACCTTGCCACGCAGCGGCAGGATCGCCTGGAACTTGCGGTCACGGCCTTGCTTGGCCGAGCCGCCGGCGGAATCACCCTCGACGATGTACAGTTCGCACAGCGCCGGATCCTTTTCCTGGCAATCAGCCAGCTTGCCCGGCAGCCCGATGTTGTCGAGCACGCCTTTGCGCCGCGTCAGCTCGCGCGCCTTGCGTGCCGCTTCCCGGGCCCGGGCAGCATCGACGATCTTGCCGGTGATGATCTTGGCATCGATCGGCCTTTCGAGCAGGAATTCGGCCAGCTTCTGGGCCACCACTTCCTCGACCACCGGCCGGACTTCCGAGGACACCAGTTTCTCCTTGGTCTGCGAGGAGAATTTCGGCTCCGGCACCTTGACCGACAGGACGCAGGCGAGCCCCTCGCGCATGTCGTCGCCGGTGGTCTCCACCTTGGCTTTCTTGGCCAGTTCGTTCTCGTCGATGTACTTGTTGATGATCCGGGTCATCGCCGCGCGCAGGCCGGTCAGGTGGCTGCCGCCGTCCTTTTGCGGAATGTTGTTGGTGAAACACAACACCTGCTCGGCATATGAGTCGTTCCACTGCATCGCCACTTCGACGGTCATGCCGTCCTTGTTGCCGACGGCGTGAAATACATTGCCGTGCAGCACCGTCTTGGAGCGATTTATGTACTCGACAAATCCTTTGACGCCTCCGGTGAAGGCAAAATCCTCCTCCTTGGCGTTGCGCTGATCGATCAGCTTTATCTTGACGCCGTTATTGAGGAAGGACAGTTCGCGCAGACGCTTGGCGATGATGTCGTAATGAAATTCTATGCTGCCGAAAGTTAGCGGCGCGGCAAGAAAATGCACTTCCGTGCCGCGTTTTTCGGTCGTCCCGATTTCCTTGAGTGGCTCGACCGCCACGCCGCCGCGAAATTCCATGTGATATTTCTTGCCATTGCGGCGGATCGTCAGATGCAACCAGTCGGACAGCGCATTCACTACCGATACGCCGACGCCGTGCAGACCGCCGGAAACCTTGTACGAATTGGAATCGAACTTGCCGCCGGCGTGCAGTTCGGTCATCACGATTTCGGCGGCGGAGCGTTTCTCCTCGTCGTCTTCCTTGATGTCGGTGGGTATGCCGCGTCCGTTGTCGGTGACCGAGATCGAGTTGTCAGTACGGATGGTAATGACGATTTCGTCGCACCAACCGGCCAGCGCTTCATCAATGGCGTTATCCACGACTTCGAATACCATGTGATGCAGACCGGTGCCATCGGAAGTATCACCGATGTACATGCCCGGGCGTTTCCTGACTGCTTCGAGACCCTTGAGAATTCTGATGCTGCTGGAATCGTAAGTGCTGTCCTGCTGGCCGTTGTTCTGGCCACTATCCGGTTGCGGTTGCGTCATTAAGCTGCTCCAAAGGTGCTGCGGGTATTGCGCGTATTTCGTCGGTCGCCTCTGTCAAATGCGCATCGGCATCACGACATACTTGAAGTCTTGATTGTCGGCGAGTTGGAACAGGGCACTGCTGTTCGCATCGCCAAGGTGGCACTCGATCTGTTCGTTGGAGACGTTGTTGAGCACATCCAGGAGATAATTAACGTTAAATCCGATATCGATGGCATCGCCGGCGAATTCAATTTCGATTTCCTCCTGAGCTTCTTCCCGTTCCGTATTATTTCCAATGATCTTCAAACTGTTGTCGGAGAACATCAGCCGTACGCCGGGAGTCTTCTCATTGGTTAATATTTTGGCGCGCAGTAATGATTGCAAAAAATCTTGTCGTGATAGCTTGACGAGTCGGGCGTGACCTTTTGGTATTACGCGCTCATAGTCTGGAAACTTGCCGTCAATCAGCTTTGATACAAACTCGATGGCGCCGAAACGAAACAAGGCTTGCGTCGGCGTCAGGGCAATTTCCAAAGCATCGTCGTTGTCGGCGAGCTGACGTGAGAGTTCAAGTACGGTCTTGCGAGGTAAGATCACCTCAATCGATGATAACTGTTCGCCGAGGGTTTCGCTGGCATAGGCGAGTCTGTGACCGTCTGTGGCAACAACGCTTATTTCATTACCTTTAACCACCAGCAAGAGTCCATTTAGATAGTACCGAATATCCTGCTGGGCCATGGCGTACTGGACCAATGCCAGCAGGCGCTTAAATTGCTTCTGGGTTAGTTTCAAGCTTGTCTGGTTGCCATCAACCAGAGCCATGCGCGGAAAGTCCTCGGCCGGCAGCGTTTGAAGATTGAAGCGACTGCGCCCAGCCTTGACTTGGAGGCGTTTGTCGTCGAGTATCAGGCTGACTTCGGCATCTTCCGGCAGCGCACGCAGGATATCTTGAAGTTTACGGGCTGCGACTGTTAACGCGCAATTTTCTCCGGAACTTGTCCCCGTACTGGTCTTAATCTGAATTTCAATGTCGGTCGCCAGTAAGGTCAAGTTTTCTCCTTCCTTTTCCATCAAAACGTTGGACAGTATCGGAAGGGTATGACGCTTTTCGACGATTCCACAAACCGACTGAAGTGGCTCAAGAATTTGGTTACGTGGACCTTTGAATAAGATCATATTTAAATTCCTAATAGTAATTATGCAGACGCTTAAACTGTGGAAATATACCTAAAATTTATTATATTTATATAGTTATGCTATGTATAAAAATATGGAAAAGCCTGCGCGTCGCTTGTGGATGAATGTTAGTTCTTATTTCAGATAAGGATAACTTCGCTCTTAATAACAATTTATCCAAGACCAATACCTTACTTCTACATAGGCGTTGTTAGCCCTTTAAAGTCTGCATCAGTACATGAACGTCGTTACCCAGTTGTGCATCCTTACTACGAAGATCAGTGATTGTACGGCAGGCGTGAAGTACGGTGGTGTGATCGCGACCGCCGAAAGCTTCGCCAATTTCCGGTAAGCTGTGGTGGGTTAGTTCGCGGGCCAGCCACATCGCTACTTGGCGAGGTCTCGCAATGGCGCGGGTGCGCTTTTTGGAGTACATCTCGGCGACCTTGAGCTTATAGTAATCAGCGACGGTTTTTTGAATTAGATCAAGGGTAAGTAGCCGATTGATGGCACCAAAAATATCCTTCAGAGCCTCTTTGGCTACATCAATACTGACGCTTCTGCCGTGAAAACGGGCGTAGGCAAGGACCTTGTTGAGTGCACCTTCCAACTCGCGTACGTTAGAACGCAAATTCTTGGCAATCAGGAACGCGACATCGTCCCCGAGGTCAATCTTCGCCGCTTCAGCCTTTTTCTTTAGAATTGCAACGCGCATTTCCGGTTCAGGTGGTTCAATTTGTACCGTCAGACCCCAGTCAAAACGGGAAACCAGACGTTCTTCGAGGCCAGTTACGTCCTTCGGGTAGGTATCGCAGGTAATCACTATCTGCTTCTTGGCTTCAACCAAGGCATTGAAGGCATAGAAAAATTCTTCCTGGGTGCGGTTCTTGTTGTTGAAGAACTGGATGTCATCGATCAACAGCAGATCGAGAGAGCGGTAATATCTCTTGAAAACATCGAACGATTTCTGTTGGTAGGCGCGCACTACGTCGGCAAAATAATCTTCGGCATGTACATATCGAATGACGAGGTCCGGATTATGGCGCCATACCTCGTTTCCTAGCGCATGAATCAGGTGGGTCTTGCCTAAACCAACGCCACCGTAAATGAACAGAGGATTGTATGACGTGCCCGGATTTAGGGCGACCTGCTGCGCTGCCGCGCGGGCCAAATCGTTGGCACGGCCAGTGACCAGAGTATCAAAGGTAAACCCGGGGTTTAGGCGGGATTTCTCGTAGGCACTATCCTCTGCTCGGGACACCGGGGCGTCTGCGTGTGCCGACCTAGCAATCGTTGCTGTAGGAGTTGCCGCGATTGGCGTGTTTCCCAGCAGCTGGGTATTTTCACCCAGAGCCAGGCTGATGTTTACGGGTTCAGGAAAATACTGTTTGCTGAGGTTCTGGATCTGGTCCAGGTAGCGCTCCCGCACCCATTGGAGGACAAATCGATTTGGTGCAATCAGGCGCAACTGCGTCCGAGGCAGGCCGGAATCCGAGTCCGGATTGTCACTATCATTTTCGAGACGCAGCGTCTTTATCCAGGTATTGTATTGCTGCGTCGGGAGTTCTTTTTCGAACCGATTCAGGCAGGCAGACCAAAAGTCGCTCATCAGGGTACGGGGCCTGGCTAATTATTCAGTTATGTGGTTGATAGTGTTATGTATTATCGTCCGTCTGAAACCGTTGCCGGGCAACCAGCGGAACTTTATGTGGATGCATTCTAGCCGGTTTATGGGTAGTTATCCACAGGCGAACGGAAAAATACCAGTTGACAAGATCGCCCCGAAAAGCTGTAATCGCGGGTTCTTTTTCCGAGGAAACCAGTCATGAAACGCACCTATCAGCCTTCGGTCGTGCGACGCAAGCGGACCCACGGTTTTCTCGTGCGTATGCGCACAAAAGGCGGCCGTGCGGTCATCCGGGCAAGACGCGCAAA
>Ga0163199_1003017_pt1 | contig 10225 bp, 8 predicted proteins | sample PL_2010_150m_FD_113537 | JGI IMG/M metagenome (GOLD analysis project Ga0163199, IMG submission 113537) | Freshwater microbial communities from Powell Lake, British Columbia, Canada to study Microbial Dark Matter (Phase II) - PL_2010_150m | ecosystem: Environmental > Aquatic > Freshwater > Lake ...
ATACCCACGACATCAACGATCTGAGGGCTGCCGACTTTCATATCGTTGCAGTCCCCACCCCGGTAGACGAAGCGCACCAACCGGATCTCACCCCGGTTATCCGTGCCTCCGAAACCGTCGGCAAGGCACTGAAAAGAGGCGATATCGTAGTGTACGAATCGACCGTTTATCCGGGTGCCACCGAGGAGGATTGCGTACCGGTGCTGGAACATTTTTCAGGCTTGAAATGCGGCCCCGATTTCACCGTCGGCTACAGCCCGGAGCGCATCAATCCGGGCGACAAGGAGCACTCCTTCACCAAAATCAGGAAAGTCGTCTCCGGCCAGGACGCCGCCACGTTGGATATCGTCGCCGAAGTCTACGGCTCGGTGGTCACTGCCGGGGTCTACCGCGCCAGCTCGGTAAAAGTGGCGGAAGCCGCCAAGGTCATCGAGAACACCCAGCGCGATCTGAACATCGCCCTGATGAACGAACTGGCGATGGTTTTCGACATCATGGGCATCGACACCCGTGAAGTACTGGAAGCCGCCGGCACCAAGTGGAATTTCCTTAAATTCCAGCCAGGCCTGGTCGGCGGACATTGCATCGGCGTCGATCCCTACTACCTGACCCACAAGGCGGAAAAGCTCGGCTATATTCCCCAAGTAATCCTTGCCGGGCGGCGCATCAACGACGGCATGGGCAAATTCGTGGCACAGCGCACCGTCAAGGAAATGATCCGCGCCGGTCACGCCATCCTCGGCAGCACGGTAACCATCCTCGGCCTGACCTTCAAGGAAGACTGTCCAGATCTGCGCAACTCGCGTGTCATCGACATCATCCGCGAACTGGAAGACTATGGCATCGAAGTGCAAGTACATGATGCCCTTGCCGATCCGCTGGAAGCGTTGCACGAATACGGCATCCAGCTCACCGAATTGCAGGCTTTACGCCCTGCCGCCGCCATCGTGGCGGCCGTGGCACACCGAGCCTACCGGGAAATGACCATTAACGACATTACTCATTTGATGGGCGAGCATCCCGTATTGACCGACGTCAAGGGCATGTTCGACCCGGTTGCGGTGCGCGCTACCGGCGTACGCTTATGGCGGTTGTAAACGAAACATACCGGCAACTGCAAACGCGGTTGTCCAGCGCACCGAAGACCTGGCTCATTACCGGGGTAGCCGGATTTATCGGCTCGAACCTGCTAGAAACCCTGCTCGGGCTCAATCAGAAAGTGGTCGGACTGGACAATTTCGCCACTGGTTTTCAACGCAATCTGGACGAAGTCGCCACCCTGGTTACCCCGGTGCAGTGGAATAATTTCCGTTTCATCCGCGGCGACATCCGCAACCCAGAAGACTGTCGAAGCGCCTGTAGCGGCGTGGATTTCGTGCTGCACCAGGCGGCACTCGGTTCAGTACCACGTTCTTTGGAAGACCCGCTCACCACCAACGATACCAACATCACCGGCTTCCTCAACATGCTTATCGCCGCCCGCGATGCCGGGGTCAAAAGTTTCATTTACGCCGCCTCCAGTTCAACCTACGGCGACCACCCCGCACTGCCAAAGACTGAAGAAAATATCGGCAAGCCATTGTCGCCCTATGCCGTCACCAAGTACGTCAACGAACTGTACGCCGATGTTTTCGCCCGCAGTTACGGCTTCAACAGCATCGGCCTGCGCTATTTCAACATCTTCGGCAAGCGTCAGGCCCCCAACGGCGCTTACGCCGCGGTCATCCCCAAATGGTTTGCCTCTCTGCTGCACGGGGAACCGGTACACATCAACGGCGACGGCGAAACCAGCCGGGACTTCTGTTACATTGCCAACACGGTTCAAGCCAACCTGCTGGCTGCCTGCACTGAGAACCCGGCGGCGCTCAACCAGGTGTATAACGTCGCGGTCGGCCAACGCGCCACGCTGAACGACCTGTTCGCCTTGATCCGCGAACAGGTCGCCGCCCTCGACCCGCAAGTTGCCCAAGTGCAGCCGAACTATCGCGATTTTCGCGCAGGCGACGTGCGACACTCTCTCGCCGACATCGGCAAGGCGCATATGCTGCTCGGCTACAGCCCTAGTCACACCCTGCGCGAAGGTATGGCAAGGGCAGCCGAGTGGTATCTGAAAAGGTCATAAACGGTGGACGGTGACCGTCCCAAGCTGCTCTTTCTGGTCACGGAAGACTGGTATTTCTGCTCGCACCGCCTGGCGCTTGCCTGTGCCGCGCGCGACGCCGGTTTCGATGTGGCCGTCGCGACGCGTGTGTCGGCTCACGGCGAACCAATCCGCTCCACCGGTTTGCGGCTGATTCCCATCGGCCTGCGGCGCAGCGGGCGCAATCCGTGGCGCGAATTGGGTGCGATCGGGGAAATCGCCGCCATCTACCGGCGCGAAAGGCCCGACATCGTGCACCACGTCGCCCTGAAACCGGTACTCTACGGCTCGCTGGCGGCGAAGATCGCCGGCGTGCCGGGTATCGTCAACGCCCTGGCGGGCATGGGCTATGTGTTCACCTCGCAGCAACTCTCGGCCAAACTGCTACGACCGTTAATTTCCCTCGCTTTCCGTTTCTTGCTGAAAGGCACTCGGGTCATCCTGCAAAACCCCGATGACCGCAACACCTTGCTTGCCACCGGCATCCTCAAGGATAAGCAAGTCGCACTTATCCGCGGCTCGGGGGTGGATACCGGCGTATTCCGCTACACCCCGCAACCCGACACCGTGCCGCCGCTGATCGTGCTCCCGGCGCGCATGTTATGGGACAAGGGGGTGGGTGAATTCGTGGCGGCCGCCCGAATCCTCAAACAGCAAGGCGTCGAGGCGCGTTTCGTACTGGCTGGCGAGCGCGATCCTGACAACCCCGCCGCCATCCCGCTCGAACAGTTGCAAGACTGGCACGCTTGCGGCGCAGTCGAATGGTTGGGAAAACAGGACGACATGCCCGCGCTGCTAGCCCAGTCGCACATCGTATGCCTGCCGTCCTATCGCGAGGGGTTGCCCAAGGCGCTGCTCGAAGCGGCTGCCTGCGGACGGGCTATCGTCGCCAGCGACGTACCGGGCTGCCGCGAGGCGGTGCGCCACAACGAAAACGGACTGCTGGTGCCGCCACGCGACGCCGTAGCGCTGGCTCAGTCCTTACGCCTACTGATCGGCGATGCGGCCTTACGCCGCCGCTTTGGCCAGCGTGGGCGGGAAATGGCGGAACAGGAATTTTCCGGCGAAAAAGTGGCCGCCGAAACCCTGGCGCTCTACCGGGAGTTGTTGCCGTGAACCGGGTTCTGGTCACTGGGGCCGACGGTTTCGTCGGACAGGCGCTCTGTCCACTGCTGGAGAACGCCGGCTGGACGGTGCACAAAACGACGCGCAAGGCCTGCGCAGGCTGCTACGCGGTCGGAAATATCGGGCCGGACACCGATTGGCGGGCCGCGCTGGATGGCGTAGCGGCGGTAGTGCATCTGGCGGCACGCGTGCATGTAATGACAGATACCACGAGCGATCCGCTGGCGGAATACCGTGCCGTTAATTGCGCCGGCAGCGCAAACCTGGCGCGCCAGGCAGCGCAGGCCGGGGTAAAACGGCTGGTGTATATCAGCACCATCAAAGTCAACGGCGAAAGTACCGGGAGCCTGCCGTTTCGCAGCGATGACCTTCCCCATCCGCAAGACCCTTATGCCCATTCCAAATGGGAAGCGGAACAAGCCCTGCACCGGATAGCCGTCGAAACCGGGCTGGAAGTCGTCGTGTTGCGCCCACCGCTGGTTTACGGCCCCGCAGTGAAAGCCAATTTTTTGCGTCTACTCAACCTGATCGAGCGCGGCTTGCCGCTGCCGTTCGGTGCGCTAAAAAATCGGCGCAGCCTGCTTTTCCTGGGCAATCTGGCAGATGCCATCCGGGTATGCCTGAGCCATCCAGGCGCTGCTGGAAAAACCTATTTATTAAGCGACGGCGCGGCGCTTTCCAGCGCCGACCTAGTACGCCACTTGGCCGCAGCGCTGGATAAAGCGCCAAAGCTGTTCCCAATCCCCCCTATGCTGCTGAGGCTGGCCGGGCTGCTGACAGGAAAAAAAGCCGAAGTCGGGCGTTTGCTCGATTCGCTGGAAGTCGATGGCTCGGCGATAGAACGGGAACTGGATTGGCAGCCGCCCTATTCGATGGCGCAAGGATTGGCGATCACCGCAGACTGGTATCGCACCAGCCGTAGCGTACGGATATGAGCGAACACATCCCCTTTCTCGCCAGCTTCTCGCCCCCCCTGGCCTTCGCCGTGACATGGCTGGCGATAGCCGTTCTGCTGCGTACCGGCCTGGCGAAATTCGCGATGGACGATCCCAACCACCGCTCTCTTCATGCAGCGCCGATACCGCGCAGCGGCGGCGTAGCGATCATGGCCGGCACCCTGGCCGGATGGTGCCTGGTATTACCGTCCTGGCTATGGCTACCGCTGGGACTGGCCGTAGCACTGGCGACGGTTTCATTACTCGACGACGTTTTGGACATTTCCGCCGGCTGGCGCCTGCTCACCCACCTCCTTGCCGCCAGCGCGCTTGCCGTTGCCAATCTGGAACACTATCCTTTGTGGCTGGGCCTTTCAGCGATGCTCGCCATCGTTTGGATGACCAACCTCTACAATTTCATGGACGGTTCCGACGGCTTGGCCGGCGGGATGGCACTCTTCGGTTTTGCCGCTTACGGGCTGGCGGCGTGGTGGGGAAACGATGCGACTTTCGCGCTGGTTGCCTGGACGATTGCGGCAGCGGCAACGGGTTTCCTGGTTTTCAACTTTCACCCAGCACGCATTTTCATGGGCGATGCCGGCTCGGTACCGCTCGGTTTCCTCGCGGCGGCCTTCGGCCTGCTCGGCTGGCAGCGCGGATTATGGCCGTGGTGGTTTGCGCCGCTGGTGTTTTCGCCGTTCGTGGTCGATGCCAGCGTGACACTAGCGAAACGGCTGCTGCGCGGGGAAAAAATCTGGCAGGCGCACCGCGAACATTATTACCAGCGGCTGGTACGCATGGGATACGGCCACCGCCATACCGCGCTGCTCGAATACCTGCTGATGGCAGCGGCAGTCGCTTCCGCGCTGTGGGGCAGCGGCTTGGAAGCGACCGCGCAGACAACTCTGCTGGTTTGCTGGTGTGCTGTCTATTTCGTGGCAATGCGCCTGATTGATATAAAATGGGTAAAATTCAACCTAAAAAACTCAGTTGAACCGCAGAGGCGCAGAGGCGCAGAGGCGCAAAGGAAAAACAATGAGTTATAGCATTGCACAACCCTCCCCTTTTGGAAGTACGGAGAATTGTTGCCCCCCATCTATTTCTCTGCGTCTCTGCGCCTCTGCGGTTAAGCAATTGCCGTTTATCGATTCAAGCCGCCAATCGTGACGCATAGAGTCAATCCTCGCACCCTCCTCGCCTTCGCCCACGACATCGTGGCGGCCGCATTGGCTTGGCTGGTCGCCTACTGGCTGCGCTTCAATCTCGACATCCCGGACAGCTACCGCGATAGCATGTGGCATTCGCTGGCCTGGGTCGTGCCGGCGCAAGCGCTGATTTTCTGGGGATTCGGCCTGTATCGCGGGATATGGCGCTATGCCAGCCTGCCCGACCTGAAACGTATCGTGCTAGCGGTGACCGCCGCTACCGTGGTGACACCCCTGGTGCTCTACATGTTGCGCATGGAGGAAACACCGCGTTCGGTGCTGCTGTTCGACCCCGTTCTGCTGGCGGTGATGATGGGCGGCAGCCGGCTAGCCTACCGCGCCTGGAAGGAACACCGCCTCTACGGACTGCTGCAGCAACGCGGCGAAGCCGTATTGGTGATGGGTGCGGGCGATACCGCAGTCAATCTGGTACGCGAGCTATCCCACAGCAAGACCTGGCATGTCGTCGGACTACTCGACGACGACGAAGAGAAGCAGGGGCGCCAGTTGCATGGCGTCAAGGTACTCGGCGCGCTTGAAGAACTGCCGGCTTGGGTAGCCAAGACCGGTGCCGCCCACGCCATCATCGCCATGCCCGGCGTTCAGCCCGGGGTACGCCGCCGCGCTGCCGAACTATGCAGCCAGGCCGGCGTGGAGGTCCTGACCGTACCGGCGTTCGAGGATCTGGTGAGCGGGCGCGTCACCGTCTCGCAGATCCGCAAGGTGGAAGTGGACGACCTGCTTGGGCGCGACAAGGTGATCCTCGACAATCACGGCCTGCAAGACCTGATCGGCGGGAAAACCGTGCTGGTCAGCGGTGCAGGCGGTTCGATCGGCTCGGAGCTATGCCGCCAGATCGCCAAATTCGAACCCGCGCTGCTGGTGCTGTTCGAACTCAACGAACTCGCCCTGTATCGTATGGAACAGGAGTTTCGCGAACGCTTCCCCGAACTCCCGATCATCTGCGCGATCGGCGACATCAAAAACCGACAACGAATAGACGAATTAATGCGCCGTTTCGCGCCTTCGACAGTATTCCACGCCGCCGCCTACAAGCACGTCCCGCTGATGGAAAACGAGAACGCCTGGGAAGCGGTGCGCAACAACATCCTCGGCAGCTATACCCTAGCGCGCTCGGCACAAGAGCACGGCGTGGATAAATTCGTGATGATCTCCACCGACAAGGCGGTCAACCCCACCAACGTGATGGGCGCCAGCAAACGCTTGGCGGAAATGGTATGCCAGGGATTGCAGCTGAGTAGCGGCACCGCTTTCATCATCGTGCGCTTCGGCAATGTACTGGGCAGTACCGGCAGCGTGATTCCCAAATTCCACGAGCAGATCGCCAAGGGCGGACCGGTCACCGTCACCCACCCCGACATCATCCGCTATTTCATGTCCATCCCCGAGGCTGCACAACTGGTGCTGCAAGCTGGGTTGATGGGCCACGGCGGCGAAATCTTCGTGCTCGACATGGGCGAAGCGGTGAAAATTGCCGACCTGGCGCGCGACATGATCCGCCTGTCGGGATTCAGCGAAGAAGAAATCCGTATCGTCTACACCGGCCTGCGCCCCGGCGAAAAACTCTTCGAGGAACTGCTCGCCGACGGCGAGCACACCTTACCCACCCCGCACCCCAAGCTGCGCATCGCCAAGGCGCGCAGTGTCGATCAGCAGTGGCTCGGCAGTTTTCTCGCCTGGCTCAAGCAGGACGCTACGCCGGAAGAAATCGAACTGAAACTGGCGCTCGGCCGCTGGGTGCCGGAATACAAATGGCAACAGCAGCCGGGGATTATTCCGCGGCGGCGAACTGCGCCAAACGACTAGTCAAACGGCGCAGCACTTCCTCGCGTCCGATCAGCAGCAGCACCGCATCCACCGACGGGGTTTGGGGTTCACCGGTCACCAGCAAACGTAGCGGCATCGCCACCTTGGGCATTTTCAGGCCGTGTGCAGTAGCAGTAGCCTTGATCAGGTCGTGGAGCGCGGTGCGATCCCACTCGCAAGTTTGCAGCTTTTCCGCAAAATCCCGGAGCGCCGGCAGATTTTCCGCGGAAAGATGCTGGGCCAGCAACTCCGGCGCCGGGTCGAGCGCGCGATAAAATACACGGCGGCATCCGCCAGTTCTTCAACGGTGTTGGCGCGCTCCTTGAGCAAAGCCGCCACTTGAGCCAGTGCAGGACCCTTGCCGGGATCGCATTCGCAGCAATCGCGCAGCATGAAGGGTTTGACCAGTTCCGCCAAACGCTGATCGTCGGCGTTCTTCAGGTATTGCTGGTTGATCCACAACAGTTTTTCCGGGTTGAACTTGGCCGGCGACTTGGAGATGGCTTCCAGGTTGAACCATTCGACGAACTGATCCATATCGAACACTTCCTCGTCGCCGCGCGCCCAGCCCAGGCGGGCCAGGTAGTTGAGCAAGGCTTCCGGCAGGTAGCCGTCTTCCTGGTACTGCATCACGCTCACGGCGCCGTGGCGCTTGGACAAGCGTTCGCCGTCGGCGCCCAGGATCATCGGCACATGGGCGTATTGCGGTAGCGGCGCGCCGATAGCCTTGAGCATGTTGATCTGGCGCGGGGTGTTGTTGAGGTGGTCGTCGCCGCGTATCACATGGGTGATGCGCATGTCCCAGTCGTCCACCACCACGCTGAAATTGTAGGTCGGCGTACCGTCCGAACGGGCGATGATCAGGTCGTCCAGTTCGCTGTTGTGCACCGTGACGCGGCCTTTGACCAGATCGTCGATCACCACCACGCCGTCGAGCGGCGTCTTGAAGCGCACCACTGGGGAAACGCCAACCGGCGGCGTCGCCGCGGAATCGCGCCAGCGCCGGTCGTAGCGCGGCTTCAAACCCGCGGCTTCTTGCTCGGCGCGCATCACGTCCAGCTCTTCCTTGCTGGCATAGCAATAGTAAGCCTTGCCTTCGTCGAGCAACTGTTGAATGACCTCTTTATAACGCTCCATCCGTTGCATCTGGTAGAACGGCCCCTCGTCGTAATCCAGGCCGAGCCAGGCCATGCCGTCGAGTATCGCCTGCACCGATTCGGGCGTGGAGCGTTCCAGGTCGGTATCTTCGATGCGCAAGATGAAAGTGCCTTTGTGCTTGCGCGCATAAGCCCATGAAAACAGGGCAGTTCGTGCACCTCCGATGTGCAGGTAGCCGGTCGGGCTGGGAGCGAAACGGGTTCTTACCATGTCATTTCCAATAATTTCAGTTTAACTGCATCAAAAACGCGCCATTTTACGCTAACATAACGCCCTTCTCACAGCGGTGAATCGCCGCAATGAGCCTAAAAAATATTTCTTATAGAAGAATAAAATTAATTGAATATTGCGCCACATCATCCAATGCTATCCTGCGCGGACTTCAATAACAGATATTCACGTCGGGAGATCGTCAATCATGTCCAAACTCGTTAAGCCGCACGGTGGCGGTGAACTGAAACCCCTGCTGTTGAGCGGCGATGCACTGAAGCAGGAATTGGCGCGCGCTCAGTCGCTGCCCAAGATCAAGATGTCGTCGCGCGAAACCGGCGACCTGATCATGCTCGGCATCGGCGGCTTCACTCCGCTCGACGGCTTCATGACCCATGCCGACTGGCAAGGCGTATGCGACGGCTACAAGATGGCCAACGGCCTGTTCTGGCCGATCCCGGTCACCCTGTCTACCGACGACGAAGGCGCCAAAGTCGGCGACGAAGTCGCTCTGATCAACTCCGATTCCGACGAGATCATGGGCACCATGAAGGTGACCGAGAAGTACGGCATTGACAAGGCCCACGAGTGCATGCAGGTCTACAAGACCACCGATCTGGAACACCCCGGCGTCAAGATGGTCATGGCCCAGGGCAAATACAATCTGGCAGGTTCGGTCAAGGTGCTGTCCACCGGCGGTTTTAAGGAAGAGTACGGCGATCAGTTCATGACACCGGCTGAAACCCGCGCCGCTTTCGAAAAGATGGGCTGGAGCCGCGTCGCCGCCTTCCAGACCCGCAACCCGATGCACCGTTCGCACGAGTACCTGGCCAAGATCGCCATCGAAACCATGGACGGCGTGCTGGTTCACTCCCTGCTGGGCGCCCTGAAGCCGGGCGACATCCCCGCTGACGTCCGCTCCGAAGCTATCAGCGTGCTGGTCGACAACTACTTCGCCCCCAACACCGTGATCCAAGCCGGCTACCCGCTCGACATGCGCTATGCAGGCCCGCGCGAAGCCCTGCTGCACGCCCTGTTCCGTCAGAACTACGGTTGCTCGCACCTGATCGTTGGTCGTGACCACGCCGGCGTGGGCGACTACTACGGCCCGTTCGACGCGCAGAAGATTTTCGACGAGATCCCCAAGGGCTCGCTCGAAACCGTAAACATGAACATCGACTGGACCTTCTGGTGCAACAAGTGCGGCGGCATGGCCTCGCAACGCACCTGCCCGCACACCAAGGACGACCGCATTCTGTTGTCCGGTACCAAGGTACGTTCGATGCTGTCCGAAGGCCAGGACCTGCCTGTCGAATTCAGCCGCCCTGAAGTCGCCAAGGTGTTGCAAAAGTACTATGCCGGCCTCACCGCCGAGCAGAACGTAAAGGTGGAACTGAAAGGCCATTCCGCCAAGTAGTTTTTTAAAGGTTGGCCGGTCTCGCAAGCGACTGGCCATGTTCATTAGCAGCTTGTAATAACTGAGGAGTAAAAGCAATGCCAACTTTTGTTCGTACCGACAAATGCGACGGCTGCAAGGGCGGCGATAAAACCGCTTGCATGTACATCTGCCCGCATGACCTGATGAAGCTGGACAAGGACGGTTCAGAAACCGGCCACGCCATGCG
>Ga0163199_1003018_pt1 | contig 10224 bp, 8 predicted proteins | sample PL_2010_150m_FD_113537 | JGI IMG/M metagenome (GOLD analysis project Ga0163199, IMG submission 113537) | Freshwater microbial communities from Powell Lake, British Columbia, Canada to study Microbial Dark Matter (Phase II) - PL_2010_150m | ecosystem: Environmental > Aquatic > Freshwater > Lake ...
GTTCTTGCGGATGGTGGCGAGGCCGCGGTCGAGATTTTCCTGGGAAGTGTCGAGAATGGTGACTGGAATGCCGGCATTGGCGAAGCACATGCTGATGCCGCCGCCCATGGTGCCGGCCCCGACGATGCCGAGCCGGGTGACCGGCCTCGGCTTGACGTCGGCAGAGAGTCCCGGGATCCGGCGCACTTCGCGCTCGGCGAAGAACAGATGGCGGTAGGCGCGACCTTCCACCGCGCGCTCCACCTCGTTCGACAGGCTGCGCTCGAAAGCAATGCCGTCGTCGAACTTCTTGCTCACTGATGCCTCGACGGCGTCCAGCAGCACATTCGGCGAATTACGGTTGCGCATGGTCTTGGCGGCTTTGGCGCGTCGTTCGGCAATCACTGCGGCGACCTTCTCGCCGCCGGCGACGCTGCGCGCGCGCGTAAGCCGCGGTCCGGCGCCCTTGGCCAGCAGGTCGCGGGCATAGGCCAGGGCGGCTTCGACCAGGTCGCCGCCGACCACGGCGTCGACGAGGCCCACATCTTTGGCTTGCGCGGCAGTGAGCGGTTTGCCGCTCAACATCATGTCGAGCGCCGGTTCGAGGCCGATGAGGCGCGGCATGCGCTGGGTGCCGCCGGCGCCGGGGATGATGCCCAGCGTGATTTCAGGCAGGCCGAAGCGGGTGCCGTCAGCGGCGATGCGATAGTGGCAGGCGATCGCGGTCTCGACACCGCCGCCCATGACGGTGCCGTGGACGGCCGCAATCACCGGCACGACACTGTCCTCGATCAGGCGCAGAACTTCGTGATAGCCTGGCTCCAGCACCCCCGTCTCGAATTCACGCATGTCGCCGCCGGAGAGAAAGGTCTTGCCGGCGCAGCACAGCACAATCGCCTTGGGACTCTCCTTGCGCAGGGCCTCGAAGCATTGCTTCAGCCCGGCGCGCACTTCGCGCGTCATGGTATTCACTGGCGGGCTATCGACAGTCACCACTGCGATAGCGTCCTTGATGGTGTAGCTCACTACGTCGGTCACGCTGTTTCTCCTTGCATTGATTCGATATGGATACGGATGATGCTGGCCTGGTGCAGTTGACTTTTCCCTATCGGCGCGTCTTGGCCGGCAGGACGACGACGTCGGCATCCGGCTCGCTGGCGTAAAGACGGTCGACCAGGGCTGCGCGGCGCATCAGGACGGCACGCTGGTTGATGTAGCCCTTGTCGGTGATCTCGTTGTCGTCGATCGCCGGCAAGTCCTCCATCAGCAGCGCCCGGGTCGGATAGGTCGAGCTGCCGCTGCCGCTGTCCGCCAGTCGGGTCAGTGCCTCCGCCAGCCGCTGCTTCACCTGCGGCTGGGCGATCAACCCCGACAAGGGCAGGTCCGCAGGTAAGTCCGGACACAGGCTGCGGCAACCGACCGGGTTGGGGAACACCAGCAGGCCGATTTCTTCCCGGTCGTGTCCGGTGACCACGCAATCCTGGATGACCGGCGCACCGGCGGCGATGGCCTGGATGCGCAATCCGCCCACGTGAACCCAGGTGCCTGAAGTGAGCTTGAAGTCCTCGGCAATGCGCCCGTCGAATTCGATGCCCCTGGTCGGGTCGTTGCGGTCGGCGAAACGTCCGGCGTCGCCGATGCAGTAGAAACCCTCCTCATCGAATGCGGCTTTGGTCAGATCGTCGCGCTTGAAATAGCCGGGGGTGACATTGGGGCCGCGGATGCGCAGTTCCATCTTGCCCGCGTTGGGAACCATCTTCAGCTCCACGCCCGGCGTCGGCAGGCCGATGACGCCCGCGCGCTCGATATCGAAATGCACTGCGGTGACCATGGGCGCAGTCTCGGTGGATCCCCATGAGGACACCATGCGCACTCGGTTGCCGCGAACCCTGATGGCCAGTTCTTCCAGTCGTTCCCAGAGGTTCTGCGGAAGCGCCGCCGCGGCATAGAAAATCAGGTCGAGCTTGTGGAAAAAGTTTGCACTCATTTCGTCGTCCCGCTCGAGATATGGCAGCAGCATGTCATAGCCACGGGGGACATTGAAGTAAAGCGTGGGCGAGATTTCGCGCAGGTTGGCGACGGTCTTCTCGATCAGGCCTGGAGCCGGCTTGCCTTCGTCAATGTAAATACTGCCGCCGTGGCGCAGCATCATGTTGAAGTTGTGATTGCCGCCGAAGGTATGGTTCCAAGGCAACCAGCCAACGATGACCGGGGGCTTTTCCGAGACGAAGGGCCAGACTTGCGCGATGGTTTGCTGGTTGGAGCACATCATGCGCTGGGTGTTGATGACGCCCTTGGGCAGATCGGTCGATCCCGACGTAAACAGAATCTTGGCAATCGTGTCGGGCGTGACCGCAGCGAATGCCCGGTCCACGTCCGTGCCCGCGCGCGTCGCCAGAACTATGGCGAAATCGGTCATGGGCAGATCACCCGGTTGATTCGATGCAGCAATCAGCTCGACGCCGGCGACACCAGCGGCTTTCAGCGCCGGGGCGAACTTCGTTCCATCCTGAACGAAGATGGCGCCGGGTTGAAGCAGTGCCAGTATGTGCTTGAGCTTGACGAAGTCCTTGGAGACCAGCGAATAGGCCGAAGAAATCGGCGCTACGGGAATTCCTGCGTGCATGGCGCCAAGTGACATCAAGGCATGGGCGATGCTGTTGTCGGAAAGGATGACGAGCGGTCGTTCGACCGACAGCTTCCGGTCCAGCAAGGCCTGGGCTACGTTGCGTACCGAATCCAGCGCCGCGCCATAAGTCAGTCGTCGCCATCCACCACCGGCGTCACGCTCGGCCAGGAACAGGCTGTCAGGCGTGGTAGTGCCCCAATGCAGCAGATATTCGCCCACGCAGCGGGAATACGGCCCCAGCTTCTGCGGCGATCTGAGGATCATGCCACCGCCGCTCAATGGCTGGATGTCCAGCAATGGCGGCGCGAAGTTGAGACTGTTGAAGGGTGGCTTGCTCATGAGGGGCTCCCTGAATCGGTGGCTTACTTGACCAACTTCCAGTTGCCGCCGTCGACGCGCACCATCACCCTTGAACGGACATCCAGGCCGGTGTGATCGGCCGGACTCATGCTGAAGACGCCGTGGGTGGCAGGGAGGTTCTTGACGTTTTCGAGGGCGTCGCGCAGCGCCTGGCGGAATTCCGGCGTGCCCGGCTTGGCCTTCTTCAGGGCTTCCTGGGCCGCCTGTTGAAACAGCAAGCCGGCATCCCAAGTATGGCCGCCGAAGGTGGAACGGCTGTCGACGCCGTGCACCGACTCATAGGCCTTGACGTAATCGAGCGCGACCTTCTTGGAGGGATGACTATCGGGCAACTGCTCGGCAATCAGGATTGGCCCGACCGGGATCAGCGCGCCCTCGACGTTCTTGCCGCCGACGCGGATGAAGTCGCGATTGGCCGCGCCGTGGGACTGATAGATCCGGCCCTTGTAGCCACGCTCGGCGAGGGTGATCTGCGGCAAGGCGGCCGGTGTGCCGGAGCCGACGATCAGGATGGCCTCGGGATTGGCGGAAACAAGTTTCAACACCTGACCGGTCACGCTGGTATCGGTGCGGTTATAGCGCTCGCTGGCAAGCATCTTGATGCCGGCCTTTTGGGCGAGCGGCTCGATTTCGCGCCAGAATCCTTCGCCGAAGGCGTCGTTGTAGCCGATGAAGCCCATCGACTTGATGCCGGTAGAAACCATATGATCGATGACCGCCGAGGCCATCAGCAGATTGGTTTGCGGCGGCGCGAAAGCCCAAACGCGCTTGTCGGGTGGCGGCGCGAGGGGCGCCAGCGCCAGCATCGGCGTGTGCGTTTCCATGGCGACTTCAATCAGCGCCATCGAGGTCGGCACGGTCGATGAGCCGATCAGCAGATCGGCCTTGTCCTCGGCGGTCAATTTGCGGCCGTTCTTGACGGCCGCCGATGGATCGGAGCCGTCGTCCAGAATGACGTAGCGAACCTTTTCGCTGCCAACCGAAGTTGGCATCATGGCGAAGGTGTTCTTTTCCGGAATGCCCAGCGAAGCGGCCGGACCCGTGGTCGATATGGTGACGCCGACAACGATCTCGGCTTGCGCTGCGGTAACTGCCAGGCCGAGTGCGATCCCGGCAAGCGTGGTAACGAGTTTCATGGTTTCCTCCGATAGATTGTCTTGCTGAATTCTCGACGACGACTTTCGCGTCGAATAGCTTTTCTTCTGCGGCAAGGTGGGGAATTATTGGTTTGACTTCACCCCCAACTGGCCCTACAGTAACATCCCGAGACTAACTAGTCAAATGATTGTATGATTAGTCTATTGGCCGGCGTTTTGACGGCAGCGTGCAGTATGCTCACGCTGGCAACGAGGGGGTTGCGAGGATCATCAAGGGGAGGAGCATGAAGCGTCAAATCAGCGCCAGGTCGCCGCAACGCGCCGCGTCGGTGGAGCAAGCCGCGGTGAACTTTGCCCGGGATTTCCCCCAGGCAGGACAGGCCAAAGCCTCGGCCGAACTCAAGAAGCTCGGCTACCCGGTATCTGCTTCCGGCGTCAGGTACATCTGGAAGAAGCACAATCTCGAGACCACCTACAAGAGATTGAAGACGGTCTCGCGAGGGCCCCACGGCACCGCCACGGAATTGACGCTCCAGCAGCGGGACATCCTGAAGCGCGGGGAGGCCAGCCGCAAGATCGCGCGCAAGACCCAGGCCGGACTGGACAACGATGGCGGAACGGCAACCGGCGACCGACGGGATCAGATCGTCCTGGCGGCGGCCCAGTTATTCGTCGAGCATGGCTACAGCGGAACGTCCATGCGCGACATTGCCGACCGGGTCGGGATGTTGCCGGGATCCGTCTATCACTATTACCCGGCCAAGGAAGACCTGTTTGTAGCAATACACCAGGAAGGGTTTCAAAGCCTCACCCGCAACATTCAGGAAGCGGTCAGGCGCGGCACGGATCCCTGGGAAAGGCTCGAACTCGCCTGTGCCGAGCACCTTCAATACGTGGCGGCAGGAAACCCCATCTCCCAAGTAACCGCGACGGGTCTGTTCGCGATCTACGAGGATCGATTGCAGCGTCGGCTGAGAGGGGATCGTGAGAACATCGAACAGGCGTTTCGCCAGTTGATCGCCGACCTCGACCTTCCAGACGGGACGGACCGCTCATTGTTCCGCCTGGCATTGCTTGGTTCCCTGAACTGGACCCATGTGTGGTACAAACCCGGCAAGAAGACTCCTCGGGAAATTGCGGCACAGCTGATTGCAATGGTGAGAACGAAGCGTAATCCGTCAAACAGGCGAAGGGTCGCATGAAGCCGTCCCCGCATACTTTCGTGGTCGATTTCGCCGATTGCGATCCGGCACGTTACGTCTTCTACCCGCGTTACTTTGACTGGTTCGATCGGGCCACCGAGCGGCTGTTCCGCGAGCGCGGCATGCCCTGGCCGGAGTTGTGGCAGCAATATCGCCTGGCGGGCTTTCCGATTGTCGATGCCGCAGCAAAATTTCTTGGCCCGTCGCGCTTCGGTGACCAAATCACCATCGAAAGCCATATTGCGGAATGGCGCAACAAACTGTTCCTGGTCCAGCACCGCGTCATCAATGCCGGGCAGGTGGTTGTCGAAGGCCATGAGTTGCGCGTCTGGGCGTTGCGCGACCCGGCCGACCCGGAAGGCATGAAGGCTGGCCCGGTGCCTGAGGAAATTCGAGCGCGTTTTGAAGAAGAGCCTACCCACGGATAGGTTCAACAAGGAGAACGATATGGAAAATGTTTGGAAAACCAGCTTGCCGCGGCTCAACGAGCCGGCACCCGACTTTTCGGTGAAGACCACCCAAGGCCCGCGCCAGTTGAAGGACTATCGCGGCAAGTGGTTGCTCCTGTTCTCTCACCCGGCTGATTTCACGCCGGTATGCACCTCGGAGATCATCGCCTTCTCGCGCGCCCACGGGCGCTTCAATGCTCTCGGCTGCGAGTTGCTGGGACTGTCGATCGACAGCAACTTTGCCCATCTGGCCTGGATCCGCAATATCCGCGACAAGTTTGGGGTGGATGTCCCCTTCCCCATCATCGAGGATTTGTCGATGCGCGTCGCCAACGACTACGGCATGATCCAGCCGGGGGCGAGCGACACCTCGACGGTCCGCGCGGTCTTCTTCATCGATCCGGAGAGCAAGATGCGGGCGATGGTCTATTACCCGATGAGCAACGGCCGTTCGGTGGAGGAGTTCCTGCGTATCCTGGCGGCGATGCAAACGGCCGATACCCACTGCGTCGCAACACCGGAAGGCTGGCAGCCGGGCGACAAGGTGGTGGTGCCGCCGCCGGCGACGATTGCCGACGCCGACGCCCGCGCAAAGGCCGGCTATGAATATGTGGATTGGTATTTTTCCAAGACCGAATTGCCGAAAATGCGTCCCAAGACGTCTCGCTCGAAGAAACGCTGACGGCTATTCGGTCATACGATGTTCGGTCGGTCGGCAAGTCCGGATTCGACGATGATCTCCGCCAGCACATCCTCATTCTTGTGCCCCATGACGTGGATACCGGCGACACCATCGATATCGAGCAACGCCTCGATGGTCTCCAGGCAGATGAGCTTTGCCGCATGCTTTTGGTCTTCCGTTTTCGCAATGCGATCGATAACTGCGGAAGGGACATGGACGCCAGGAACGTGCTCAGCCATCCATTTCAGTGCCTTCGCGCTGCCCAAGGTGCCAACGCCGACGATGATGTAGGCACGTCGGTGGAGTTCGCGGCGGCGCACTTCGCGCATGAAGTCGGCAAACATCGCAACATCGAAGCAGAACTGGGTCTGAATGAAACGGGCGCCGGCAAGGATCTTTTTCTCCAGGTTGGCAATCCGGTCGACGTAGGGCGGGACGAATGGATTCGCTGTCGCACCGACGAAGAAATCGGGCGGGGCTTCCAGTTTGCGCCCCGAAGCATACCGGCCGTGATCGCACATGTCGCGCGCCACGTGCAGTAGCGACACCGCATCGAGGTCGAACACCGGCTTGGCCTGCGGATGATCTCCCTGGCTGACATCGTCGCCGGTCAGGCAGAGAATGTTCTTTACCCCGAGCGCTGCGGCGCCGAGGATGTCGCCCTGGATGGCGATGCGGTTCCTGTCTCGACAGGCTATCTGGTAGACCGGTGCATAGTCGTGGGCGGCGAGAATCGCCGAAGCGGCGACGCTCGACATATGGCAATTGCCACCAGCTCCGTCGGTAATATTAATCGCATCGACGAGGCCTGCAAATTTTGCTGCACGTGCCAGCAGCGCGCGCGGATCGGCCGAATCGGGAGGTGCCACTTCAACGGTGACCACGCGCCGGCCGGAACGGCAGGCATTTTCGAAGGTTCCGAGGCGCGGATCGCCGACCGTACGTTCGCTAACTGGGGGCTGGAAGGCAGGATCAGCACGGCCGTAAACAACCTGGATCCAGGTGGACGTGCCGCGCTTGCGCATATCGATGGCGGGCAGGAGCGGTGTTGGATGAGCCAAGTGGTCCGCGGCAATGCGCTTGGTGCCTTCGGTCGCCTCGATCCACGCGCAGCGAATTTCTGGTTGAACTTCGCAACCCCCGTCCGCGCGCACGCCGCCGCACGGGCCGTTCCTCATTTCCTTGGCGCAGTTCATCGGGCACGCCATGCCCGTAGCGGAGAGCACACACTGTCCGCATTCATGGCAATCGAACATGAAGCGTTTGGCTGCACGCTCGAGCGGATACAGGAGCACCTCGGCGCGACGTGGGCCCAGCCAGCGTAACAGGGGAGCGCAGACTGGCGCCAGCCGCGAAAAGAACTCATATGCACGGCGCAATCCACGGGCATGGCGGACCGACCAGAGGCGAGCCAGGTACATGGTTGGGCTGTCCGCAGATCTTAGCGCCACACGCGCACGGGGTGGCGCAGGGCACCGGGATCATTGAACGGAGAATCCGCCAACAGCACAGCCTCGAACAGTGCGTTGCGCTCCAGCCGCGGATTGGGTAGTCCGAAATGGCGGCGTGCGGTGGAAGTGGCGGCGGTGAGGGTTTTCTCCATGGAAAGGCCGGCCTCAAGGTAGCGCTCGATCTCCTCAAACATGGCGCGACCATGTTCGACACCCATGCTCCCGGCATCGGTGCCCATCAGCAGCGGCACATCCATCTCATCGGCGAGGCGCAGATGCTCGGCATGCCGGTCGAGAATGCGGCGCAGGTTGCCGACAGTGTTGTCCGACCAACCGACGGCCTCAGGGTGCGCCCACTGGAAATGTACCGGGCAAAACGTCGGCGTCCAGGCCACCTGCTGGTCGCTCATGATCGCCAGGATCTCACGGCTCATGAAGAAGCCATGCTCGATGGAGCCCACGCCGGCCTGGGCAGCGATAGCCAACCCCTTTTCGCCGCTGCAATGGGCGAAGGTCTTGCGGCCATGGGCGTGAGCGGTGTCGACCACGAGTTGGGCGCTTTGCAAGTCGAACTGGGGCTCGTCGGTGACGGCGCCAGCCTCGAAGTCGATGATCCCCGTGAGGATCAGTTTGATCTCGTCGCTCGCGGCCGCGAGCTTCGCAACCGATAGTCGGATGCTCAGGTCATCATCCACATCCATGGCCATGAATGCGCCATAGCGCTTTGGCCGTTTCACGCCAAGGCCGCCGGAACGCACCCGGGACATGTCGTCGCTGCCCGCCGCCTCGTCGCGAATGCGGTGGTTGATGCCATGGCGATCCCCGGCATCCCGGACCAGGGTGACACCGCAGGCTTGGGACTGTCGGGCACTTTGGCGGGCCGCTTCAGTCAGTTCTGCCAGCGATTTCTTCAAATGGGCCGAGCGGGTCGGTCCGTCCGTCGGCGCACCATCCAGAAACAAATGGACATGGGCATCGACAAGGCCGGGCATCAGGAAAGCACCTCGTTCGGCGGGGATGCCTCGTTTCGCCAAGTCCATTCCGTGATCCCCTGGCGTAATCTGCTTGACGAGACCATCCTCGATCAGGAAGGTGGTCATTTCCGGCTGGTGAACCGCACCGTCAAACCAGGCGTCGACGACCAATGCGAACTCTTTCATGCTCATGCCTTATAGAACTTGCGTACCGCGCGCAGGGCATTGCTTCCCTTTTGTTCCAGGAAGTTCTTGTAGGCAACGAGAACGTAGTGATCAGCGGGTAAATGATGGTAACCGCGCCAGGGTGTCCCAAGGACATAGTCGAAGCCGTGCTCGACGGTGAGGGACAGAAATGCGTTCTCCAGACAGTGCTTGAGGTCGGACCCGTCCGCGGCCTTGGGCGGCAATTGCTGGCCGATGTTGGACAGGCCGCCCATCATGTGCACCCCCTTGAGCGCCGGATCGCACCCGATCAGCTTGATCGCATCGATAGTGCTTCGATTGAGTCCCTCGGTGTCCGCGATGATGGCTGACACCGACATGTCGATGAAGATATGTTCAAGCGGCATGCCGTAGTCCCGGTTGAGCCGGAGTGACGCCCGCCGAGCCGTGGCGTAGATTTCATCGGCGGTCTTGTTGCCTTTGGCCGTCTTGACTCCCTCTACGTCTTCTATGCGCTCCGAAGCCATGAGGATGACCTTGAACTTGAATTGGCCGTACAGTTCCATCAGATCCCAGCGGCCTTCTGTGATGGAATTGACGATAGGCAGTTCATTGTTGGCCTTGACCGGGTCATAGCACGATAGGCAGATTTCCTGGACGCGCTTGCTGGGAAAATCAAACGACAGCGGCGTCGTCACGACGGCCTGGATGGCCTCGATGACCCGGGCCATCCATTGCGGATCGGTGAGCGCCTGGGCGCCGATATTGACATTCTGGTAGCGCGCTCCGGCGTCGGCCTGCTTTACCGCCAAGTCCTGGATCCCGGGCAGGTCCTGGTTGTCGAACAAGGCCTTGGTCGATTTGAAGCCCGGATTGATGCGTTCGCCGATGATGTTTATTTTGAAGCCGTTGTTCACCGTCCGTCCCCCTCAACCATGCGTTTCTTGAATCCGATGTGATGCAGGAACACTTTCTGAAAGTCGCCGCGCGAGCTGAGTTCGATGTATTGGCACGTATCGGCCAACTCCTTGGCCCGCCTGCGTGCCGCACGCGAGGCCAGCATGCGGCGCACCCCGATCCCGGCGGCATTGCCGACTTGTGAAAATCGTTCGCGCGGCAGATCCGGGAACAAGCCAATGGCGATGCCGCTGGCCAAGTCGATATAGGCACCGAAGGATCCGGCAATAATGAAGCTTTCAATTTCCATTTCACCCACGCTGGCCTGGTCGAGGAGCA
>Ga0163199_1003019_pt1 | contig 10222 bp, 8 predicted proteins | sample PL_2010_150m_FD_113537 | JGI IMG/M metagenome (GOLD analysis project Ga0163199, IMG submission 113537) | Freshwater microbial communities from Powell Lake, British Columbia, Canada to study Microbial Dark Matter (Phase II) - PL_2010_150m | ecosystem: Environmental > Aquatic > Freshwater > Lake ...
GGCCCAGCACTCGCGCTGGACTTGGCATAGAAATCAATGAGATTGCCGTCGCAAGGCATCCTTTTCAGCAGGAAGTGTTACAGCGTGTCTTCTATCGAGATGGGGCAGTGGGTGACTGGTAGCCCCAAGGCGTGCACCGCCAGGACTTCCGCAACTCCGCTTCGGAAAAACACAGGTGTGCTCGGATCGACCGCTCCTGTTGACTTGACTGTCCGATGCACGTTTGCAGCGTTCGACGATTCATTTGGCTCGGCCGTGTACGGCGAGCCCTTCACAAGTTCACTTGTCGCGGCACGACAAACCGAAAGGACGCCATTGCCGCGACTGCTGACAGCGCCATGCAGGTCGCAATCACAAGGACGTAGCTGCCGGTTCTGTCGAAAACCATCCCGGCAACTACCGGCCCAAGAAGATTACCGACAGCGGCGGCGGTGTAGAGCGTGCCGATAATGCTCGATACGGCGCGTGCGCCGAACAAATCCATGCAGATGGCGGGCCATAACGCCGCAATACCACCATAGCTAAGGCCAAACCAAAGCGCAAACAGAGCAAACCCCGAATAGCCACCTGCCAAACTCCAACACACGTAGGAAGCACCCATTGATACCTGCATCACGGCGAGCGTTAAACTGCGTCCCAGGCTATCTGCTAGCGAACCGACGGAAAACCGACCCACCAAACTCCCAATGCCGATCAATCCGACCAGACCGACGGCGCGCGCCGCGTCGATTCCCATATCGCGTGCAGCCGCCGACAAGTGGGCGAATGGAATAAACATCGTTGGCCCGGCGGCAAAAGCAGCCACGTAGAGCCACAAGAATTCTCTGCTGTGCAACGCTTCCCGCAGACTGGTGCCGGACACCGCACCCACCACGGAAACGGTCGCTGATGGCGCCCGCTTAAGTAGCATTGCGGAGCCGAATCCAACGATCAACACTCCCAGGGACATGACGCGCAATGCATCACGCCAGTCGAGCCAGGCGATGGCTCCTGCCGCCAGTAGGGGCACAACCAAAGTTCCTGCGCCAATGCCTGCGCTGGCAATTCCAGAAGCTAAGCCGCGGCGGCGAAAGAACCATGGCTGCACACAGGCGATCGAAGGTGTGTAAACGAGGGCTATGCCAACACCGACGCCGGCAGCATAAGTCAGGTAAACCGCGCTCATGGAGTGCGCAAGACTTGTGGCGAACAATCCACCCGCGATGCACAACATCCCAGAACCGCAAACCAGTCGCGGACCAAATCGATCAGCCAGAATGCCTCCACCTGCGCCAAGCGCAAAGTAGATCAGGCCAGACAGTCCAAAAACCAAAGACACGTCGCCACGCTGTGCCGAAAACTCCGCCACAAAGGACCCGAAGTACGCCGCAAAGGAATACGCGACGCCAAGGCTTACCGCCAGGCTGAAGAATGAAGCCCAGACAACGACCCAGGCATACCGAGGCTCATCCATGAGCCCGCTGACCTAGCAACCGTAGTCGAAGCGCGCCAAACATCCACGCTCTTGCGCGAAGGTGCACGGGCTTACTGTTCCCCATCCTACAAGAACTGGCTTGAAGGGCCGAATGCCAAGGGCAACAGCGGTGTCTATTTTCGGCCAGTTGCAATCCTCTGGGATCGACTGCGTCAAAGCAATTCGAGCATGCGCAACACTGTCAACCATCAATTTGGGTGGCAGTAAAAGCGCCATCAATTGTAAGTTCGGTCCCGCTAATAAAAGCCGCATCGCTTGACGCGAGAAACAGAATTCCCTTTGCAATCTCATCTGGCCGAGCAAAGCGCCCCATTGGCTGACGGAAAATTGCCGCCGCGCGTGCAGCCTCCGGGTCAGGATGCTTTGAAAATACCCTGTCCATAATCGGTGTATCGACATAGCCGGGACACACGGAATTGACACGAATACCGAGCGGCGCTCCATCCTTTGCGAGGCACCTCGACAGCATAATCATGCCGGCCTTGGCGGAACAATATGCGGGCGCGCCAACGCCGCCAACCTGCCCCATAATTGAGGCAACGTTGACGATCACACCATTTCTTTGTTGGCTTAGCGTGCTCCAGACAGCTCTTGTCATCAGGTAGACGCTTTTCAGGTTAACTTCCATGACCCGGTTCCATTCGGGTACCTCCAGGACGTCGATACGCTTGGCCATGTTGATGCCGGCGTTGTTCACAAGGACATCAATGCGGCCAGTTTCTTGTAGTGCGCGCGCTACGCCTGCTGCTACTTGCTCTCCATCGGAAACGTCAGCAGTTACAGCTTTGAAGCGGGCGGCATTAGCCGACGATGCCGCGGCAAGACCAGCGGCGTCTACATCAAACCCATAAACCGTCGCACCCTCGGAGCAAAAGGCGTCGGCAATGGCGCGACCGATCCCAAACGCTGCTCCAGTCACCAGTACGCTCTGTCCGATAAACCTTTGCTTTAGCATCTAAGGATCCGAGAGGTCTTTAGGACTAATTGGTCAGGCCGACGCGCTCGTCGTGAACGTCATTAGCCAATGAGAGGATAGCATCCAACATCAATTCCGCGCCGCCAGGTGCTACGGGCGTGTTCATGACTTCAAGCCCCGGGGAGTTTGTATATTCACCGCGCGGAGGAAGGTATGCGGAATCGCCACCCATGTAAGCAGCGACAATGGTTTGCCCAAATGGTGACAATTTCTTGATCTCAAACCCTGTTTCGGAGAACATCTCTCCCCAAGTGCCAATCAATGCGATATCACCAATGCACAATATCTTTATTTCGACCTCGCAGTTGTCATTCTCTAAGAGTCGCTTCCCCCTTGCCTGGGTCCAGAGCAACCTATCTATTGCAATATTCTTGTTTATGATTTCATTAGGCTTTGAATCAATGGTAATTACTTCAGCAAGCTCGGCCAATCTTCGGCGGATTTCGTTTCCAATTTCTTGATATGAATGACCAAACGGGTTTCCGGTGGGCAACTTCACAGTTCTCGCAACGATCATAACGTCTTGCGAGCCTTGATCAACTTCAACTTGCTTCATAACGCCAAGCTGCGCAGACATAGACTGGATGACACCATCCAGAACGGATGCTGTCTTAATCGTCTTGGTTTCAAGGGCAATCTTGGCGATTTCACATCCGAGGATTGCACCCTGCCTCTCGACGGCGCGGAGGTCAGACGTAAACCCCTCCAATGGTCCAACGTTGCCCGCCGCCCCTTGAAGGAAAATACAAGTTGTGCCAGTGATATCCTCCACAAGTCGGCGGGCGACGCCCGGATAGTCCGGACTGATTAACCGGTTCTCATGTCCCAAGATCGTCGGATGACATGCATAGTTGGCGATTATTGCGACAGGCTGCCCGTCTATGCTGTCAATCTTGATGACGCCCACTTCTGGGTCGGAGAAGCCATCCGGGTTCGGGGCGGTGATACACGAGCCGTCTGCTAGACGCATATCGCGGTTAACTCCGATATGACAGGTGCCGCTGCCACCTGCGATTCGCACAGGAACCAGAGACTTCAGTGCCTGCGTTGCGGCACCCGCACAGAGGAGAGGCAAGGTTTCGCGATAGGCCCGAACCTCCAGTTCTCCATCTCCCCTATAGGTTTCGAGGGTGATGGGCCCGGCGTGATTGTGCGTGTGAAAGACCCAAACATTTCCTATTTCTAGCCCAATGGCCACTCCTACAGCTTCCTGAATTGATCGGGCTTGACTTGCCGAGAGAACCATTATTTCAAGATTGATAATGGCAACACGTTCGGCCAGCGTGCCGATTATTAGACAGGTCGCGTATACGGGCATATGAATTCCCTCCGCGCGCAGGTGCCGAGCCGACCGCCACGGACCCATGGGGAAGTTTGGGTGTGGTGTGATGTCGCGTCGTCCTACGCCCGAGTACAGTTGTTCCGCCATCTGCGATCTCCGTGAATGAGTCTATGGAACAGTATCACTAGCCTTTGAGCGAAGATATCCGTCGACCTTCGCCGCGGGAACTATGATCAACGCGAGGCAAAGGCAATAACAAAAGACACCGAGCCAAGCGACGCTAACGACCCCGCCGTGGTTTACAACACTCGCCGCCAACATCGGTCCTAACGCTAGTCCAATGGGAAACATCACGCCACCTGCAACCAAGACACGCCCATCGCGATCTATCGCGGCCATGATGCCCTTCAAATACGGCAGTCCATAGAACCAAGAAAAGGCCACGAGAGCGCTTGCAGCACTATAAACGCCATAAGACTTTCCAACAATTAGTAAGATCGCTGCCAAGATTGACAAGAGGAAGGAAAGAACAAGCGGCAACAGGCTCTTCAACTTCAGCCCTTGGATCATTGATAGGCCAGAACCGAGAACCCCCCAGATCAGCATAGAGAAGCCCAAGGCCTTACCGATTGACTCTTGGTCAAATCCGTGAAGAACACCTAGTCGCTCTTGATAGGGCCATATTGCTCCGTGCCCGACGTACATCACCATAAAGCAAAGTAGTGTCAGTACTGCCGTTAAATTGGCGAATAGCATCTTCGCCGACATTTGATTCTTCGGACCGCCAACTCCCGCGACCTCCACTCGGCGTCGCGGTATCCATTTCACCACTGCCATTGCACAAGAAGCGCTCACAGCGAGAAAGATGAATGCTCCGGGCAGCCCCCAATTCGAAAGTATCCAAGGTGCAATTAGCAAGAAGAGGCCAGAGTAGCTAATCGATGTAGCTTGCACGAACGCAAATACCTGCTCCGGTTTCCTCATAGCCGCGACGGTCGTATAGTAGACGGCTATCGCGAGCGACGAGCCAATCCCTGCTACGGCCCGCGCCATACACAGCAGAACAAACGAGTCAGCGAAAATCGAAACGAGATTTGCCCCGATAAACGTCAACCCTCCGATTGCAGCTACCATTCGTCGGTTAAACATATGAATCCGAGCGAACAGTAGCAAACTGCAAAGGGCGAACGCCGACATCTCTGCCGCAACCACATATCCGGCCATGGAGGGTGAAAAGCCGAGAGTATCAACCATGCCGCCGACCAGCATCGGTTGTATTACTGAGCCTCCATTGCCAATGGCGGACAATCCCACGACACCGCACACGGCACGATTGTCGTCGAAAGATTCGTTGTGTGTAAGAAGTGCTCTGATAGACATTGACATACCTTCTATTCGTTCTGACAGAGCAAACGTTCGGCTGCCTTCTGAAGGCCTGTCGGACACCAACCGCGAACTCCCCTTTTCAGGCCAGCAATGCCTCAGAAGATCGCTTGACAGGAGCCCTCAGCAATTGAGTTGTCGCCATTTCCGATGGCGAAACATCTGCAGCGTTCCAGTGCCCCCGCGGTGTGCGATCAAACTGCGAGGGCGCTGCTTTTGAGCAAACCTACAAACCCCTTAGAAAGTCTTAGATAGCTTAAGGCCGAAGGTCCGAGGACGGTTGGTCGTGACAAACCTCTGCCTACCGTTCGCGTATGCGTCGTTATAGATGCCAGGTCCACCAGGCACGATTTGAACACCTAACTGCGCAACCTTGTCGGTAAGGTTTTCAGCGAACAATTCTCCTGACCAATCGGTCTTCGTGAAGCTGAGTCTGGCATTCAGGATGCCATAGCCTGGGAGGTTCATGTCAGGGTTTATCGCGGCACCAACAAAGTTAAGGCTGCGGGCGCCCTGGTAGCTATAGTCCAATCTAACCGCACCGCGGGCTCCATTTGGAAGCGCTAGCTTTTGGCTCAGTCCAATCGCATACGTGGATTTCGGAATGTTCTTGAGTGGATCGCCGTTCTTTGCGGGCGTTCCCGCAGAGGCTTCTACGAGTTCCGCATTGGCAATTTGGCCGGAAACATCGAGGCTGAGATCGTTCGTCAGGAGTGCTTGAAATGAATGTTCCAGTCCTCTGATACGCCCACGACCAACATTGCTTGTTAGTAGCGCACCGCAAGATGGATTAAACGCCGACAGCGACACCGAGACCTGCATATCGGTCCAATCTACCTCGTATGCGGAAATATTTGCTTTTAGCCGGCCTCCCGCGAACGTGCTTCGCACCCCAACCTCTTTGTTCCAGACGCTGTCAGATTTGAAGTTGCCGTTTCCTGCAAGTCCGACAGCGGCAAGCGCCGCTTGGCAAGGGGCTGTCGATAGGTTGCTCGTTGGATTCCCGCCGCCGATTCGAAACCCTTGAGCCGCGGCCGTGTAAAGTGTGATGTCATCCGTTGCGGCAAGGGATAGGGAGTATTTCGGCGTCCACTTCTTTTCCTCAATCTTTCTGATGTCCAAGGTTGTTCCGGTGGGCGTTGAGGCTCCAGCAAAGACATTGCCAAAGTCAACTCGCGTGGAATCGAGTGACTGATTTGAATACCGTGCACCAACCGATCCTGTAATCCTGTTGACGTTGAGGCTAATGTCAGCAAAAAACGAATTGTTAGTGTAGGTAGAATCGTAATCGGCCGCCCAAACCGTCTCGGTTCCGCTGGGTGGCGGTGTCAGCGGCGCGATTGCATTTGGTATCCACTGGGGTCCAACCGTCGAGCCGCCAAATGACCTGCGGGATTCTTGTTGGAAAAAATACCCCATTGTCCAATCTAGCACAGAACCGGCTCCGACTAGATTCTTTGAGTTTCCTTGCAATCGTAGCTCTTGACTGACCACCTTGGTGTCATTGATAAAGGTAAGTGATGCCAAGTCGGGTACAGGAGCCTTGCCATTACCTTTGAGAGCGCCGTAGACTTGTGGAGTGAAATCGGTAAGATTCGAAAACTTCCTGCTAAGCCACCCAGTTACTGAAGTGAGCTTTGCCGGCCCGAAATCATAAGTGGCGTCAAGAGAGCCAATAGTGTAGTCAGTTGATGAGGGTTGCAGACGGTATAGCTCGGTAACTCTTTTGTTCTGAGTCGTTGCAAGCGCCGGTTCATACGAGGGGAGTGAATCTTCGTCCGTCTTCTGGGAGAACAATGCCAAGGTCGCATCGAACTTGTCATTCGGGGTGAAACGCATCGCGGCGCGCCCGCCCGTATCACGTCTGGCGTTGATGTTCTTCCTGGTGGAGCCTTCTGCTCCGAAAACGAACTGATCGTTGGCATTCAGCCTTGAAACGACCGCGTCCCTTCCACGAATTTCGGTTGGCAGTCCTTTCACGATTTTTGCGTCGATATACCCCGAATCCTCCTTCTTGAATGCAGAGATGCGGAGAGCCAACACATCTTCCGAAAGAGGGACGTTTACCATGCCGGCAAACTCGTGATTTTGTCCGCCATCATTTGTAGACGAATAGGTCCCTGATACCTTTCCAAGAAACCTCCCTGGGTTCGGTTTGTTTGGTACGATCTTGATCGTTCCACCCATCGACGAGGATCCATATAGGGTACCTTGTGGACCTTTAAGTACCTCAATTCTCTCAAGGTCAAGAACTTGGGGGTCAAATGCGTAGACAGGCATTTCCCCGTAGACAAACCCAGTCGTTGATGTCGCAATGCTGGTTTCCAGGTCAGCAAGTCGAGAATTGCTGATCCCGCGAATAGTTGTGTCAGGACCAGATCGCTCCCCATTTCGGGGAACGCCGGAGTAGATGAGACCTGGAACCAGGACGGCATAGTCCCTCAGACTCGAGACCCCCGTCGCCTGCAACTGCTTCTCTCCCAGCGCCGTAACGGATGCCGGAACATCCTTTAGATCTTGAGAACGTTTTTGGGCAGTTACCACGACCTTGTCCAGTTGGGCCGGCTCGCTTACTTCAGCCGCGCGAGTCGTACCATATGACAGAACTGACAACATCGCCATCACCGATGTGGATGTTGTAATCAACAAACTCTGGTGATGGGACTTGCGCGAACCAATTACGACCTTCCCCCGTGGGGTCTGATTAAGCATCCCGCCCTCCTTCGATATGATCAATGATTGAAATTTCTTGAGGCAGGTGACTAAGTGATACCGCTTTCCTAATTCCTAAGCAAATTGGCCTTGCCGCTTCATTGTTCGGAAGACCAGATGCAAGAAGGACGGTTCCACCTGCCCATTCCTAACCCACGCCGATTTCAGCATGCCCAACAATTGTAACGTCACAATTTGGAATGTCAACACCCCTCATTCTCCTTCTGGTTCTACTTGTACCGCGTCAGATTGCGCTCCCACGGGGTCTAACGCGTTTTCTGGCTGCTCCCCATTCTGACCAACCGGCGGGTGCGACCCACCAAACTGTAGGCGGCATAGCTAAGGAAGTGCGTATTGAAAACGCGGAATTCAGACTGGAGTTACGAAATGAGGCGGCGCAAACCAACGGTTCTACATGTGCTTACCATGGCGTGGTTTCGCGGGAAGCCGGCACCAGAACTAATTCATCCTCCGACAGAGAAAGTCAGTATGCCAGCCACGCCTTTCAGTCGCGACTGGAGCAGTACGGTATGACCTGCTCGATGAGTCACAAGGGCAATTGCTCGGAAAATGCTACGACGAGTAGCTTGCTCAAAGGTTTGAAGAATGAACGGGTATAGGCACCCGCTAAAGCACGCGGGTCGTTGCAGTAGCCGGTCTGTTCGACAACATCGAGCCGCTCTACAACCGGAAACGTATGCATTCCACGCTCGGTTGTGCGTCGCCAGTATAGTTGCAGGAGAGTTGGAACAACACTCAGTTTGAGAGAACGAGTTGACGGCATAATGCCGAAGGGTTGGAGGACGAAAAGCTGAGAAAACCTCGCTCGCCGACCTTGTTCCTTTGTACCAATATTGCCCCCACAGCTAAAGCTCCTGACACATTGATCTTGGGGCGCCGTCTTTACTCCAAGCCAAGCTATTGGAGTTGACACAAGGAATTGTTACGTTACACTTCTGGTTTAAATGGGGCGTATTCACAAGGGAACGCTGAGCACATGGCACGCTTTTTTGTTCGATTGCGGCCTACGGGAATGATCTGGTGGTCGCCCGCAAGATTGGCACGACCAGCGATGGTGTGCTCGAAGATGTGTGAACGGATGGGAAGAGTCAGCAAGATTCTCAAAGAATCACCTGATTAGCCACAATGTTCAGCCGCCCTCAAGAAACGCTCCGGACGAGGCGGCGTGATTACCGCCGCTACGAGCAGACGCTTCAAGATGGACGACAAATCGAAACGACGATTGAAACGATATTGGACCTCAGCAAGATAGCGATGAGCGTATTTGGCAAAGTCGAAGGCATGGTAGGTTCCCGAATAGGCGGTCTTCAGATTGCCCATGAAGGTATTGACTGCCCGAAACTGCTCCAGCTTAATACTTGCCGGGCCACCGCCAGTCACGGTGCGCTGGTGCGTTGCCCCAGAAGCGGTGACGGCTTGAAAGCACCACAGGCCGTCCGATACCACTCGTGCCGAGGCGGTCAGCGCCGTCTTCGCCCACTCGCCAATGGCTTCCTTGGTGAATTCCAGTTTCTTCAGACAAACCCGCAGCGGCCGTCCTGTCTCCGTCGTCTGCACCGCAGCGATGAACGACACCTTGTTCTCCGATCCGCGCCCACTCTTGCCTCCAGGCAATTCGCCGCCCAGATAGGCGTCGTCGATCTCGACACGCCCATCAAGCTGACGTTGCTCCTCCCGCTCACTCATCACCTGCATCAGCTTGTGCTTGAGCAACCAGGCCGTCTTGTAGCGAACCCCAGGTGGCGCTTGAGCTCGAGGGCCGAGATATTGTTCTTCGCCTGGGTCAGCAGATGCATCGCCAAGAACCAGGTTCTCAGCGGCAGTTTGGTCGATTCGAAAATCGTCCCGCACATGACCGTCGTCTGTTCTCGGCACGCCGAGCACTGCCAGTAGGTCAGCCCCTTGCGTTCAAACATGCAATGGCGCACCACTCCACAATGTGGGCAGACGAAACCGTTCGGCCAGCGCTGGGCGACTACCGCCGCGTGGCATTTCTCCTCGGTTCCGTACCGCTCCATGAACTGCGTCATCGACAAACCCTTCTGTAACTGGACCTTGTTGATCCCCATCGCGCATCTCCTTTGTTCAAGATGCGTCCATTTTCCAACCCGGCAAGCTCACCAGATGAGCCGGCTGAACATTGTGGCTAATCAGGAAGAATCATGAATATGATTGATATTGCCGCAGAACCACAAGAGAGTTACGCCCAACCCCATGACGCTGGTCGTCGCGCAACCGGCATAGTCTCAGTCGTCATTCTTCACATCCTGCTCGTCTATGGATTGGCGCGAGGACTGCACCGGGATCTAGCGGCGAATGTCACGCAACTCCTCGAAACCAAGATGATCGAGGAAGCCAAGCCGCCACCGGACAA
>Ga0163199_1003021_pt1 | contig 10219 bp, 8 predicted proteins | sample PL_2010_150m_FD_113537 | JGI IMG/M metagenome (GOLD analysis project Ga0163199, IMG submission 113537) | Freshwater microbial communities from Powell Lake, British Columbia, Canada to study Microbial Dark Matter (Phase II) - PL_2010_150m | ecosystem: Environmental > Aquatic > Freshwater > Lake ...
CCCAGCACGATGTAAACAACATTGGGGAATTCGCGGATTATGTCCGGCAGCGCCCGTAGCGCGAATTCGATGCCCTTGTTCGGCGAGAGCAAGCCGAACGTCAGCAACACCTGCTTGCCCGCCACATCGAACTCATCCTTGAAATAATTTGGGTCCGCGAACGGCATGTCGGGAATGCCATGCGGGATGAGGTCAATCTTTGCCGCCGGCGCCCGATAGACCTCGCGCAGAAACTCCCGGCCCCGTTCGGCCATCACCACCAGCCGCGTCGAAAGCCGGATTAACTCGCGCATCACGCGCCGCTGTTCTGCATTCGGCTCGCGCAGCACCGTATGCAGCGTGGTGACGATGGGCATCCGCAGCTCGCGCAGCAGCGCCAGCACATGACTGCCCGCCGGTCCACCGAAAATGCCGAACTCATGCTCTACACAAACCACGTCCACGTCCGTGATGTTGAGGAAATCGGCTGCGCGCAGATAGGATGGCAAGTCCTGTTCCGCAATCTCGAAGCGCACCTCCGCCGGATACTCGTAGCCGCCCTCGCGGTCATTGACCGGCACGACCAGACACTGCATCGCCGGAAACTCCGTCGCCACCGAGCAACGCAAATCGGTCGTGAACGTCGCAATACCGCATTTCCTCGGAAGATAATCGCCGAGGAACGCGACTTTGCGGATGGCGTTTGGTTCTTGCATGAAAGGTTGTCTTCACCGCGGCGCCTGACTCACACACTGTGCTCCCCCTAGGGATAGGAAGCAAAAGATAAAAACAGCGAGGGCAATGCACGCCACGTGAAACGTGGCAAGGCATTCGCCCTGCACCGCTCTCGTCGGGAACTGAGTTTGCCCCGCCGTCGGACGGATTCCAACGGTTGGACGTTTCGGGGCCGGGAGGAGGGGCCGATCAGGCGCCGACGATCGCGAGCGGTGGCGTGGTCTTCCACACGCCGCGCGTGAAGTCCGGGACCTCGACGGGGCGGCTGCCGTGTGCGACGGACCAATCGCTCAGGGGACCGATCGCGCTCCAAGCGGCCGCATCATAGACGTTCTGATCCAGGGGTTCGCCGTTGCGCAGGCAGTAGATCATCCGCCAGTCCATAACGAAGTCCATGCCGCCGTGGCCGCCGATTTTCTTGCCGGTCTCGCCGACCTTGGCCCACAGCGGGTGGCCGTATTTACGGTAGTAGTCCTTCAGCGCGTCGCCCTGGACCCAGTCGTGCGACTTGGGCTCGATTGCCACGCGGGGCGGATAGTCAGCGCAACAGCCCTTCGTGCCGGAGATCAGATTAAGGCGGCTGTAGGGGCGGGGGCTATTCATGTCGTTCTGCAGCATGATCGTGCGGCCCTTCACGGTGCGGATCAGACTGCTGTTCATGTCGCCCAGCGTGTAGGTCGCCTTCCGCCGCGGATCCTCAGGCGGATAGTGTGATTCGGCCCAGAGGGTCATTGCGCGCTCGTTTGAGCTCATCGAAACCATGTAGTCGAAGCGGTCGCCGCGGTTGATGCCCATATACTGGGCGACGGGGCCGAGGCCGTGGGTCGGATAGACGTTGCCGTTGCGCCGCCGAAAATCATCGAGCCGCCACCCGGCCGGGTAGCCTGCGCCGCTTACATTGAGGTCGCGAGTCTCGTGGATGTAGGCCGCATCGGCGTGCATCAACTCGCCCAGCACGCCCTCGCGGCACATGCGCAGGAACATCAACTCGGTTTCGCCATAGCAGCAGTTCTCGAGCATCATGCAGTGGCGCTGCGTCGCCTCGGCGGTGTCAACCAGTTGCCAGCACTCCTCCAGCGTCCGGGCCGCCGGCACCTCGCTCGCCGCGTGCTTGCCCTGCTTCATCGCAAAGATGGCGATCGGGGCGTGCAGAGGCCTCGGCGTGGCGTTGTAAACGAGGTCAACGTTGCCGTCGGCGCACATTCGCTTCCAGTCGTCCTCGGTCTTCCCAAATTCATTCGCCGCCGGCCGGTTTGCGTCGGCGAGCATCTTCTGCGCGGCGGCGACGCGCTCGGCGCGGAGGTCGCACAGCGCCGTGATTTCGACGCCTTCGATCGCCAGCAAGCGGCGGATCGCGGGCAAGCCGCGATTGCCGAGGCCGACGGATCCCACGCGAACGCGGTCCATCTTCGGCGCGCGCAGGCCCATGACCGACGCGCCGGCGGTCCGCGAGCCAGATGCGGCGATGGAAGCCGTGCCGACGGCGGCCGTGAAAAGGAAGTTGCGGCGGGAAAGACCGGTGTTCTTGTTCAAGTTCGCATCTCCTTCTGCATAGACAGGCATCCTCGCTACGCTCGGTGATTGGAGGACGGGGCGCGCAGACGGCATAGCCCTATGTTATTGTTTGTTACCACATCTGTCAGATGTTGCCCGCGTTCCGTTTTGTATGACGACGGCAGTGTGGCAGCGGCCTGTGCGGGCGCAAGCAGAAAGACCCCCGCTGTGAATCGCTCATCCCGAATCGCCAAGCGAATCAGGCATCAGGCTTCGCCGAGCTTCTACGCTTCCTTGGGCGCGGGCTGGTAGTCGGGGTCGGCTTCGTAGCGGCAGCGGGTTGAGGGCTCCTCAACCGTCGCAGCTCACGGCGGTGCGTGAACACTGTGGCGAAGAACAACGAGGACCATGCCGGCTTTCGCCCCGCATGGCCCTCGTCGGGAACTCAGTTTGGCTCGCGCCTACTTCTCTTCGGGGATGCGCATGCCGTAGAACCTGCGATAGACGAAGAACAGCGCCACCAAGAACAGGCTGATGGCGATGCCCAGCTTGAGGCCGGTCTGTGGTTTGGAACGTGGGAGGGGCCTCAGCGCCCCGACTTCCGTTGACGATTGGTGACCGTCGGGGCGCTGAGGCCCCTCCCACATTCTGCATCGCGACGGTAATATTGACCGCCAGCCCCGAAAGCTTTCGGGGAAGAGCGTGGTGAACTTGATGATCGGGTTCATCGCCACCGAACTGGTGCCATTGCCGCGATGCTCACAACCAGCTAGGCGACCATCCTGCGATGGGTCATGCGAAAGCCAGATCAGAGGTTCTCGGTTTTCGTGAACGGCAACCCGCGCTCCCCGTTGAAGAGTATTCGCAGTCTGCCGTCGCTGGAGCTCGATGGCCGCCGGATGATCTCCGGCGCGACGCGGTTGTCGGTTTCGCGCCGGCCGCCGCTTCTCGCTTCACGTTCCGTCCGCTTCGGCGTGTCGAGCGCCTCGGGGCGGCTTGCGAACCGCTCTACATGCCTCAACTCACCGTGGCCGTGGCGCTATGCGATGCGGCATTGGGCGATGTCGCTCCATGGACTCCAGCCATTCGGGCCGAGGGCCGCCATGCGGAAATAATAAATCTGGCCGGGCGTCAGGCCGGCAATGGTGAAACTGGATTTCGTGCCTTCGTAACCCACCGTGAACGGGCCGGTGATGGCGGTGGCGTGTTCCACCTTGTAGCTGCGCGCCCCGTCCACTTTGTGGCACTGGCCGTCGGCTTGGCCTTCGTGGTCGCCCCGCGTGATGCCGAAATTCACGGGCTTCGGCAGGTCGCCCACCGATTGCTTGGGGGACTTGATGGGCATTCTTGTCGTAGCGAGCTTCTCCCGTTCCTTGGTGACCCCTTCGCAATCCGTCTTCGCGCCATGCAATTCCGTCTTGATGCCTTCGAGCGCCGTCCCCACCGCGGTTTTCGACAAGTTGAAGGCGGCCTCCTTCTCAGCCAGATCCGTCACGGCGGCATCATAGGCGCTGACCCTCGTGCCCAACGCAGCCGCGCGCGCGCCGCCATTGGGGAAGTGAACGTTGTTCGTCAGGCCCGCCTTGACTTCGACTGCCAGCGTGCGGACTTCATCGGGGGTCTTGTCGTCGAACTTGAACGCTATCTCGGCCATCGTTCCTTTCCGTCCACCTTCCGCTGGCGCACCTGCCGGCTCACGCACCGTGGTCCCGCGAACCGCGTTCCCATCGTCGCCAAGAGAACGTGAAGCTTGGTTGTCGCCAGACTGGCCGTTTCATGCCCGATTGCAAGCCCTATCCATGCGGACGCTCTTGGAGGACATCGCCGGGCGAAATCCGTGTGTCCCGCCGGTGAGAGTGACGACTCGCACGCCGGGAGTCGCCTCCTCCGGCGCGGAGATCGCGATCCAAAGCGAAACGGTCTGTATCCTCCGTGAAAAGGTTGCGACTCCCGGCGAAAATATCTCAACTCCCGGCGAAAAGGTCGCGACCTGCGATCAAAAGGTTACAACCCGCGACGAAAAGGTCTCTATCCTTGGCGAATAGGTTACGACTCCAGACGAAAAGGTTTCGACCTTCGGCGAAAAGATCACGACCTCAAACGAAAAGATTACAACCCAAACCAAAAAGATCACTACCCCCGACGAAAAGATCACTACCTTTTTCAAAAAGGGAGTGATTTTCTGGCCCCAGAAGGCGACCTTTTCCTCCGTCCAATCGACCTTTTTCGTTCCAAAGGTCACTTATCCAGCCGGTTACGCCACTTTTTCCAGAAAACACCTTGTCTGGTCAAAAAACACCACCTCATCGTGGTCCAAGACCTTCAACCAAGCCCAACAGAGCCAAAGAGCCACCCGGACGCCTCCTTCCGGTGCCTCAAATGCGCCCAACGGGCGAAAAAGTTTCGACTTGAGCCTCTATAGCAACGTCTTCTGCTCGCCCGACGCCTCGGCCTTCGCCTTCTTGAAGTTTAAGTCCGGCTCGTAGTCGGGATGCTCCGCCCGCTGCGTCTTGCTCAGCAGCCCCTCGATCGTCAGCAACTGCACCCGCGGATACTTCTTCCCGTTCGGGCTTTCGTAGAGGCCGGCGCTCGCCGCGTCCGCCAGCATCCCCTTCGTCGGCTCCGTCAGCGAGATGAAGAGCGCCATCTCCGCCCCCTCCCGCTCCCGCACCGCCATCACCGACCGCACGTCATCCGCCTTCAAGTGCTCGCCTCCTCCAGACCATAGAATGCGTGGCTTGCCTTTCCAAAAAAGGAGAAAGGTCAGGAACTATCGCTGACGTGTGCTTCTGAAGCAGATCCAATACAATCAGAGCACACGAAATCACATTCGATGTATCGATTGGGTCTGTGGCGTCGTTAAGCTTGCCCATCACCGCTCGCAGCGAGCCATGTGTGAATTCACAGTAGGTCGAATATCCGACCTCATAGAAAGCATCTGGCAGTTTTGCTGCTTTCGCCATTGTGGAAATTTTCAGTTCCTTGCACTTGATCGGGTAGGCTGGATCCTCCTGCTGAAAGATCTGTTTTAATTCCTCCAATTCTTCCTTGGCTCTTGCTTGGTGTGTTGCATCTTTTGAGAATAACTTATTCGCCTTGGCTATCTCGGTATAATACTTTTGAAACAAGATACCTTTTTCATTCGCAACTGCCCCTGCTGCTATGACGGTTTCAAACATCGGACGAATCAAACTTTTCGAGCCGTGCATACGACCAGCCTCTCGCAGCAACATATAGCTATCGGTCGCGAGGTCCACAGACTTTGCTGCCCAACCCAAGTAACGGGACTTTTGCGTTAGCCCCTTTTCGTTTTCTAGTGAATTCAATGCCGCAGTAAAAATCGGCTGAAGATCTTTGAGGATTTTCAGCAATTCAACCTCTTGTGAACAATGCTTTGATTCCATATTTCATCTCCAAGAGTCCTCGAAGGCGGTGATCTGGGCCTGACTGTAGCGGCGGTCTGCGACCGCCGAATCGTCGTCTTTGGCTCGGCGGTCGTCGCCACGGCGGTCATAGACCGCGGCTACAGGCGCTACAGATTTGGGGGACTTGAAGAGGAGGTTGTAGTCGCGCTTGGAGTTGAAGGGCGGGGCGAGGTAGATGAGGTCCACAGACTCGTCCCGGATGTGGTCGCGGAGGACGTGGAGGTTGTCGCCGAAGTAGAGGGCGTTCATGCCCTCGCAGTGTAGAGCAAACCCTGCGGCGGGGTCAACGGCGGCAAAGGCCGGGGCAACGACCCGACCCTGAGACCGCGTGTGGCCAAAACACCGAGGGCCATGCCGGTCACCCAGCATGGCCCTCGTTGAAACTGACTTCGATTTACGCCGCGCTTACTTCTCTTCGGGGATGCGCATGCCGTAGAAGCTGCGATAGACGAAGAACAGCGCGATGAGGAAGAAGACGGCGCCGATGCCTGTCTTCAGATTCTGGTTGGTCATGGTGACCGCGATCTCGACGGCGAGCAGGCCGAAGAGTGTGGTGAACTTGATCACCGGGTTCATCGCCACCGAGGAGGTGTCCTTGAAGGGATCGCCCACGGTGTCGCCCACGACGGTCGCGGCGTGCAGATCGGTGCCTTTCTGGCGGAGATCCACTTCCACGATCTTCTTGGCGTTGTCCCAGGCGCCGCCGGCGTTGGCCATGAAGATGGCCTGGAACAGACCGAAGAAGGCGATACCGATGAGGTAGCCGATGAAGAAGTAGGCGTTGAAGAACGGCAGGGCCAGCGCGAAGCAGAACACCACGATGAAGATGTTCCACATACCCTTCTGCGCATATTCAGTGCAGATGCGGACGACTTCCTTGCTGTCCTTCTCGGAAGCCGTGGTGGCATCGAGCTTCATGTGCTCTTTGATGTAAAGCACCGCGCGGTAGGCGCCGGTGACGACCGCCTGGCAAGAAGCGCCGGTGAACCAGTAGATCACCGAGCCGCCCATGATGAGGCCGAGAATAATTTCCGGCTGCACGATGGAGAGTTTGTTCACCACGCCGCCAAACATGTTTTCAAGCAGCATGATGATGCCGAACACCATCGTGGTGGCGCCAACGACCGCCGTGCCGATGAGCACCGGTTTGGCGGTGGCCTTGAAGGTGTTGCCCGCGCCGTCGCCCTTTTCGAGCTGGTGCTTGGCGTTCTCAAAGTCGGCGTTGAAACCGAAGTCCTTCTTGATCTCTTCCTTGATGCCCTTCTTGCCTTCGATCTGGCTCAGTTCATAAACCGACTGGGCGTTGTCGGTGACCGGTCCATAGCTGTCCACCGCGATGGTGACAGGCCCCATACCGAGGAAGCCGAACGCCACCAAGCCGAAGGCGAAGATCGGCGCGGCAAACAGGAACTTCTCAGGCATGATGCCGAGCAAGGCCGGGTTTTGCGAGAAGTGGTAGGAGACGAACATGAGCACCATGATCACAAGGCCCATCCAGAAGGCGGAGAAGTTGCCGGCCACGAGGCCGGACAGGATGTTCAGCGACGCGCCGCCGTGCTTGGAACAGTTCGTGACTTCACGGACGTGACGCGAATTGGTGCTGACGAATATCTTGGTGAACTCGGGAATCAACGCGCCGGCCACCGTGCCGCAACTAATGATGACCGACAGCACCCACCAGAGGTCGCCCGCAACCGCGCCGCTGGGGTTCTTGAAGTCACCCAGCAGCAGCTTGCTGGCGAGGAAGGTGACGGCGATGGAGACCGCCGAGGTGATCCACACGAGGTGAGTCAGCGGGGCTTCGAAATCGAAATCTTTCTTGTCGCCAAACATGCTCTTGCTGATGGCCTCGTTCAGGAAGTAGGAAACCAGCGAGGTCACGATCATCAAAGCGCGCATGGTGAACAGCCAGATGATGAGCGTCGCGCAGACGGCCGGGCTTGCCGCCAGGGCGAGCGCAAGGAACGCGATCAACGCCACGCCGGTCACGCCGTAGGTCTCGAAACCGTCCGCCGTCGGTCCAACGGAGTCGCCAGCGTTGTCACCGGTGCAGTCGGCGATCACGCCAGGGTTCTTCGGGTCGTCCTCGGGCAGTTTGAAGACGATCTTCATCAGGTCGGAGCCGATGTCGGCGATCTTGGTGAAGATGCCGCCGCAGATGCGGAGCACGCTGGCACCGAGAGATTCGCCGATGGCGAAGCCGATGAAGCAGGGGCCGACGAGTTCGCGCGGCAGGAAGATCAGGATGCAGATCATGAAGAACAGTTCCACGCAGACCAGGAGCAGGCCGACGCTCATGCCGGAACGGAGCGGAATGCCGAGGGTGGCGAGCGGGTTGCCCTTGAGCGCGGAGAAGGCGGTGCGGGAGTTGGCGACGGTGTTGATGCGGATGCCGAACCACGCCACGCCGTAGGAGCCGAGGATGCCGAGGATGGAGGCGAGCAGGATGACCACGACGTGGCCCACGGTATTCCCTTGAAGCACGCCGAAGTAGTAAATCATGCAGCCTGCGATCAGAACCCAAAGGATCGCGAGGAACTTGCCTTGCGTGAACAGGTAGGTTTTGCAGGTTTCCCAGATCATGTGGGAAACCTTGGCCATGCTGTCATGCACCGGCAGCGCCTTGGTCTGGACGTATTGCAACACCCCGAACGCCGAGCCAATCGCGCACATCAGGATGCCGAGATACATCAGCATGGAACCGCTAATACCACCCAGACCGTCAAACTTGACCGCGCTGAGGTCGGGGATCTTGATGTCCGCCTCGCCAGCCATCGCACCAGCCGCGCCGGCCAGCATCAGCACCGCCATCGTCAGCCAGCTCGAATACCGGCCAAACCGGGTCCAAATTGATCTACCTGTCACAGAATTCATCGCGTTCATCTTCGTTGTCTTCTTAAGTTTCTTGGTCCTTGCCCGACCTTCGCTGCGCCAGAATACAGCAATTCCTCGCGTTTAACCGAAAATCGGAAGCGCGGACATTACCGGTTTCCCCGTCTGAAACGCAAGCATGATTTCCAATCCGGTCGTAACAAGTTGGTTACAAATCAGTTCCCAACCGTGACAATGTTTTCACTGCCCATCGTCTGCAAAGTTTGACAAGGAGGACCGCGTTCGGCTAGTCTGAGACTGTCGCCACCGCAATACGAAACGCACGAGTCGTTCGGTGTGGTTCGAGTCCCGGTGGCGATTACTTTTTTATGCAAAAGATTCGTAACATCGCCATCATCGCGCACGTGGACCACGGCAAGACGACGCTCGTGGACTGCCTGTTGAATCAGTCGGGGACGTTTCGCGCCAACCAGCAAGTCGCGGAGCGCATGATGGACTCCATGGACCTTGAGCGCGAGAAGGGCATCACGATCAGGGCCAAGAACGCCAGCTTTCACTACAAGGCCAGCGACGGCGTGGACTACAAGGTCAACATCGTGGACACGCCCGGCCACGCGGACTTCGGCGGCGAGGTGGAGCGCATCATGAACATGGTGGACGGCTGCCTGCTGGTGGTGGACGCGTTCGACGGCCCCCAGGCGCAAACGCGATTCGTGCTGCGAAAGGCGCTGGAATCCGGCCTCATGCCGATCGTGGTGGTGAACAAGATTGACCGCCCCAATTCCAACCCGCTCGGCGCGCACGACAAGGTGGTGGACTTGATGTTGGAGTTGCACGCCAACGACCAGCAACTGAATTTCCCGACGATCTACGCCAGCGCCAAGGATGGTTTCGCGAAGCTCGCGCTCTCCGACGAGAGCCGCGACATGAAGCCGCTGTTCGAGGCGATCGTGAAGTATGTGCCAGCGCCAAAGGCGAACACCGATGCGCCGCTCCAAATCCTGATCGCAAATCTCGACTACTCCGACTACGTCGGCCGTATCGCCCTCGGCAAGATTTACGCCGGCAAAATCAAGATGAACGACTCCGTCGTGTGCATCCGCAAGGACGGCCGCCGCGAACGGGCGCGCGTGACGAAGCTTTATTCCTTCACCGGCATGCAGCGGATCGAACTGGAGGAGGCCAGCGCCGGCGACATCGTCGGCCTCGCGGGCTTCGAGGAAGTTTCCATCGGCGAAACCATCGTGGACGACGAATCGCGTGACCCGATGCCGTTCGTGGAGATTGACCCGCCGACGATCGAGATGCAGTTCGCCGTCAACAACGGTCCGCTTGCCGGCCGCGAGGGAAAGTTCGTCACCGCTCGCAACATCCGCGAGCGGCTCTATCGCGAAACGCGCATGAACATCAGCCTCGCCGCCCGCGACACCGACGACGGCAACGTGTTCATGGTCAGCGCCCGCGGTGAAATGCAAATCGCCGTGCTCGTGGAACAGATGCGCCGCGAGGGCTTTGAGGTGCTCGTGTCGCGCCCCGAAGTCATCTACCGCCCCAGCCCCACCGGCCAGATGCTGGAGCCAATCGAGACGCTGTGGCTGGAAATCCAGCAGGACCACCTCGGCGACATTTTGCAGAACCTCGCCGCGCGCAAGGCCGAGATCACCAACATGAACCACCACGGCAGCCAGACCGGCGTCGGCGGCCACGTGACGGTTGAGGCAATCATCCCGACGCGCGGCTTGATCGGGTTCGAG
>Ga0163199_1003022_pt1 | contig 10217 bp, 4 predicted proteins | sample PL_2010_150m_FD_113537 | JGI IMG/M metagenome (GOLD analysis project Ga0163199, IMG submission 113537) | Freshwater microbial communities from Powell Lake, British Columbia, Canada to study Microbial Dark Matter (Phase II) - PL_2010_150m | ecosystem: Environmental > Aquatic > Freshwater > Lake ...
GTCATAGACGGAGCCAGTCTTGCGGGCGAGCGAGAGCGTCGTCTCCGACGGCAGGCCGTCTTCCATCACCAAGCCGTGCTGGCCGACGTAGGTGCCGAACTCGCGCTTGTCGTTGATCGCAAAAAGATAGTCGGTCTTGCCGAACGCACGGCAGCGCGTGACGACGTCGGCATTCGACGAATCGCTGTAGCGGCTGTAACGCTTGTCCAGCGCCTTGCGCAACTCGGCGGCCTTCGCGACCAACGCGGCACGGTCTTCGTCAGCTTTGCGCGTGCGCGTGTAGCTCTGGATGACGATATCAGCTTTGATGGCCGGGCAGAGGCGCTCGTCGCCGACGATGATGCCGCCCTTCTTCTGAAACTCCTTTACCTTCTTCGCCACCGTCGCGGTCAGCACGTCGCAGTCGAACATCACCAGCACGCGGAAGCCGTCAAGACCGCGCTGCATGACCGTTTCGTCATACACGATCTCCGGCTGGAGTTGCGCCCACATCATCATCTGATAGGCGTCGCCGCACCACGTGTGGCACCAGCCATACGTGCCGCGCCGCGCGAACATCTGCGAGGCGAAACTCTCCAGATAGGCCACGTCGCTCTTGCGGTCGGGCACCTGCATCAACGCCGGGCCGAGTGGCTCGACGACTTCCTTCACCAACCGCCGCAGTTCGTGCTGCGTCTGCGGGTTGGTGTAGCGATAGCCAGTGGAGCCTTCGCACGGCACGAGCGATTGCCAGCCGTGATACATAATGCCCTGGATGGGCCGCGCCATCTTCGTCCAGAACGCCTCGCGCAAGTGCATCGGCGCTATGGTCGGGAATGCCGCGTCCGGGTCGGTGTCCTCCCACGGCGACTTCGTCGCTTTGGTGACCTCGTCGCCTTTCTTCATCGGCGCGGTTTGCGAGCGATACCAGATGATCTGCGTCATCTTCATCACCTGCTGCGGCTGTTTCGCGCCGCGGGCCATCGCAAAAAGTTCATCCGTCGCCACGCCGATGCGGATCGGGTCGGGATACGAGTAGGTCCATTGCGAGATCGCGTCCACCGCGCCACCGCTGCCATAAACGCTCGCGACGCGCACGGCGGGGTCGTGAAAGGTCCAGAGGTCGTTGCGGCCGGCGGACTTCAGGCCGCGATGCAGCTCCGTGTTCAGGCCGTTCCAACCGTCGCCGGCTTTCCAATACCACTGGCAATAACGGTAAAACGCATTGTCGTCGGCGATCACGTGGTCGGCGGGGAAATCCTTGAGCTTCGCAGAATCCACCCCCCACTTGCCGGCGACGTCGGCGGGGATATCACTGCTGGTGGCCTTCTGGCAGGCCGCGCGGTCGTGCTCGTGGTAACAGAGTCCCGCCCCGTCGCGCACCTCGGTGTGAAGCAGCGCCGATTGCCACGCCGGAAATGCGCTGTAGGTTTGCGCCACCGACGCGCCGACGTTGTAGCAAAACTTCTGCATTTCCGGGAACAGGCCGCAGACGCTGGGGCGTTTGTCGTCACTCTTCCCCTTGCGGTCAATCCGCCGGAATTCCTTCTTCGCCTCCGCCGCCCAGTGGCCCGGCGAGAGGCTGACGCAGATGCCGAGGTCGTTGGCCAGCGCGACGTTCAACATGCGCTTGGTCTCGACAACCGTCTCTGGCTTCGACGCCGCAGTCGGTTTGCCGGCGTCCCAAATCGCGCCGAAGTCCGCGCCCATGCCCAAGCAGTGCGTGAAGCCGATGTGCTTGAGCCGCGGCAACTCCTTGATCACGTTGTCCACGCCGCCGACGCCCCACATCAGCACCGGCATCCGCTGCGGCAGCGGTCGCGGGACGATGACGACAGGGAAACCCTCTTCGCTGACGTAGGCCCCTGGGAGCGCGGGCATCTTGCCCGCCAGCGATTCGCTGCGAACCATTTGTCTATCGCTGCTCCCGGCGGGCAAGATGCCCGCGCTCCCAGGCGCATTCGATCGCGTGTCGCCGGAAATCACCAACCGCGCGCGGAGATTGTATTCGCCGGGCCGCAACGATGTATCGAGCGCGTAGTCCAGCGTGTGGCTGGCTCCGCCATCCAGTTCAGGCAGCGTGTAGTTCTTCTCGCCCAGCCCTTCGAGCGACACGCTGGCCGTGGCGCCCTTGAGCTTCGTCCGTTGCAGGTTGGTGATGGTGAACTTCAACATAGGTGCCTTCTCCATGCGCACAAAGCTGGTCCGGTCGGAGGCGACAGCAAACGCCGCGGGCCGGAACTCCAGCGCGCCGTTGCAGAGGCGGACTTGTGCGATGAAGCCGGGGAAACCGTGGTAGTAGCTGCCGTGGCGGTCGCCGATGGAGAGAGGATGTTTACCGGGAGTGATCGCCGCGCGCCCTGGTTTCCTAACCCCGCCGAGCGCCGCGCCGTCGCGCCAGAATCGCCCCTCGCCCGCGCCGTCGTAGGTGAACGCGACGTGATGCCACACGCCCGGTTCATAGACCGCCGGCTCGGAAGAATAAGCCTCCGTCTCGTCGCCGAAACCGAGCCGCATCGAAAGGTGCCGCTGGCCGCCCTTGTTCGCCGCGCTCAGCGTGAACTGATAGTCGCTGTGGGCAACGTATTTTTTGTCGAGCAGGAACGCCTCCGGGTAACCCTCCAACTCTTTCTTCGGCTTGATCCACATCTCAATCGTGAACGCGCCCTTCGGCGTCAACGCGGGATGGTGTGCGGTAACGGCGGCGTGTTTCTTGTCCGCGACGGGATGGCCGCAGAACGACTCGATGCACGGGCCGAGGCGCGCGTCGGTGGCGGCGACGGCGCCTTGCAGTTTTGCGTCGAGTCCGTGGCCGGACGCGTCCGCCGCCCCCTGCCAGCAAGCGATGACGTGCTTGCCGGTAGCGTTGGCGCCGGTGTAGGGTTGCTGCCACGGCTCGCATGGGCGTTGAGCGGTGGCGGACGCGAGTGAGGCGAGGAAGGCGGTGGCTAAGGCGGCAAGTTTCATGGCAAGCTCCTGCGGTTGATTTGGGCGAGAGACTTAGACCGGCGGGCGGGATTTGACAACTCTCAAATTCGTAATGTGAACCGCAGGCCTTACCGCTGGGCCGGGTGCGATCCGAAGTGGCGGTCAAACGCGCCGAAGGCGCAAGAATAAGCCAACTCAGGGCAAGCGAGTCCGCAAGCGCCGCCCTGGGTTCACAAATTGAAAAGCGACGCGCCCTGAAGGGGGCGCGCTGTCGGCCAGCCGGAGCAATCACCTGCTCAAGCCGTTTTACGACCGGCTGATTGCGGCGGGCAAACCCGCCAAAGTCGCGCTCACGGCGGTCATGCGGAAGCTGATCGTCTTGATGAATCACCTGCTCAAAAATCCAAACTTCTCCCTTGCACACTGAACGCCGTTGCTGGGCTGATTTACCACAGCTCCTGTCGGGGCGAGGGAACTGTGACCGACACTTCGGATTACACCCCGCCGGGCCTTGCCGGGCCTTGCCGCTTGACAGCATTTGGCGTGGCGTGCACGCTTCGCCGCGCGTTCAGACTGGCGTGCGTGGTGTTCCAAACAGTGGGAAAAAGGAGTTGTTCTATGGAAGCAAATGTGTTTACCGCGATGGATCCCGAGGTCCTCAATCAAGTGCGGGGCTTGCTGCAGCCAGTCTCGTTTCCCAAAGGCTCCTGCATCATGCGCGAGGGCGAGCCGGGCGACGGCGCGTATGTGATTGACGCGGGCGAGGTCCGGGTGGAGGCGCGCGCGCAGTCGGGCGCGCTCGAACACGAGCTTTGTTATCTGGGGCCGGGGGAACTGCTGGGCGAGTTCAGCCTGCTGGACGGGTTGCCGCGCTCGGCCACCGCAATCGCCCATACGGACGTGCAGGCGCGCTGGTGCTCGCGCGAGGATTTTGAGCGGCTCGGCAGGGAGAATCCCGTCGTGAGCAACGCGATCTTGCTGGCGTTCAGTCGCGGCCTGACGCGCAAGATTCGCCGCGAGAACGCCCTGATGACGGACTATCTGCTCGCGGACGAGCCGGACCCGGAGGCGAACCGGATGGTCGCGCAGGCAGTCGCGGCGCAGAAGCAATTCGCGTCGTGGCCGGAGGAACGGGTGGATGCGCTGCTGAAGGACATTGCGGACGCCGTCGCGGCCCGCGCGGCGGAGTTGGCCGAGGTCAACGTGGCTGACACGGGCATCGGTGTCGCACCGGACAAGGTGGTGAAGATCCAGTTTTCCTGCGGCGACGTGCTGCGCAGTCTGCTGAACCAGAAAGCCACCGGCGTTCTGAAGGAAATCGGCGCGACGCACATCGTCGAAATCGCCAGTCCGGTGGGCGTGATCTTTGGCGTTATCCCGGTCACGAACCCGGTCTCGACCATCGTGTTCAAGACGCTCATCGCGCTCAAGAGCCGCAACGCGCTGATCTACAGTTGCCACCGCGACGCCATCCACGTTGGCAACATGACTGGCGAACTGATTCAGTCGGCGCTGGCTCGCCACACCGCGCCAGCGGATTTGGTGCAGTGGGTAAAGAACCGAACCGACCGGCGCAAGACGGCGGCGTTCATGAAGCACCCGCAGGTTGGCCTGATCCTGGCCACGGGCGGGCCGAGCATCGTCGAGGCCGCCTACAAGTCCGGCAAGCCCGCCATCGGCGTCGGCGCAGGCAACGCGCCGGTGTGGGTCTGCGCGGACGCCGACCTCGCCGCCGCCGCGAGCGCCGTCCTACGGAGCAAGACCTTCGACAACGGCGTCATCTGCGGCTCCGAGAACAACCTCGTCGTGGACGAAAGCGTGCGCGCCGCGTTCATCCAACAGTTGGAAGCGCAGGGCGCGACGCTGCTGACGCCCGACGAGCTTCACCGCTTCACGCCACAGGCGTTTGACGTGGCGCATCCGTCGGTGAACCACGCTTTCATTGGCAAGTCGGCCGCCTTCATCGCCGAGAAGACGGGTTTGCGCCGGGTCACGCCGCCGCGTCTCATCGTGGTGCCCGCGGGGCAGGAGGAAATCAACGGGCCTTACGGTTCCGAAAAACTGGCGCCCATCCTGTCGTTGTTCACCGTCAAGGGCGAGGAGCAGGCCATCGCGCTCTGCCGGCGCATCCTGGAACACCAGGGTATTGGACACACGGCGATCATTCACACGCGCAACGAAACTCTGGCGCGGCGGTTCGGCCAGGAAATCCCGGCCAGCCGCATCCTGGTGAACGCGCCCGGCGCGCAGGGGTGCATCGGCCTCGGCACGGGCCTGACGCCGTCGCTCACGCTGGGCTGCGGAACCTTCGGCGGGAACTCGACGACCGATAACGTCACCTTCACGCATCTGCTCAACATCAAGCGTCTCGCACTCGGCCCCTGCATGACGGCGTGACGCGACGTTGTCCCGGCTACAACCTCCACCCGCTGCGATACGGCGGATTGAGGTGCCGGTTGGCCTGCGGGCAGTTCGTGAATTTCATCTTCGTCGCGTCCCACGCGAGCTTCATGCCGCCCATCTTCGTCGAGATGATCCCCAGCAACGCCAGCTCCGTCAGCGGGCCGCCGTAGGAGAAGTCCGAGCCGGCTTTGCGCCCAGCGCGGATCGCGTCGAGCCAGTCCTGATGATGCTCCTTCACGCGCGGGAGCGTTTTCTCCGGCCGCTTGTAAGCCTTCATCTTTGTTTCGGGAATGAGCCGCGCGCCGCTGGCGCCGTGCGAACCGTAGGTGATCGTTCCCTTGTCGCCGATCACGGCGGCGCCGATCTCGACGTCACTGCGCTCCGGCTCCAGTTCGGGCGGGCGCGGGATGCGCTCGGTGCCGCTATACCAGTGCAGCGTCACCGGCCCGCGATTGGCCTTGGCGGGAAACTCGAAGGTGGTGATCTGTCCGGGCGGAAAAACATCGCCCTGCGTCTTCAAGTCGTAATCCTTTGCCGTGGATTGGATCGTGGCGGGCGCGCCGAGATCGAGCGCCCAGAACACCGGGTCCACGACGTGGCAGACCCAGTCGCCGAGCGTGCCGTTGCCGAACGGCACCCAACCGCGCCACTTGTTTGGCGCGTAGGCAGGATGGTAAGGCCGCGCCTGCGCCGGACCGAGCCAGAGGTTCCAATCCATGTCGCGCGGCACCGGCGGACGCTCCTTGATGTTTGCCAGCGCGTTAATGCCGGAGTTCACGCGGTTGCAGCCGGCGTGGATGGTGTGGATCTTGCCGATGGCGCCGGCCCATATCCATTCGCAGAAGATGCGGATAGGCTCGGAGGAATGGCCTTGGTTGCCGAGCTGCGTGACGACGTTGTGTTTGCGCGCCGCCTCCATCAACCGGCGGACTTCATAGACCGAGTGCGCGAGCGGCTTCTGGCAATAGACGTGTTTGCCGCGCTTGATCGCCGCCATCGCCGCCACGGCGTGCGTGTGATCCGGCGTCGAGACGGTCACCGCGTCAATCTGCTTCTCCATCGCGTCGAACATCTTCCGGAAATCCTTGAAGCGTCTCACGTCGGGGAACTTCTCGAAGGTTTTGGCGGCGCGCGTCTCGTCCACGTCGCAGAAGGCGACAAGGTTCTCGCCGGAAACGCTCATGATGTCGCCATGGCCCATGCCGCCGACACCGATGCCGGCGATGTTGATCTTCCCGCTGGGCGGCGTCTGGCCGCTGCCGGCGATGACGTGGCGCGGCACGATCATCGGCGCGCCGAGCAACGCGCCCGCCGCGCAGCGTTGGAGGAAACTCCGGCGCGAAAGTTTGGAAGTTGGGTTGAGGGGCTTGTTGGTTGCGCGGTTCATGTGTGTTTTCTGACAGCGGATTGGGCTTGAGACTTAGACCGGCTCGCGATATTTGACAACCATCAAATCTCCTTCGCCATGAAAAAACTAGAGCGGCGTAGCCGCAGCCGAACCGTAACGCGGACACTCCTGTCCGCGGCGTTGAGTTGCGACGACACAGCGCGGACAGGAGTGTCCGCGTTACGGGCAAAAAGTGTTTCGCAAAATTGCCGCATGTTCCAATGGAACACCCTAATCGCAACCATCGCTCTCTCGCTCACCGCCGTTTCGTTGCTCGCCGCCGCCTACGACAGACCTCTTATCGGCAGTTTCCGCAACCAGCTTTTCGACGGCAAGACCTTCGCCGGATGGGAAGGCGACACGAACAAGACGTTCCGCATCCAAGACGGCGTCATCGTTGGCGGCTCGCTGAAGGAGAAGGTGCCGCGCAACGAGTTCCTCTGCACGACGCGCAGCTACACCAACTTCGTGTTGCGCGTGAAGTTCAAGCTGCTCGGCCGCGGCGCCAACGCCGGCATTCAGATCCGCTCTGCGCGCGTTCCGAACCACCACGAGGTCAGCGGCTACCAGGCCGACATGGCCGATCCGTCGTGGTGGGGTTGTCTCTACGACGAGTCACGCCGCCGAAAGACGCTGGCCAAGTCCGACATGAACGAACTGAACAAGGTGCTCAAGCGCGACAACTGGAACCAATACGTCATCCGCTGCGAGGGCAAACACATCCGGCTTTCGATCAACGGCCTGCAAACGGTGGACTACACTGAGCCGGACGATGCGATCCCACAGCATGGCATTGTCGGCCTGCAAATCCACGGCGGTCCACCCAGCGAGGCATGGTATAAGGACATCACAATCGAGGAACTGCCATGAGACAAATCATTGTCCTCGCCGCGCTACTGGCGGCAACAACGCTCGCCGATGCCGCGCGCAAGCCGAACGTCGTCGTCATCCTCGCCGACGATCTCGGTTACGCCGATGTCGGCTTCAACGGCTGCAAGGACATTCCGACGCCAAACATAGACTCGCTCGCCAGGCACGGCGTGCGCTGCACGAGCGGTTATGTGTCGCACTCGTTTTGCAGCCCGACGCGCGCGGGGTTGATGACCGGCCGCTACCAGCAGCGGTTCGGCCACGAGAACAACCCCGCATATCTGCCAGAGGACACGAAGGTCGGGCTGCCGCTGAGCCAGACGACGATCGCCGACGTGCTGAAGTCTGCGGGCTACGTCACCGGCGCGATTGGCAAGTGGCATCTTGGCGCGGCGCCGTGCTTCCATCCGAACGAGCGCGGCTTCGTGGAGTATTTCGGTTTCCTCGGCGGCGGCCACATCTACTTGCCGGGCGCGAAAGGTGGCGTCGAATACAACGTGCCGCTGTTGCGCAACAAGGAGCCGCTGGAATTGAAGGACTACATGACCGACGTGCTGTCGGCGGAGGCGGCGGCATTCGTCGCGCGACACAAGGCGGAGCCATTCTATCTCTATCTCGCTTACAATGCTGTCCACACGCCGCTGCAAGCGCCGGAGAAATACTTGGGCCGCTTCGCCGGCATCACCGACGAGCGACGGCGAACTTACGCGGCAATGAACAGCGCGATGGACGACGGCGTCGGCCGCGTGCTGGCGGCGTTGCGGGACAACGGCATCGAGCGCGATACGATGATCTGGTTCTTCAGCGACAACGGCGGGCCGCCCTACAACGTCGCACCGACGCACAACGACCCGCTGCGCGGCAACAAAGGAACCCTCTACGAAGGCGGCATCCGCGTGCCGTTCGTGGTGCATTGGCGCGCGGGCCTGCCGGAAGGAACGGTCTGCGAGCAGCCGGTGATCTCGCTCGACGTGCTGCCGACGGCCGCGGCGCTCGCAGGCGCGAAACTGCCGGACAGGCTGAAGCTCGACGGCGTCAACATCGTGCCGCACCTGAAGGGCGAAGTGAAAACGCCGCCGCACGAACGGCTGTTCTGGCGGACGGGCGGTGGCGCGTCGTGGGCGGTTCGCGAAGGGCGCTACAAGCTGGTGAAGCCCGGCAAGGACGCATCGCCGCAGCTTTTTGATTTGAAGAACGACATCGGCGAGGCCAAAGATTTGGTTGGTGAGAAGCCGGACGTGGTGGCGCGCTTGCAGAAGGCCCACGACGCGTGGAACGCGGAGTTGATTCCGCCGATCTTCGAAAGCCCGAAGCCCGCGGCAAGGAAGGCGAAGCAGGCCGGCAGGAAGAAGTGAGTTTGCAGGCATCCAGACGAAAGGAACGAACCGCATGAAACTGGCGAGAATGATGGCAATGGTTTTGGTTTTGGGAGCGCTCGGCCTCGGAGGCGCGACGTTCGCGGCCGACCCGACGGCGGCGAAGAAGGAGGAGGCGCGGATGCATTGGTGGCGCGAGGCGCGCTTCGGCATGTTCATCCACTGGGGACTTTATGCCGCGCCGGCGGGCGAATGGCAGGGCAAGGAGATCAAGAGCATCGGCGAGTGGATCATGAACAACGCCGCGATTCCCGTCGCTGACTACGAGAAGCTGACGAAGGATTTCAACCCGGCGAGGTTCAACGCCGCCGAATGGGTGCGCATCGCGAAGAACGCCGGGATGAAATATCTCGTCATCACCTCGAAGCACCACGACGGCTTCTGCCTGTTCGGCACCAAGGCGACCGACTACAACATCGTGAAGGCCACGCCTTACGAGAAGGACGTGTTGCGGGCGTTGAGCCGCGAGTGCAAACGGCAGGGCGTGAAGTTCTGCACGTATTACTCCATCATGGACTGGCATCATCCGTCGCAGTTCCCCGGCAAGTCCAAGACCGGCGGCCTCGCCTACAATCCGAGCCAGATGCACCCGGACCGCAAGGCCGAATACGTCGCCTTCATGAAGCAGCAGCTCCGCGAACTGATCTCGAACTACGACACGGGGGTGCTCTGGTTCGACGGCGAGTGGTGCGACTGGTGGACCGAAGCCGACGGCAAGGACCTTTACGCCTACCTGCGCAAACTGAAACCATCGCTCATCATCAACAACCGCGTCGGCAAGGGCCGCAAAGGCATGGAAGGCATGAGCAAGAGCGGCGAAGACAGCGGCGACTTCGGCACGCCGGAGCAGCAGATCCCGCCGAGCGGGTTTCCCGGCGTGGATTGGGAAAGCTGCATGACAATGAACGACACGTGGGGCTTCAAGCGCAGCGACAATAACTGGAAGTCCAAGCAGCAGTTGATCCGCAACCTCGCCGACGCCGCGTCCAAGGGCGGCAACTTCCTGCTCAATGTCGGCCCGACCTCAGGCGGTTTGATTCCGCCGCCGAGCGTCGAGCGGCTCGAAGCAGTGGGCCGGTGGATGAAAGCCAACGGCGAGGCGATCTACGGCACGTCAGCCAGCCCGTTTGAGAAACAACTCCCCTGGGGCCGCGTGACGCAGAAAACCGGCCGGCTCTACCTGCACGTCTTCGACTGGCCCGCCGACCAAAAGCTCGCGTTGCCCGCGGTCAAAGGCAAGGTCACCGGCGCCTATCTGCTCGCCGATCCGAACA
>Ga0163199_1003024_pt1 | contig 10213 bp, 11 predicted proteins | sample PL_2010_150m_FD_113537 | JGI IMG/M metagenome (GOLD analysis project Ga0163199, IMG submission 113537) | Freshwater microbial communities from Powell Lake, British Columbia, Canada to study Microbial Dark Matter (Phase II) - PL_2010_150m | ecosystem: Environmental > Aquatic > Freshwater > Lake ...
CGCTCTTACTGCTTCTTGCATAAATCACCGAACTTGCTATCATCAAATTGCTCGCGTTTCATGAGATTTTGGTTTAGCTATTTACGCAGTACCCTGTAATTTAATTCCTTATGCTCCTTTGTGTCCGTTGTGTAAAAAGGTTTTTTCCATGCAATCCCTATGGCTCGAAGATCAAACCCTCTCCCTGCGCGACATTCCCCGCCCGGCCAAACCCAGCGAGGCGTTGGGGAATAGCAATTGGAAGTGTTTTATAATACCCGTAGGAGGTGACGACCATGACAGACGAAAAAATGCTGGAACGTATTAGTATGCACCCGAACGTGATGACCGGGAAACCGGTTATCAAAGGGACGCGCCTGACAGTCGAGTTCATTCTCAATTTGCTGGCGCATGGCACAACCACCCAGGATATCATTGCCGAATATAAGGGTTTGACCCAAAATGATATTCGAGCCTGCATTTTGTTTGCCAGCAAAACGCTGGAAGATACAGTTTTCATGCCGCTGAAAGCGGAGACAGCTTAATGCTCTTTCTCGTGGACGAATGTGCTGGCCCGATGGTTGCGGACTGGCTGCGCAAACAGGGGCACGAAGTATTCTCTGTGTACCACTTGGCGCGGGGGATGGAAGACGATGCCATCATCAAAAAAGCCTTTGAGGAAAATTGGATCCTCCTTACGACCGACAAAGATTTCGGCGAACAGGTGTATCGCGAACGAAAACCACATCATGGTGTGATTCTATTGCGCTTGGATGATGAACGGCCCAAAGTTAAAGTTGATGTGCTGAAACAATTACTCCATTCTTATGCTGACCGGCTTCCAAACCAGTTTATTGTAGTTGCCGAGAGAAACGTAAGATTTTCCAAACAGTAAGAAACCTGCAGAACTTGGAGTGATGAGATCTGCGGCGAAGGAATTATACAATCCCTATGGCTCGAAAATCAGGCCCTTTCCCTGCGCGACATCCCCCAACCAATTAAACCTGCCGAGGCGCTGATTCGCGTCCAGCTCTTGGGCATTTGCGGCACGGACCTGGAACTGGTGCGTGGCTATTACCCGTTTACCGGCATCCCGGGGCACGAGTTCGTCGGCGAGGTGATCGACTCACCCGATAAATCATGGATTGGCAAACGCGTCGTCGGTGAGATCAACGTAGTTTGCGGGGAGTGCGAGCAGTGCAAGAATGGCCGCCCCACCCATTGCGAGAAGCGGACGGTACTCGGCATTGCCAACCGGGACGGCGTCCATGCGGAATACACATCCCTGCCGTTGGCGAACCTGCACCTTGTCCCCGATTCAGTCCCGGACGAAGCCGCGGTCTTCACCGAGCCGCTGGCGGCCGCGCTGGAAATCCAGGAGCAGGTGCAAATCCGGCCCACCGACCGGGTTCTGCTGATCGGCGCGGGGCGGCTGGGGCAACTGGTCGCCCAGACGCTGGTGCTGACCGGCTGTGACCTGCATGTGCTGGCGCGCCACCCGCACCAAAAGGCGCTTCTGGAAGCGCGTCAGATCCGGTTGATCTCCGAGGATGAGATACAGCCGCGGCGCTGGGACGTGGTGGTGGAAGCCACCGGGTCGCCTTCCGGCTTCGACTTGGCGCGGCAGGCAATCTGTCCGCGTGGGACGCTGGTGCTGAAGTCCACTTATCAGGGCGAGATGACCATCAACTGGTCGCCGTTCGTGGTGGACGAGATCACCATTGTCGGCTCGCGCTGCGGTCCGTTTGAGCCAGCGCTGCGGTTACTGGAGCGCGGTGAAGTGGACCCAACCGTGCTCATTGCGGAGCGCTATCCACTGGCGCGGGCGTTGGAGGCATACGAAGACGCCAAAAAACCGGGGATGTTGAAGGTGTTGTTGGGATAAAAATCCGGGATGCAGGGGACTGCACCCTGGATGGTTGTGCGCCCAGCATCGGCGTTGACTTGAGAGTGAAAGTCTCTTGGCGAGGAGATTGCACCAACTGATAGCGGAAGGCAAGGGCGTCTAACGGAGGTGGGGTCTGGAGGAAGCCGGAAGCAAAACTGTGGCTTGAGGAACACGAACCCAATAATAGGCCGTGAGGCTGGGCGAGTTGGCAAGTGACAACGAAGCCCTTGCAATCGAGGGTCGAAGCCAGGTCGCGGGCAATGGCGATCAGGCACCGGTAATCCTCGAGTCATTTCTCGAGATCATTCATTTCTTCTTTTGCTTTTCAAAGTCCAGCATTGCCGTAGCCAGTTTGGTGAATTGCTGGGCCGTCAGGCTGTCGGGACGGGTGGTAATTGCTGTGGTTTTCATGCGGGTGGCTGAATAAAGCAGTTCGGGTGCGGGGGTGATGGCGATCAGCGGGGTCTGGCCGAGGAGTTCTTCCATCTGCGTCATGTTGAGCTGGGTATCCGAGCGAATGCGGTTGACCACGATGGCGTGGATATTCTGCTTGCTGCCTGTCAGGTCAGCAAGATCGGTGATGAGTGCCCTGGAGTGAACGACCGAATTTGTCACCGGTTCCACCAGCACCAGAAGAATATTGCAGGCAGGTAATAGTTTCTGGGTTAGGGGTGTCAGACCAGCCCCCAGGTCGAGGACCAGATAGGGGGCCAGGTAACTCATCCTGTTGACCAGCGCCTCCATCATTACCGGGGCGTTCATCAAAAGTCCGTCTTTCGCCTGGACCGAGCCAAACAGCAGGCGGAGTCCGGTTTTGTGGGTATAGAGTTTTTCCTGGATTTTCTGGCGGGTCATGTCTGACAGGTTGGCGGACAGGAGTTCGGTCAGGACACTGGGATTGGCTTCGCCCATATCGGGGCCGAGGGTGCCCATTCCCGGGCGCAGTTCCGCCACAATGACATCGCTCTTGGTCGCTATACGGAGGGCATCCCCCAAATTGACAGCCACTGTCGTGACCCCTTGCCCACCGCGCGGTGCCAGTACGCCGATCGTCATAGAACGTTTCTCCTCTGCCAGCGGCGAGATGGAGACTTTGCCTTTACTGGAACGTGCCAGCAGGGCTTTGACGTGTGCAATTAGTTCGGTAGGGTGGGTTGGTTTGGTCAGGTAATCGTCTGCGCCGGCTTCGAAGCCGGTTACTTTGTCGTCCAACTGTGTCTTGGCGGTGAACATCAGGATGGGAGTGTTGGCCGTCAGCGAGTTGGCACGCAGACGTTTGGCTACTTCGTAGCCGTCCATTTCTGGCATCATCACGTCCAGCAGAATTAAGTCAGGATTCTCTGCTTCAGCCTGCGTAAGTCCCTGCTCGCCGTTGGCAGAGGCAATGATCTGGTAACCCTGTTTCTGAAGCATCAGGCCCACCAGTTTCAGGGTATCAACATCGTCGTCAATGATCAGAATTTTTTCGGCCATAGAACATCCTCCTCAAACTTGAATAAAGTCTAGCATAAAGCGGCTGGAGAGGCAAGCTCGGCATTGTGTGAATAGCGGATTTTCTGTTTAGATTAGCGGTACAGGTTGTGTTCCACAATGTAATCGTAAACCGCTTGCGGAAGAAAATAGCGGAAGGGGCGGCCATCGGCAACGCGCTGGCGGATTTCATGGGCGGCGATATCAAGTAACGGAGCATCCACATACCGGACTTTGGCTGCCAGGCCGGGGATGATTTTTTCGAGCGCAGGCAGGTCAATGGAATCACCCGGACGGCGCATCACGCCGAAAAAACAGAGCTCAGCCACCAGGTCTATGGGGCGGTGCCAGGCAGGGAGGTCGCGTAGAGAGTCGCCGCCCATTAAGTAGACCAGGTCCGCGGCGGGGTTTTGTTCCGATATGATTTTCACCGTATCCAGCGCATAGTGCGGACCGGGACGGTCTATTTCGACGGTGGACAGCTCGAACCGGCGATTGTCCGAAATGGCTAATTCAACCATTGCCAGGCGGTGTTCGAGCGGGGTGATCGGCTGGCCCTGCTTATGAGGCGGGTTGGGAGTCAATATCCAAAGCAAACGGTCGAGGCCGAGTTGGGCGCTTGTCTCGGCGGACAGGATAAGATGACCGATATGGGGCGGGTCGAAGGTACCGCCGAAGAGCCCGATAAGTCGTGGCATGAGCGTAGTATATCATTACAAATGTTTGAGGTTGGATGGTTGTCACCGGATTCTCCGGGGAAATCTTAATCGGTATTTAGCAAATCTTCATCGTATCTTCATAATCGTTGGTTATACTGTAAGAGCATATAAAACGTTTATGAGAATTCCATGGATAGAGGAATAGATATGGGGATGTTGGGCGGGTTACGCCCGCCCAACATCCCCTGACTACCCCGCCGCCAAGGCGATTCCCGGAGAACCATAAAAAAGGAGAAACAAAAATGAAAAAAGGTTGGAAATGGATTATCGGTATCGTGCTGGGACTGGTCATTCTTGCAGTCCTGATGAGCGTGGGATTCATGGTCCGCAGAAATTTCCATGTCTATCGCGCCGAGGCTCTGGATTCACGCGGTTTTTCTGAGCGCGGCCCTGGGATGATGCCTTACGGCGGATTTGGCTCGCATATGCGCGGTCCTGGCATGATGGGCTATGGTTTGATGCCTTTCGGCGGATTCTTCAGAGGGCTGTTCTCACTAGGATTCCTGGCCCTTGTGGTGCTGGGAATCATCTGGCTGGTGAGAAGCCTGCGCACGCCGAAGCCCGTTGAGGGTTCTGCTGCAATGGCCGCCGCGGTAGTCAATCCTTGCAAGAAGTGCGGCAGGCCCATTCAGGATGACTGGAAGATTTGCCCTTATTGCGGCAAAAAAATGTAACCAGCCAGTGTCCCGTGCTGGAACCGGGACTACCACGCGGCCATCCAATCAAAACAGTAACTTTCAGGCCTTCGAGGCGTAACTCGGAGGCCTGATGTTTGACGGCGCCGAGATTAATTCTTGGTTTTTTCTCTGTGAACTCTCCCGGAAGAACACCGGGACGGTGTGTGCTTTTGTTATCCCCACAGGGGGCCGTGGTGATGATTTTTAATCCCAACTCTTTAGCCGCTCCCCACAAGAATGCGTAAAGTGATGTGTTGTGATTCGTGATAGACTTGCACAAACTTATGAAGCCAAAACACTGGTTCGCCTTTATTTTGCTCGGCGTGGTTTGGAGCGCCTCCTTCCTGTGGATCAAGATTGCCGTGGAAGAAGTCGGTCCGTTTACGCTGGTCGGGTTGCGTGTCGTCTTCGGCGCGCTGACCGGCATCCTGGCGACCATTTTCCTGCGCACACCGTGGCCGCGGGACCGTGCCACCTGGATCACCTATTCCATTCTGGGCGTCACCAGCGTCGCCATCCCTTTTGTCCTGATCTCTTGGGGCGAGAAGACCATCGACTCGGCGGTGGCATCCATCTTGAATGCCAGTGTGCCGCTCTTCACCATCATCCTCGCTCACTATTCCCTCAGAGACGACCGCATGACCGCCCAGAAAATACTCGGCCTGCTGGTAGGCTTCGGCGGCGTGGTTGTTCTGCTCAGCAAGGATTTGCAGCCCGGCGGACACAATTCCATTCTCGGGCAAGCTGCGGTCATCATTGCTTCACTTTTCTACGCCGGGAGTACTGTCTTCGCCCGCGCTAAAACGGAGCACGTTCCCGGTCTGGTGCGGGGGGCTGCCCCCCTGTTGACAGCCAGCGTAGTGATGTGGGCAATCATCCCGGTTGTCGAAAAACCGGTCCACCTGCCATCCCTGCCCATCACCTGGGTGGCCCTGGTCTGGCTGGGCGTACTCGGCTCCAGCCTGGCACTCATTTTATGGTACTATCTCCTGCACGAGATTGGCCCAACCCGTACCACGCTGGTCAGTTATATCTTTCCGCTGGGCGGCGTGATTCTGGGCGTGGTCTTCCTCCGTGAAGAACTTACCTGGCAGTTGTTTCTCGGCGCGCTGCTCATCCTTGCCAGCATCGTGGTTGTTAATTGGAATCCCCGAAAATGATTTACCACAGAGGACAGGGAGACCACAGAGACGGCTTGATTTTCTCCGTGTTCTCCCCCGGCGCCTCCCGGCAATTGCGTCCGGGCAAGTGTACGACCGGGGCAGGTGAGTAGTCTCTTGTGAGAAAAAGACATGACTGATTTTCGTACCGGTTTTATTGCCATCCTTGGCAAACCCAATGTGGGCAAGTCCATGTTGGTCAACACCCTGCTCGGCCAGAAAATTGCCGCTGTCTCTCCCCGCCCGCAGACCACCCGCCGTCGTCAACTCGGCATCCTGACCACTGCCGACGCCCAGCTCGTCTTTGTGGACACGCCCGGGGTTCATAACCCGCGTCACAAACTCGGCCAGTTCTTCAACCAGGAAGCCGAGGAAGCCCTGGACGGCGTGGATATCATTCTTTTCCTCGTGGACGCCGGCACCGGGCCGGACGAGGACGATCAGCGGATTGCCAGCCTGCTCTCGATGCTGCGCCGCAGGCCGGACCTGGTGCTGGGTCTCAACAAACTCGACCTGCTCCAGGCTGAGGCGTTGGAGACGCGTCGAGCCGCGTACCAGGCCCTGGTCCCGGATGCTCCGGCGCTGGCCTTTTCGGCGACGAGTCGCGCCGGGCTGAACGAGTTGATGGCTGCACTGACCGCCCGCCTGCCGGTTCGCCCGCCGGAGTTTCCCGAAGAACAGCTGACCGACCTCTACGAGCGCGAGATCGCGGCGGAGTTGATCCGCGAAGCGGCGCTCATCTTCCTGCGTGACGAGGTCCCGCACGCCCTGGCCGTCCGCATGGATGAGTTCACGGAGCGCGGCGAAGAGGGTGCTTTCATCTCCGCCACGCTGTTCGTCGAGCGCGATTCGCAGAAGGGTATTGTCATCGGCGAAGGCGGGGCGATGCTCAAAAAAATTGGCTCGGCGGCACGTAAAGAAATCGAAGCCATGAGCGGGCGCAAGGTCTTTCTTGAACTGCGCGTCAAGCTGTCGAAAAACTGGCGTGACGATGAGGACGCCCTGCGCCGGTTTGGGTATAAAATCAAGAAATAGCCGGGGCATTCTCCCCGCATTGAGACAAAGGAAACCATGCTGACGACGCTCTTGTTCATCGCCGTACTGGCCGTCGCCGTGGCAGACTGGGTGGCTGTTGCCAAAGGCTGGAAGAAAATCGAAACCATCGCCAAACCGATGACGATGGTGCTCTTGTTCGCCTATCTGGCGCTGGCCGGCGGCTTCGGCGCAACGCCGCTGATCTACTTCGGGCTGGGCATCTTTTTCTCGCTGGCCGGGGATATTTTCCTGATGATTTCCTATGCCCGCTTCTCGAACCGCTGGTTCCTGCCGGGCCTGGCGGCCTTCATGTTGGCGCATGTGGCCTATATCATCGGTCTGAACATGCCGTTCGGGGAACCCTCGCCGTTATGGGCCATCGGCATCGGCATCGTCCTGGCAATGACGGCAGGCCGCATCCTGCGGCGTATCCTCGCCGGGGTGCGCGAGAAGGGACAGCAGCGGCTGGTTGTGCCGGTGATGGCTTATGGAATGGTCATTACGCTCATGCTGCTGTCGGCCATCCTGACCATCTACCGCGTCGACTGGAAAACCTCCGCTTCCGGACTGGTGTGCCTGGGGGCCATTCTGTTCTATTTCTCCGACATCATTCTGGCCTGGGACAAGTTTGTCAAGCCTGTCAGGAACGGCCGCGTGATGAATATGGCTGCGTATCACCTGGGGCAGATTGCACTGATCGCAGGAGTGGTCCTGCAATTTGCGTGGTAGTCCCGGTTAGTAACCAGGGGTCTGACGAATGATACCAACCCCCGGAGAGTGTCAATCTCCGGGGATTTCATTTAAGCCTTTTTGAACGGGTGGAATCCTTCCCCCAGCGCTTCATGTGCCACGCCGATGACCATGAACGCCTGCGGGTCTGCTTCCTGGACGATGGTCTTCAACTGCTGAACCTCGGAACGGGTGATGACGCAATACATAACCGGGCGCGGATCCATCGTATATGCGCCGGTACCGTGCAGGAGGGTGACGCCCCGTTCCATGTCGTGCAGGATGCGGTCGTAGATGGCTTCCATGCGGTTGGTAACGATCATCGCCGTGCGGACGGTCCCTGCGCCTTCGAGAGTACTGTCCACCACCAGGCCGCTGACGTAAAGGGAGATGATGGCATAAAGGGCTTTCTCCCAGCCAAAGACAAATCCTGCCGAGAGAATCACCAGCGTGTCGGTCATCAGGTAACTCTGGGTCATCGGGATGCCGCGCCAACGGTTCAGGATGCGGGCCAGGATGTCGGACCCGCCGCTTGTCCCTTGCGCCCGGTAGACCAGTCCATAGCCGAACCCGCTGACCACCGCCCCGTAGAGCGAATTGAGTACCAGGTCATTGGTGATCCCGTCTTTGGGGAAGAACGGCAGCCACAGGACCGCCTCAGTGAAGATGGAAAAAGCGAGAACAGCCACCAGCGTCCGCAGGGCGAAACGCCGTCCACCCAGCAGACGCCATCCGAGCAAGAAGAGCGGGATATTCCCGATGAAAACCATCAGGCCAATCGGCCAGCCGGTGAAATGGTTAATCAACTGCGAAATGCCGCTGATGCCGCCGCTGGCCAGTTGGGCCGGGACCATGAACAGCCGCAGTCCGACCGCCTGGACCAGCGCGCCGGCCAGGATGAGGATATAGTCACGGATGGTGGGCCAGTATTTTTTCATCATAATTTCCTCACCTCGTATCGTTCCCCTTCACCCTTTACCCTGCCCCCTCCCGGAAGGACACCTGGACGGTGTGCGGGGGCCTTCCCGGAAGAACACCGGGACGATGTCGGCGGGGACGATGTGCGAGGAGATTGCTTCGCTGCACAGAACGCGGCTCGCAATGACACATTAAGATTGGTTTAATTTCACTCCCGCCAACTCCTCGATCATCCCGACCACCGCTGAGTTGTCCAGTTCGCCCATGCCGTTCTGGAGCATGGCATTGTAGAGTTGCGCGTCCACTGCCGCGGAGGGCAGCGGGATGCCGTACTCGCGAGCCGTTTCGAGAATGATGTTCAGGTCTTTGGCCATCATGTGGGATTTGAAGCCCGGGGTACGGTTCCCTGCAAACAGCCGCGCTGGTTTGACGTCCAGCGTCCAGCACTGGGCTGCGCCGCCTTTAATCGCCTCCACCACCTTGTGCGGGTCCACACCGGCTTTCTGCGAGAAGATCAGCAGTTCGCCCATCGCCACCATCTGCGCCGCGACCATGATCTGGTTGGCGGCCTTGGCTACCTGCCCGGCACCTGCTTCGCCGACGTGCGTGACCGTTTTGCCCATCGCCTGAAAAACCGGCATGACTTTGTTTAGTGCAGCAGCTGGTCCGCCGACCATGATAGCCAATGTGGCGTTGCGCGCCCCAGCATCCCCACCAGAGACCGGGGCATCCAACGCGAGCACACCTTTCCCAGCCAGTTTCGTCGCCAGGCTGCGCGCCGCTGCCGGTTTGATGGTGGAATTGTCCACCCAGATGAGACCGGGGTGCGCGCCCGAGGCGATCCCGTTCTCGCCGAGCACTACTTTCTCCACGTCTGGCGTGTCCGGCAGGTTGGTAAAGACCACGTCCACCTGGGCGGCGACTTCGGCGGGGGAAGAGGCAGTCTGTGCGCCTTCGGCAGCCAGTTCGTCAACGGCGGCACGCGAGCGGTTGTGGATGATGAGTGGGAATCCGGCTTTGAGAATGTTACGGGCGATGGACTTGCCCATCAACCCCAGCCCAATGTATCCGACTTTCAGCATGTGTTCCTCCTCGGGTTCTGAGGGGATTATACCCGCGCCAGATGCGAAACCGGCCTCCATAACGGAGGCCGGTTCAGGGTCCGGAAAGAACCGTTTACTTGATTCCGTAGACGATGGTCACCGTGGTCGTGATTTGCATTGAACCAGCCTGGACAGGTACGCTGTCCCCGCCGCCCATGGCGGCACGGGAATACTGGATCGCGATGGGGGGCGTGCTGTCGTAGTAAGAGATGGTCTGCACGTCGCCCAGTGAGACGCCGGTAGCACCGGTCAGTTCGTCGGCCTGCTTGCGGGCTTCTGCAACCGCTGCCGAACGGGCCTGCGAGAGGGCGGCGGTTTTATCGGCCAGGTCGAAGGAGATGCTGTTAATGCTGTTCGCCCCGGCACGGACACTGGTGTCCAGCAGGTCGCCCAGCTTGGTCAGGTCGCGCACGGTCACGTAGACAGTGTTTTCCACCATGTAGAGGATGCCAGTCACGTTGCCTTTGTCATCATACTGCTGCTGCGGGTAGATGCTGAAATTGGTGGTCTGGATGTCCTTGTCAGCCACGCCGGC
>Ga0163199_1003025_pt1 | contig 10212 bp, 6 predicted proteins | sample PL_2010_150m_FD_113537 | JGI IMG/M metagenome (GOLD analysis project Ga0163199, IMG submission 113537) | Freshwater microbial communities from Powell Lake, British Columbia, Canada to study Microbial Dark Matter (Phase II) - PL_2010_150m | ecosystem: Environmental > Aquatic > Freshwater > Lake ...
GCTCTTTTACTCCGCAAGAAGCGCTTGAACTTCACAGGAAACGAAAAAAGCGCCGAAGCGCTTTGAAGAATTTGAAGAAAAAGAAAAAGTGAAGGTGTTCGGATTGAGCCCGTGTAGCGGGAATGCATCTTTTGATGAGGATATCGTAATAACCCTATTTTGTCAATTCCTCTTCAAAAAGCTTTTTCAACACCTGCGGGTTCGCGCTTCCTTTACTCGCTTTCATTCCCTGTCCGACCAAGAACATAATTCCTGCTTCTTTTCCGGCGCGGTATTCGTTGACTACTTTTTCGTTTTCAGCGATTATTTTCTGGACCATAACGGTCAATTCGTCTTCGTTGCTTTTTTGCAACAAACCATTTTCTTCAGCAATTTTCATCGGTTCACCGCCTTCTTTGAACATCATGGCGAGCGTATCTTTTGCTCCACGAGAAGAAAGCTCTCCGCAACTTGCCATTTTTATGAGAGTGGCAAAATTTTCAGGCGTGATATTTTTGAACGGATCAATGTCGGGATTATTTTTCTGCAAACCGGCGAGGTCGGAGGTAATGTAATTTGAAATAAGCACCGCAAGTTTTTTATCGCCGGCAATTTTTATAACTTCCTCAAAAAAATCTCCAAGCTTCACATCAATAATATACATTTCACGATCTTCTTCTTTTACTTCGTAATCTTTATCAAAACGCTCGCGTTTCTGAGACGGCAACTCGGGAAGTTCCGGATTTAAAAATTCGGGAAGTTCGCTCAATTTTAATTTCGGAAGATCCGGATCAGGAAAATATCTATAATCATGAGCGTTTTCTTTGCTTCTCTGTGAGTAAGTTTCCTGTTTCGCTTCGTTCCAACCTCGTGTTTCCTGTATAACCCTTTCACCCTTTTCCAAAAGTTCAATGTGGCGAGCAACTTCAAAAGCAATAGCTTTTTCAACAGTACGAAAAGAGTTTAGATTTTTCACTTCGCATTTTGTACCAAAAATATCCGTTTTTGAAACAGAGATATTTGCCTCAACGCGCATCTCGCCTTTTTCCATATTCGCATATGACACGCCGAGATACCGGAGTAACAACTGAAGCTCACGAGCAAAATTAACCGCTTCTACCGCACTATGAATAACCGGTTCAGTAACGAGTTCCATCAAAGGCACGCCGGCGCGATTAAAATCTACGAGCGAGTAATCACCTTTCTCGTGAGAGGAACGCGCCGTATCTTCTTCTAAGTGTACACGGGTGATCTTTACTCCCGCGAGTTCACCACCTGAAACGAGTGGATATTGATACTGACTGATCTGATAGCCTTTCGGAATGTCGGGATAAAAATAATTTTTGCGATCAAACTCAGTAAAATCTTTCGCAAGTGTTGAACCAAGAGCTTTCCCGACTTTCAAGACATGCTTCACCGCCTCTTTATTGATGACAGGCAACGTCCCCGGATACCCCATGCAAACGGGGCAGATATTCATATTCGGGCGTTTTTCTTCGGGGTCATTCTTTGAGTGGCAGAACATTTTCGTCTTCGTGCGAAGCTCCGCGTGAATCTCCAAACCGATAGTTGTTTTGTATTCCATATCACCGATACTATCACGAAAAAGGGCGGAATCAAAGGAAAAATCGCCTCCATTTCCGTGGGCGATTTTTCCTTCATCAATAATAAGGCATTTGTTCTTTTCTTTTGTGTTCTTCCTCTTTTTGTTTCCGATCCTCTTCTGAAATAACATTCATCTCTTTCTCAATTTCAACTAAACGGTCATACTTAGCCAATCTCTCCGGTTGAGTATGTGCTCCGGCTTTAATACCGTATGCACCCACCCCGACCGCAAGATCGGAAATGAAAGAATCCATTGTTTCGCCGGAACGATGAGAAACAATAATCTTCCAGTTAAAACTTTTTGCTGCGCGTATCGCTTCAAGCGTTTCAAGTATCGTTCCTATTTGATTCGGCTTTATAATAACCGCATTTGCCAAATTTCTTTCTCCAATCTTTTTAATGAGAGTTGAATTGGTTGTAGTAAGATCATCTCCAACGATAAGTACAGATTCACCAAACCACCGCATCGCCATTTCAAACCCGTCATAATCTTTTTCCTGAAAAGGATCTTCGAGACTTCGTAACGAAAATTTTTCAATCAGCGTTTTATATGCCATAAAAAGTTCTCCGTTAGCCAATGTTTGTCCAAGGACTTCATACTTGCCATTTTTATAAAACTCGGAAGCGGCGGCATCTATCGCAATGAAAATATCATCTTCATCTTTAATGCATTCTGACAAAATCTCAAAAGGCTTTTCGAGGTTTTCAAACCTCGGAGCAAAACCTCCTTCATCTCCCATGTAGTAATCTGCATTTTCCACATCAAGTTTTTCTTTCACTCTCTGAAAAATAGCCTTCGCTTTTTCATTCGCGGAAAAAAGCGATTCTCCTCCGACCGACAAAATATATTCCTGAAAAGGCAGGCGGAAATCGGCGTGTGCCCCGCCATTTAAGGTATTCATAAAAAGCCTCGGCTTTCCCGCTTCAAACTGGCCCCTTTTGGAAATAAACTGCCACAACGGCATGCCTCTCATTTTTGCTTCCAATCGCGCCATCGCAATACTCACACCGAGCATTGCATTTGCGCCGATATGTTTTTTATTGGGAGTTATATCCAATCTCAGTATTAAATGATCGATTTCTTCCGAATCAACTACTTGACCGATTATTTTCGGAGCAATAATTTTCTCAATATTTTCTATGACAGTAAGTACCCCGCCATCTGCATCACGCATTTCAAATGCTTCATTGGATCCGGTACTTTTTCCTGACGGCACAGAAGCTTTTGCGCTCATATCTTCATAATCAGAAAATATCTCAACTTCAATAGTCGCCTTACCGCGCGAATCAAGAATTTGCCGCGCAATGCATTTTGATATTTTAGGGGAAAGTGTTGACATAAACGTATGCTTTTTTACTGTCAAGGTTGAACTTTGACAGTGGATTTGTTAATTTTCTTCATTTCTTTGCCGCTCTTCCTCTTTTGCTACCTCAAAAGTCATCGGTACTACTGAATCTGAATTTAAGGAAACGGAATCGATATTTTGGCTGATTAAAAATTTCAAAAAATCGGGATAATCCGACGGCGCTTGCCCGCAGAATCCGATATATTTTCCTCTGCGATGGCATGCTTCGATCGCCATAGTGATAAGTTTTTTTACCGACGGATCATTTTCATTTGAGATCGGTGCGATAACGGCATTATCGCGATCCATGCCGAGCGTTAATTGAGCAAGATCGTTGGAACCGATGGAAAAACCGTCAAAAATATCCAGAAAAGCATCGGCATTAAGGACATTCGTTGGGATCTCACACATGACATATATTTTCAGATCTTTGTCGCCTTGAGCCAATCCGAAATTTTTCATGATATCAACGACTCCCCGTCCCTCTTTCGGTGTTCGACAAAAAGGAACCATCGGTTGGATATTTTCCAAACCGAATTGTTCGCGCACCCTCTTGATAGCCAGACATTCCAGTTCAAATGCCTCGGCAAATTTCGGGTGTGCATAACGCGAAGCCCCACGCCACCCGATCATCGGATTTTCCTCCTGCGGTTCATAATTCTCTCCGCCGAGAAGCTGACGATATTCGTTGGTTTTAAAATCCGAAAAACGGACAATCACCTGATGCGGGTAAAATGCGGCACCAATCTGCGCGATACCCTGCGCAAGTTTTTCAATATAGAATTCTTTTTTGTCTGGATACCCTTCGGTAATCTTTTCTATCTTTGCTTGCAATTTGCGATCTTTGATTTCTTTGAAATGAATAAGCGCCATCGGGTGGACTTGGATACTGGAAATAATGATGAACTCCTCGCGAGCGAGCCCGACTCCTTTATGAGGCAAGAACGAATGACCGAACGCGCCTTCGGGAGAACCGACATTCACACATATTTTCGTTCTTGTTTCGGGAATGTTACCGAGGTCGGTAACTTTTTTTTCAAAAGCAAGCTCACCTTGGTAGACGCGCCCGATATCTCCAAGCGAAGCATCAACCGTAATAATGTCCCCCGTTTTCACTTTGGAAAGCAATCCTTCCGCGCCGACAACCGCGGGAATTCCCAACTCGCGGGAGACAATGGCCGCGTGTGAAGTGCGTCCGCCTTTTTCCGTTACGATCGCTTTCGCAATTTTCATGATCGGCTCCCAATCGGGATCGGTGATTCTCGTAATGAGAATTTCTCCTTTTTGAAATTCCGAAAGTTTTGCCGTTGAAAGAATGACCCGCGCTTTTCCTGAAACAATCTGTTTTCCCACGGAAACGCCTTGCACAACAGGGGTCTTTTGTTCTTTCAAAGTGTACTCTTCAAAAGTAAATCCTTTTTTCTCGGCATGAATGGTTTCCGGACGCGCTTGCACTATGTAAAGTTCATTTTTAATGCCGTCTTTCGCCCATTCAATGTCCATCGGCATCGGATGTCCGGAACGTGTCGTATAATGTGTTTCAATCATCACTCCCCATCTGGAAAGCAGAAGTATTTCTTCATTCGTTAGAGAGAACTTTTTACGATCAGTTTCCGAAACAGAAATCTCTTTGACCGGTTTTTGTCCAATGGAAGAATAGATCATTTTTACCGCCTTGCCGCCGAGTGTTTTTTTAATTATGGCGGGATATCCTTTTTCCAGCGTCGGTTTGAAAACAATAAATTCGTCCGGTGTTACCTTTCCTTGCACTACCATTTCGCCGAGCCCATAAGACGCATTGATCTCCACGACATTCCGAAATCCTGTTTCGGTATCAAGTGTAAACATCACGCCCGATGCGCCTTTGTCAGAACGGACCATTTTTTGCACTCCGACAGAAAGAGCGATATCAAAATGATCAAACCCTTTGTCTACACGATAAGAAATGGCACGATCAGTAAAAAGAGAAGCGAATGCCGCACGAATAGCGATCATGACTTTTTTATCGCCCGAAACATTAAGAAAAGTTTCGTGCTCGCCCGCAAACGAAGCTCCGGGAAGGTCTTCCGCAGTGGCCGAAGAACGAACGGCGACATCGGTATTTTTTTCACCTGACTCTGCCGATATTTTTCGGTATCCTTCCAATATCTCTTTTTCAAGATCTTTTGGGAATGGTGTCTTCAAAAAAAGATCACGAGCCTTCTTTCCTTTTTTCTGCAAATCATGGATATTTTTCGTATCCAATCCGGCAAGTGCTTCTTTTAATTTATCTTGAAGCCCTGTATCTTTCACAAAATATCGGTAACCGCTTGCCGTAATGACAAAAGCATTGGGAATGCGGATACCTTGCGGAACGAGAGCGTTCCACATTTCTCCGAGCGATGCATTTTTTCCGCCGACATATCTGACGTCATCATTCGTTATATCAGCCAGCCATAAAATGTATTTTCCTTCTTTGTCATTCATAGTTTTTTATAAAAAATTTTAGTTGATAGATATATATAAGAATTATATCATCTTTGACAAAAGATTAAAAAGAAACAACGCCACGCAAAAATTACGCTCGCAACACAAAATAGAGATCAGCGACGTTCGCTCCGGTTATCCCGGTGTGAAAGTGTCCGCCAGCTTGTTTGAAAAATTCAAAAGAATTATTGTTGGCGAGAAAATCTTCCGGCAAAAGTCCTTTTTCTTTTGCTTTTTCAAAAAGTTCTTTATCTCCTATCGCGCCGGCGGCATCGCTGTAATCTCTTCCGTCGGAAGATGCTCCAACCAAAATCACTCCCTCTTTCAAATAAGGAAGCCCACCCAAAACGAATTCTTGATTGCGCCCGCCGACACCATGATCGGCAACGATATTAACCGTTGTTTCTCCTCCGAAGAGTCGACAGGTTTTTGGCAAAAGTTCTTTTTTTGCAATTTCTTCGCCAAGTTCACGAGCAATCCCCTGCACTTGGTTATTTTCTATGGCTGTCGCATAACCAAGTTCTTCGGCTTTTTTAGCCATTGCCTGAAGAGCGATATCATTGGTAACGACAAGCAGATTTCTCACATTCGCAAAATATATTTCTTCCTTCGGAGTTTCTCTTGTTTCCAGATCAGGTAATCCGCATTCATTTCTTATGCGGTATTTTTCAAGGATCGCTTCGGCGTCCGTTTTAGTGCTATGATCCAAAACCGTTGGACCGGACGCAATAATCGCAAGGTCGTTTCTCGGAACATCGGAAAAAATGAGAGAAATAATTTTTGCCGGATACGCCATTTTTGCAAGCGAACCGCCTTGTATTTCGGAGAGATGTTTTCGTACGATATTCAATTCGCTGATTGGCACGCTTTTGTCCATAAGCTTTTTGGTGATCGCCGTCAATTCTTCCGTCGTTATTTTATGAGGTAAAGACAGAAGTGAAGAACCGCCTCCGGAAATAACGGTTATCACCAGATCTTTTTCCGTAACCCCCGAAAGCATCGCAACGATTTCTTTTGAGGCTAAAACATTTTGTTCCGATGGATATGGATGCGTCCCGATGAACGAATGCATTTTTTGAAACTCACTGCGTTTAATATCAATAACCACGCCGTCGGTAATTTTTTCTCCGAGGATATCTTGAAGAACGGCACTTGCTTCAACAGCACATTTTCCGACAGCAACGACGAAGATGCGTTCATACTCCGAAAGACGAACGTTTTCATCTTTGAAACGAATTTCATCGCCTGTTTTTATAACGGTATTTTTGATTGCCTCTTTGGTAAGAATAGCATCATATCCCGCTTCCAAAATATCCAGCGCATCACCTCGTAAAGGGTTCGTTGCCAATTCGCCATAATTTTTTATGATGTGTTCCATACAAAAGAGTATACCAAAAATCCCGCTTGAGGGCGAAGCCTTCAGGCGGGATTTTATATTTTTTAATTTAACCCTGTTAACGTTTGATTATCCATCGTTACTCCGGTAAAAGGATTTACGACCGCGATAGAGACATGCGCGCCGGTGGGTATAGTTCCGGAAATAATTTCTTTCAAAGAATACGTTTTAACATTCGCAACAGGCTGTTCACTTGACGCCGTAAAAGAAACCGTTCCTCCGATACCGGTATTTCCAAGATTTCCGGAAGCAAGCGCAAAACTTCCGGAAACCACAGATCCTGTTTCATCAACCAATTGCATTTTTGAAACATCTTCAAGAGACAAAGAACTCGTCTTACTAAGAGTAAACGATACTTTTTTCCATCCGGCTGAATTTGCATCAATAGGTGATATTTTGAACTTTGCCAGAGTTACTGTTCCTGACGTTAACATCGCCGAAGGAAGAGCAACAAGCGAAACCGTCGGAATTGTTTTTACAAGAGAGGTAACCGTTAACTGCTGAGTATCAAGAGCGACACCATTTACAAATATTTTCACAGTATAACTCCCCGACGTAAGCGGGTAACCAATATTTGCAGGAGAAAAACTCCATGTTCCATCAGTATTGACAGTAACAGCGCCGGAGGCAAGATTTCCCACCCAGATAGTCATTAACCGTTGTGGATTGTTCGCCCATGTTCCGCTAATCGTAACGGAATTTAATGTTTGAGAAGCTGCACTCGTAATTTTGGCGGTTGGGATTGACGTCGATGTCGGGGCAGTAACAGTAAGCATCGGTTTCGCGGTAGTCGATTGTCCGGCAGAATTATAACAGGTAACTATTCTTGTGTACGTTTGAGTGGAACTAAACATACCAGATGACTCAGTTCCCGAAACTGGCTGATTATACGAATTCGGGATTGAAAAAACTCGATCGAGATCAGGGTTTGTGATATTGCAATATTTCGCATTTGTTGAATAGTAGGTAAGTGTGGCGGTACTTCCTCCTATAGAAAGAGATGATGGGCTAAAAGATGCCGTAACTGTTGGGGTTAATGGTGTTGCGGATGAAACAGTAAAAGGTAATGTGTTGCTCGCTTTTCCTGTTATTGATTGTTGAACATATACTGTATGAACTCCCTGCGTCAAAGTGGAAGGAACAGTAAAGTTAAGTGTAGAATTTGAGTCTGTATAGGTTGCGGGGATATCAAGATCTTTACTATCAATAATTACCGTGCCATCTTTCAGATTTGTCCCGTATATGTGAATAGTATCTCCGACGAGCACAGAGGCGTTACCTCCCAAACTCGACAAGACGGGCACATTTGAAGAGGTTGTATCGTCTGGATTTGCAACAACAGCAAAAGGAAGAGAGTTGCTACGCACAAAAGAGTCACCATCAGAAGAAGTCTTAACAAAAAATATAGTATGACGACCCACACCAAAAGAGTCCTGTGAATCCTTCTCTGTTACGGATGGGACCAAAATTGTCGCGAAGTCTTTTGTATACCACCCACTGCTCGGTATTCCATACGGAGTGTTACCTATCGCATACGTTGTACCGTCTAAATTAGAACCATAGACAGTAAAAGTCTTTGTAACACCCCTCGTAATTGTTGCCGGATCTATGCGAGTGATAATAGGGGCCGTCGTATTTGTCGCAGCAGTTGAAGCAACGGCTGTATTTGCAGTGATTGTTGCTGGTGAAACGGTACTATTTGTCGATACCTGCGCCTGCAATGCCGCAACCTGTGCGATGAGTTTGGAAAGATATGCTTGGAGATCACTTGTTGATGACGGCAAAGGAGAGGTGGTACCGCTCACACTGCCCGATACCGGAGTAACGGTCATTCCAGCCGTCGTTCCGCAATCAATCGCTTGTATCTTCGCTCTGGTTGCCTGTCCGACAAACCCCGCAGGGGTGGCGGAAATGCCATTAGCTGTTTGGAAAGCGATAACCGCCGTTCGTGTCATGGAACCAAAGAATCCTGTCGGTTGAGAACTCAAGTATCCTTTTGAGTTAAGGAAATCTTGCAAAACGGAGACGGCTCCGCCAGTGGAAGAATCTCTGGAAAGATAGCGGAGATTCACGCTGATAATGGCACACGATGCGGTGCCGGAAGTATCTATATCAGCGACAGCTTGAGCAGAAGACAAGCTCGGTAAAAAGACCAAAGCAACAAAACCTGCAACTACATATTTTTTCATATTTCTTTAGAATTATTATTAAGTAACGTTATTATTTTTTTAAGCGAACATCTGAAATAATATTTATTCCGAATTAAAAACATTCTGTTTTATTCCAAGGACATCAAAATACTCTCGAGATAAACCATCGAGATGGTAACTCTGAAATTTAGCATCATTTGTGTCAATTTCTAAAGATTTCAAACAAACGACATATTCCGGGTTTATATCACTACTAAAAACCACATAATAAGGAAAAGTGCGAACTATTTCGGGATAGTTATAGGTGCAACCTCCATACCCGAAACCATCCGGATTAAATACTTGCGCTTTAATCTTTGGTAATATATCTTTGCAAATCGTTAAAATATCCCCATTCGAGGAATCCACCTGCGTCGAGATAGTAAATAAGCCATTCCCCATGACATCAGTTCCCTTGTCTACGGAAATGTTTTTATTATAAACACTTTTGTCGAAAACATACCTGCAACCCAAGGTTAACGATACCGGATAATTTTTCACGTATGATAATTCCGCTTTTTTCGCTTCTTCAACAAACGAAGTGATATCAGCAAATACCCCGTGAGCATCTGCAAATCTAGTGTATGCTTCTACTCCGCCAATACCCATGAAGTCGGCTACTGACCTTTTTAAGAAAATGAATGCAGATAATGAATGTGTTTTGCAGTAATCTCTATGAAAAGGAAAAGAAACAAAATTTGGATCGGCCCACCCCCGACTGCAAAATTCCAACCAATCGCTCTTCACGTTCACAAAAGAGATGGAAAGTCCGAAGCACAACATTAGTAGCCACGCAAAAAAATGAATTCTAAAAATTATCTTGTTTTTTTTGTAAGTACGAAAGAGAATAAAACTTGGTATCACAAAAAGCACAAAAACAGAAACGATCCAAAAATGCCAAGTATAGTAGGGACGCGTATCATCAAAGCTGAAAGTGTCCAGTGATTTGAGAAATAGAAAAAAACCGTAAAAAGCACAATAAGAGAGGGAAAATAAGAACACGGCAGGTAATACTCTAAAAAAGGAAAGCTTTTTCGATACAACGATTTCCCTATTATCTTGTTGAATTTCCATTTTTTAATTATAGCAAGGGGGGGGCAAAAGTAAAGGGGGAAGACTTATCCACACAAAAATCCCGCTTGAGGGCGAAACCTTCAGGTGGGATTTTTTATGTATAGATTATTTATCTCCAATCGCGTCCATTATGGCGAGAACTTCTGAGGGGTAGGAA
>Ga0163199_1003028_pt1 | contig 10208 bp, 11 predicted proteins | sample PL_2010_150m_FD_113537 | JGI IMG/M metagenome (GOLD analysis project Ga0163199, IMG submission 113537) | Freshwater microbial communities from Powell Lake, British Columbia, Canada to study Microbial Dark Matter (Phase II) - PL_2010_150m | ecosystem: Environmental > Aquatic > Freshwater > Lake ...
GCCGCCGAATCCCCCGCCGCCGCCGGTACGCTTCTCCTGGGGTTTGGCCTCATTCACGGTGAGGGGCCGCCCGTCCATCTGCGTGCCGTTGAGCGCGCTGATGGCCTTCTTCGCCTCCTCGGCCGTGGACATCTCCACGAACCCGAATCCCCGCGACTGGCCGGTGAACTTGTCCGTAATCACCTTGGCCGAGGACACGGTGCCCTGCTGGGCGAACAGCTCGCTGAGCTGCTGCTCGGTGACGGAATAGGGCAGACCGCCCACATACAACTTGGTACTCATAGTACCTCCTCTACTATTGTGACATTGTCTTGAGAGTCAGGGAACAAGAAGGAATGATATCGAGGACGGTGCAATGGACCAGGCAGCGCTCAGGACAGACGTTCCGTTCAGATTCCTACCAGCAAGGCAATATCGGTTTCAGGGCCTGATGGATTATTCGCTTCCTGCACCCGGCCCCGCAGCGCTGAAAGCGATTGCATAACATGCTGAACATAACACATTTCCAGTCGGAACGCAAATAACGGCTGACGCAGCTTATGATTTCTCGAAATCCTTGGCAACGGCGGCAAGGGATTCATCGGCCAGGCGCTTGTGGTCCGCGTCCGTCAGGCTCCGCTCCAGGACCTTCCCGGCGACCTGCAGCGCCAGTTCACCGGCATAGCGGCGCACATCATCGAGCGCCTTGCGGCGTTCCTGCTCGATCTCGCGGGCGGCGGCGGTCTTGATCCGCTCCGCATCGGCCGAGAGCTGCCGCTCGTTGTCTTCCTTCATCTGCTGGGCCCGAGCCTTGGCCTGCGCAATCATCTCCTCCGCTTCCTTCTGCGAGGCCTTCATTTTGGCCTCGTACTCGGCCATCCGCCGCTCGGCCTCCGCGCTCCGCCGCTCCGCCGACTCGATGCTCTCGCGAATCTTGCGTTCTCGCTCATCGAGGGTGTGCAGGATCGGCGGGAAGGCGTACTTCGCCAGAATGAACAGCAGGATCGCGAACGAGACGATCTCCCAGAAGATCAGCGACGAGAAAAAGTGCGTGTCAAACTGTGGCATGGCCGCTTATTTCCCGCCCTTCCCCATGATGATGAACGCGATGACGAGCCCGTAGAGGGCGATCGCTTCCACGAGGGCGAACCCAATCCACATATATTTCCCAACCCTGGCTTCGGCCTCCGGCTGGCGCGCGACCGCCTCGATCATCTTGCCGAAGACGTAGCCGATTCCCACGCCGGCGCCGGCAAACCCGGCGGCCGCCAAACCCATCCCAATAAGCGCAGCCGATGCAGCATCCATTCAGATTCTCCTTTCTCTCCACATGATCCGCGAAATACGTCGCTAATGCGCGCCCTCGGAATGCCCGTGCAAGTTGATGGCATCTCCGAGGTACACGCAGGTCAATATCGTGAAAATGTACGCCTGGATGAGCGCGATCCCGACCTCAAGGCCGTTGATGGCGATCGTGAACGCGAACGGGAGCCACCCGATCAACAGGGGAAGCGACAGGGCCATCCCGAAAAGGACGGCCAGGATCGTATGCCCCGCCGTCATGTTGGCAAAGAGCCGGACCGCGAGCGACACCGGCCTGGCCAGATGGCTGATGAGTTCGATCGGCATCATCAGCGGCAGGAGGAGCACAGGCGTGCCGGGTGGAATCAGAATCCCAAGGAACTTGAAGCCGTGGATCATGAACCCCACCACAAGGCTCATCGCGTAGACGAACAGCGCAAAGACCGCCGTCACCACGATCTGGCTGGTCACCGTGTACGTGCCGGGAATGAGCCCCAGAATATTGGAAAACAGGATGAAGACGAACAGCGTGGCGATGAAGGGAAAGAACCGCATGCCCTTCTCGCCCATCGTATCCAGGATCATGCCCCGGATAAATTCCACCAGCAGTTCAGCCAGGCTCTGCAGCCTCGTCGGCACCAGCCGCCGCCCACTACCCGCCTTGATGAGCAACAGGGCCGCAAGGGCGATGATGACCCACATCATGATGACGGCCTTGTTGAGCGAGATGTCCAGGCCGAACAGGTGGAACACCCCGTACGGGTGCAGTTCAAACGGGTGAAGAGGGTTGCTGTCCGCGTGACTTTCCATGAATTCAGAAACGCGATGCCATTCGATATACGTTCAAGAGTCCCGCCGACATGCCCAGGAAGACACCGATCAGAAGACCGATCGGGCTGGAGTTGAAGTATGAATCGGCCAGGTATCCCAACCCGCCGCCCACGGCCAGCGCGGCAACCAACTCGACGCCGATCCGCATGGCGATCGAGAGACCTTTCCGGAATGCGTCGGGCTGATCAGTCATAATGCCAAAAACCGCGCCATCTAAACAGAATTGCCATGTGAAGTCAAGGCACGCACAATGCCTTGCCGGGCCTCGGAGCGGTGGGTTAAGATGCCGTGGAATGGGAGGATTTTTGACCGTGCAGCGAACGTCCAAGGAATCCTTCCTGACCGCGTCGCCCCCCGTTCCCCTGGCGACGGTCCTCCCGCTGCCGCCCTATTCCACATTCGAACTTTACCAGCGGCTGACAGGGGACGCGCGCTGCCCCGTTCTGCTGGAGAGCGGGCGCCGGCAGCTCGGGCTCAGCGCCGGGCCCCGCTACTCCATCATCGGCGCCGACCCCGCGCTCCTGTTTCGGTGCACCGGGTCCCGCCTGGCCTGGAGCGCGCGGGGCGAGGAATGGGTGACACGCGCCGGCGATCCGATGCATGCGCTCCGGGACATCCTCGGCCGGATGGCCGTCCCACGCCCGGCCGGATTTCCGCCTTTTTATGGAGGGGCCATCGGGTATTTTGGGTATGACGTCGCACGGTGGTTTGAGCGCCTTCCCAGCCCCCCCCACGATGACCTCGCGCTCCCTGATGTCGAGCTGGCCTTCTTCGATCTTGCAGCGGTCGTGGATCACGAGCAACAGGAGCTGTGGCTCATCTTCTGCCCCTTCGGTGAGCGGTTCCTCAAAGAGCCGCGCGGGCAATTATATGAAGAAGGCGCGGCGCGCCTCCTGGCGCTGGAAACCCGGCTGGCCGGTCTGCTGCCGGTCCTGCCGGACAAAAGCCCGCACGTTCCTCCCCGCATTTCGCCCGGAATGTCCGAAGCGGACTACGCAGCAAAGGTCCGGCTCTGCCTGGAGTACATCGCGGCCGGCGACATCTATCAAGCGAACCTGTCCCATCGGTTTTCGGTCGAGTTGGGCGGACGCTCGCCCCGCTCCATCTATCACCGGCTGCGCGAGATCAATCCCTCCCCCTTTTCCGCATTGCTGGAACTCCCCGACGTGACGCTGGTCAGTTGTTCGCCGGAGCGGCTCGTACGGCTCTCCGGAACCGACGTGGACACGCGGCCCATCGCCGGCACGCGGCCGCGAGGCTCGTCCACGGATGAGGACCGCCTGCTGGTGGAAGACCTGCTGATGAGCTCCAAGGAGCGGGCCGAGCATATCATGCTGGTGGATCTGGAACGAAACGACCTGGGCCGCGTGTGCGCATACGGGAGCGTCCGCGTGGACGAGTTCATGGCCGTTGAGCGCTACTCGCACGTGAGCCATATCGTGTCCAATATTCGCGGCCACCTCGCGCCCGGGTGCGACGCGCTGGACCTGCTCCGCGCGGTCTTTCCCGGCGGGACCGTGACGGGCATGCCGAAGGTCCGCTGCATGGAGATCATCAACGAGCTGGAGCCGGTCCGCCGCGGCCCCTACACGGGCTCCATCGGATACCTCAGCCTGAGTGGCGATCTGGACCTGAACATCATCATCCGGACGCTGGTTATCGCGGGTGACCAGGCTTCTCTGCACGTCGGCGCCGGCATCGTCGCGGACTCCGACCCCGTCCGCGAATACCAGGAAACACTGTTCAAGGCCGAGGCGCTGCTGAAGGCGCTGCACGAATCCTAGCCATGTGGGTCTATCTGAACGACAGGTTCGTGCCGCAGGAGGAGGCCGTTGTGTCGGTCTTCGACCACGGCTTCCTGTACGGCGACGGCGTGTACGAGACGCTGCGCGCCTATCGCGGCCGGGTGTTCAAGCTCGCCGAACATCTCGCCCGCCTGGAACGGTCAGCGTCGCACATCCAGATCCACCTGCCCGCCGGCCCCGAGCGACTGACCTATCTTGTGCGGGAAGCGCTTCGGCGGAATCAACTTTCAGATTCCTATCTTCGCATCACCGTCTCGCGCGGCGCGGGTGAAATCGGGCTGGACCCGGCGCTGTGCAAGGCCCCCACGCTGGTCATCATTGCCAAACCGTTTCAGCCCTATCCTGAATCGATCTACGCGGAGGGAGTCTCGGTGATCGTCGCCAGGACCAGGCGCAACCTGCCGGAGGCGCTGCCGCCGCAGGTGAAATCACTCAATTTCCTGAACAACATTCTGGCAAAGATGGAAGCGAAGGCGGCCGGCGCTCACGAGGCACTGATGCTGAACCACCGGGACGACATCACCGAAGGGACGACCAGCAACGTGTTTGTGGTCCAGGAAGGACGGTTGCGGACGCCGTCGGTCAAATGCGGCATCCTCGATGGCATTACCCGTGAACTGGTGCTTCAGCTGGCGTCAGAACTGGGAATCCCATCAGAAGAGACGCGGCTGAGCGTTGAGGATCTGATACGCGCCGAGGAATGTTTTCTCACCAATACGACGCAGGAAGTGCTGCCGGTGACGCGGGTGGACGGACGAATGATTGGAGACGGCCTACCCGGCGGGATCACCCGCCGGATCCATGCCTCATTTCGAGCTTGCCTGGACCGGTTCCTTGATGGAGCGTGACCGGTCCGCGATCCGCTCCACCTTCACCTTGGCCACCCGACGATCTCCCAAATCCACCACCGTGAACTTGTAATCGCCGTGATAGAAGACCTCGCCGCCGCGGGGGAGCCCCTGTATCTGGTAGGTGATGAACCCGCTCAGAGTCTCGTACTCCGGCGAGATCGGGATCGGGAGCGCATATTCCGCAACGAGGGCCTTGACCGGCATGGAGGCATCAATGATGAAGGCCCCGTCCTTGAGTCGCTCGACGGGCTTCTCCTCCATATCGTACTCGTCCTGGATCTCCCCGACGATCTCCTCGATCAGGTCTTCCAGCGTCACCAGTCCTTCGACACTGCCATGCTCGTTGACCACGATGGCCATGTGGATGCGGCGGCGCTGCATCTCCTTGAGCAGCACGCTGACCTTCATGGCTTCGGGGACGTAATACACCGGGTGCAGCAGGTCCGTGAGACGGAAGGTCTTGCCGGACGCCACCTGGCTCAACAAATCTTTCTGGTAGAGAATGCCCAGTAGGTCATTGCGCTCCTTACGGTACACCGGGTAGCGGGAGAATTTGTTCTCGTCAATGTAGCGCAGGAACTCGGGCGACGGCGTGTCGATCTCGATCGCGCACATCTTGGGGCGCGGAACCATGACTTCCTTCACCGAGGTATCGGTGAACTCGAACACGCTGCGGATGAGCTCCTGTTCGGTCTTGTCGAAGACCCCGGTCTCCTGCCCTTCCTTCATCAGCAGGTTGATCTCCTCCTCGGTGATAAAGACCTTTCCGTCCGGAGCAGACTTGCCCAGCAGGCGCAGGACGCTTCGGCTTGACAGGGCCAACGGTTTGATGCCCCAGGCCGCCACACGCGAGAACCATTCCAGCGGGCGCGCCATGAACAGCGCGAGGCGCTCCGGATTCTTAAGGGCCAGCATTTTGGGCACCAGTTCGCCCAGGATGAGTGAGAAATACGAAATGACGAGCACCACGGTCCCGACCGCAATCGGTTCGGCCAGGGTTTCCATGAAGGGGAACGGCAGGACCAGGAGGCGAGGTTTCAGCGACTCGATCGCGGCGGCGCCGCTCAACGCGGCGGCAGCGGCGCCGGCCACCGTCACTCCGATTTGAATAGTCGCCAGAAAGCGCTCGGAGTCCTCCTGAAATCCGTGGACCAGTTTGGCTGGGGCGTTCCCCTCCTCCATGAGTTGCTTGATGCGGCTGCGGCGGGTCTTGACGATGGCCAACTCGGCGCAGGCGAAGAAGCCGTTCAAGAGAATCAAAACCCCAATAGCGATCAACTCCAGCCACATCGGTACACCCCCTCGCTGTCAAACCTCAAAATCATGGGGTATTGTATACGAAACGACACCTAAACACACAATATCCCGCTCAATTTGCCGCTTCACCGCCCCACTCCCGTTTCAGGAACAACCGCACACAGCCGATAAGAACAGGACGGCAAATAACTGGTAAACATTGACACGTAGGAAGAGGTTGGGTATGGTGAACCGCATGTTACGGCATGTTCCCTCGTACGGATCCATCCGGGGCTTGGCGGGTCTTGCGCTCCTGTGTGTCTTTTCCCAGGACGCGTTCGCCGAGACCATCTACCGGTTCGTGGACGCCAATGGTGTGCTCCACTTTTCCAACGCGCCGACCGACTCGCGCTACCAGAACGTCCAGGAAGAGCGGGGCAAGACAGTCGCGCAGGGTCCAACGCCGGCTCCCATCCAATCCTTTGCCCCTGCTCCAAGCATCCTCACAGAGGAACGCACCGGCGAGACGATCTACCAGTACATGGACTCTAATGGGGTGGTCCATTTTTCCAACGTCCCGACGAATCCTCGATACAAACGGCTTCGTGGAGAGCGGACACTCGCCCGCCTGAAACCGACGCTGCCGGCCTCGCAACTCAACGAGACCATTCTGCTGAATTCCCACAAGCACAGCCTGAGCCCGGCGCTCGTGCATGCCGTCATCCGCGCCGAGTCGGCCTATAACCCCAACGCCGTCTCATCAAAGGGCGCCATGGGCCTGATGCAGTTGATGCCGGGCACAGCGTCGCTGCTGAAAGTCTCGAACCCGTACGATCCCGAGGAAAACATCTCCGGAGGAGTGCGCTACCTGCGCTATCTGTTGGACCGCTTCGATGGAAACCTGGAGTTGGCCCTGGCCGCCTATAACGCGGGAGAGTCCAGAGTGTTACGTGACAACCAGATTCCGCGGATCAGCGAAACCCAGCAGTACGTCCGGAAGGTCATCCGCTTTTACAAAGATCTCTCAAAGGAAGAGATCAGCGCGCGCCGGTTCGTCAACTACCTCAGCCCCAATTAAGCCACTAAACCACCCGCACCGCTCCGCCGGCAGACGCCGAGAGTTGGATGTGGCGGTCCCTCCCGGCTGAAAGCTCTTCCGGGAAATCCGACCGGAAATGGGCGCCGAGGCTGTGCGCGCGCTGCAAGGCCGCCACCGCGACAAGGTGGCCCACTGTGACCATGTTTCGGATTTCGAGCTCGCGGCGGGTCTGGCACCGGCCCTTCAGACGCTCTTCCCATTTCTCAAGCTGGGCGATCGCGGACCGCAGTCCTTCCCTGTTCCTGATGATGCCGGCCTTCTCCCACATCAGCCGGCGCAGCGAGTTGAGCAGCTTCTCCATCTCGAGCTGATCGCTCCGCTCCTCAGCCGGAATCATGCTGGTCGCCGCCTTTCGGGCCGCCGCACCATCACACGAGGAGCCGAGCCGGACCGCGTAGTCGACGGCGGACTCAGCCGCGCGGGCTCCGAAGACCAGGCCCTCAAGCAGGGAATTACTGGCCAGACGGTTCGCGCCGTGGACGCCGGAACAGGCCACCTCCCCGGCGGCAAAGAGTCCGGGGACGCTGGTGGCCCCATGTATGTCCGTCCACGCGCCGCCCATCATGAAGTGCGCACTCGGACAGACCGGGATCATTTCCTCCGTGATATCCACGTCGTAGCGCAGGCACGTCGCGTAGATCGTCGGAAAGCGCTCCCGGATGAAACCCGGGTTCAGATGGGTTACGTCGAGATAGACGTGCCGGGCGGACGTCGCTACCATTTCGTTCCAGATCGCGCGGGAGACGATGTCGCGCGGCGCCATCTCGGCCATCTCGTGGTAGCGCCCCATGAACGCCTCGCCCGCGATGTTCCGGAGAATGCCGCCTTCCCCACGCATGGCCTCGGAGAGCAGGAATTGCGGGGTAGCCGGCAGGTACAGGGCCGTGGGATGAAACTGGACGAATTCCATGTCCTCCACGATCGCGCCGGCGCGGTAGGCCATTGCAATCCCGTCGCCGGTTGCAACAGAAGGGTTGGTCGTCCTGGCGTAGATTTGTCCGGCGCCTCCCGTGGACAGCACCACGGCCCGCGCCTTGACCTGCCTGACCGCCCCCGAAGATTCGTCCAGCACCAACGCGCCATTGCAGCGCCCCTCCCCGTCTTTCAGCAGATCGACAGTGAAGTGGTGGGCTCGCCAGGCAATCTGCGGCAGGGAACGCGCCTGATCGAGCAGGGCCCGGACCATTTCGGTGCCCGTGGCGTCACCGCCGGCGCGCATGATGCGAGCCCGGCTGTGCGCGGCCTCACGGGCGAAGGCATACCCTTCCCCCGCCTTGTCGAAACACGCTCCCCAGCGGATCAGTTCTTGAATCCGGACCGGCCCTTCTTCGACAAGCACCTGTACCGCCGCCTCCCGGCACAGCCCTTTGCCGGCGCGCAGCGTATCGTCGCGATGCAAGGCGATGTCGTCTTCCTCGGACGCGACGGCCACGCCCCCCTGGGCATAGATCGAACTCCCCTCAGCGGGACTCCCCTTCGTCAGAATCAGGACGCGCCCGGCCCGGCTCAGTCCGATGGCCGCTCGCAACCCGGCGACGCCGCTGCCGATGACAAGAAAATCAGCAATTGGGAGAGTCGGCTTCGCCGCCGCGCGCGCGCGGCGGACCGCCATGCTACCGACCCCTCGGCCGCTCACCCTGGATCCTGCGGGCGGACATGCCGAAGGGCGCGTCACCGTCGACCGCGCTCAGCGTGAGGTTCTGATGGCCCACCATCCGGAAGACGGCATGGCCCCGTTCCCGGAGCGGCTGCTCGTCGTCCCGGGCCTGCCACTGCCCCTGCCAGTGGAAATACACGGCGATATCAGGCCCCTCCACCATCACCCGATCGATCGTAAAGTCCAGGCTGATCTGATCATATAGGGCGAAGTCCTGCCGGATGCCGGCCTCCATCTTGCGGAGACTCTCCAAGGGCATGAACAGGCCCTGGAAGACACCGGGGTCTTTGCCCGTGTACGCCTTCCGGATCTGCTCCACCGTGGCGTCGATTTTCCGGACGCGTTCGGCGTCAACCGGATTGACGGCGCTGGGCGTGGAGCAGGCCACGGCCCCGAGCCCCACAAGGCCAAGGAGCCCCGCGCTCACGATGGAACGGATCAGCTTGCAGTCGCGCGCGAACATTGCGAAAGGGATTATAGCATTTTTGAAAAGACCGGCTTGCTATTGCCGGTCAGATTGGGTAGATTGCTGGAAGCATTAGGGAGAAATTCATGTCAAGTGTCGTCAAGAAGCGCCGGAAGAAAATGCGGAAGCACAAACATCGGAAGCTCCGCCGGCGTATGAAATTCGCGCGCCGAAAAGCATAGGCGCGCCCTTCGCAAAGGGGTCCAGCCATGGCAACCGATGGCAAAAAAGTCCGCATCAGAGTCCGGACGGCCCATGCCGTCTACATTGGCGACATCCTGTTGCCCGCCATGCGCAATCGCATGTCCGATTACTTCAACGACGAGAAGCACACCTTCTTCAATCTCACCAACGTGAGGATCCAGGGCACGAAGGACGAGATGGAATTCGTCTGCCTCAACAAGACCCTGATCGAATCCATTATCCCGGCCGATTAGAGACACGGGAGCGCCACCGCTCCGCTCCACCCTCCTGATGCCCCGCTTCACCCTGTTCGGCCGGTTCTACCCGTACCTCCGGCCATACCGAAGCCGCATGGCCGCCTCCGCCCTGCTCGTGATGGGCACCGCCGGGATCAACCTGGCCATGCTCTGGGTGATCCGCCGGCTGGTGGACACGGTGCTCGTCCAGCGGGACCCGGCCGCCCTGAACATGGCCATCGCGGAACTCGGCGCCCTGTTCCTCTGCCAGGGGGCGCTCGGCATGGGGCACAGCTATCTGACCGCCTCGACGAGCCAGCGTATCCTGGCGGACTTCCGGACGCACCTCTTTGACCACCTCCAGTCCCTCTCGCTGAGCTTCTTCGCCAAACGGCGAACCGGCGAACTGATGTCGCGGCTCATGAACGACGTGGGCGCCTTGCAGAGCGCCCTGACCGAGGTTCCGATCGACGTCGCCAAGCAACTCGTCACCCTGACAGGCGGCCTCGCCATCCTGTTCTTCATGAACTGGCGTCTGTGCGTGCTGATCCTGTTCCTGCTCC
>Ga0163199_1003030_pt1 | contig 10204 bp, 8 predicted proteins | sample PL_2010_150m_FD_113537 | JGI IMG/M metagenome (GOLD analysis project Ga0163199, IMG submission 113537) | Freshwater microbial communities from Powell Lake, British Columbia, Canada to study Microbial Dark Matter (Phase II) - PL_2010_150m | ecosystem: Environmental > Aquatic > Freshwater > Lake ...
AAGGTGTAGAGGAAAAACTTGATGGTGGCGTACACCCGGTTCGGCCCACCCCACACCCCGATGATGAGGAACATCGGAATCAGCTGGGCCTCCCAGAAGACATAGAACAAGATTGCATCCAACGAGCTAAACACGCCCACAATAACCCCTTCCATGATCAAGAAGGCAGCCATGTAGTGAGACGGCTTGTACTGTATGACCTCCCAACCGGCGATGATAACGAGCACGGTCATAAAGGTGGTCAACAGGATCAACGGCATGGAAATGCCATCCACGCCCAAATGATAATTGATGCCAAAAGCGGGGATCCAGGCGGCATGTTCCCCGAACTGCATGGCAGCGGTTCCGGTATCAAAGCCGCTGTACAGGCCAGTACTGATCAGCAGGGTGAGGACAGCCGTCCCGAGGGCTGTCCACTTGGCCACGGCCGGTTCCCGGTCACCGCAGCCCAACACCAGCACGCCGCCGATGATGGGGATCCAGATAGTCAAGCTGAGGATGGGCCAGTCAAACATCGCTTTCTAGTCCCCGGTAAAGTATGCGCCCGCGGGGGAAGGACCCTGGACGCCCACAAAAAGACGCAACAACCCCCTCCCCATCACAGCACCACAAACCAGGTCAGCAGCATCAGCAGACCCAGGATCATGGCGGCGGCATAGTGGAACAGGTAACCCGTTTGCACCTGCCGCACCACCATGGCCATCCATCCCACCGCGTGAGCGGAACCGTTGACCATCAGGCCATCAATCAGGGTACGATCACCGCCGACCCACAGGGCCTTACCGATCTCGCGGCTGCCCCCCGCAAATAGGGCGAGATACAGCTCGTCAACCCAGTACTTCCGGTCCAGTATCCGATACACCCAAGCGGCCCGGGCCTGCACGACATCCGCAATACTCGGGCGCACCATGTAGATCAGCCAGGCAACCAGGAAGCCACCCAGCGCCAGCCCGAACGGCAACTCCTGGGCGCCGTGGACCACCATACCCAGGGACCCGTGAAAGTGGTGACCGATCTCGCCCAATACATCGTGCTCGGGCAACACCCGGATGGCGCTACCAAAGAAGTCATTGAATAGCATAGGACCTGCGGCAAACCAGCCAATCACCACGGACGGGATGGCCAGCAGGATCAAGGGTACGGTCACCACCGCGGGGGACTCATGGATGTGCCCACGAGCATGGTGGTCCCGGGGCCCCTCGCCATGGAATACCAGGAAAAAGAGCCGGAAGCTGTACAGGGCGGTAACGAAGACCCCTGCCAGCACCATGGAATAGGCATAGCCCGAACCGGGAATCGTGGAGTGGTGCACCGCCTCAATGATGGCATCCTTGGAAAAGAAGCCAGAGAAGCCGGGGGTGCCAACCAAGGCCAGAGAACCCAGCAAGAAGGTGATCCAGGTGATGGGCATGTACTTGCGCACCCCACCCATATTGCGGATGTCTTGATCGTGGTGCATACCAAGGATCACCGAACCCGCGGCGAGGAACAGCAGGGCCTTAAAAAAGGCATGGGTCATTAGGTGAAAGATGCCGGCCGCGTAGGCGGAGGCTCCCAGGGCAACCATCATGTAGCCCAGTTGGGAAAGGGTGGAATAGGCCACCACCCGCTTGATGTCGTTTTGCACCACCCCGATGAGGCCGGTGAAAAAGGCGGTAGTCGCGCCAATGACCAATACCACCGACAGGGCCGTCTCAGACAATTCATACAGGGGCGACATACGTGCGACCATGAAGATACCAGCGGTGACCATGGTGGCCGCATGGATCAGGGCAGAGATCGGCGTCGGACCTTCCATCGAATCCGGCAGCCATACGTGCAACGGCACCTGAGCGGACTTGCCCATAGCACCAATGAACAGCGTGATGCAAATGACGCTCATCAGCGACCAACCATGGGCACCCCAAATATCGATCTTGAACCCTGCCAGCTCCGGCGCCTTGGCAAATACCTCCCCGTAATGGAGACTGCCGAAGTGCATGGCAATCAAGGCAATGCCGAGGATGAATCCAAAATCCCCCACCCGATTCACTAAGAATGCCTTCAGATTCGCAAAGATGGCCGACTCCCGCACGGACCAAAAGCCGATCAGCAGGTAGGACATCAGCCCCACGGCCTCCCAGCCGAAGAACAATTGCAGAAAATTGTTGGCCATCACCAACATCAGCATGGAGAAGGTGAACAGAGAGATATAGCTGAAGAATCTCTGGTAACCGTTGCGCCCGGCCAGACTCTCCTTGGGCCAATTGTGCTCGTCATCCGCCATGTAACCGATGGTATAGACGTGCACGCAGAAAGAGACAAAGGTCACCACCGCAAGCATGACGGCGGTCAGTCGATCCACCAGGAAACCGACTTGGAAGGGCAGCCCCTCACTGACCATCCAGGTATACACTGTGAAATCCAGCGGTGAATCCCCGTCGAGTGCTTGACGCTTCAGCACATACAGGGACAACAAGACCGACAGGCCGACCCCGGTGCTGGCAACCCAGTGGGCCCCCGCACGGCCGATTTTGCCACCCCAGAAGCCGGAGACGATGGAGCCTAAGAGCGGCGCCAGAACAATGGTCAGCAGTATATTTTCCATGATGCTCTATTCAGTCGGGTTTCCAGTCGAGGCCTAACGGGCCAGCAAACTGTGGTTACCTTAAATTTCCCAGGGCCAGGCCTAGGGCTCAACCCTTCAGGGCATCCAGCTCTTCCACGTTAATGGTGTGCCGATTACGGAACAATACCACCAGGATCGCGAGCCCTATGGCCGCCTCCGCCGCCGCTACAGTGAGCATGAAGAACACGAATACCTGACCCGCTATGTCTCCGCGAAAGTGGGAGAACGCGATAAAATTGGTACTCACTGCAAGCAGCATCAGTTCAATGCACATCAAGAGCAAGATCACATTCTTACGATTGATGAAGATGCCCGCCACGCTCAACGCAAACAGGATGGCGCTCAATAGCAGGTAATCCGTCAGCGTAATCATCTGGCCTCCAGGCGCTTCTCCGCCGGCATGTTCACCACCCGAATGCGGTCAGGTCCCTTTTTGACTCGCACCTGTTTGGACGGGTCCTGGTACTTGCTCTCCGGACGTCGACGCAGGGTGAGTCCGATGGCGGCAATAATGCCTACCAGTAGAATCACTGCGGCGATCTCGAAGGGATACAGGTACACAGTGTACAGGACGCTACCTAGGGCCTCGGTGTTGCTGTAGTCGGACGGCATGGGTGCAGGCACAGGGAAATGCCTAACCCCGAACCGACTTCCGCCCAGCACTAGGAACAGCTCTACGGCCATCCCGAGGGCAACGATCAGCGCCACCGGCAGGTACCGGATAAACCCGGCACGTAGGGTCGCCACGTCGATATCCAGCATCATCACCACGAACAGGAACAGTACCATCACCGCCCCTACGTACACTAGCACCAGAACGATGGCGAGGAACTCCGCCTCCATCAACATCCACAGCGCGGCCGCATTGCAAAAGGCGAGTACCAAGAATAAAACGGCGTGCACCGGATTACGCCGGGTAATCACCATGGTAGCCGCGGCCACCGTCACCACGGCAAACATGTAAAACAGAAATTTTTCGAACATCAGTATCACCGGTAAGCTGCATCCGCCGCCCGCGCCCGGGCAATATCTTCCTCGTACTGGTCGCCAATCGCCAGTAGCCGCTCTTTGGTCATAATGCCCCCGTCCCGCTCATCGAAGTGATACTCATACACCCCGGTCTCGACAATGGAATCCACGGGACAGGACTCCTCGCAGAAGCCACAGAAGATGCACTTGAACAGATCGATATCGTAACGGGTGGTGCGACGGGTACCGTCCTCCCGCGGTTCGGCCTCAATCGTGATGGCTAGCGCCGGACAGGTAGCCTCGCATAGCTTACAGGCGATGCACCGCTCTTCACCATTGGGATAGCGACGCAGGGCATGCAGACCGCGGAAGCGCGGCGAGATAGGCGCCCTCTCCTCAGGGTATTGGACGGTAAACTTGCGCAGGAACATATAGCGCCCAGTGACCGCCAGGCCCTGGAACAGCTCGATGAGGAGCAGGCTCTTGAAATAGTCGCGAACAGCACGCAGCACGGCCAGTCCCCCTAATCGAACCACCAAGGCAGCTTATATACCACCGCCAGCCCCACCACCAGGATCCATGCGATGGTGATGGGGATGAAGACCTTCCATCCCAGACGCATGATCTGATCATAGCGATAGCGCGGAAAGGTGGCGCGGAACCATAAGAAAGCGAACATAAATACGAAGGTCTTGAGCACCAGCCAAATGAAGCCTGGCACCCAAGCGAATGTCGCCTCTAGGAAGGTCCCCTGGAAGGGGGATAGCCAACCGCCGAAAAACATGAGGGCGCTGAGGGCCGAGATCAGGATCATATTGGCGTACTCGGCGAGGAAGAACAAGGCAAAGCCCATCCCCGAATACTCCACATGGAAACCCGCTACGATCTCCGACTCACCCTCCGCCACGTCGAACGGTGCCCGATTGGTCTCGGCCACGCCGGAGATGAAGTAGACCGCCATCAGGGGCAGCAGAGGCAACCAGAACCAGTGCAGCAAACTACCGTCCTGGGCCTTCACAATATCTCCTAGATTGAGACTGCCGGCCGCCACTAGCACACCCACCAGGGCGAAGCCCATGGCGATCTCGTAGGCCACGATCTGCGCGGCCGAACGGATAGCGCCCAGGAAGGCGTATTTGGAATTGGAGGCCCAACCGGCAATGATGACGCCGTACACCCCCAGGGAGGACAGGGTCAGGATGTACAGCAACCCCGCATTGATATTGGCCAGCACCAGGTCGGCGCTGAAGGGAAACACAGCCCAGGCCGCCAAGGAAGGCGCGAGCCCGATCATAGGAGCCATCAGGAACAATACCTTATTGGCGCTGCTCGGGACGATGAGTTCCTTGAACATCATCTTAATCAGGTCGGCAAAGGGCTGTAGCCAGCCCCGCGGACCGACCCGATTGGGCCCGATGCGCACCTGCATGTAGCCAATGATCTTGCGCTCGGCGTAGGTGTAATAGGCCACGCTGAGCATCAAGGGAAGCACAATGACCATGATTTTGATCAGGGTCCAGATGGTGATCTGCAGATCGGGTGGCACGGTATCCCAAAGACCGATGAAGAAACCCATGGGCTTACACCTTCTCCAATGTCACGGGGCCAAAGGCCATACCTAACCTACCGCTGCCCGGTAAGGCAGCGGATATGCGGGCACACCCCTCCGCTATACGTCGATCGCAGTGTACCGCAGCCTCGACCCGGGCATCCCCCTGGGTCACCGTGACCTGGGCGCCGTCCGCCAGCCCAAGGCGCGCCGCCTCAGCCGGATGCAACCCCACACCGAAGCCCACCGCGGCCGCGGTCCGCTGCAATGCGGGGGCACGGCGCACCAGCCCGTCCACCGCATAGATGGGCACGTCACCAATACGCTGCAATCCCGATTGGGATCCTACCCCCCCTAGCTGCATCGACAGTTCGCCGCGTTGTCGATTGTCGGGGCTCACGCCGTTACACCTGCCCGCAAGTTCGTCTCGCACATCTTGGGCACTGACCTGGGTGAAGCCATCCAGGCCGACCAAATTGCCCAGCACCCGCAGTATCTTCCAGCCTGGACGGGCGCTGCCCGGAGGCGCGATTGCGCCTTGGAAGCCCTGCCACAGACCTTCAGTGTTCACGTAGGTCCCCGCGGTCTCGGCAAAATCCGCGAGCGGTAACAGCACTTGAGCCACTGCCTCCAAGGCCGGGCTACGCCAGGCGCTCAGGGCCACCACAAACTCACTCTGGGCCAGGGATGCCTGGGCCTGTGCGGGATTCCAGGTGTCGGCATCCGGCTCAAAGCCGATCAGGAGACAGGCTCGGCGCGGCTTCTCAAGTATGCCCGCGGCATTGGCCCCGGACCGTTCCGCGGCCCGCGCCCCAGGCAGCACATGGGGCAAAGCCCCAGCCAAAGCAGCGCCCGTGCTGTTGGGTCCGGCGGGCAGATAGCCCAGCCGTGCCCCAGCCACCTCGGCGACTGCTTGGGCCAGCCCCTGGAGCAGGGCAAAATCGGGACTAGACGCGGCCAGATTGCCGAGCAGCACCACCGCGTTACCCGCCTCTTTGAGCTGCCGTGCCACGGCCTCGTGGACCTCATCCCCATCGTGCTTGGCCACCCCCTCGACCCCGAGGGCCTGGGCGATACCGGCCAGGAGTCTCCCCATGACATCAGGTGCGCCAACTAGTTGACGAGCGGGGTGGGTCAACTCCAATTCAAAGGGATTGATGAAAGTAATATGGGCGCCACCCAAAGCGGCCTTGCGCAGGCGATGCGCCAAGAGGGGCTGCTCCTCCCGCAGGTGGCTGCCAATCACCAGGGCCGCATCCACCCGCTCCAGTTCGGCGATGGGCATGCCGAGCCAGGGAAACAGGGGGGCGGTCGCATCACTAAAAGCGCCTTGACGCAGCCGACAATCGATGTGGGGACTGCCCAGGCCACGGGTGAGCTTTTGCGCCAGGTACATCTCCTCCAGCGTGGCCCGAGGCGACAACAGGGTAACGAGCGAGTCCGCATCCTGGGCAGCGGCATCCTTGAGCTGCCCCGCTACCAATTGCAGGGCCTCGTCCCAACCCGCCTCGTGCCACTGACCCTCCTTGCGGATCATCGGCGCGAGCAGCCGGTCGTTAGCATACAGGCCCTGGTAGCTGAAACGATCCCGGTCGGAGATCCAGGTCTCGTTCACCGCCTCGTTATCCCGCGGGTGCACCCGCAGCAGCCGACCACGACGCACATGCAAATGCAGATTGGAACCCACCCCATCATGACTGGCGATGCCATCGCTTTGGGTCAATTCCCATGCACGGGCCTGAAATCGAGAGGGCTTGGCGGTCAGCGCCCCCACCGGGCAGAGATCGATGATATTGCCGGACAACTCGTGATCCACCGTCTTGGCCACATAAGTGCCGATGCGCATATGCTCGCCGCGCCCGGTGGCGCCCAGCTCACGGATGCCAGCGATCTCAGCCCCAAAACGCACACACCGAGTACAGTGGATACAGCGGGTCATCTCGGTGGCAATCAATGGCCCCAAGTCATCGTCCTTCACCACCCGCTTGCGCTCCGTGAAGCGGGACAGGTCACCGCCATAGCCGACGGCGACATCCTGCAACTCACACTCCCCACCCTGATCGCAAATAGGGCAATCCAGGGGGTGGTTGATCAGCAGAAACTCCATGGTCCCTTGCTGGGCAGCTAATGCCTTGGGCGAGCGGGTGCGCACCTTCATGCCTTCCATGACCGGGGTGGCGCAGGCCGGCAAGGGCTTGGGTATATTCTCCACCTCCACCAGGCACATGCGACAATTGGCGGCCACGGAGAGTTTCTTGTGGTAGCAAAAGCGCGGGATGGGTATGCCGGCCGCGTCCGTCACCTCAATGAGCATAGTCCCGGGCCTAGCCTGAAGCTGCCGGCCATCGACCTCGATCGTCACCCGCTTTTCGTCTGTCATCTCGTCTGCTCTCGATCGGTCTTGGCCAGGTTCATGCACCCACCATGCACCGCTTATGGTCGATGTGGTACTGGAATTCGTCCCGGAAGTGCTTGAGCATACCCTGCACCGGCATTGCCGCAGCATCCCCTAGGGCGCAAATGGTGCGTCCACAAATACGGGCCGCCACATCGTCCAGCAGTGCCAAATCCTCGGGGCAACCCCGTCCGTGCTCAATGCGCTTGATCACGCGGTACATCCAGCCGGTGCCTTCGCGACAGGGGGTGCACTGACCGCAGGACTCCTCGTAGTAGAAACAGGCCATGCGCTCCAGTACTCGCACCATGCACTGGGCATCGTCCAGCACGATCACGGCACCGGAGCCCAGCATGGAGCCGACCTTGGCGATGGCGTCATAATCCATGGTCAGATCCATCATCATGGCGCCTGGGATCACGGGCGAGGACGAACCGCCGGGGATGACTGCCTTGAGCGTGCGTCCATCCCGCACACCGCCCGCCATCTCCAGTAGATCGGCGAAGGGCGTGCCCAGTGGCACCTCGTAGTTGCCTGGCCGGCTGACATTACCGGACACGGAGAATAGCTTACTACCGCCGCTGTTGGCCACCCCTAGCTCGCGGAACCAGTCGGCGCCATGACGCAGAATCTCCGGCACCGAGGCCAAACTTTCAGTGTTATTGATGATGGTGGGAGCGTTGTACAGGCCCACCTGGGCCGGGAACGGCGGCTTGAAGCGCGGCTGCCCCTTTTTGCCTTCAATGGACTCCAGCAGCGCCGACTCCTCACCGCAAATGTATGCGCCTCCCCCCAGATGGGAATGGAGATCGAAATCGAACCCGGAACCCAAGATGTCCTGACCCAGATAACCCGCTGCTCGCGCCTCCTTCAGGGCACCCTCGAAACGCTCGTAGGGTTCCCAAAACTCACCGCGAATGTAGTTGTATCCGGTGTGGGCATTGATCACATAAGCGGCGATGACCATACCCTCGATCAACTGATGCGGGTTGTAGCGCAGGATGTCCCGATCCTTGAAGGTACCTGGCTCCCCCTCGTCGGAGTTACACACCAGATACTTGGGCCCGGGGGCACCGCGATTGATAAAGCCCCACTTGATCCCGGTCGGGAACCCAGCACCGCCGCGACCCCGCAATCCTGCCTTCTTGACCTCATCAATGATCTGCTTGGGGTCGGTCTTTTCCTTGAGGATTCGGGTCAGCATCTCATAGCCACCACGACTCTTGTAGCGATCAAGCAGCCAGGGGCGATCCAGATCCAGGGTCCTGAAGCAGACTTCGTTGGCCATGGGGGCGTTACTCCAGTCCATCCAGGATCGAGTCTACGATCTCGGGCGTTAAATTTTCATAATACTGCTTGCCCACCTGCATCATGGGTGCGCCGCCGCAGGCCCCAAGGCACTCCACCTCCTTCAAGGTGAAGCGGCCATCGCTGGTAGTACCACCGAAGCCAACCCCAAGCCGCTTCTCAAGATGGTCCACAATCCGATCCGAACCATTGACCATACAGGAGACATTGGTGCACACACAGACCTTGTGACGACCGACGGGCTTCAGTTCATACATGGAATAGAAGCTGGCCACCTCATACACGGCAATGTCTGGCATGTCGAGATAGGCCGCCACCGCATCCATGGCCCCCTGAGTGAGCCAGCCGCCATGGGCCTCCTGCTGGATACGCAAGGCCGCCATGCACGCCGATTGACGCCACTCGGGCGGATATTTCGCGATCTCGCGATCAATCTGGGAACGGACCTCCGGGGGGAAGAGGGCGTCCCTGTCCACCGGCTCCGCCACCCGATTCATGGGCACACTTCTGAGGCTCATCAGCGGTCGACCTCCCCGAAAACGATGTCCAAGGTCCCAATGACCGCCACTACATCGGCCAACATATGGCCCCGCACCATCTCGTCCATGGCTCCTAGGTGCACGAAGCCCGGCGGGCGAATCTTCAGCCGGTAGGGTTTATTGGCGCCATCGGAGACAATGTAGCAACCCAGCTCTCCCTTAGGGGCCTCCACCACGGCATAGACCTCGCCCGGTGGCGTGCAGTAGCCTTCGGTGAACAGCTTAAAGTGATGAATCAGGGCCTCCATGTCGCCCTTCATCTCGGCCCGCGGAGGCGGTGCAATCTTGTGATCATCCACCATCACCGGACCGGGGTTGGTCCGCAGCCAACCTACGCACTGCTTAATGATACGGGCGGATTGCCGCAATTCTTCCACGCGCACTAGGTAGCGATCATAGCAATCACCGTTTTGCCCCACCGGGATATCGAACTCCACCCGATCGTAGGCTGCATAGGGTTGTTTCTTGCGCAGGTCCCACGCAAAACCGGAACCACGCAACATGGGCCCCGTGAAACCGAGCTGCAACGCCCGCTCCGGTGATACCACGGCGATGCCCACGGTACGCTGCTTCCAGATGCGGTTATCGGTGAGCAGGGTCTCGTATTCGTCCACCAGCCCAGGGAATCGATCAATAAAGTCCTCGATGAAGTCCAACAGGGAGCCCTGGCGAGTCTCATTACGGCGGGCGATATCCGCCTCGCTATGCCACTTGGAGGCGGCTACCCGGTATTGGGGCATTTGCCCCGGCAGATCTCGGTAGACCCCCCCCGGTCGGTAATAATTTGCGTGCATGCGTGCGCCGGAGACCGCCTCATAGCAGTCGAAGAGATCCTC
>Ga0163199_1003031_pt1 | contig 10203 bp, 8 predicted proteins | sample PL_2010_150m_FD_113537 | JGI IMG/M metagenome (GOLD analysis project Ga0163199, IMG submission 113537) | Freshwater microbial communities from Powell Lake, British Columbia, Canada to study Microbial Dark Matter (Phase II) - PL_2010_150m | ecosystem: Environmental > Aquatic > Freshwater > Lake ...
ATGCACCGGCTGGAGAGCGAGGAACTCGAAAGCTACGTGTCGCGCCTGCTAGAGGTTCAGAACAGCATCTATGACGTGATCGAGTTTGAGTCGAAGGTTGAATACGAATTCGCGAAGGCACTGGACGCGCGCAAGGATATCAAACTGTTTTTCAAGTTGCCGGACTGGTTCAAGGTCGAAACGCCGCTGGGCACTTACAATCCCGATTGGGCGATTGTGCGGGAGGAGCACGATGGGCAACACAAAGTTTATCTCGTGCGCGAAACCAAAGGCACGACGGAGTTTTTGAAGATACCCGAAATCCAGCGGAAGAAAATCCAGTGCGGCAAGGCCCACTTCAAAGCTGTTGGCTTGAAAGACGGGGGCTATGACTGGGTGGCGTCGGCAAGCGAGGTGTAGTTGGTCTTCACGGCGGAGGAGTTGGACTTCATACTGAACTACGACATCAACCCCGAAAGCGTTCGGGGTCAAATACCGCCTCGGCCGCGACACCGAAGGCGAGGAGGAATAATCGGCTTGTTGTGCATCGCCGCCGCCAATGTCGCCGGCAATTCCGCCTTCAGTTGAGTCACGGTTTCGACTATAAGGAAATCCATGAGCGATCAACTTCCAGTTCCCGCGGGCAGCAACACTTTCGAGCGCATCAAGCGTGTCAACCAATCCGGCGACGAATACTGGTCCAGCCGGGATTTCGCCCGGGTTCTGGGTTACACGGATTACCGTAATTTCGAGGCGGTGGTCGAGAAGGCACGGGCCGCCTGTTTCAACAGCGGCCAGCGCGTGGAAGATCATTTCGTTGAAATCAACGAAATGATCGAGATCGGCAAGGGCGGGCAGCGCCTGGTGAAAACAGTGATGCTGTCCCGTTATGCCGGGTATCTGGTGATTCAGAACGCCGATCCCACCAAGGCAATCGTCGCCTTGGGCCAGACCTATTTCGCCGTCCAGACGCGCCGGCAGGAACTGGCCGACGACAAGGCGTTGCAGGAGGATCAAAAACGGCTGCTGTTGCGCGCTGAGATGAAGAAGCACAACAAGAATCTGGCAGGCGTGGCGAAGCAGGCGGGCGTCGTCCAGCCGTTGGATTACGCGATCTTTATGGATCATGGTTATCGCGGACTTTACGGCGGGCTGGGGATGCGCGACATCCATGAGCGGAAGCGGCTCAAACCCAAGGAACACGTTCTCGACCACATGGGCAGCATGGAACTGGCGGCCAATCTTTTCCGCACGACGCAGGCTGAGGATAAGTTGCGTCGCGAAAACGTGCGGCACAAAGACCATGCCAACCGGATTCACAACGAAGTGGGCCGCAAGGTCCGCAAAACGATTCACGAACTGGGCGGCACGATGCCGGAGAACCTGCCGGTAGCAGAGAGCATCAAGCAGGTTGAAGGCCGGGAGAAGAAACGGCTAAAGGCTGAGCAAAAGAAATCGTTGGAGAACCGGCCGGAGGCAGAAGCGTGAAACCTTCTGCGCGGGTGGCGTTGGTGTGAAAGAGCCGCCGCCAACCTGCATGGTGCCGGGCGATGCGCATTGGCCGCGCCTGCTGACGGAACGGCTGGGTGCGTCAGCGGAGCCGAAACTCTGGGCGCTCGGCAACCTCGATCTGCTCGCGTTGCCAAAGACCGCGATCTTCTGCTCCGCCCGCTGTCCCGGCCACGCCATCCTTCGCGCCTACGATCAAGCCGCGAAGTGGCGCGACGAAGGCCGCTGCGTCATCAGCGGTTTCCATTCGCCGGTGGAGAAGGAATGTCTCCGCATCCTCCTGCGCGGCCAGCCGCCTATCATCATCTGCCCCGCCCGTGCGTTGCCGAAGCGTGTGCCTGCGGAATGGGAAAAGCCGCTGGCAGACGGTCGCCTGCTGATTCTCTCCTGTTTCACCGCCACCCACCGCCGGGCGACCACAAAACTCGCCGCCCGCCGCAACGAACTCGTCGCCGCCCTCGCCGATGAAGTCTGGTTCGCCCACATCACCCCCGGCGGCCAAATGCAACGTCTCGCCAACAACTGGCGAGAGCATATCATTTCATCCTGAATTCATCGAACTCCAGCGCGGCCAGCGGTGCCAACAGCAGGGAAGCGAGGGCGAAGCGCGTTTCAGGAACGTCCCTTTCCTGCGTGCCAATCTCACACCACGACTTTTGTGTTTCCTCCTCTTTCGAGGTTGATGTCCATGTTGAGTTTATTGGTCTTCCATGCGCCTGCTGTGAAGTCGGGGACATCAATGGAATTGGAGCGGTTCAAGACCGACCATTCACTGAGCGGGACGACCGCGCTCCAAGCCGCGGCGTCATACACATCCTGGTCGAGAGGCAGCCCGTTGCGCAGACAATCAATCAGTCGCCAGTCTTCCAGCAGGTCGGAGCCGCCATGACCTGCCTTGGTCTGGCGGGCGAGTTCGCTGAGTTGGCGGGTGATCTTCGGGGTGTATTTCTCCGTCAATGATTTGAATTCATCGGGAGACACCCAGGCATGGTTACCCTTGGAAAGCCTCGGAGGCTCCGGGTCATAGAGCGCGGCGCCTTTCGTTCCGTAGATGCCGTGGAAGAGGTTATGCGGCGACGGCGAAGTGGCGTCGTGCTGGAGCATGATGGTGCGCCCTTGGGTCGTGCGGATGGTGGTGACATTCATGTTGCCGCGATACGTCTTCTCGGCGAACGGCTTGAAGAACTCGTCCGTGGCGGCCAGTTCGCGGGCGCGGGCGTTCATCATGAAGTCCTTGCTCTCGACGGACACCAGGAACTCGAACTTGTCGCCACGGTTGATGTTCATCACCTGGCTGACCGGACCAAGGCCGTGCGTGGGGTAGATGTTGCCCCGCCGGGCGGCGTATTGCTTGAGCCACCACATCTCCCAATACAGGCTCTTGGAGAAGTTGTTCCGCATCTTGCTGGTGTTGTAGGCGCAGTCGGCATGCACCACGTCGCCGAAGAAGCCCTGTCGCGCCATGTTCAGCGTCATGAGTTGAAACGGCAGGTAGCTGTCGTTCTCCATCATCATGCAATGCCTGCGTGTCCGCTCGGCCGTTTCCACCAGCCGCCAGCATTCCTCGATGGTCCCGGCCGCCGGCACCTCGGAGGCGACGTGTTTGCCGTGCTCCATCGCATAGACGGCCATCGTCGTGTGCAAATACCAAGGCGTCGTGATCATCACCAAATCAATGTCGCCACGCTCGCAAACCTTCTTCCAATCTTCCGGCCCGGTGAAGACGTCCGGGTTGTGCGCGGTTCCGGCCAGCTTCTTCTTCGCGGCGTCCGCCTTCTCAGGCCGGATATCGCAGAGCGCTCTGATCTCCGTCCCTTCGATATGGCTCATGACGTTCAAGTGGGCCGGACCGCGCTGGCCCAAGCCGATGATGGCGATCCGCACTTTCTCCAGCGGAGGCGCGGCGAAACCCGACATGTTGAAACGCTGCACGTGAGCCTTCTCCAACTGCTTGCCCACTTGCGCGGCATCATTCGTGTCTGAATGACCCGCTTGTGGTGTTTTGCCGTGGAGCAGACCGGCACCGGCGAAGCCCAAGCCCGTCAGACCCGTTGTTTTGAGGAAGTTTCTTCGGTTGGTTTTCATTGAGGTTGGTTCCTTTTCAAATACTTGTCGAAGAAGCCGAGAACAAGCGGTCGCAGGTCTTGCTGCTTCGGCTGAAGGTGGAACGTGTGCGGCGCGCCTTCCACGATGACGAGTTCGTGCGGCGTGCCGGCCTTCGCCAGCGCGGCGGCGAAATCTTTCGACTGCTGCACGTCCACCGTCTTGTCGGCGGTGCCGTGCATGATGAGGAGGGGTGGATCGTTTTTGTCGGCGTAGGTGGCGGGCGAGGCCGCGCGGTAGAGGTCGGGCGCTTCGGCGCGTGTCTTGCGGAACATCGAGATGTCGAGCCATGTGAGCAAGTCCGCCGGGCCGTAAAGATCCACCGCTGCTTGGATGCGGCATGGGAACTCGCCGTAAGGCCCCTTTGGGTCGAGGCCATCTTTCGCCTCCGTCAACGCAAGCATCGCCGTCAGATGCCCGCCCGCCGAGCCACCGATGGCGCCGATATGGTCCGGGTCGAGTTGGAGCCGCGCGGCGTTTTTGCGGAGCCAGCGCACGGCGGTCTTGCAGTCGTGGAGGTTCTGCGGCCACGTGACGGCGGTGCTGTCTTTGGTGGCGAGCACGTAGTTGATGCTCATGCAAACGTAGCCGTGCTGCGCCAGCGTCGTGCCGATGTTGATCTCGCGCGCCTGGCCTTTGTCGCCGCCAGACCAGCCGCCGCCGTGGATGATGACGACGCCGGGACAACGCCGCCCCTTGGGAACGTCCACCGGCAAATAGAGGTCGGCTTTCTCCTTCCGGTCGGGGCCGAGGTAATCCACGTCCTTTTCAACGCGGACGTTTTCCGCCGCTGTTGCGACAAACGCGCAGCCGGCCACACACAACAGAGCAATGATGCGTGCGAGACGTTTCATAGTTCCCTTCTTGCTAATCGCGACCAACCCGCGAGCCGACGATGTTGTCAGTGACGCGGTTGCGGGCGCCGGTCACGCGGATGTTCTCGCGTTGTCCCGGCTTGGCGGTGCTGTTGTCGCGGCAGCGGTTGCCGAGGACAACATTGTCGTCGCCGCTGACGATGATGCCTTCCTTCGCCGAACCGGTGACGGTGTTACTGCTCAGTGTTTGATGTGCGCCGTCCAAGATGATTCCGACGCTGCCGCACCCGCGAACGATGTTGCCGGAGATGACGTTGGAAGCGGTGTTGGGCCGGATGAGGAGCGCGGAGCCGCGCGTTTTAAGGAATTGGTTGTCGAGAATCTGATTCCTCACATTCAGTTCCGGCTGGCGGCACCAGCGCCAGAGGTTGATGCCGACGTCGCAGGAGTCGAACCGGTTGCTTTGCACAAGACTGTCGTTGGCGTCGTTCATCTCCACGCCCACGCGGCAGCCGGCGACGGTGTTCCCAATGGCGCGGCAGCCGACGGCGAAATGGTCGAAGTCAATCGCCTCGTCCATCGTGTCCTCGATGACGCACCGTTCCACCGCGCCGTCGGTCACGGAATACATGGCCACGCCGCGGCCGAAGCAATGCCGGATGACACAGTCGAGCACCACGAGCCGCCGAACCGGCGTTCCGGTCGGGCCGCGCTCGTAGCTGTAGGGGCCTTCGGCCAGCACGCCGCAGCCGATGATGTGGCCGGAAATCTTCGGATCACCGGCGCGCCGGCCGCCATCCAGCGTGAGCCGCTCGATGACGACATTCTCGGCCGTGCCCCGGATGCTGAAAATGTTCGGGCTATCCTCATGATAGAGCCGTGTCCCGGCGGGCGCGGGAAACTCCAGCGGTGCTTTGAATTCCAACCGGGCTGTTTCCACTCGCGCCACGGTCGCGAGAAAATACGGCGCGGGCTTGCCGGTGAACGGATGGACCTTGCCCGGTGCCACGAAGTGCAATCGCATCCCCGGCATGACACCTTCGACTCGATCCACGCGCAACGAGGCTGCGCCGGCGGACGCGGCTTCCAGCGACAGCGCGTGCGGCAACGGCGGCAGTCGCAGCACAGCGCCCGGCTGGCCGCGGATGGTGAGGTTGGTCGCCGCGCCAATCTTCAGGCTCGTGCCGATGAGGTAATCGCCCTTGCCGATGACGACCTCGCCGCCGCCCTGCTTCGCGGCCCGGTCAATGGCGGCTTGAATCGGCTGGTGGTCGCTCCCTTTGAACTGTCCGCTGTCGTCCTGCGCAACCATCAGCGGTTCAGCCAGGACGCGAATCGCGAAGGCGCAAACGGCGACGACAGCAACGACGTAGCGGCTCATGGGTGCTCGGCTTGACTGACCAGCGGATGCTCCCGCGCGCCATCGGCTTCCTTGATCGGCCAGCTCGCGCGGAGCGGCGATTTGTAGGGGCCGATCTTCTCGACGGGGATCGGCTTGAAGCCGAGTTTGAACGCTGGCGAGGTTTTCTTGAGACGGTAGTCGTCCTTCTTCGCGTTGATGAAGAGCGGGTCGGCGACGAGCGAGTGCGTGTCGTTGCCGGCGGCCTGCCACGAGGCCCATTCGTCCATCGCGACAGCTTCGCGCACCGTCACGTCGTCCACCCAGATCGTGCCGGCGGGCTGGCGCACGTCGAGCCGGACGCGGAACGACTTCATCTGCTCCTTGTAATCGCGGTCGCCCGGCGCGGGGAACTTGAAGATAACCTCGTATTCCTTCCAGTCGGTGCCGGCGGTCGCGCTGGTGTCCTTCGCCCAGAAATAGATATTGGCGATGTAGCTCTGGGCCATCAGCGCGAACTTCGTGTCCGGCTCGGCGGCCTTGATGCGCGCGGTGAGCCGGTAGAACTGGCCGGTCTTCACGGCGATATCGGTGCTGACGAAATTGGGCGAAAGCTTCGTGCCTTTTGAGTCGGTGGTCGTGCCGCGGCCTTCGAGGCGCAGCGAGTGTTTGCCGGCGAACTTCACGCTCGCGTCGAGCACGGCTTTGGAGTCGTTCGGCTTCACCTGCCACTTCCAATCTTTCGGCGCCCCGCCCGGCTCGCCTTCCTCGAAACCGGCGTTGGGCGCGAGGTTCGGGCCGGTGGACTCCTTGATCTTCTGGATGCCCGTGACCAGCGGCTGGCCGTAATGCCAGAGGAGGTTGTAGTCGCACTCGTTGCGGTCCCACGCGACGTTGCGCATGCCGTAGAGTTTCGGCTTCGGGTCGCGCCAGGCGATGATGTTTCGCTTCAGCGCGTTGCCGCTCATGATCGTCTGGTCGGGCAGCACGGCCTGCGTTGGGTGGATGTGCATGTTGCGCATGTTCTTCCAGGCCGGCTGGCTCGCGACCGACTCGTAGCCTTTGATCATGGAGGGCAGGTGGTTGGTCCAGTAGCGGTGCTTGTCGGTCCAGCCGCTGTATTCCACCTGCACGAGCCGGCCGTCCACGAAGACGTTGTTTTCGACGACGTTATCGCGGCCGTTGTGGAGGTGGAGGCTCGCGCGCGAGCAGCGGGCGACGATGTTGCCGATGACGTCCACGCCGCCGGTGTTGTCGTCGAGATAAACACCCCACGCGAAGTGCGGCGAGAACCAGCGGCCCTTGTCGTCGTGGCCGTAGCCGAGCATGTCGTGGAAGTAGTTGTAGCGGATAACCGAGCCGCGCGAGCCGATCCAGTCACGCCCGCCGGTATAGACCGCGCCGGTGTCCTCGGTTTCGAGGTTCATGTGGCGGATGTGATTGTATTCGATGACGAGGTTGTTGCCGCCGAACATGATGCCCATGCGCGGGCCGTCGTGGATGAGGTTGTGCGAGGCGCGGTTGCCGCAGCCGCTCATGGCGACGCCGACGCCTTGTTTGTAGAACACGCCGACGTGGTGGATGTAGTTGTTGTCGGCGTAATTGTTCGCGGGCGTGAGCGTGATGCGGTCGCCGCCGTTCAAGCCGACACCACTGCTGCCGACTTCGTAGATGTCGCAGCCAACGACGCCGTTGTTCTGGCCGCCGCTGACGGAGACGCCGCTGCCGTGGTAATCGCCGACGTTGCGAATGACGCTGGCGGCGATGACGCAGTTGGTGGTGTCCTTGAGCGTGATGGCGGTGCCTTCGCAACACTCGAAGGTGAAGCCGCGGAACGTGATGTTGGCCGCGCCGGGGCCGAGTTCGAGGATCGTGCGCATCGTCGGCGCGCAAACCTCGCGCTTTTTCAGCGGCGCAGGCGGCCAGAAGTAGAGCGTCTTCTCTTTCTTGTCGAGATACCACTCGCCGGGCGCGTCGAGTTCCTCCAGCAAGCCACGGACGTAGTAGCGGTCGAAGGTGCGGATCGGATAGGAGCAGTTGCCGGCGAGCGTGATGGTGCGCGTGTCGCGGTCCAAGCTCTTGATGCGGACGATGTCGTTCCACCAGTTGTAGCGCGCGAACACGAAGACCTCGCCTTCCTCCGGCCGCGCCCACTGGCGCGCGTCGGTGGACTTGTATTGCAGCGAGTGACGGTCTTCGCCCGGACGCTCGGCATACATCGGCCACGGCTTGCCATCGGCGTAGGCCCAGCCGCTGCCGTAGGGATTCTTCGGGTCGAAATTCGGGTAGCGCGCGAGGTGCATCCGTTTGCCGTCGAAGAAAAGCTGGCGGAAGAAGTTGGTCACGCCCTGCGCGCTGACGTTGGCCTTGAGGATATCGCCTTTCCACGGTTCAAACCCGCCGACGGTCTTGCCGCCGATGAGAACGGGCTTCTCGTTCTTGTAGGAGCGCCACGTGACGCCGCTGTCGCGCGCGTCGAGTTTCAGCGTTTGCGGCAGCGCATACGTGCCGCGCCGGACGAAGACCGTCACCGCATCGCGGCTCTTCAACTCACGCGCCGCATCGCGCGCCCGCTCCAGCGTGGCAAACGGCTTTGCCTCGGTGCCGGGGTTGGCGTCGCTGCCATTAGGAGCCACGTGGTAATCCGCGGCGAAGGCCCTCGACACGGCAAGCACAGTCGCCAGCAGGAGGTTCATGGTTTTGAAGTGTGTGTTCATCTCTTGACTCCTTTGTCCGAAACCCGCTCAACGCCGAATCCACTCGAAGAAGCCGATCTGTTCGAGATCGGCGCGGAGTTTTGCAGCCTGTTCCGCCGTCAGGCTTCCGTTTGGCAGCCGGGCCGGGCCGACATCCACGCCGAGCATCGCCATCACGGCTTTTGCGGCGCCCATGAAACCGTGGCTGACGAGGACTTGGATCATTTGCACCGAGCGGAATTGCTCGCGGCGCGCCGTCTCGATGTCGCCACGCTCGAACGCCGCGATGAGCCGGTGGTAGATCGGCGCGGCGAAGTTGTAAGTGCTGCCCACCGCGCCGTGCGCGCCCAGCGCCAACGCCGCCAGCAGCATCTCGTCGTAACCAAAGGCCACGTCGAGCGTGCCGTCCGCCGCGCGCAGACAGAACTGGTATTCCATCAGGTTGTTGCTGGTGAACTTCAGTCCGGCGAGATTTGGGATGCGCCGCGCGCCTTTCTCCAGGAACTCCGACGGCGACAGCGCGACGCCGGTGAACACCGGTATCTCGTAGTAGTAGAACGGCAGCGCCGGCGCGGCCGACGCGATTTCTGCCATGCAATCCACCAGCACGTCCACGTTGCGCGGCTTGAAATAGCTCGGCGCCATCGCGGCGACGGCTGTCGCCTTGAGTTGCTGCGCCTGCGCGGCGAGCACGCGAGCGTCGGGGAGGCAGTTGGAGCCGGCGTGGACGATGACCTGCAGCGGCGTGCCGCGCGCGACGTCGGCCCATCGCTGCGCGAGCGCGCGGCGTTCGTCGAGCGCGAGCGAGTGGGTTTCGCCCGTGGTGCCGCCGATGAAGGCGGCGGTGACGCGGTTTGCCAGCAGGTGGGCCGCCTGCTTTTCGACGATGGCGAGGTTGAGCGAGCCGTCCGCGGAGAACGGCGTGTGCGGCGCGGCGATGAGGCCGTGAAGAGGTGTGGTTGTTTTCATGAAAAGTAGCGGCATTGTGGCGGAGCGCGCGCGGGGCGTCAACCATCACAACGCCCCCATTCCTCCGAGCGCCGAAACAACCGGAGATTCAGCGGGATTTGGTCAGCAGGGGTTTCAGCCTCCAGATGTATATCTGGCGGAAGAACTCCTTGGCCAAGGCGAGCGCGGCGAACAGGTAGCTGATCTTTCTCTTCGAGCGCAGAAGCTGCCGGACATAGGTGCCGGTGAACATGAATCGGATCAGCGAAGAGAGTTTGTTGTATTTGAAATGGTTGGTTCTGACGAGTTCGACGATGTCAATGTCATGGTTCCCGAGCTTCTTTCAGAACCCTGCTGCGGGGTGGATTTTTGATTGTTGATTGAACAAGGAAACTGTCTCGGTGGTCTCAAGGGCATGACCCACCTTGCCGAGACTTTCTTCCACCTTCAGCGCCAACTGTTTCCCATGCTCGAAGAGGAGATCGGTCCCTTGACTAAACTCGATCAACAGTTCTGCGCGGTCGTTTCCCTCACGGACTTGCGCCGCTTCACCCGTCGCTACGACTGGTGTGGCAACGGCTGCCCTCCGCACCAGCGCACCAGCTTGGCCCGCGCCTTCATCGCCAAGCACGTCTATCAGTTCCCGACCACCGCCGCCTTGCTCGACGCGCTCAAATCCCGCCCCACGTTGCGACGGCTCTGCGATTGGGAGAGCGCCGGCGACATTCCCAGCGAACCCACCTTCAGCCGCGCCTTCGCCGCCTTCGCCCAAGACCAGTTGCCCCAACAAATCCATGCCCACATGGTTCAAACC
>Ga0163199_1003032_pt1 | contig 10203 bp, 9 predicted proteins | sample PL_2010_150m_FD_113537 | JGI IMG/M metagenome (GOLD analysis project Ga0163199, IMG submission 113537) | Freshwater microbial communities from Powell Lake, British Columbia, Canada to study Microbial Dark Matter (Phase II) - PL_2010_150m | ecosystem: Environmental > Aquatic > Freshwater > Lake ...
GCATCACACGGACGCCGCCGCCATAAGGCATGGACGAACAGGCCGCGAGTGCAAGGGCCGCTGCGGCGACGATGGCGAGAATGCCCCGGCGTTTCGATTGATGCGATGCGTTCATTGACTGTCTCCTGATGGTTGAACCGCGACTTTCGTGCAGGACTATAACCTGACCGCTGCCTGCGTAGGGGGCAAACACCCTGGCGCGGGCGATTATTCCACGGCGGGAATCGGCAGGTAATATTGCTAAACTGCAGTCTTTTTCCGAGTCCAGCCATGCCGATCCCCGCCACCCCGCTGTTCAAGCCGTTTACGTCGAAAAACCTGAGCCTGCCCAACCGCATCGTCATGGCCCCGATGACGCGGAGTTTCTCCCCTGATGGCGTACCGGGCGCGGACGTCGCCGCCTACTACCGCCGCCGCGCCGAAAACCAGGTCGGGCTGATCATCACCGAAGGCACGGTCATCGATCATCCGGCCTCGACCAACGATCCGCGCGTGCCGCATTTTTACGGCGAAGCCGCGTTGGCTGGGTGGGCGCAGGTCCTGAAGGAGGTTCACGCGGCGGGCGGGCGCATCATGCCGCAGATCTGGCATATAGGCACGGTCAGGCGGGCGGGCGACCTGCCCAATCCCGAAGCGCCGCCCATCGGGCCGTCCGGCCTGTACAAGCCGGGGGCCAAGGTGGTCGAGCCGATGAGCGAGGCCGAGATCGCGGCGGTGATCGCGGCCTACGCCCGGGCCGCGGCAGATGCCAAACGTCTCGGGTTCGATGGCGTCGAGCTGCATGGCGCGCACGGCTACCTGATCGACCAGTTCTTCTGGGAGGGCACCAACCAGCGCAGCGACCGCTACGGCGGAGACATGGTCGCGCGCACCCGCTTTGCCGTCGAAGTGATCCAGGCCTGCCGCCGCGCTGTCGGGCCGGACTTTCCGATCATGCTGCGCTACTCGCAGTGGAAGCAGCAGGACTACAAGGCCCGGCTGGCAGCTACGCCGCAATTGCTGGCGAGGTTTCTCGCGCCGCTGACCGACGCGGGGGTGGACGTGTTCCACTGCTCCACGCGGCGTTTCTGGGAACCGGAATTCGAGGATTCGGCGTTGAACCTCGCCGGGTGGACCAAGAAACTCACCGGCAAACCGGTGATCACCGTCGGTTCGGTCAGCCTGGACAACGACATGGTCGCCGCATTTCGCGGCCAGGCGGCGGCGATTACCAGTATCGACAAGCTGATCGAGATGATCGCGCGCGACGAAGTCGATCTGGTCGCGGTGGCGCGGGCCCTGCTGGTCGATCCTGCCTGGGCCGTCAAGGTGGGCGAGGACCGGATGCAGGACCTGCTGCCGTTTACGCCGGAGGCGTTGCGCTCGCTGTCCTGAAGCGCTCTAGCGGATGTGCTTGCGCCTTTGCGCCTCGGCGACGAACTCTTCCATGTCCGGATCCAGCGCATTGCGCGAAGAGACGATGCCGATCAGCTTGTCCTGCTCGATCACTGGGACGTGGCGAAAACCGTTTTCGTGCATCATCAGCAAGGCATAGCCGAAGGATTTGTCGGGGTCCACGGTCTTCGGCTCGCGCGTCATCACCTCGACGAGCTGCGGCGTCTCGGTGTCGCGGCCTTGCGCGATCACGCGGGTGAGCGCATCGCGCTCGGTGAATATCCCGATCAGGCGCTCGCCGTCGACGACCATGATTGCGCCGACGTTCTTCTTCGTCATCAGCTTCGCCGCCTGGGCAATGGTAGTCTGCGGCGCGGCCGTGAGCAGTTTCTTCCGCTCCATCACGCTTCTAACACGCTGACTGAACACGATGCTCTCCTCTAAGCTTGCATTGAAACGCGCATGCGGCGCCGACTGGGCCGGCCGTTGCCATGCGGCGACAGCCGGACGCGGTGCGTCGGCCTTGCTCTGCCCGTCGGTAGTCTCCCCACGCGCGATGCTACCGGTATGCGGGTAGGCTTAATTGACCTAGGTCAAACGCGCTTCACAGCGGTTAGCAGCGCCGGAAATAAGAAAGGCCCGGAACAACTTCGTTCCGGACCTTAGCGTCCAAGAGGGAGGAGGAGGAACCTAGACGCTGTCCAATAATGCGCCTTCGGAGTACTTTTCGGCTGTGAACTATTTACGGTTCAGCGCAAAAAAGGCTGTAGTTGAGGCTCAAGCGGGTTTTTTTCTGATCGGTTTCAGCGTGCCCATGCCCTTGGCGACCAGCTTGCCCGCTTCGTCACGCACCTCCGCCTCGCAGAACAGCGTCGTCTTGCCGCCGCCGATCACGCGGCCTTCCGCGGTGAGCCGGCTACCCATCCCCGGGCTGATGAATTTGGCGTTCATTTCCATCGTCAGGATGCCGCCCGGTGCGCCCTGCAGATGGATCCGCGCGGCCAGGCTCATGGCGCTGTCGAGCATGGTCATGATCACGCCACCATGGGCGGCCTGCCAGCTGTTGCGGAACGCCGGTTTGATGTCCAGCGCCAGCAGCGCCCGCCCGCCTTCATCCGGTACGCGCTCGATCCCCAGGTGATCGATGAACGGCAGCGGTGTTCCATATTCCCTGCTGAGGCTGAGCTTCAAATTATGCTGGCTCCGCCGTCGACAGCGACGATCTGACCGGTGATGTGAGCGCAGGCGTCGGAGGCGAACAGGGCAGCCAGGCCCTTCAGGTCTTCCTCTCCGCCGAGGCGCGCAAGCGGCGTCTGCGCAATCGCGGCTTCGCTGATCTGCCCGAGGATCCACTGGGTCATTTTCGAGGGAAAGAATCCGGGCGCGATGGCATTGACCGTGATGTTGTACTGCCCCCATTCCGCGGCGAGCGCACGCGTCAGGTTCACCACCGCGCCCTTGCTGGTGTTATAGGCGAGCGATCGTTGCAGGCGCGCGTCGTTGCCGAACAGCCCGGCAATGGATGCGATATTCACGATGCGGCCATAGCGGCGGGGGATCATCGACAGCGTGCCGACGAGCTGCGTGGTCAGGAACAGGCCGTTGACATTGAGGTCCATGACTTTTTCCCAGGCCTCCAGCGGATGCTCCTCGGCAGGCGCGCCCCAGGTGGTGCCGTCATTATTGACCAGGATGTCGATCTGCCCGTAGTGCTGCATGATCTGTTCTATCACCGGCTGTATGCTCGCGGCCTTGCTGTGATCGCAGGGCAGGGTGAACACTTGATCGTGCATTTGCCCGAGGTGCGCCTTGGCCTGGGCCAGTTCGTCAGTCTTGCGCGCGGTGAGCGCAAGCCTTGCGCCCATCTCGCCCAGGGCTTCGGCGATCTGCAGGCCCAGGCCGCGTGAACCGCCGGTGACCAGCGCGACCTTGCCGGTCAGGTCCATCAGTTTTTTAACGCTCATCGGAAAATCCTCCTTGATTTGGTTCGGTGGCGTGGCCGTGCCCGCTAAAACCACGCGTCGCGCATTTCCAGGCAGGTCGGATCGAGGCTGCGCAACAGTTCGTGCTGGGCAGCCGTCTTGGGCAATTCGTAGCGGAAGAAATACTGGCAGGCATGCAGCTTGCCCTGGTAGAAATCGGCGTCGCTCCCCTGTGCCGCTGCCAGCGCGCGCTGCGTAATCACTGCCTGGCGCAGCCAGATCCACGCAATCACCACGTGCCCGAGCATTTCAAGATAGGCAGAGGCATTGGCCAGCATCAGGTGGGCGTCCCGCGAGGACAGCAGCGTCCTGGTGGTCTCCGCGGCCTGCGCCATCGCAGCAAGCAGCGCCGCGGCGCATTGCGCGAGCAGAACGTTGCCGTCCGCCTGCGCCTCTGCCGCGGTCTCGCCCATGCGCGCGAGCAGCAGCTCGAGCGTGCGGCCGCGCTCCATCCCGACCTTGCGCCCGAGCAGGTCCATCGCCTGGATGCCGTGCGTGCCCTCGTGGATCGGATTCAGGCGGTTGTCGCGGTAAAACTGCTCCACCATGTAGTCGCGGGTGTAGCCATAGCCGCCGTGCACCTGGATGGCGAGGTTGTTGGCTTCCAGGCACCATTGCGACGGCCAGCTCTTGGTGATCGGCGTGAGTATGTCCAGCAGCAGGCCGGCCTCGCCGCGCGCGGCCTCGGTCTCGCCGGTTTTCTGCTCGTCCACCAGGCGCGCGCAATACAGGCACAGCGCCAGGCCGCCCTCGACGTAGGATTTCTGCGCCAGCAGCATGCGGCGCACGTCCGCATGTTCTACGATGGGCACCTGCGGCGACGCCGGGTCCTTGGCGCCCGGCGGCCGCCCCTGCGGGCGGTTGCGCGCGTAGTCCAGCGCATGCAGGTAGCCGGTGTAGCCGAGCAGCACCGCGCCCATGCCCACGCCTATCCGGGCTTCGTTCATCATGTGAAACATGCAGGCGAGGCCGCGATTCGGCTCGCCCACGAGGTAGCCGATGGCGCCGGCGCTGCCGCCGGGGGTGAATTTGCCTTCGCCGAAATTGAGCAGGGTGTTGGTGATGCCGCGGTAACCCATTTTGTGGTTCAGCCCGGCCAGCACCACGTCGTTGCGTTCGCCGAGCGAACCGTCCGCGTTGACCAGTTTCTTCGGCACGATGAACAGCGATATGCCCTTTACGCCGGGCGGTGCGCCGGGGATTTTCGCCAGCACCAGGTGGACGATGTTTTCCGACAACTCGTGCTCGCCGGCGGAGATCCACATCTTGTTGCCGAACAGGCGGTAGTTGCCGTCGGGCTGCGGCTCGGCGCGGGTCTTGATGTCGGCGAGCGAAGAGCCCGCCTGCGGCTCGGACAGGCACATGGTGCCGAAAAAGCGGCCCTCCATCATCGGCCGCACGTAGGTGTCGATCTGCTGCTTGGTGCCGTGCGCGAGCAGCAGATTGGCATTGCCGATGGTGAGGAAGGGGTAACCGGCGGTGGCGACATTGGCGCCCTTGAACCAGGCGAAGCAGGCGGAATTCACCGTTACCGGCAGCTGCATGCCGCCGAGATCGTAATCCTGCCCGGCGGCCATGAGCCCGGCCTGGCAGAAGGCGTCGAGCGCCTGTTTGACCTCTGGAATGATGTGCACCCGCTCGCCATCGAAGTGCGGCTCGTTCTGGTCGTTTTTCTTGCAATGCGGCCCGAACAGATCGGTCGCCATGCGTTCGCAGGTATCGAGCGCCGCGTCGAAGGTCTCGCGCGAGTGGTCGATGTAGCGCGGGCGGCTGGTCAGGGCGGTAACGTCGAGCAGTTCATACAGAACGAACTCGAGGTCGCGGCGCGAAAGGATCTTGGATTGCACCGGAGGAAGGGCTTTAGGGCTATTCGATGATCGCGACCACTTCGCCTTCGCCCACCACTTCGCCTTCCTTGAAGTAGATCTCGATCACGGTGCCCGCGCGCGGCGCGGTCACCGGGATTTCCATTTTCATCGATTCAAGGATGAGCACGACATCGTCCTGCGCCACCTTGGTGCCGGCTGCGGCTTCGATTTTCCAGACCTTGCCGGCGATGTCGCTGATGACCTTCGTGCTTGCCATGCGTGGCCTTGGGTAAGAACCCGTTGCAAAATACATTTTGCAACGGCAAATATAGGGGAGTATGAGGGGAGACGCCCCGAAGGAAGTCCCCACGGGGGATCTCCCCTCATATCGTTATCCGCGTTATACGACTTCGAACAGTCCGGCCGCACCCTGGCCGCCGCCTATGCACATGGTGACGACGACGTACTTCGCGCCGCGGCGCTTGCCCTCGATCAGCGCGTGGCCGGTGAGCCGGGCGCCGGACATGCCGTAGGGATGGCCGACTGCGATGGCGCCGCCGTTGACATTGAGGCGGTCATCGGGAAGGCCCAGCTTGTCGCGGCAGTAGATCACCTGCACCGCGAAGGCTTCGTTCAGTTCCCACAGGTCGATGTCTTCGACTTTGAGGCCGGTGCGTTTCAGCAGTTTCGGTATTGCGAACACCGGGCCGATGCCCATTTCATCTGGCTCGCAGCCGGCCACGGCGAAGCCGCGGAATATGCCCAGCGGTTGCAGGCCCTTTTTCTCGGCCAGCTTGGCATTCATGACCACCGCTGCCGAAGCGCCGTCGGAGAACTGACTGGCGTTGCCGGCGGAGATCACCCCGTCCGGGAATACCGGTCTGATCTTGGACACGCCTTCGTAAGTCGTATCGGCGCGTATGCCTTCGTCCTTGTTCAGGGTGACTTCGCGGGTCAGGAGCATGCCCGTGTCCTTGTCGCCCACGCCCATGATGGTCGTGAACGGCACGATTTCGTCATTGAACTTGCCCTCGGCCTGCGCCTTCGCCGCGCGCTGCTGGCTGCGTGCGCCGTACTGGTCCTGCACTTCGCGCGGAATCTTGTAGCGCTTGGCCACCTGCTCGGCGGTCTGCAGCATGGACCAGTAGATTTCCGGCTTGTTCTGCTTCAGCCACACTTCCTGGATCATGTGCCGGTTGGATTCATTCTGCACGCAGGAAATCGCTTCCAGCCCGCCTGCGACGTACACGTCGGCCTCGCCGGCGATCACGCGCTGAGCCGCCATGGCAATGGTCTGCAGGCCGGAAGAGCAGAAGCGGTTCACGGTGGCGCCCGCGGTGGTCACCGGGCAGCCGGCGCGCAGCGCGATCTGGCGCGCGATGTTGGCGCCCGTTGCCCCTTCAGGGGTGGCGCAGCCCATGAGCACGTCCTCCACTTCGGCCGGGTCGATTTTGGCGCGCTCGATCGCGTGCTTGACCACATGGCCGCCCATGCTCGCGCCGTGGGTCATGTTGAGGGCGCCGCGCCAGGACTTGGCCAGGCCGGTGCGTGCGGTGGAAACGATTACGGCGTCAGTCATGTTGATCTCCTGGAGAATCGGATGCTTGAATCAATTGAACGTCTTTCCCTTCTTGGCGAGCTTGGCCAGCAGCGGCGCCGGTTTCCAGAACTCGCCGTGGCGGCCCTTGGCGTATTTTTTCATCGCAGCGACCACGTTGGGCAGGCCCACGGTGTCGGCATACAGCATCGGGCCGCCGCGGTGCAGCGGGAAGCCGTAGCCGGTGAGGTACACCATGTCGATATCGGAAGCCCTTTGCGCGATGCCTTCCTCTAGGATATAGGCGGCCTCGTTGACCATCGCGTACACCAGGCGTTCGACGATTTCACGGTCGCTGATCTTGCGCCGCTTCACCTTGATGTCCTTGGAATGCTGGATGATCATGTCGTTCACCAGCTGCGAGGGATAGGGCTTGCGGTCGCCCGGTTTGTAGTCGTACCAGCCGGCGCTGGTCTTCTGCCCGTAGCGGCCCATTTCGCACAGTTTGTCGGCGGTCTTGGAATACTTCATGTCCGGGCGCTCGGCGTAGCGGCGCTTGCGGATGGCCCAGCCGATGTCGTTGCCGGCCATGTCGCCCATGCGGAACGGGCCCATGGCGAAGCCGAACTTCTCGATCGCCTTGTCCACCTGCTCCGGCAGGCAGCCTTCCTCGAGCAGGAAGCCGGCCTGGCGCGAATACTGCTCGATCATGCGGTTGCCGATGAAGCCGTCGCACACGCCCGAAACGACGCCGGTCTTCTTGATTTTCTTCGACAGCGCCATGGTGGTGGCGAGCACGTCCTTGGCGGTCTTTTCGCCGCGCACGATTTCCAGCAGCTTCATCACGTTGGCCGGGCTGAAGAAGTGCGTGCCAATCACGTCCTGCGGCCGCTTGGTGAACGCCGCGATCTTGTTCAGGTCCAGGGTGGAGGTGTTGGATGCGAGGATGGCGCCGGGTTTCATCACCTGGTCCAGTTTGCTGAACACCTTTTCCTTTACGCCCATTTCCTCGAACACCGCCTCGATTACGATGTCGGCATTCTTGATTTCATCGTAGGACAGGGTGCCTTTGATCAGGCCAAGGCGCTCGTCGAACTTGGCTTGCGTGAGCTTGCCCTTCTTCATGGTGTTTTCGTAATTCTTGCGCACCGTCGCGAGGCCCTTGTCCAGCGCTTCCTGTTTCATCTCCAGCACCGTGACCGGGATGCCCGCGTTGGCGAAGTTCATGGCGATGCCGCCGCCCATGGTGCCGGCGCCGATGATCGCCGCCGACTTGATCGGCCGCTTGGGCGTGTCTTCGGGCACGTCGGGAATCTTGGACGCAGCGCGCTCGCCGAAAAAGAAATGGCGCAGCGCCCTGCTCTCGGTGGTCATCATCAGCGCGAGGAAATTATCCCGCTCCACCTTCAGGCCGTCATCGAACTTCATGCTCGCGGCGGCGGCGACGCAGTCGACGCATTTCAGCGGCGCCGGGAAATTCTTCGACATCGCGCCGACGGTGTTGCGCGCGAACTGGAAGTAGGCTTCGTGGTTGGGATAGTCGATCTTGATGTCGCGCACCAGCGGCAGCGGCCGCACGGCGGCGACTTTCTCGGCGAAGGCGATCGCGCCCGTCATCAGGTCGCCTTCGATCATCTGGTCGAACAACTTGGTGCCGGCGAGTTTTTCCGAAGGTACCGGATTGCCGGAAACGATCATGTTTAGCGCGGTTTCCACGCCGACCACGCGCGGCAGCCGCTGCGTACCGCCCGCGCCGGGGAGCAGGCCGAGCTTCACCTCGGGGAGCGCGATCTGCGCGCCCGGCGATGCCACGCGGTAATGGCAGGCGAGCGCGAGTTCCAGGCCGCCGCCCATCGCCACCGAGTGGACCGCGGCGATCACCGGTTTGTCGGCGCCCTCGATGGCGGCGATGACGCTGTGCAGATTGGGTTCAGCCGCGCTCTTGGGCGTGTTGAATTCCTTGATGTCGGCGCCGCCGGAGAAGGCTTTGCCCGCGCCGGTGATCACGATCGCCTTGACCGCGCGCTTGGTCAGGGCCTTTTTCAGCCCTTCGAAAATGCCCAGGCGGGTCGCATAGCCGAGACCGTTGACGGGCGGATTGTTCAGGGTGATGACGGCAATACTGCCTTTGACTTCGAAGTTTGCGCTCATGGGGACTCCTGAGAAAGAAACTGAACCGCAGAAGACGCAGGCAAAACCAGGGAGATTTCTCCGCGGTTCTTTTGTCCTATGCAGTGATTTCGGTTGGTGCTAACGACCCGAAGGTCAGACTTCCAGCCACTCCTTGCGAATTGTACTATTTTGCCGCAGCTCCTGCGGCGTGCCTTCGAACACGATGCGGCCGTGGCCCATGACGTACAGGCGCTGCGAAATCTTGAGCGCAATCGCCAGTTTCTGTTCCACCAGCAGGATCGACACGCCGCGTCTAGCGATTTCGTTGAACAGATCGGCTACCAGCTCGACGATCTTCGGGGCCAGGCCTTCGGTGGGCTCGTCGATCATGATCAGGTCGGGGTCGCCCATCAGGCTGCGGCACAGTGTCAGCATCTGCTGCTCGCCGCCGGAGATCATGCCGGCCTCGACCCGTGCGCGTTCTTCGAGGCGCGGAAACAGGCGGTACATGTCGTCGATGTTCCAGCGGGCGGATTTGCCCGGCTTCGCGCCTTTCATGCCGAGGAGCAGATTCTGTTCCACGGTGAGAGCGGGGAAGATGTCGCGGCTCTCCGGCACGTAGCCGAGGCCCTTGTGCGCGATCTGGAAGGCCTTGAGTCCGAGCATCTGCTCGTTCTTGAAAATCACCGAACCCTTGGCGTCGACCTGGCCCATAATGGCCTTGATGGTGGTGGAACGGCCGACGCCGTTCCTGCCGAGCAGGCTGACGATCTCGCCGTGGCCCACCTGCAGATGCACGCCGTGCAGGATGTGACTCTTGCCATAGTAGGCGTGCAGGTCCTTGACTTCCAGCATAACTAGTCGGCCTCCGTACCGGCGTCATGAATTGCCGCTCGCCACTGTCGGCCTCCGGCGGCAATCGCGGGCGGTCGCATCCCCGCTGCGCGGGGCCCCTGCTTCCTGCTCATGCCGCCGCCTCCGTGCCGAGGTAGGCTTCCTGCACCGCCTTGTTGCCGCGGATGTTTTCCGGAACGTCGCTGGCGATGACTTCGCCGTACACCAGCACCGAAATCTTGTCGGCAAGGTCGAACACCACGCCCATGTCGTGCTCGACCATGATCAGGGTCTTGCCCTGGGTTACCTTGCGGATCAGTTCGACCGCATCGGCGGTCTCGGTGCGGCTCATGCCCGCGGTGGGCTCATCGAGCAGAATCACCTCGGCGCCGCCGGCGATGGTGATGCCGATTTCCAGCGCTCGTTGCTCGGCGTAAGAGAGTACCCCTGCCGGCGTGTTGCGGCGTTGCTTCAGCCCGATCGACTCCATGACTTCTTCGGCGCGCGAATTGGCGTCCTTCAGGCCGCCCAGCCGGTGCCAGAAGGAGTATTTGTA
>Ga0163199_1003033_pt1 | contig 10200 bp, 6 predicted proteins | sample PL_2010_150m_FD_113537 | JGI IMG/M metagenome (GOLD analysis project Ga0163199, IMG submission 113537) | Freshwater microbial communities from Powell Lake, British Columbia, Canada to study Microbial Dark Matter (Phase II) - PL_2010_150m | ecosystem: Environmental > Aquatic > Freshwater > Lake ...
GCAGCTGCATATGCTGCTGGAAAAATTCAACCAAATTTAATTCCAATGGCTGCGCGCAGCGCTGAACTTGGTTGGGGCATTGCAACAGTCGACGAACCGCCACGACCTGGCACAACTTTAGAAGCGCTTGCTGCGCTTAAAACTCCATTTCGCGCAGCTGGCCGCGTCACTGCTGGCAATGCAGCCGGTTTAAATGATGGCGCAACAGCAGCGCTACTTGCAAGCGAATCAAAAGCAAAAGAATTGGGTTTAACAGTTAAAGCAAAATTAGTTTCATTTGCATTCGCTGGCGTTGAACCAGAAGTTATGGGTTATGGCCCAGTTCCCGCAACGATTAAAGCGCTCGCGAAAGCTGGCTTAACCATTGAAGATATTGGGCTATTTGAAGTTAATGAAGCATTCGCAATTCAAGTAATTGCATTCTTAGATCACTTTGGTATAGCCGATGATGATTCGCGAGTAAATATCTATGGCGGTGCAATTGCAGTTGGCCATCCCCTGGCTTCATCTGGCGTTCGCCTCATGCTCAATTTGGCTGAAGGATTTAAGGAACACCCTGAAGTTAAATATGGAATTACCACCATGTGTATTGGACTTGGTATGGGTGGCACTGTGATTTGGGAAAATCCACACTTCAATGGGGGTAAGAAATAATGGCTGAGATTATTCTTCCAGAAGGTGCACCAGAAGAAGTAGTAACTAATGCGCTAGTTAGAGAAATAGATCTCAACGCCTTTGGTGCAACCGGATCTCTCTCATTAATTACTTTAGATAACGGGCAAGATCACAATCGCCCAAATACTTTTGGTCCAAAATCTGTGATGGCGTTGAACGAAGCCATCACTATTGCCGAGAAAAGTGCATCGGTTGCAATTGCAATTACTGGGAAGCCATTTATCTTTGCCGCTGGTGCTGATTTATCTGGAATGGCTTTCTTGCAAGATCGTTCCCAAGCCCTCGCAATCGGTAAACTTGGCCACGATGTTTTTCGCAGGTTAGGCGAAAATAAGAAACCTACTTTTGCTTTTATCAATGGGTTAGCGCTAGGTGGTGGCTTAGAAGTTGGTTTGCATTGTAATTATCGCACCGTAGCAACTACTGCCTTTACTGCTTTGCCAGAATGTTTTCTTGGCTTAGTTCCAGGATGGGGCGGTGCAACTATATTGCCAAAACTTATTGGCCCGGAAAATGCAGTGCAAATAATAATTTTGAACGCGCTTAATAACAACACCATGATGAAGGCAAAAGATGCGTTGGCGCTAGGTGTTGCTGATGCGGTTTATGAACCAGCCGATTTTCTCGAAAATTCAATTTTGTTTGCAGCGAAAATTATCTCTGGTAAAACTAATATCGCACGCAAAGATTTCACTAACGACGAAGCAGCCTGGAATAAAGCAATCGCAACCGGTAAAGCCGCGGTAGCTAAGAAATACGGTGGCGCAGATATCGAATCTCCCGCTCGTGCGCTCCAACTAATTGCAGCAGCTCGAACTAATACTCTCGGCGCAGGTTTCGATGCAGAAGACCAAGCGCTCGCTGACCTCACCATGAGCAATCCACTTCGCGCCTCCTTGTACGCTTTCAATTTGATTCAAAAGAAACGGAAGAAAGTTGAAGGTGCGCCAAAATCAGCGCTAGCTCGCAAAGTTGCAAAAGTTGGCATAGTCGGTGCTGGTTTGATGGCATCCCAACTCGCTCTGATCATGGTTCGAAATCTTAAAGTTCCAGTGGTAATGACCGATTTAGATCAAGAGCGTGTCAATAAAGGCGTTGCTTGGGTGCATGCTGAACTTGAAAAACTTGTAGCTAAGAAGCGAATGAGCGCCGAGTCCGCTCGTCGATTAGCACTTTTGGTCACCGGCTCGGTAGATCAAAACGTTTTTGCCAATGCAGATTTTGTGATCGAGGCAATTTTTGAAGAGCTTTCATTAAAGCAAGAGTTATTTAAAAAGTTAGAGACCATCGTTACACCTGAATGTATTCTTGCTACCAATACTTCTTCGCTATCGGTTGAGAAGATGACCATCGGCTTGAAAAATCCAGAACGCGTAATCGGATTCCATTTCTTTAACCCAGTAGCAATCATGCCGCTACTTGAAGTGGCACGTACCTCTACTACCGATGATGCCACAACTGCTACTGCAATCAACGTCGGTAAAGAGTTAAAAAAGACCATGATCATCTGCAAAGATGCACCAGGTTTTGTGGTTAATCGATTGCTAACTAGATTTATGGGAGAAGTCACCGACGCGATGGATGAAGGCACAGCTCCAGATGTTGCGGATAACGCAATGAAATCGCTCGGTTTCCCGATGTCACCATTCCAACTATTAGGTTTAGTCGGACCAGGAGTTGCGCTACATGTGGCGCAAACTTTGAACGCTAATTTAGGACCGCGTTACCGAATTTCGCCAACAATGCAACGCTTAGTTAAGGAAAGTGTAAAAACTTTCTATATAAAGAAAGAGGACGGCACTTTCGGAGCTAATCCAGCTGCACTCGCTCTTGTAGAAAAAGGAAGTAACCCTTCTACCGCCGAGCAAGTAAGAATGCGTGCGCTAACGGCACTGGCAGAAGAAGCTCGGATGATGCTCGATGAAGGGGTGGTTTCATCACCTGCTGAAATTGATTTATGCATGTTGCTTGGCGCTGGTTGGCCGATGCATCTGGGTGGAATATTGCCGTACTTAGATCGTGAGGGTGTTAGCGAATCTGTTACTGGGAAGCGCTTTCATCCGGCCGGAGTTGCCTCACTGGCTTAATTTTCGAGTTACTCTCTTCAACTTCAACCAGGGAACTGTTCCACTCGACTAATGATCTTGTAATGGTCTGTGCTGTAATACCGATTTCTTCTAAAATTTGACTGCGCTTGCCGTGTTCAAAAAATTGTAACGGCACCCCGATTGAATGAATCGGAATATTTAAATTAGCTTCTCGAAACATTTCGGAGATAGTGCTACCGATTCCACCGTGCTTTATTCCATCTTCAATCACAACTACGCTTTGATAGCGCTGCGCCATAGTTACTAATGATGTTGGTAACGGTTTAACCCAACGTGGATCAATAACGGTTACGCCAACGCCTTCGCGATAAGCCTGACCGGCTGCTTCAACTGCAACTTGCGCCATCGCACCTACGCTAATGAGCAATACATCAGCGCTTTCGCCGCGGTATAAAACATCAATGCCATCGCGCCGTTCAAATGCTGGAATATCTGGTTGGACTGCCCCTTTAGGGAACCGGATGAGCGATGGTCGATCACTTATTTCAAGTGATTCACGGAGCGTTTCGCGCAATCGGGCGCCATCGCGTGGCGCTGCAACGCAAAGCGTTGGCACAATGCCAGTTAGCGCTAAATCCCAGATTCCATTATGCGATGGGCCATCATCGCCAGTAATGCCAGATCTATCCAACACAAATGTGACGCCCGCTTTGTGTAACGCTACGTCTAATAAAAGTTGATCGAAAGCACGATTTAAAAATGTTGAGTACACCGCAACCACGGGATGTAATCCAGAAAATGCCAAACCTGCCGCCGCGGTTGTTGCATGTTGTTCGGCAATGCCAACATCAAGAGTGCGATCCGGAAATTCTTTTTGAAATGCATCTAGGCCAGTTGGCCCGAGCATTGCCGCAGTAATTGCGACTAGGTCTTTTCGTTCGTGTCCTAATTCGATTAGCGCCTTCGAAAATACGCTGGTCCAAGATGCTGAAGACTTTGAAAGTGGCGTACCAGTTTCTGGATCAACGATTCCGACAGCGTGAAATTTCTCGGCTTCATCGTTTACGGCTGGTGCGTGACCACGACCTTTTTCGGTGATTACGTGAACTATTACTGGAGCTCCAAATTTCTTAGCCCGACCAAGTGTGCTTTCAAGTTCTTCAATGTTATGTCCATTAATTGGCCCTAGATATTTCAGCCCTAAATCTTCAAACATTCCTTGCGGTGCAACGATATCTTTAATTCCTTTTTTCATGCCATGCAGAGTTTCATAAATTGGATGGCCAACTACCGGAGTTTTTTCTAATACACCTTTCCCCCACTCCAAAAATTTTTCATACCCTTGAGTTGCACGTAGCGTTGATAAATGTGCAGCTAATCCGCCAATAGTCGGCGAATAAGAACGTGCGTTGTCGTTTACCACAATCACTAACTTCAAATCTGCTGTTGCTGCAATGTTATTTAACGCTTCCCATGACATGCCACCAGTGAGAGCACCATCCCCTACCACCGCGACTACGGTTCGATCTTGCTCGCCTTTGATTGCAAAACCTCGGGCAATTCCATCCGCCCAGGAAAGCGCGGTAGATGCGTGCGAATTTTCAATTACATCGTGTTCGCTCTCGCTCCGATTCGGGTAGCCAGCAATGCCACCGCGTTGCCGCAATTTTTCAAAACCCGCGATTCGTCCAGTTAGCATTTTATGAACATAAGATTGGTGTCCAGTGTCAAAAAGCAAGACATCTTTAGGAGATTCAAATACTCGATGAAGCGCGAGCGTTAATTCCACTACACCTAAATTTGGACCAAGATGGCCGCCACTTTTCGATACCTTTTCAATTAAGAAATCTCTTATCTCGCTCGATAGCGTAGTAAGTTGGAGATAATCTAATTTTGAAAGATCATCCGGTGAATTAATCTGCGAAAGTAAGGTCATAGCAACGACCGCAATACATATTGCATGATGCCACCATGACGGAAATATTCCGCTTCTCCAGGTGTATCAATTCGTACTTTTGCAGTAAAACTCTTGCCGTCAGCGTTTACGCGCACTTGGGTAGGAGTCTTACCTCCATTCAATTCCACAATTCCCGAGATGGCAAATACTTCGCTGCCAGTTAGACCAAGTGAAGCAGCGGTTTCACCATCATTGAATTGGAGTGGTAATACACCCATTCCAATTAAATTAGAACGGTGAATTCGTTCAAAAGATTCGGCTATCACAGCACGTACGCCAAGTAGCGCAGTTCCTTTTGCAGCCCAATCTCGAGATGACCCAGATCCATATTCTTTTCCAGCGAGAATAACTAGCGGCACCCCCGCGCTTTGATATGCAGTTGCAGCATCGAAAATAGTTTCTTCTTCTCCACTATTTAAAAAGTTTCGGGTGAACCCACCTTCGACTCCGTTGAGAAGTAAATTCTTCAATCGAATATTTGCAAATGTTCCGCGGATCATAACTTCGTGATTACCGCGACGGGAACCGTAAGAATTAAAATCAGCGCGCTCAACTCCATGCTCAGCTAAATACTTTCCAGCAGGTGAATCGGCTTTGATGTTTCCAGCTGGCGAAATGTGATCTGTAGTTACCGAATCTCCCAATATCGCAAGGACTCTTGCGCCGCTAATGTCAGTAACTGGCTTAGGGTTTCGCGGCATTCCGTCGAAATATGGTGGTTTTCGTACATAAGTGGATTTAGCGTCCCACTCGAAAACTTTTCCGGTTGGAGTAGCTAACGATTTCCATCGATGATCGCCCTCAAAAACACTCGCATAATCTTTTGTGAACATATCGCTCGAGATCGATGAATCAATCACGCTCTGAATTTCAGAAGGAGTTGGCCAGATATCTTTTAAGAAAACTGGGTTACCGTCTAAATCGTTGCCTAGCGAATCCAAATCAAAATTATGATCCATAGTTCCAGCTAGCGCATATGCGACAACCAGTGGCGGTGAAGCTAAATAGTTCATCTTCACATCAGGGCTTATCCGGCCCTCGAAATTTCGATTGCCCGACAACACTGCGGTTACAGCTAAATCGTTTTCACTAATTACCTTGCTGATTTCTACTGGGAGTGGACCAGAATTTCCGATACAAGTAACACAACCATAACCAACTAAATTAAAACCAAGTTTTTCAAGGTAGGTGGTTAACCCAGATTTATCATAGTAATCAGTAACGACTTTAGATCCAGGCGCCAGAGTGGTTTTTACCCAAGGTTTACTAGTTAGACCTTTTTCAACAGCTTTTTTCGCTAGTAACCCCGCACCAATCATCACACTTGGGTTGGAAGTATTTGTGCAAGAAGTGATTGACGCAATTACCACAGCGCCATTTGAAATTGCGGTATCGCTACCATTGCGTTGAAAATTAACTGGTTTTTTATTAGTTTTATCAGAAAGATAACTTGGCAGAACTTTTCCAAAAGAGTCTTTTGCATCAGTAAGTGAAACTCGATCTTGCGGCCGCTTTGGCCCTGCAATCGAAGGAACCACGCTCGCCAAATCCAATTCTAATTTTTCCGAATATCTTGGTGTCAGGCTTGGGTCGTGCCAAATTCCTTGACGTTTTGCATAAGCCTCTACTAAAGCCAGTTCGCTCGCTTTTCTTCCCGTGAGTTTTAAATACCGGAGCGTTTCTTCATCAATTGGGAAAATAGCGCAAGTAGATCCATACTCTGGAGACATATTTCCGATCGTTGCCCGGTTTGCCATCGGCAACGCCGTAACACCTGGGCCATAAAATTCCACAAATTTTCCGACAACGCCATGCTTGCGAAGCATTTCAGTAATTGTTAAAACTAAATCCGTGGCAGTCGTGCCAAGTGGTAGCGCACCATTTAATTTAAATCCAACAACTTTAGGAATCAACATCGAAACAGGTTGTCCTAAAAGTGCAGCTTCGGCTTCGATGCCGCCTACTCCCCAACCCAATACGCCTAACCCATTAACCATGGTGGTGTGTGAATCGGTGCCCACAACCGTATCTGGATATGCACGGACTTCGCCGGCAACTTCCCGAACCATTACAACGCGTGCCAAATACTCAATATTTACTTGGTGGACAATTCCAGTTCCGGGTGGCACGACTTTAAATTCATCAAATGCGGTTTGACCCCATCGCAGGAATCGATAACGCTCTTGATTTCGCTCGTACTCTATATCTGTGTTTTGCGAGAACGAATCTTTTGTCCCAAAAACATCTGCAATAACCGAGTGATCGATTACCAATTCCGCTGGGGCTAGCGGATTTACTTTTGCGGGATCGCCACCTAAGTCAACAATCGCTTCCCGCATTGTTGCTAAATCAACGATGCATGGCACTCCGGTAAAATCCTGCATGATCACGCGCGCTGGCGTGAATTGAATTTCAGTATCTGGCTCGGCAGCTGGGTTCCAATTTGCTAACGCCGAAATCTGCGCTGCTGTGATGTTTGCACCATCTTCAGTGCGGAGCAAGTTCTCCAGCAAAATTTTCAGGCTAAACGGCAGAGTCGCGGCACCATCTAATTGATTGATATCAAAGATTTGATACTGCTTGCCAGCTACATCGAGCGTGGATTTTGCTTTAAATGAATCGTGACTCATGCCCCAATCCTATCGAGCGCCGCTTTTTTGGCTCAATTGGGCAACCGAGGTCGGTGGGCGTGCCCCTCATTTTTAGCTATTTTTAATGAACCGCGCCACACACTCGATATGTTGGGTCATCGGAAAGAGATCATAACTTTGCAGGCGATCTAATGTATATCCAGATGCTTCCAAATATGTTGTATCTCGCGCGAGCGAAGCTGGATCACAAGAAACATAAACAATTGTGCGGGGTTCAAGCTTTATCATTGCGCTTACCACATCTTTACCTGCGCCAGATCTTGGTGGATCTAACAGAATTAAATCTGCTCGTTTAAATTTTGAAAGCGAACGTTCAACTTTACCTTCAACAATCTCCACAATTTGATTCTCCGCAAAATTGCGGCGCGCATCAGTTACTGCCCCAGCATCTAATTCGATCAAAGTTACCCGCCCAGTTTCGGTTACTTCGGTGGCAAGTGCTGCTGTGAACAATCCAACGCCACCATAAAGATCAAAGACATGATCACCTGCTTTAATTTGCAAGTCAGCCATGACGCTCTTAGTTAACACTGCAGGTGATTGAATGTGGCTCTGCCAGAATGAAGTGGGTGAGACCGAAAACTTATTTTCTAGAACTGATTCTTCGATTAGGTCAAAATTTTCAATACCTTCAATAGCTACTGATTGCTTTCCACTCCCAGAAATTGCAACTTCTACTTTTGCGCCAACCGGCAAATTCATTTGGTTGATTGAATCTAAATTCATCCGCTCATCAGCAATCAAACATTTCGCCACTGGAATTAAGTTATGGCTTCTTGCGCCATAAAGCGCTAATTTACGATCTGGGTTTACCGTGAAGTCCATTCGGGTACGCCATCCCAACCCAGTTAATGGAGCCACGCCGATCACGGTTACTTCCACATCTTTTTTCGCGACTCGACTGAATTGCTCTTTTACAATCGCGCTCTTTAATTTACGTTGCGCTGAAATTTCGATATGTTGGAAATCGCAACCACCACAACCGCCGGGTTTGGCTAATTCGCAAGGTGGGCTAACTCTTTCTGGCGCAGCTTTAATAATTTCAATCGCATTCCCCCGTGCGAATTTCGAAGTCACTTCGGTTATCTCAGCGACAACTTCTTCACCAGGAATTGCATAACGGAGAAAAATAACGCGACCATCATGTCGCGCAACACAATGTCCGCCATGGGCAATTCCGCCGACGGTAACGGTTATTCGATCTCCCACATTCACATGGCGACCCTATGGCTTGTTACGCGTAAATGTCATACTCGCGCCGTTAAAGGTGTAAGTTCGCCCTTGTGCATGTTGTGATTATGGGATGTGGCCGCGTTGGTTCGACTTTGGCTAAAGAATTAGAAATCGCTGGCCACACCGTTGCCATTATTGACCAAGACCGAGAAGCGTTTCGACGACTTGGCGCAGATTTCAAAGGCCAGACTGTTGCCGGCGTTGGCTTTGATCGCGATACTTTAATTGATGCTGGAATTGAACGTGCCGAAGCGTTCGCTGCTGTTTCAAATGGTGATAACTCAAATATTATTGCGGCTCGAGTTGCGCGGGAAACATATGGAATCTCAAATGTAGTTGCTCGAATTTATGATCCAGGTCGCGCTGAAATTTATCAACGTTTAGGAATTCCAACAGTAGCCACAGTTCTATGGACAACTGATCAAATCTTAAGAAGATTAAATCCTGATGGTTCTAGATCGGAATGGCGTGATGCATCCGGTGTCGTAAAACTCTGCGAAATGCATATAGATAAAGCTTGGTTTGGCCAGCCAATAACTTTAATTGAAGCAAACACGCCATCAAGGGTAGCTTTCATCACTCGACTAGGTGAAGGCATGATTCCTAATGAACACACAGTTCTACAAGAGGGCGACCTAGTTCATGTAATGGTCGCTGAAAAAGATGTAGAGATAACCGAGATGGCACTTTCTAAGTCACCGGAGTCCAAATGAGAGTTGCCATAGCTGGCGCTGGGAATGTTGGCCGCGCGATTGCGCGAGAGCTAATTAATAATGGCCATCAAATACTTTTGATTGATAAAGATCCAAAGGCTTTAAAAATGGAGAGCGTTCCCGAAGCCGAATGGTTGCTCGCCGATTCCTGTGAAATCACATCGCTAGATAAAGCGAATTTGAGCTCTTGCCAAGTACTTGTAGCCGCAACCGGTGATGACAAAGTTAATCTAGTTACTTCGCTTTTGGCTAAAACCGAATATGGCGTGCCCCGCGTGGTGGCGCGAATTAAGCACCCAAAGAATGAATGGCTCTTCGATTCATCTTGGGGTGTAGATGTTGCGGTATCGACCCCAAGAATTATTGCGGCTTTGGTTGAAGAAGCAGTTAGTGTTGGCGATGTCGTTCGTTTATTTTCACTACGTGCTGGCAAAGCTAATCTTGTAGAAATTACGCTTCCAGATAACTCTAAATGCTGTGGTAAAACTGTAAGCGAAGTGGAGCTGCCTATCGGCTCAACAATTGCCGCGATAGTTCGCGATGGCCAAGTTATTACGCCACAACCTCATGAAGTTTTTGCCTCTGGAGATGAATTAATCTTTGTAGCAACCGCAACCGCAGAATCTCAATTAAAAGATTGTTTTATTACGATTTAAGTTCTGGGCCATTTTTAATGATTAACCAAGTTGCCCATCCCGTAGCAAAAAATAATGGATAGCCCATAATTAATCGCGCAGATCCTAATAAATTTACATTGCCAGAACGATAAAGCGGGTATTGCACTATTAACCTCGCCCCAAATAGTCCAACCCAGAGCCAACTGGCTTGCTTATACATTTTTTTACGGGCTGGATCTTTCCGCCAGAGAAAATTTTCGCCAAGAATGGGGCCGAGCACAACACCGATAATTGGCCAACCAACCA
>Ga0163199_1003034_pt1 | contig 10198 bp, 12 predicted proteins | sample PL_2010_150m_FD_113537 | JGI IMG/M metagenome (GOLD analysis project Ga0163199, IMG submission 113537) | Freshwater microbial communities from Powell Lake, British Columbia, Canada to study Microbial Dark Matter (Phase II) - PL_2010_150m | ecosystem: Environmental > Aquatic > Freshwater > Lake ...
GTCTTTCCTTTCCCCCGGGCCGTTTCTGGACGTCGATACCGGATAGCAGGCAAGCAATGCGCCGTGGTCATCCAGCAGCTTCAGGGTCTGCTCAGCCAGGCTGATCTCAATGCGCCCCATCTCAGACTTTCACCCGCTTCGCCGCAAAGAATTGACGCAGCGGAGTACCGCACTCCTCGGCCATGACGCCGGCCGTCACCGTCGCATGATGATTGAGCCGTGGTTCCGCAAACAAGTCGATCACGCTGCCGCAGGCACCGGTTTTCGGATCGGCCGCGCCGTATACCAGGCGTGCGATGCGCGCATGGAACATGGCACCGACGCACATGGCACATGGCTCCAGCGTGACGTACAGTGCACACCCAGGCAGGCGGTAATTTCCGAGCCTCGCAGCTGCGTCGCGTAGCGCCACGATTTCCGCGTGTCCCGAGGGGTCGTGGCGGCTGATCGGCGCATTGAATCCCGCGCCGATAATTGTCCCGTCCTTTACGAGCACAGCGCCAACCGGCACCTCGCCCGCGGCCTGCGCCGCGCGCGCCTGCTCCAACGCCGCCCGCATGAATGCTGCGTCTTCAGTCACTTTCTTATCGCCCGGCCCGTTGATGCTGTTCCGTCCGGCGCACTGCTATTCCCACTCGATCGTCGCCGGCGGTTTGCCGCAGATATCGTAGACCACCCGATTGATGCCACGCACCTCATTGATGATGCGGTTCGATACCTTGCCCAGCAAGTCGTGCGGCAGGTGCGCCCAGTGCGCGGTCATGAAATCCTGGGTCTGCACCGCGCGCAGCGCCACCACATACTCGTAAGTGCGCCCGTCGCCCATCACGCCCACCGCCTTCACCGGCAGGAACACGGCGAACGCCTGCGAGGTGGCGTCGTACCAGCTGTGCCCTTCGGCGTCGCGCGCCGCACGCAGTTCTTCAATGAAAATCGCGTCGGCTCGGCGCAGCAGATCGGCATATTCACGCTTCACTTCGCCGAGGATGCGCACGCCCAGTCCCGGCCCCGGGAACGGATGACGGTAGACCATGTCGTGCGGTAAGCCGAGCGCGACGCCCAGCTCGCGCACCTCGTCCTTGAACAGCTCGCGCAGCGGCTCCAGCAGTTTCAGGTGCAAGGTGTCCGGCAGGCCGCCGACGTTGTGATGCGATTTGATGTTGGTCGCTTTCTTGGTCTTCGCACCCGCGGACTCGATCACGTCGGGATAGATGGTGCCCTGCGCCAGCCATTTCGCATTCTTGATCTTGGCCGCTTCACGCTGGAACACTTCCACGAATTCGCGTCCGATGATTTTGCGTTTTTGCTCCGGGTCGGCGATGCCGGCTAGCTTGCCCATGAACGTGGCGCTGTCGTCGATGTGGATTACCTTGACGCCGAGGCTGCGCGCGAAGGTCGCCATCACCTGTTCCGCTTCGTTCAATCTGAGCAGCCCGTGGTCGACGAACACGCAAGTCAGCTGCTTGCCGATGGCGCGGTGGATCAGGGCCGCGGCGACCGATGAGTCGACGCCGCCGGAAAGCCCGAGGATCACTTCGTCACTGCCCACCTGCTCCCGGATGCGCGTAATCGCCTCGGACACGTAATCGGGCATGTTCCAGTCGCCGGCGCAGCCGCAGATGCCGTTTACAAAGCGCCGCAGAATGGCCGCACCCTGCAGGGTATGGGTGACCTCGGGATGGAACTGCACAGCGTAAAAGCGGCGCGTTTCATCGGCCATGGCCGCAATCGGGCAGGATTCGTTTGAAGCCATGAGTTTGAAACCCGGTGGCATCTCGGTAACTTTGTCGCCATGGCTCATCCACACTTTGAGCATGCCGTGGCCTTCGGGCGTGCGGAAATCCTCGATGCCGTCGAACAGGCGCGTGTGGCCGCGGGCGCGCACCTCGGCATAGCCGAATTCGCGCACCTTGCCCGCCTCCACTTTGCCGCCAAGCTGCCCCGCCATGGTCTGCATGCCGTAGCAGATGCCCAGTACCGGCACGCCCAGTTCGAACACTGCCTGCGGCGCGCGCGCCGTGGCCTCTTCGGTCACCGACATATGACTGCCGGACAGAATGACCCCGCTGGCGCCGAAGTCACGCACGTACTGATCGCTGACGTCATAGGGGTGGATTTCGCAGTACACGCGCGCTTCGCGCACGCGCCGAGCGATCAGCTGGGTATACTGCGCGCCGAAATCGAGGATCAGTATTTTCTGATGCATTATCTAGCAACCTTCAAATGGAAAGGCCGGCGTGCGTTTTTTTACACCACCGGCCTTGGATCGGGTGAGTCGGGTCACTGATCCTGCGGGATCATTCGACCTGATAATTGGGCGCCTCTTTGACGATTTGCACATCGTGCACATGCGACTCGCGCATGCCAGCAGAAGTGATTTCGACGAACTCCGTCTTGGTGCGCATGTCTTCGATGTTGGCGCAGCCGCAATAGCCCATGCTGGCGCGCAGTCCGCCCACCATCTGGTAAATGATGCTGACCACACTGCCCTTGTAGGGCACGCGCCCTTCGATGCCCTCAGGAACGAGCTTGTCGGCGTTGTTCAGCGGGTCCTGGAAGTAGCGATCGGCGGCGCCGTCCTGCATGGCGCTCAAGGAGCCCATGCCGCGATAGAGTTTGTACGAGCGCCCCTGGTAGAGGATGGTCTCGCCGGGCGCTTCCTCGGTGCCCGCGAACATGCTGCCCATCATCACGGCGTTCGCCCCGGCCGCCACCGCCTTGGCCACATCGCCTGAGTAGCGGATGCCGCCGTCGGCGATGAACGGAACGTCGCCGTCCTTGAGCGCGGCGTGCACGTTCTGGATCGCGGAAATCTGCGGCACGCCCACGCCGGCGATAACCCGCGTGGTGCAAATCGAGCCGGGGCCGATGCCCACCTTGATGCCGTCCGCGCCATGGTCAACCAGCGCCTTGGCACCGGAAGCGGTGGCGATGTTGCCGCCAACGACTTCGACTTTGGGGAAATTCTTCTTGACCCAACGCACGCGGTCAAGCACGCCCTGCGCGTGCCCGTGCGCCGTATCCACCACGATCACGTCGACGCCTGCTTCGACCAGATGTTCGACGCGCTCCTCCGTTCCTTCACCCACTCCGATTGCAGCGCCGACCCACAGCTTGCCCTGCTCGTCCTTGCTGGCGAGCGGGTGCTCAGTCGCCTTGAGGATGTCCTTCACGGTCACCAGTCCGCGCAGCGCAAATGCGTCGTTCACGACGAGAACGCGCTCCAGGCGGTGTTTATGCAGCAGGGCGCGCGCTTCCTCCGCGCTGGCCCCCTCCTTGACGTAAATGAGGCGCCCGCGCGGCGTCATGATCGCGCTTACCGGGGCATCCAGGTTGGTCTCGAAGCGGTAGTCGCGGTTGGTGACCATGCCGACCACTTTGCCCTTGTCGACCACCGGAAACCCGGAGACCCGGTACTGTTGCGTCAGCGCCAGCAGCTCGCGCACGGTGATCTCCGGCGAAACAGTCATGGGATCGCGCAGCACGCCCGACTCGAAGCGCTTGACTTTCAGCACCTCGGCCGCCTGCGCTTTCGGGCTTAGGTTCTTGTGGATAATGCCGATTCCGCCCTCCTGCGCGATCGCAATCGCAAGGCGCGATTCGGTGACCGTGTCCATTGCCGCGGACACCAGCGGAATGTTGAGCTTGATCTTGCGCGTCAGGCGGGTCTTGAGGGATACGTCGCGCGGAAGTACGGTCGAATGGGCGGGGACTAGCAGGACATCATCGAAGGTCAGCGCTTTCTGAATGACGCGCATCGTAAAACTCCTGGCCGCAAAGCGACATTATACGCGCCTGTCCGCGGTCGGCAAACAAGCTGCGCTTGAAACGGAAACGGGGTTGGCCCGTTAAGGACCCTGCGGCCGAGAGGCAGACACGCGCCCCAGCCAAAGGACGCTTTCAAGGAGGTTCCGGCTGAATCCGCGCTTTCACAAACGCATTTGACGCGGCGGCGGAAAGCCGTTACTTTTGAAGCAATTGAGCAAAAGAGAGGCGTGCCCGTATGAAGCAAATTTCGATGGCGGTAGCCCTGGCGCTGTGCGCAGCCCTGCCCGTATCTGCCCAACTATACAAATGGGTGGATTCGAACGGGAAAGTGCAATACTCGGACAAGCCCCCGCCGAGCGACGTCAAGACGGAAAAGCTGCGCGCGCCCGCTCGCACGGCCCCCGCGCCGGCGCCAAGCGCGGGCAAGGACGACGCAAAAAAAGACGCGGCCAAGACCGGGCCGCTGACGCCGGCTGAGCAGGAACAGGCGTTCCGCAAGCGCCAGCAGGAGGCAGGCAAGGCGGAAAAAGAGGCGGCTCAGAAGCAGGCGGAAGCGAGCGAACGGGCGGAAAACTGCAAGCGCGCCAAGGCGGCAGTGGCCACTCTGGAACTCGGTGGGCGTCAGGCCCGCGTGAATGAAAAGGGCGAGCGCGTTTTCCTCACCGACGAGCAAATTGCCAAGGAAACGACCAGTGCGCGGCAGGAAGCTGCCGCCGCCTGCGGTAACTGACGCTTACTTGCGCTTCCCTGCAGCGCGCTCGCGCCGGATCTGCTTGGGATCGGCAAGCAATGGCCTATAGATCTCGACACGATCCAGGTCGCGCAGCACGGTTTGCGGGCTGACCGGCCTGCCCCAGATTCCCGGGCGTCCAGAAATGACGGCTGGCAAATGCGGCAGCAAGCCGCTTGCCTGGATGGCATCCTGCACGGTGCTGCCGGGCGCGAGTTCGAGCAACACGCGCTGTTGCCGCTGCGGCAGGGCATAGACGACTTCGATGCGCACGCCTATCCCGGGCCGTAAAGGGTTGCGGCTCGCTTGACGAAAACCTCGACCAAGGTATTGGCAATATGGCTGAACACCGGCCCGGCGATCTTGTCCACGAGCTTGCCAGATAGCTCGTAGTTCAACTGGAATTCGATTTTACATGCCTCACCGGACAGAGGGACGAAGCGCCAGTAGCCGTCCAGATGCCTGAACGGGCCATTGGCGAGCTTCATTTCGATCAGCGCGCCCGCTTCCATCCGGTTCTCCGTGGTGAAGTGCAGGCGCAGGCCATGATAGTTCACGTGCAGCGTGGCCACGGCACTGTGCGCATCGAGCAGCCGCACCTCGGTCGCGCTGCACCAGGGCAGAAACTGCGGGTAGGCGTCCACGTCCGCGACCAGGCCGTACATCTGCGCCGCGCTATGGCCGATCAGAACTGACTTTTCCACTATGGCCATGACGACAGCGTTCAACTGTTAAGATTGCGCAATTGTACCAATACTCCACCTATGACGATCGCGCAGAACAAGAAGGCCTTCCACGATTATTTCATCGAGGAACGCTACGAAGCCGGCCTCGCGCTGCAAGGCTGGGAAGCCAAAGCCATCCGCGCCGGGCGAGTGCAGCTCAAGGATGCCTATGTACTCATCCGCGGCGGCGAAATCTACATGGTCGGCGGCCACATCAGCGCGCTGCCGACTGCGTCGACCCACATCCATCCGGACCCGGTGCGCACGCGCAAGCTGCTGCTGCATGGAGAGGAAATCCAGCATCTGATCGGCAAGGTCGAGCGCGCCGGTTACACGCTGGTACCGCTGGATATGCACTACAAGAACGGTCGCATCAAGATCGACATCGGCCTTGCGCGCGGCAAGAAGCAGCATGACAAGCGCGAAACCGAAAAGAAACGCGACTGGGACCGTGAGAAGCAGCGCCTGATGCGCTCGGCCGGCAAGAGCTAGCGACCCGGCAGCCCCGGGGATAGCTGGCGCACCTGCTCGAAAAGGCAGATTGCCGCCGCCGCCGCGACGTTGAGGGACTCCGACTTCCCGGGCATGGGAATGCGCACCTGTTCGGTCGCCAGGGTGGCCATCGCTGCGCTTACGCCGGAACCTTCGTTGCCGAATACCCAAGCGAGCGGGCCGCGCAGTTCGACCTCGTACAGCGATTTGCGCGCATGGCCGCTGGTGCAAATCAGCCGGCCCGAGAGCCGTCGCGCCGCGGCCGCCAAATCGGCATTGTCGTAAATATCAAGACCGAAATGCGCACCCATGCCGGCGCGCAGCACCTTCGGTGACCAGGCGAAGGCGCAGCCCGGGGAAAGCAGCACGGTGCGCATGCCTGCAGCCGCGGTGCTGCGCAGGATGGAACCGAGATTGCCGGCGTCCTGGATGTTCTCGAGCATTACGCAGCGCTCGATCGCCGCCGGCAGCGCTCCCGGCTTCGGCGTGCGTATCAGTGCGATAATTCCCGTGGGCGTGGCGACCTGGGCAATTTCGCCGAACAGAGAATCGGCGAGCACCAGCACCGCTTGTGCGGCCACGCCCGCCGCCAGCCGCGCCGCTTCAGCGTTGGCTGCGCCGTGCTCGCTGAGAATGAGCTGTTCGGGCACGCCGCCGCTGGCGCGAAAGCTCGAGATCAAGTGCGCACCATCGAGCAGGGCCAAGCCAGCCTTGCGGCGCGCGCGCGTCGAGGTGGCGAGATCGCGCAGCGCCTTGAAGCGCGGATTGTCGCGCGATCGCACCAACCTCAAGTCACGCTCGCGCATACGCGGCTTCCTGTAAGCAGCCAGTTCTGCAGCGTGACGATACCCGCCCGGTGTCCTGCGACGATACTGCAAGCGGCGGAAAGTCCGAGCCCATTCATCCTGTAATTGTATTCCGGAGCAGCCTGCGTATTGGCGCGTAGCTGCGCCGGTGGATTTCGCACACGCCGTGCCGCTCGAGCGCGGCCAGATGCGCCGCCGTCGGATAGCCCTTGTGCCGGTCGAACCCGTAATGCGGATAGAGTTGGTGCAGGCGCAGCATTTCCTCGTCGCGCGCGGTCTTGGCCAGGATCGAAGCCGCGGAAATCGCCGGAATTGTACGGTCGCCCCCGATGATGGCCCTGGCCGGATATGCGACCAAGGGGCATTGCCTGCCGTCGATCAGCACTTCGCCGGGCGCCACGCTCAGTTGTTCAACCGCCCGACGCATGGCGAGCAGGCTGGCTTGCAGAATATTGATGGCGTCTATCTCCGCCACCGATGCCGAGGCGACCGCCCAGGCGAGCGCGTGACGGTGGATCTGCCCGGCAAGTTCCAGGCGTCGTGGCGCCGACAGCATTTTGGAGTCGGCGAGGCCGGCCACCGGGTGGGCGGGGTCCAGAATCACCGCAGCAGCGTAGACCGGGCCCGCAAGCGGTCCCCTGCCCGCTTCGTCCACACCGCAAGACAGAGCCATGCAACGGGTCCCTACCCGGCAGGGGTTGCGAGCAAAGGAAGCACTGCCTTGGCGGCCTGTTCCGCGGTATTGCGCTTTAGCTCACGGTGTATCGCGGAAAAACGCTGCGGCAGGCGCGCACGCACGATGCTGTCGTTGAGCACATTTCGCAAAGCCTGCGCGAGGTTTTCCGGCGTGGCATCCCCCTGCAGCAATTCCGGTACCACGAACTCCCCGGCGAGGATATTCGGCAGGCCGATATAGGGCTGGTAGCCCATGCGCCGCATCAGCAGCCAGCTGGCGCTGGCCATCTTGTAGGTGATCACCATTGGCTTTTTCAGCAGCGCGGCCTCCAGGGTGGCGGTACCGCTGGCCACCAATGCCACATCGGCGGCGGCGAGTGCGTCGCGCGCGTGGCCGAACAATATGGTCAATGGCAATTCGGCCGCGCCGGCCCGGTACAGGGCTGCCTCGAACATCTCACGCGTTTCTCGGCTGACCAGCGGGACCAGGAACAAGGGCTGGTCGATCTGTTGCGCCAGCAGCTTGGCCGTCGCAATGAAGGTATCTGCCATGTATCGCAATTCAGATTGGCGGCTGCCCGGCAGCAGCGCGATGACTTTTCGCTGCGGCGCGATCTTTAGCTGGGCGCGCGTGCCTGCAGTCTGATCCTGCTCCGGGATCAAGTCGGCGAGCGGATGTCCGACGTAGGTCGCGGCAATGCCCGCCTTGCGGTACAGCGCGGGTTCAAACGGAAACAGCGTCAGCACGTGGTCGGCCGAACGCCCGATGGCGGCCATTCGTCCGCCACGCCAGGCCCAGACCGAAGGGCTCACATAATGCACGACCGGCACGCCCGCGCGCTTGAGGCCGGCCTCGAGCCCGAGATTGAAATCCGGCGCGTCGACGCCGATGAACAGCTGCGGCCTTGCGGCCAGCAGGGCCAGGCGCAGCCTGCGCCGCATCCACACCAGGCCGGGATAGTGGCGCAGTACCTCCGCATAGCCGCGCACCGCCAGGCGCTCCATGGGAAACAGGCTGTCGAGGCCGCAGGATTGCATTTTCGGGCCGCCGATGCCGACGAATCGGGCTTCCGGCACATGGGTTTGCAGTGCGGCGATCAAATGCGCCCCCAGCAAGTCGCCCGATGCCTCCCCGGCGACCATGCCGATGGTGAGCCGCGGCTCCGCCACGTCAGCGCACGATCCCGCGGGTCGAGGTTTTCAGAAAATCGGTCAGCAGCCCGATTTCGGCGCAGGTCGCCGCCTGTTCGGCAAGTTGTGCCCTGGCTTGATCCAGCGTCAGGCCGGATTTGTAGAGTGTCTTGTAGGCGCGCTTGATCGCGGCCAGGGCGTCGGCCGAAAAGCCGCGGCGGCGCAATCCTTCGCTATTGATGCCATAGGGCTTCGCCGTGTCGCCGGCAGCCATCACGTAGGGCGGCAGATCATGCACCAGCACAGTGGCGATGGCGGTAAAGCTGTGGGCGCCGATGCGCACAAACTGGTGCACGCCGGTGAATCCGCCGAGGATCGCGTAGTCGCCGACATGCACATGACCGGCAAGCTGGGCATTGTTCGCAAAAATGGTATGGTTTCCGATCTGGCAGTCGTGCGCGACGTGCACATAAGCCATGATCCAGTTGTCGTCGCCGAGGCAGGTAACGCCCGCGTCCTGGGTCGTGCCGCAGTTGAGCGTGCAGAATTCGCGTATGGTGTTGTTGTCGCCGATCTCCAGGCGTGTCGGTTCATCTGCGTATTTCTTGTCCTGCGGCACCGCGCCCAGCGAAGAAAATTGGAATATGCGGTTATCCCGGCCGATGCGGGTATGCCCTTCGATCACTACATGCGGGCCGACCCGGGAATTGCTGCCGATTTCGACATGCTCGCCGATCAAGCTGAAGGCGCCGACGCTTACGTTTTCACCCAGCTTGGCGCGGGGATGGACGATGGCGCTCGGGTGGATCATTCTATCGAACGCAGGGTGCAGAGCAGCTCGGCTTCGGCCACCAGGGCATCGCCCACATACGCTTTGCCGGCATACTTGACCACGGAACGCACGGTGCGCTCGATGCTCACTTCGAGGACCAGCTGGTCCCCCGGCATCACCGGTTTCTTGAAGCGCGCCCTGTCTATGCCGGCGAAGTAATACACCGATTTTTCGTCCGGTTTGATTCCCATGGTGCGAAACGACAGGATTGCCGCGGCCTGCGCCATCGCTTCGACAATCAATACGCCGGGCATGACTTTGTAATACGGGAAATGGCCATTGAAATAGGGTTCGTTGACGCTGACATTCTTTAGCGCCCGGATGCGCTTTCCCAACTCGCACTCGATCACGCGGTCGATCAGCAGGAACGGATAGCGATGCGGCAGATACTCGAGTATTTCCTGGATGTTCAAGCTTTCTTCTCCCGCGTTGACAGGCGTTGTTCGAGGCTGCGCAAGCGTTCGCGTAGCGAGTCCATATGGCGCAGCAGGGCCACATGCTGCGCCCAGCTGCGGCTGTCCTCGGCCGGATGGCCGCCATAGGTTCCCGCGTTCCGGATCGATTTGGTGACCACAGCGGCGGCGTGGATGATAACCCGATCGGCTATGTCGAGGTGACCCACGATGTTGGCGGCGCCGCCTATCATGCAGCGCTTGCCGATGCGCGTGCTGCCGGCTATGCCGGTGCACCCGGCGATTGCGGTATGCGCGCCGATGCGCACGTTGTGCCCAATCTGGATCAGATTGTCCAGCTTGACCCCGTCTTCCACTACGGTATCGTCGAGCGCACCCCGGTCTATGCAGGTATTCGCGCCGATTTCGACGTCGTCGCCGATGAGCACCCCGCCGGTCTGCGGAATCTTGTGCCAGCTGTCCCCGTCAAGGGCAATGCCGAAACCGTCGGCGCCGATCACCGCACCCGAGTGAACCAATACGCGCTGGCCGATGCGACATCCCGGATAGACCGTGACGCGAGCATGCAGGCGGGTCGCAGCGCCGATCTCTACGCCGTCGCCGACATAACACCCGGCGCCGATCAC
>Ga0163199_1003035_pt1 | contig 10196 bp, 10 predicted proteins | sample PL_2010_150m_FD_113537 | JGI IMG/M metagenome (GOLD analysis project Ga0163199, IMG submission 113537) | Freshwater microbial communities from Powell Lake, British Columbia, Canada to study Microbial Dark Matter (Phase II) - PL_2010_150m | ecosystem: Environmental > Aquatic > Freshwater > Lake ...
AGGGTCGGATAAACAGGAAAGATCTTCCCGAATTTCCCGTAAATGCTGTACCCCCTTTCATAATAGATAATTCCCGCCAAAAACCCGTTTTCATCGATGATCAGTCCTTGTTTGTCAACGATCATTTTGATCAGCGAATCCCCGTTTTTCACAGTGCTTCCGAACAGGAAATTTCCTTCAGCGCCGAAGATCCAGTTTGACTTGAGCTTGTACTGGAACCCTCCGCCGATACTTGAATTTCCGCCGAAAAGTTTGGACAGTCCGCCGCCGGGTAACTGATAGGAATAGGTTGCATAGAACATCGCCATCCCGATGGTCGTATCTTTTAAGTTTACCTGGGCGGATGTCGTTCCCCCAAGCATCACAGGGATGAGTAGGACAAGTAAGCGTTTAAGCATTTGTGAATGTCTTTAAGTTTTGGATGCGGGGTAATGGCGCTTCGCGCCGATTCGGGATACGGGATCCGGGATATCTCGCATCTCACATCTCGCATCTCGCATCACTCATCACGTCTTCTTCCCCAACAACTCTTCCTTCTTTTTATTAAAATCCTCTACCAGTTCGGCAAATATCTCTTTAACACTCGTGATACTGGTTGCCCTGAACGCATTACTTCCGGCAAAGGCATATCCGCCCTCAAAATTACCTTTGAAAGCATTTAATAAAGCGGTGATGATGCAGTACGGACTGCTGGAAACGTCGCAGGTCTTGATGCATTTGAACGGACAGGAGAAAGGATGTTTCTTCCCCGCTCTTACTTTTTCGATAAAGGAATTCACGATAGCGCGGCCGGGCATGCCAACCGGACTGTTGATGATCCCGATATCCTTTTCCTCTGCAGCGATGTAAGTTTGCTTGAACTCCTCGGAAGCGTCGCATTCACGCGTAGTGACAAAACGCGTGGCCATCTGCACCCCGTCGGCGCCGCTTTCCATAATATCATAAATATCGCTCCCGGTATAGATCCCTCCGGCAGCGATCACGGGAATCTTGCAGTGATGCACCTTTTCGATTTCCTTTACCTCGATCTGCACGTCATTCACCAGTTTGCTCAGCCTGAAATTCTCGTCGCCTATCTGCTCCGGCTTGAAACCCAGGTGGCCTCCTGCTTTGGGGCCTTCCACCACGAACGCATCAGGCACATACTTATAGTTGTTGATCCATTTTGAACTGATCAGTTTTGCGGCGCGCCCAGAGGAAACAATAGGGACAAGCCTTGTCTTGCTGCCCGGAGTAAGGAAGGACGGCAGGTCCAGAGGCAATCCGGCCCCGCAGAAAATAATATCAGCCTTCTCCTTGATCGAAGTCTTCACCATATCGGCGAAGTTGGTCATGGCGACCATCACATTCACGCCGATGATGCCTTTGGTTTTTTCACGCGCAATCCGGAGTTCCTCCTTCAGGCCGAGAATGCTGGCTTCCAGGAAATCCCTCGAAAGATTACGGTAAAGCAGGCCCAGGCCCGCACTGGAAATCACCCCCACCCCGCCCTCATTAGCAACGGCGACGGCAAGCCCCGACAGCGAAACGCCAACTCCCATTCCTCCCTGGATGATCGGGATCCGAACGGTTAGATGACCTATTTTGAGTTCTTTCATTAAAAATGATATATCACCCCAATCCCTCCGTTTAAAGTAGAAACGGTTCTTTTGATCTCATATTTCGTGGCAGCCGAATATATCGGAACATTATAGTAAGTCCCGGTAACTGTATCCTTCACCTGCCTCCATCCTACAGGTTCCTGTCCGTACGTTTTCGTGGCTTTCGGCAGTCCGCCCAGGTAATTCACATTGAGGTTCAGCCCCCAGTGCGGGTTAAAACGGTATCCCACACCCACGTAAACCGAATAGCCCAAACCGGTCGCATTCACCGAAACATTCGACTGGTCGATCGGATTCTGCACATTGAAATTGGTTGATTGCGCCAGGATAAACCCGAAAAGAGCTTTCACATTCAATTCAAGTTTGCCGAAGTCGTGTATAAAAACAGGCCCGACAAGCAGGTAATTGTTCGTCCAACCTCCCGACCCCAGCGGATATTTTGTACCATACGGGTTGATATTTTTCGCCGTGTCTTTGTATCCATTATGCTGAAGATCGTACTGGAAACCCAGTCCCCACCCCCGTTTTCCTAGCCAGTTCAGTCCAAGCTGCCCCACCCAGCCATTCTTCGCATAACCCGATTTATAAGTCGTTTTATCCGTTTGCCCGTATTTCCCCAGCACAAACGAATAATTCACATTGAACTCAATGGAGATGTAATCCTTGTCTCTCGGCTTTTTGTCTTTCTTCTTTTTTTCCTGGCTGTGCAGGTGGATGGGTAACACCAGGATAAAAGCAAGGAAAAGCAACAAGAAATACTTCGAACGGTTCATGTTCATGCAGAGCATCACTGCAAAGATACACATATTTAACTTACTTTGATCCAGGTCTTGCCAGTTTAAAGCAAATGTGTAATTTTGTCTCGCATAGCTCGACGATGCGAGATGCGAGATGCGAGATGCGAGATGCGAGATGTGAGATGCGAGTTGCGAGATGCGAGATATCCCGCATCCCGTATCCCGAATCGGCGCGAAGCGCCATATCCCGTATCCCGAATCGGCGCGAAGCGCCATATCCCGCAGCCCGGATTGGCCAAGCGAAGCGAGGCCAATATCCGACATCCGACATCCAATATCAAAAATCTAAAAAACAACATATGCGCAAAACCCTGATTTTAACCACCCTGGCACTGCTTCTTGCATTCCAGGCACGACCCTGCACCAACTTCATCATCACCAAAGGAGCATCCACGGATGGATCGGTGATGATCTCGTATTCGGCTGATTCTCACCAGCTTTATGGAGAATTGTATTTCTGGCCCGCCAAAGACTGGCCTGCCGGAGCCATGTTGAACATCATTGAATGGGATACCCAGAAGCCTCTTGGCAAGATACCCCAGATCAGACATACCTACCAGGTGATCGGCAATATGAACGAGCACCAGGTCGCCATAGGTGAAACCACTTTCGGCGGCCGTGAAGAGCTTCAGCATCAGAAAGATGCAGTTGTCGATTACGGTTCCCTTATGTATATCGCCATGCAACGTTCCAGGACCGCCCGCGAAGCCATCAAGGTGTTCGGCGACCTCACCGCTGCATACGGATACGCCTCCGAAGGCGAATCTTTCAGCATTTCCGACGCCAACGAAGCCTGGATCCTCGAGATGATAGGCAAGGGCGAAGGCCAGAAAGGCGCCGTTTGGGTGGCAGTCCGCATACCCGACGGCTACATCTGCGGCCATGCCAACCAGGCACGTATCACCCAGTTCCCTTTGAACGATCCCCAGAATTGTTTGTACTCGGCGGATGTAATTACGTTTGCAAGGCAAAAAGGCTGGTTCGACGGCAAGGATGAAGAGTTCAGCTTTTCCGACACTTACGCACCCGTAACTTTCGGCGGAGCCCGTTTCTGCGAAGCCCGCGTTTGGTCTATGTTCAACCGCTGCAGCAAAAGCGTGGGCCAGTATGAGGATTATGCCATGGGTAAACTCAAGACCGGCAAATGGGGCTATACCACCAACCGCATGCCCCTGTATGTAAAGCCCGACCGTAAGATCTCGGCCCAGGATATGCAGAACCTCATGCGCGACCACTATGAAGGAACAAAAATGGATATGAACAACGATATCGGCGGGGGCCCGTACAGCTGCCCTATCCGCTGGAGGCCTATGACATGGAAGGTTGATTCGGTGAATTACGTTCATGAACGCGCCACTTCCACCATGCAGACCGGTTTTGTATTCGTTGCCCAGAGCCGTTCATGGCTGCCTGATCCCATCGGAGGGATCTTCTGGTTTGGCGTCGACGATACATACACTACTGTTTTCAACCCGATCTATTGCGGCACCAATAAGGTCCCGAAGTCCTTCGCCGTAGGCAACGGCGATATGCTGCACTGGAGCAGCACTTCAGGTTTCTGGACATTCAACTGGGTTGCCAACTGGACTTATACGCGCTGGAGTTATATGATCAAGGACGTGCAGAAAGTCCAGACTGAACTTGAAACGAAGTTCGCACAGGAAACACCCAAAATCGATGCCGAAGCTGCAAAAGTGTATAAAACCGATAAGGCCAAGGCAATTGCTTATGTAACGAATTTTAGTGTAACGACTGCGGATAACACGGTGGCCCGCTGGAAAGAACTCGGCGAATACCTGTTCGTGAAGTACAAGGACGGCAACATCATGAAGGAAAAAGACGGCAAGTTCCAGGACAACGGCTACGGCGTTCCTGTAATGCCATCCCAGCCCGGATATCCGGAATGGTGGCTGCGCGCGATCGTTCGTGAACATGGAGATGTGATCAAGGCGCCGGGTGGAGGACATTGATCGGATATCAGATGTCAGATGTCAGATATTGGACATCCAACATCCAACATCCGACATCTAAAATCTTTACTATATTTACATCTGTCTAATTAACATTCTAGGACCATGGAAGAGCAAACCTCCGGCGGAACCCGTAAATTCAAGATGTATCTCGCGATTCTCGGGATCCTGATCCTTATTCTGGCGTTCTGGTTGTTTATCCAGCGGTCCCAGCTTCTGAAACTGGTCAATGAGAAAGAAACCGAAAGGAACGAACTTCAGCACGAACTCGACTCGGTGATCGTGGAACACAACAAGATCAAGGTCGAATACGGTGCGCTGAGCGACAGTCTTAAGGCCAAGGACAGCCTCATCCAGGCCAATGCCAAGGAGATCAGGAAACTGCTCGACACCCAGTGGGAATACAACAAGATCCGCAAAAAGCTGGCCATGCTTCAGGTCGTGGCACAGGGTTATGTGAGGCAGATGGATTCCCTCTATACCGTGAACCGCGAACTTACCGCCGAAAATGAAAAAGTGCGCGCGGAAGTCCGTACCGAGAAAAACCGCAACCAGGCTCTCATCAAGGATAAGGAAGATCTGAAGGAAAAGATGAACCAGGCCGCCTTTATCAAAGCCTACGACGTGACTGCTTCGGCGTGGAAGGTCAAGGGCGGAGGCAAGGAAACCATGACCGATAAAGCCAACCGCACCGAACGCCTGAAAGTCTGCTTTACCCTGGGCGAGAATCCCCTTGTACCTGCCGGCCGCCGGCCCGTGTATGTAAGGATAATGCGCCCCGATAACGTGGTGGTGCAGAAGACCAAGTACGATGTGTTCACTTTCGGAGGACAGTCAATCCCTTATTCCGTGCGTGAAGACGTCAATTACACCGGCCTGGCCCAGAACCTCTGCGTGATCTGGAACAAAAAGGAAAACGATATCCCCGCAATGAAAGGCAAATACATTATTTCTGTGTTTGCGGATGACAAAGAGATCGGTGCAGGCTCATTTGAACTGAAATGAAAATCGGAATTCTTACCGCCGGCGGCGACTGCCCCGGGATCAACGCTGCGATAAGGGGTGTAGGCAAGACCGCAATCCTCGAATACGGCATGGAGGTTATCGGGATATCGGCCGGTTTCCTCGGCCTTATCAACCAGGAATACACCAACCTCGACGAGAACCAGCTTTCGGGCATCCTTACTGTGGGCGGAACCATTCTCGGCACATCCCGCGAAAACCCTTTCAAAAAGAGTTCCAGCTTCAACACCATCGACAAGCCCAAACTTATTAAAAAGCATTATAATGAACTGGGGTTGGATGCCCTCGTCTGCATAGGCGGGAACGGCACCCAGCGAACAGCAGCACTGCTGGCCGAAGAAGGACTTAACGTCATAGGCATCCCTAAAACCATTGATAATGATGTATATGGGACGGATGTCACGTTCGGTTTTGACTCTGCCGTATGGATTGCCACCGAGGCTATCGACAGGCTGCACTCAACAGCCAACAGCCACAAACGTATCATGGTGATCGAGGTCATGGGCCATCATGCCGGATGGCTTGCCTTATACTCAGGCATTGCAGGCGGGGGGGATGTCATCCTCATACCTGAAATAGAATATAAAATAGAGACCGTGGCCAAATGCCTGAAGAAGCGCGCCATCAACAAGAAACCATATTCCATCGTTGTCATAGCCGAAGGCATACCCAAGCCAAAGGAACTCACTGCAGCACAATACATTGCAAACAGCATCAAGGAACTTACCGGCCTCGAGACCCGCGAAACAATACTTGGTTACGTCCAGCGCGGAGGCACCCCCTCACCCATGGACCGCGTTCTCGCCACCAGATACGGCGCTTTTGCCGTTGAGCTCATTGCCGCTAAAAAGTTCGGCCGCATGGTCAGCCTCAAAGGCAGTGAAGTTACCTCGGTTTCCCTCAAAGACGTAGGCGGCAAGCTCCGCCTCGTTCCCCAGGACGATCCCCTCGTCGAAAAAGCACGCCGCATGGATATCTGTTTTGGCAGTGACCGCTGATCCATCCCACATCCAACATCCGACATCGGCGCGAAGCGCCTTATCCCGCATCGGCGCGAAGCGCCTCATCCCGCATCCAACATCCCGATCATCACGAGCTTTCTCCCACCTTCACAGCTTTAGGATATCACTTTCCACTTTTCCAAGGATTAATAGAATCATGAGTCCTGGTCTTTCTGGCGAAAATCAGGTAAAACTATTATCTTTGTATGTACCGTGCGAGGTCAATTAACGGTGTTATAATAAGGCTACCGGATGAACGGATAGCACATATTACGAATAACCATCCGGAAGTTTCAGGTCACTTAGCTTGGATTAAAGAAACTATAGAAAATCCAGACTTGATTTTATGTGGAGATTATTCGGAATTAATTGCCTTAAAACTGTTCAACAAGACACCAATTACCGACTTCAAATATCTCGCCGTAATATACCGGGAGAAAAGTAATCATGACGGATTTGTTCTGACAGCGTATTTTTGCAGCAATTACAATAAAAGAAGGAAGGTCTTATGGAAGCATTAAAAATGATTGAAAGTAAGAAAAGTCTGAGTTGGGATTATGATTCTGAATCAGATATTCTGTACTTGACTTTCGGAGAGCCAAAAACCGCCGAAGGGATAGACATTAATGAAGGAACCATTGTGAGGGTAAACCCCCGGACTGGTGAAATTTGCGGAATCACAATACTCAATCCTTTAAAGAGAACCATTAATTCTTTCAAAAACAGATCCTTGAAGTTAAAGAAGAGATCCAAATCCCCAGGGAATTATTAATTGCAAAAGCGATTGATCTTGATCATTAATTGAACGCGAATCACGACCATCCCACATCCAACATCCAACATCTGCGCGAAGCGCCTTATCCAACATCCCTGGCTCGCGCAGCGAGCCACCATCCCGATTTTGCAAATGATCTGAAAAATAGTTAAATTTGTAAGGAGAAAGAACCTTTCCGCGATAATGGCTAAAATGCAAGAGACCATGCATTCTCCTGAACTTAAACAATTTATCCGTGATCATAGCAATTTGTTCTGGTCTGTACCTGAGAATAAGAAAGAGGATATCAGCGAAGCATTATTGGTAGAGTACATTCTGAACTATGGGACGCTTGCAGATTTCAGGGAGCTGGTCCGGTTAATGGGGAACAAACGGGTTGCCGGATTGTTTCAAAACGTGGAAGGAAGGCAAAAAATGAACTATTTCCCGGAAATCTATAATTTCTTTTCGCTCTATTTTGCCCATTATGCATCATGAAATTTTAAGTGCAGCCCAGGCTCAACTGCTTCCATTAATAAAATCATTTAAACGGGAATTCTATCTCGTTGGGGGGACAGCAATCGCCCTGCATATTGGCCACCGGCGCTCAATAGATTTTGATTTGTTTAAAAAATCCCCGCTCAACCATCAAAGCATCCTATCGAAAGTTAAGGGATTTCCTTACCCGTTTACTGTTACACGGAAGGTTTCAGAACAATTGAACCTTTCGCTGAATCAGGTGAAAATAACATTTTACCAATACCCTTTTCACATTAAAACACCAGTTGAATTTGAAAAAAGCATACGCTTGCCAGAACTCCTTGACCTGGCAGCCATGAAAGCTTATGCATTAGGCAGAAGGTCAAAATGGAAAGACTATGTCGATTTATACTTTCTGCTGAGAGATCACTTTAGTGTTCAACAGATCTCAACCCGGGCCTTACAAATCTTTGAGGATTTATTTTTGGAAAAACTGTTCAGGGCTCTACTCAGCTATTTTGCAGATATCGACTATTCCGAACCGGTTGAATTTCCGGGGTGTTCCGTTCCTGAAGAGGATATCCGGGAATTATTAATTGCAAAAGCGATTGATCTTGATCATTAATTGAGCGCGAAGCGCCTCATCCCGTACCCCGTATCCATCATCCCGTATCCAACATCCCGCATCGGCGCGAAGCGCCTTATCCAACATCCGACATCCAACATTCAAGTCTTTTAAAATTTTTCCATCATTATTAAAAAGTATTTAGTAATTTTACTCTGTGTATTGAGTAAATTGTGAAGTATGTTTCAAAGACCTTTATTTCAATTAGTTAGAAAAAGGATGAATGAGCCACGAAGGTTCATTCAGGTCATCGCCGGTCCAAGGCAGGTTGGAAAAACCACTCTGGTAACCCAGGTTTTGCAGGATTTGCCTTTCCCCGGTCATTATGCAACGGCAGACGGTTCAATTTCTACCGGATCAGCATGGATCAGTGAACAATGGGAGGTTGCAAGGATAATGCAGCGACAAAATCCTTCCTCCGATCTGGTGCTGGTACTTGATGAAATCCAGAAAATCGAAAACTGGAGTGAAGTTGTAAAGAAGGAATGGGACATGGATTCGCTGCAGAAAATTTCATTAAAAGTCATTCTTTCAGGCTCTTCCAGGCTATTAATACAACAGGGATTGTCAGAGTCTCTCGCAGGGCGGTTTGAGCTGATCTACCTGGGACATTGGTCATATCATGAAATGAATTCAGCGTTTGGGATTACAAGCGAACAGTTTGTCTGGTTTGGAGGATATCCGGGTTCGGCTCCTATCATGGATGAGGAAAGCCGTTGGAAACAATACATCTCCGATTCGATCATTGAGACAAGTATTTCCAAGGATATCCTGATGTTAACAAGGATCGAAAGGCCTGCTCTTCTAAGGCGCTTGTTTGATTTTGGATGCGCATATTCCGGACAGATCCTCTCGTATACAAAAATACTCGGGCAATTCAATGCCTCAGGTAACACAACCACATTGTCGCATTATCTTGATCTGCTTTCACAGGCAGGATTACTCACAGGGATTGAAAAGTTTTCACCTAACCTGGTCAGGAAGCGTTCGTCGAGCCCAAAATTTTTAATCTATAATACCGCTCTCATTTCTGCCAGGCGTCATGAGTCTTTTCAGGCGATCAGGCAGGAGTCTGATGCATGGGGGCGGTTGATCGAATCAGCGGTTGGAGCTCATTTGCTTAATCACGCGGCAAGTGAAGGTTATTCGGTTTTTTATTGGAGAGACCGTAATGATGAAATTGACTATGTTATTGAAAAACAAGGGAAAGTAATTGCAATTGAAGTTACTGCAGGCTCAGGACACAAACAATCGGGTATGAAAGCCTTCCAGATAAAGTTCAATCCCGAAAAGGTCCTGCTTATCGGGAAATCAGGTATCCCCTGGGAAACTTTTATTAATTTGAATCCCGGTGAACTGTTTTAAAACCATCCCGCATCCCGCATCCCGCATCGGCGCGAAACGCCGCATCCAACATCCAACATCCAACATCCTAAATCGCGAAGCGTATATCCTTCACATTCAGCTGCAACGACACTGTGCCGTTCCACTCATTTTCCTCGAGATGGTAGCAGATATCGAAGGGGATCCCTTTTTCGATCAGCCCAAAGTGTTCGCCCTGCTGGAAGGCAATAGCCGAACAGGGGCCGCCTGAGATCTCGGGATGTACCACGGTAAGGCGGATATGATTTTTGCCCACGAGGCGGGTGCCTCCGGCATTCACTACCCCGTCGGTTTCGAACAGAGGCGGCATATTGCCCGGGCCGAAGGGCGCAAACTGTTTCAGTATATTGTAAAAACGGGAATTCACCGCGCTCAGGGGCAGCACGACATCCACATCCAGTTCAGGATGAAGCTCAGTACCCTTCAGCTTTTCCCGTACGATCTCCTCGAACTTTTCCTGAAAAGCCAGCAGGTTCTCGGGTTTCAGCGAAAGGCCCGCCGCGTATTTATGTCCGCCGAAATGCTCCAGCAGCCCGCTGCAGGCATCCACCGCCTCATACAC
>Ga0163199_1003036_pt1 | contig 10195 bp, 10 predicted proteins | sample PL_2010_150m_FD_113537 | JGI IMG/M metagenome (GOLD analysis project Ga0163199, IMG submission 113537) | Freshwater microbial communities from Powell Lake, British Columbia, Canada to study Microbial Dark Matter (Phase II) - PL_2010_150m | ecosystem: Environmental > Aquatic > Freshwater > Lake ...
CTCATTAATTTTCACATGAAAAAGATACTAATTGTTGTATTTCTGCTGATTGTTTATACCACATGGGGTGCTGAAATCAAGGTAGGTATAGCATCCAAAGTGATTACTCCACAACTCCCCTTCTGGATGACCGGTTATGGAAGCAGAACGAAACCGGCTACAGAAGTTATGCATGACATTTGGGCCAAAGCGTTGGTATTCGAAGAAAATCCTGGTAGTCAGGTAGTCATCGTAACCACCGACCTTTTGGGCTTATCCCACGAAGTATCGGAGGCCATCGCCAATCAGGTCAGCAAAAAGTATGGGATCAATCGTTCACAATTGCTATTGAGCTCGTCACACACCCATTCCGGGCCCGTGGTTTGGCCGGCACTTAGCATGATCTTTGATTTTAATCAGGAGGATCAGCAGGCTGCGGCCAATTACACACGAAAATTAACAGACGATATCGTTGCCGTGATAGATTCTGCCATGAGCCATCTCACCCCCATGCAAGTTTGGAGTGGCCATGGTTCAGCCGATTTTGCAATGAACCGGCGTGAACCCACCAAAAAGGGAATTGTTAATGGAAAGAATCCAAATGGCCCTGTCGATCATGATGTTCCGGTACTCAAAATTGCAACTCCGGAGGGTATATTAAAGGCTATACTATTTGGCTATGCATGCCATAACACTACTTTGAACAACTACCAAATCAGCGGCGATTATGCCGGGTTCGCTCAATTAGATCTGCAGAAAACATATCCCGGTGTTACCGCCTTATTTTTCATGGGTTGCGGAGGCGATCAAAACCCTCAACCACGGGGTACTGTAGAGCTTGCCATGCAACACGGAAAATCACTGTCTGATGCCGTACAAAAGGTATTATCAGGCAAACTTCATCCGGTGCGTCCTCCTATTCGTACAGACTATGCGGTTGTTGATCTGGAATTTTCCCCATTCGATCTCGCATTGTACCAGAAAGACATTTTAAGCTCTGACCGGTATTTACAACGTCGGGCTAAACTAATGCTGGAAGCATACAACAAGGGATGGGACATCAGCCGTTTCCCTTATCCCTTGCAAGTAGTCCGCTTCAATAATGATCTGACAATTTTGGCCATGAGCGGTGAAGTAGTTGTAGACTATTCACTGAAAATGAAAAAAGAGTACCGCAATGAAAATTTGTTTGTGGCCGGTTACTGCAACGAAGTGATGTGCTACATCCCTTCTCTACGGATACTTAAAGAAGGTGGTTATGAAGCAAATGAAAGCATGATCTATTATGGACTTCCAGGTCCCTTCGCGGATAATGTAGAAGAGAAGATATTATCTGCAATTCATCTGGAAATGAAACAGGTAGGGGCCAAACCTTCAGAAAAATAATGCAACCCGTGTATCATTCAGGGAACAGCTAAAAAAATTCAGTAAATGATGAGAGAACAGAACAAACTTACAGGCGTAAAAGAGATTGCCAGAAGGGCAAATGTTTCATTGGCAACTGTAGACCGGGTTATTAATAATAGAGGAGGAGTTTCTAAAAAGACCAAAGAAAAGATCGAACTCATTATTAAAGAGTTAAATTACCAGCCAAACATTCTGGCACGCAGATTGGCGTCACCAAAAAAAATAAAACTTGCAACACTCATCCCGAATGTTTCGCAAGAGACAAACTTCTGGGAATCGCCTTACCAGGGTATTTTAGCGGCTGAAGCAGAAATCAAAGAGTATGGCATAGAAATTGAGAAATTTTTCTTTGACCTGAATGATAAAGAAACATTTAACATCCAGGCCAAATTAATTCTTCTGGGCAAGTTTGGCGGGATTTTGATTGCCCCGTTATTTATTGAAGAATCAATACAGTTCATTCGTGTATTGAAGGAACGAAATATTCCTTTTGTTTTCATCAATTCAGATATCCCCAATTACAATAGCCTTAGTTATATTGGACCGGACCTGTACCAAAGCGGATATGTTGTGGCACATTTGGTAAGCTACCTGATCAAAGAGGAAAGCAAGATTCTAATTGTAAATATTGCTAAGGAAATTGAGAACAACCACCCGCTTTTAAGAATTGAAGAAGGGTTCAGACATTGGGTAACCGAACATCAAAAAAAATACCATATTCTTGAGGTTGAAATAAAACAGACCAATTACACTTCAGTCGAAACTTCGATCTCTGAAGTTTTAAACAAAGAGGGCAAACCTGACTTCATCTTCGTCACCAGTTCAAGGGTTTTTACCATTGCAAATTATCTGGAAAAGAAAGGGATTGGGAAAGAGATTATTTTAATCGGTTTCGATTTTTTGGATGAGAATATAAGATTCCTGCAAAATGGAACTATCGATTTTTTGGTTTGCCACAAACCAAAGGAACAAGCATACCGGGGAATCAATATTCTTTTTCAGCATCTGGTTTCAGCTTCCAGATTTGAAAAAATCAATCTTATGCCCATTGATATAATAACCAAAGAGAATGCACGATTTTACAAAGACTAATCCGGGAACATATTTGAACCTATTTTGCCTCAACCGATTATATCTAAAAATTTATTTATTTCCATATCCTGTTAAATTATTTTAACATCGGATGGTAGTGATAGGGATAAATTTCTATTTTTGTCGAAGTTTTTTAAGAACATTAATTATCAGTTCTTTAGAATAATTCTAAATTAAAAAAATCATTAATTATGGAAAGTAGCGCTTTAATACTTTTCTTTATTACGGCAATTTCACTGGTAGGTTTGGCCCTGGTTTTCTCCAGTTATGTTCCTCCGACCTCCTACAATACAGCAAAATTTGAGCCTTACGAGTGTGGGATGGAGACCATCGGGGAAACCTGGAACCAATACACGGTCGGGTACTATCTGTTTGCCATTCTCTTCCTCATTTTTGATGTGGAAACTGTGTTTGTTTTTCCATGGGCTACCGTGATGAGAGAGGTTGGAATGACCGGCTTTGTTGAAATTCTGATCTTCTTTGCCATATTGGGTTTGGGATTGTTCTACGGATGGAAAAAACATGCATTAAAATGGGAGTAAATAGTAAAAAAGAGTTCGAAAAGAACGATTATCCTGTTCTCCAGGAATATGAAGGAGGAAGCATCATCCTAGCCAAATTAGATGATCTTATCAATTGGTCACGATCCAATTCACTCTGGCCTTTAACTTTTGGTACCCGCTGTTGCGCCATCGAATTCATGGCAGTTGGCGCCTCCAGGCACGACATGGCCAGGTTTGGTTTTGAAGTTGCCCGCGCAACACCCCGTCAGGCTGACATGATCATCATCTCCGGAACCATCAATTACAAAATGGCCCCTGTACTGAAACGGTTGTATGACCAGATTGCAGATCCCAAATATGTGATTGCCATGGGATCCTGTGCCATCTCAGGCGGTCCCTTCTATTACAACTCATACTCTGTCGTCAGGGGAGCCGATCATGTTATTCCGGTTGATGTTTACGTACCCGGATGCCCTCCAAGGCCTGAGGCCCTTCTTTTTGGCATGATGCAACTGCAGAAAAAAATCAGACGGGAGCGCTATTTCTCCAGGAAACAGAAAAAAAATACCCCTCAACCTTGAAGCTAACCGGTAAGATGGGGAAATCAATAAATCACACTATAAATCACTTAACAATTTAAGTGAAATGACAAACGAAGAACTACAAGCTTACCTGACTGGTGAGTTTTCAAAGGCCGAGGTGAAGCTTGGCAAACAATATGTCGAAATCCTTGTTCAGGCAGCTGATCTGCATGAAACTTCCGTTCAACTCAAAAATGAGCCTGAGTTATCATTCGATTACCTGTTTTGTCTTTCGGGAGTTGATTATCCCGAAACAATGCAAATCGTCTACCACCTCGAATCTGTCAGGCACAGGCATGTTGTGGTATTGAAGGTAAACACTGCAGATCGTACCGACCCCAAGGTTGATACGGTAAGTGATGTCTGGCAGACAGCCAAATACCATGAGAGGGAGGTTTATGACCTTTTGGGTGTGAAATTCAACAACCACAAGGATCTGCGCAGGCTCTTCCTGGACGACAGTTGGGGATTTCCGCTGAGAAAAGATTACAAAGACGAAGTAAGAATAGTAGAACGATAGCCTTATGTCTGAAATCAAAGAGATTATCATTAGCTCGGATAAAATCCACACAGACCAGTATCTGGTCAACATGGGACCGCAGCACCCTTCTACGCACGGGGTACTTCGGTTGCTTGTCCGTTTGGAAGGCGAAATTGTACATCATATTCAGCCACATGTTGGTTATATCCACAGTGGGATCGAGAAAATGTGCGAGGCCATCTCCTATCCGCAGATCATTCACCTGACCGACCGGATGGATTACCTTTCTGCCCACATGAACAATGAAGCAGTTGCTTTGTGTGTAGAAAATGCCCTGCAGGTCGAAGTACCGGAACGTGTCAAATACATCCGTACCATTATGGATGAGCTGAGCCGTCTGGCTTCCCACCAACTTTGGTGGTGCGTCATGGGAATGGATTTGGGTGCATTAACCACCTTCTTCTATGGCCTTCGCGACCGCGAACACATTCTTGATATTTTTGAGGAAACATGCGGAGCAAGGATGACTTTAAATTACAGCATTCCGGGAGGAGTAATGTTCGATATTCATCCAAATTTCCAAAAAAGGGTCAAAGAATTCATCAAGGAATTCAAAAAGAAACTACCCGAATACGATAAGCTGTTAACAGGTAATGTCATCTTTCAGGAGCGTACAAAAGAGATCGGCTATCTTTCGCTTGAAGACGCAATCGCCTGGGGTGTAACCGGTCCTTCAGGCCGTGGTTCGGGATTCTCCTGCGACGTTAGAAAACATCAGCCATACAGCGCCTATCCGCTGGTGCAGTTTGAAGAAAAACTGGATACCAAGGGCGACACCTTTACCCGCTACCGTTTGAGAATAGAAGAGATGTACGAATCAATGCACATCATTGAGCAGTTGATCGACAACATCCCGGAAGGTGACTACGCTGTCAAGATGTAAGGTGTTGTCAAACTACCGGAAGGTGAGTTTTACCAGAGGGTTGAGAGTGCAAGGGGTGAGTTCGGAGTTTACATTGTCAGCGATGGCAAGAAAAACCCATACCGTGTGAAGTTCCGTTCACCGGGATTCTCAAATCTTTTCGCGCTAAACAAGATGGCCTCAGGTCACAAAATTGCCGACCTGGTAGCGATCATGTCGACGCTTGACCTTGTTATCCCTGACATTGACAGGTAATTAGTACTAACACGATTGATCTATATCGAAAATCATCAAATCTAATGGGATTCAATATTTACGATTTTTCAGGAATGACCCACAACATGCACCTCTGGTTTTTGGAGCGGATGTCTCCAACGGCCACGACCATTGTTGAATGGACCGTCATCGGGGTCAGTTACATGCTCTTTGTAGCGCTGTTCGGTCTGTTTCTGGTTTATGCAGAACGAAAAGTGTGTGCAGCATTCCAACAGCGTTTGGGACCTATGCGTGTAGGATACTGGGGATTGCTCCAAACCATCGCCGACTTCATCAAGTTGCTGATGAAAGAGTTGATCATGCCCAAGAGTGCAGACAGGTTTCTTTACAACCTGGCACCTTTTATCATCATGATCGCTACTTTCCTGGCCATGGCCGTACTTCCTTTTGCCAAAGGTTTACAAACCATGGATTTCGATATCGGTATTTTCTATGTAACCGCAGTCTCTTCCATTGGTGTGATCGGGATTTTGATTGCAGGCTGGTCGAGTAACAATAAATACTCACTGATCGGAGCAATGCGTAGTGGGGCGCAGATCCTCAGTTATGAGTTATCTGTCTCTCTTTCGTTGGTTACAATTATTATCCTCGCCGGATCAATGCAGCTTTCGGTAATTGTGGAAAGTCAGCGTGACAGCTGGTTTTTGTTCAAAGGGCATATTCCTTCCCTGATTGCATTCGTGATCTTCCTGATTGCCGGAACAGCCGAAACCAACCGTGGCCCTTTTGACCTTGCCGAAGCGGAATCGGAGCTGACTGCCGGTTTCCACACCGAATATTCGGGTATCAAATTTGCCTTTTTCTTCCTGGCAGAATACATCAATATGTTTATTGTAGCCGCAATGGCCACGACTGTCTTCCTTGGAGGATGGATGCCGCTGCACTTTGGTTCTTTTGAGTCTTTTAATGTCGTGATGGATTTTATCCCGCCACTGGTTTGGTTCTTCATGAAAGTTTTGGGTGTCATCTTCCTGATCATGTGGTTTAAATGGACATTCCCGCGTTTGAGGGTCGACCAGATCCTGACCCTCGAGTGGAAGTATCTTTTACCGATCAACCTGGTCAATATTCTTCTGATGTGCCTGGTCGTATTAACCAAATTCCATCTGTAAAATTATAGCTATATGAACGCGCTATTTCAATATATCAGCACAGTTTTCAAAGGAGTAGGAACACTCCTTACAGGTATGAAAATTACCGGTAAGTATGTTTTTACCCCCTGGAACAATGTCACACAGCAATATCCCGAAAACCGTGATACGCTGAAGATGTTTGATCGTTTCCGCGGAGAGGTGATCATGCCGCACAGCGAAAACAACGAACACCTTTGTACCGGTTGCGGTATCTGCGAACTCAATTGCCCCAACGGATCGATTGAAATCATCAGCAAGATGGAGCTGACGGAAGATGGTAAGAAAAAAAGGGCCATCGACCAGCATATTTACCATTTGGGGATGTGCACCTTCTGCAATCTTTGCATAAAAGCTTGTCCGACAGGGGCCATAGTAATGGGACAGAATTTTGAACATGCCGTTTGGGACCGTTCAAAACTTACCAAGGTGTTGAACCAGCCAGGTTCAAAAATTGCACAAGGAGTGAAAGAGTAATCAACCGCATCAAAAATTATTAGTTATGACGCTCAATGATATCATGTTCTACCTGTTTGCCGGTTCAATTCTGACCTTCTCATTATTAACCGTCATCAGTCGCAGAATCCTCAGATCAGCAGTCTATTTGCTTTTCGTGCTGGTTTCAACAGCAGGAATCTATTTCATGCTGAATTACAATTTCCTTGCTGCCGTTCAGTTAACAGTATATGCCGGAGGTATTATTGTACTGATCATCTTCTCGATCCTTCTGACCAGTCATGTCAGTGAAAAGGCAGTAGTTGCCCCTGTCAGACAGCAGATTTTTTCGGCACTGGCAGTAGCCGCAGGTGCCGTCCTGACCATTCTGACCATCACCAAATTTGCTTTTACGCCAACAGCATCACCTGCCATAGAAGCCAATGTCACCAATGTTGGTCGCGCACTTGTCTCTTACAACAGGGACGGCTTTGCACTTCCTTTCGAGGTCATCTCTATCCTGTTGCTTGCAGCCATGGTGGGGGCCATCGTACTGGCAAAAAAAGAGAAGCATTTGGAGGTTCCCGGCAATCAACCCAATACTAATCCTGATAATTCAACAAAGTCATGATAGATAATGTCCCATTAAACGCATTTCTTATCCTCAGTACCCTGATGTTCTTTATCGGCATCTATGGCTTCCTGACAAGAAGAAATCTGATTACCATGTTAATGTCAATAGAATTGATCCTCAATTCGGTGAATATTAATTTTGTGGTTTTCAACAAGTTCCTTTATCCCAATCATCTTCACGGCCATTTTTTCAGCCTGATTGTGATTGCGGTTGCTGCTTCAGAAGCTGCTGTAGCCATCGCCATTATCATCAACATCTACCGGAACTTTAAATCGATCGATGTTGACAACCTTGACCAAATGAAACTCTGATCCTAATAACTGTCTAGAAAATTCATCATCATGAGTAGCTACGCATATACACTTTTGATCCCGCTGATCCCGTTCTTTGTTTTTGTCTTTGTCGGACTGGCAGAAGACAAGCTGAAGGGCAAATTGGGCGGTTTAATTGGAACAGCCGGACTTGGAATTGCAACATTCCTCTCCTACTACACTGCTTTCAAATATTTTATCACAGACCATGTAGCAGGCACAGGATATACCTCCTTAAAGGCTATTGAAGTTACCTGGCTTCACCTGACCGATAAACTGGTCATCAACCTGGGTGTCCTGATCGACCCAATTTCCGTGATGATGCTGGTTGTGATCACGACCGTATCCTTCATGGTACACATTTACAGTTTGGGATATATGGAGGGGGAACGCGGTTTTGCACGGTTTTATGCCTTCCTCTCGCTGTTTAGTTTTTCCATGCTTGGATTGGTATTGGCAACCAACCTGTTTCAAATGTATATTTTCTGGGAGTTGGTGGGCGTCTCCTCCTTCCTGCTGATCGGATATTACTACGAAAAACCAAGCGCCTTCTCTGCGGCAAAAAAAGCATTTATCGTTACCAGGTTCGCCGACCTCGGCTTCCTGATCGGTATTCTGATATTGTCCTTCAATACCGGAACTTTCGATTTCCAGAGTCTCACGGATCCGCACGGTTTGGCTATCGCTTCCAAAGGCGGTGCAGTCTTCATGGGACTTTCAGTCATTACCTGGGCATTGATCTTCATCTTTATCGGTGGCGCCGGTAAATCGGCCATGTTCCCGCTGCACATCTGGTTACCGGATGCCATGGAAGGCCCAACGCCTGTTTCTGCCTTGATCCATGCCGCGACGATGGTTGTCGCCGGAGTTTATCTGGTTGCCCGTCTATTCCCTGTTTATGCGCAAGGTGGGCCTGTTGCCCTGGAGGTTGTGGCCTGGGTCGGGGCTTTTACCTCGCTTTTTGCCGCGGTTATTGCAACAACTCAAACGGATATCAAAAGGGTACTTGCCTTTTCCACCATGTCACAGATCGGCTACATGATGCTCTCTTTGGGCGTTTCCGGCTACGGAGGCGAAGAGGGATTGGGTTTTATGGCTTCCAACTTCCATCTGTTTACTCATGCCATGTTTAAGGCACTGCTATTCCTTGGCGCAGGTGCAGTGATCCACGCCGTTCACAGCAACGACATGACCGAAATGGGCGGACTAAGAAAATATTTGCCCATCACCCACATCACCTTTTTAATTGCCTGTCTGACCATTGCCGGTATTCCTCCTTTCTCAGGATTCTTCAGCAAAGATGAGATCCTTGTAGCAGCCTTCAACTCCAACAAAATTCTCTTTGGCATCGAATATTTCGTAGCCGGCCTTACCGCTTTCTACATGTTCCGCCTCTACTACAATATTTTCTGGGGTCACGACCGTCATTACCACCACACCCCGCACGAAGCGCCAAAGGTGATGACCATTCCGTTGATGATCCTGGCTTTTGGTTCCATCTTCGCCGGTTTCCTGCCGTTCCACAACCTGGTTACCTCCGACGGATTGGGCTTTGAATCACATATCGATTGGTTGATTGCCATTCCTTCCGTTTTGGTAGGGGTAATTGGTATTGCGATTGCTACAGTGATGTACAAGACAAAAAATGCGCTTCCTGATAAGGTAGCTGTCTCTTTCAGCTTCTTTTACCAGTGGGCTTTCCACAAATTCTACTTCGACGAAATTTATCTTTTCGTTACCAAGAAAATCATATTCAACTACATTTCACGTCCTGTTGCCTGGTTCGACCGCCACATCGTGGATGGTACCATGAACGGGATTGCCAATCTCATCGTATTTATATCCTACAACATCAGGGGACTTCAATCAGGAAGGGTACAACAGTATGCCTTTGTATTTGTGGGTGGAGTGTTGGCGCTGGTTTTTATTTTTGTTTACGTACTATAAGAAACTGATATAAGATGAACATTTTAAACCTTTTTGTAGTGATCCCGGTTCTTACCGTAGCCGGAATCCTATTCACAAAAGATCTCAAACAATCGCGCCTGGTGAGTGCCATCGGGATGACGGCGCAGTTAATACTATCAGCCATCCTGGTATATCTTTATGTATCGGAACGCAATGCAGGCAACATGGCGCCCATGCTGTTTATGTACGATTTGCTTTGGTTTCCGGCATTGAACATCCATTATGCAGTCGGCGTCGACGGTATTTCTGTGGCCATGATCGCCCTTACCGGGGTTGTGGTTTTCGCCGGAATATTCGCCTCATGGAAGATGGAGTTTCTCTCCCGCGAGTTTTTTATATCATTGATCTTACTGGCTACCGGGGTTTTTGGGTTTTTTATCTCCCTCGACCTATTTACCATGTTCCTTTTTTATGAGATAGCTGTGATCCCGATGTACCTTTTGATTGGTATCTGGGGTTCGGGACCAAAAGAATAC
>Ga0163199_1003037_pt1 | contig 10191 bp, 5 predicted proteins | sample PL_2010_150m_FD_113537 | JGI IMG/M metagenome (GOLD analysis project Ga0163199, IMG submission 113537) | Freshwater microbial communities from Powell Lake, British Columbia, Canada to study Microbial Dark Matter (Phase II) - PL_2010_150m | ecosystem: Environmental > Aquatic > Freshwater > Lake ...
GATTTAAGCTGCTCTGTTAATTCTGCAAATAGAAATAGCTGTGGAAATTGTGATTATTTCCAAGGAACAAAGTGCGCATTGAAAGGGTCTGGGGAAAGTGTTTTGGTTGGAAATTATATTTGTAAGGACTTATCTTGCACGGATGAAAATGGAAACAAAAGAGATAATGGAGAATCCTGGTGTGCATATCAGGGAACGATTGGGTTAGATGAATCGAAGAATAGGGGAACAGATACTCCAGGGAGTAGGGACTTCAGAAAATCTTGCATAGACGGGCAGATAACGACTGAGCCTTGCCAAGATTATAGAAATCAAATTTGTGTTGAAGATAGAATAAATAAGCAATCTGGAGGACAAATTGCTACGGCTGCATGCAGAACCAATTTATGGCAAACGTGTTTGGCGTATAATAATGGGCAAGATGTTTCTAGTGAAATGCAGGGAGCAATTTCTTCAGAGTTTAGTGGAGAAGAAAGCGTAAGTTTAAGTGAGGGAGAGAAAAAAGTAAAAGTGGGTGACTTATGTGGGAAGAATCCGGACTGTTTTATGAAAAATGTAAATGTTGCAGATAATTTTGCATTTAGTATGTGCCTACCTAAATATTCTCCTGGATTTGATACAAAAGATTATGGGCAGAGTGCAGAAGCAATATGCAAGATGGGAAGCCAGAGTTGCAAAGTTACATTTACAAAGGAAATAGATGATTGGGCATGTGTTTCGAACTGTGAATGCTTGTCAGATTCATTTGCAACACAAATGAATGATATGTGCATAAGTTTGGGAGATTGTGGGACAAAAGCAAATTACATTGGAGAGCTAACTGATAATGGAAAAATAACAAAAGATAAGGGTGCTCCAATAGATGACCATACTCCAACTTTAACAACGGGATATCTTTCAGAAGTGAAAAAATATTCTGAAAAAGTTCCTGGACAGTATGCAAAGCCTGAATGGGATGGATATAAATCTGTTCTTGGAATTAGCTCTGGACAATTGGGTGGAGGATATAATGTAACTGACCCCAGTGATATGGGGACTGCGGGAATGCTTATTCCTGGAATTGTCGGAATTGCTGCTTTGGCTGCTGTTAAATATCTTGGAGCACAGGCAGTTGCTAGTAGCGCTGTTAGTGGTGGTGGACTTGCCTCTGCTAGTGGAGCAGAAGCTGGAATTGGCGGAACTGCAGCCGGAACATCTGGAGCACTTGCTGGAGCGTCTGGAGCACTTGCTGGAGCAGCAATAGGATTTGTGGTTACATCTATGCTGATTAAATATACTGGAATTGGGGGAGGATTGGGAGAGGAATTAACTTATGCTCTTATTGGAGTTGGAACTGCGGCGGGAGCAGTTATTGGAGCGAATGCTGCTTTGACTGGGACTGCTTTGGGAGCAGAGATGGGAGCAGCAGGAGGATTATTTGGGGGAGGATTGGGGGGAGCTGCACCACTTTTGGCAATGATTGCAACAATCGCCTGGATTGTTATTATTGCAGTGGTAATATTCATAGTAGTTATGATGCTTCTTGGAGTGGGAGATACAGAAACTGTAACTGTTAGTTTTGATTGTCAGCCTTGGGAGGCCCCAACTGGAGGAAGTCAGTGTGAAAAATGCGGGGAGGGACAATCTTGTTCAAGATATCAATGCCATCAGCTTGGACAAACATGTGAATTTATAAATGAAGGAAGTGGAAATGAAACCTGTGTGAATATAAATCCTAAGGATGTTTCTGCTCCAATAATAAATTTCCTAAATGGTTCGACAGCTCCTGGATTTAGATATAATGAAAATGTGGATGGAGTTAGAATTGAAGGGAGTGGTGAAAAATGTGCAACCGCCTTCTCATTGATGTCTTTTGGAGTTGGATTGAATGAACCTGGAAAATGTAAAATGGATTTAGTTGGAAGCAAGAGTTATGATAGTATGTCATATAGTTTTGGAGGAAGTAGTTTGTTTAAAATTAATCACACCATGGCCTTCCCAGTTCCAAGTTTGGAGAGTATAGGGTATAATTCAGTTGGAGAAAATAAACAGGCAAATATTAGTTTGTATGTTAAGTGCATGGACTATTCTGGAAATAAAAATGAAAAAGCATATGCTATAAACTTCTGTGTCAAACCTGGATTGGATGTAACCGAACCCGTTGTAATTAATAGAGAGCCTGCTCTTGGATACACTAAATTTGGGACTCTAAGTCAGAATGTTAGTGTTTATTTGAATGAACCTTCAAATTGTAAATGGGATCTGGATGATTTGACCTATGATTCAATGACAAATGCATTTAGTTGTGGAACTAGTTATAATGATTTGGGGATTTTAGGCTGGCCTTGTTCGGGAGTAATTCCTTTGGATAGAAATGAGAAAACCTATTATGTAAGATGTGCTGATCAACCTTGGTTTGCTGGAAATAATGAGAGCAGGAGAAATAAAAACAGCAAGAGCTATCAGCTTGTGCTAAAGAGAACAGTCACGAATTTGAAAATAGATTCTGTAAACGTCGAGAATCAAGTTATAAGGGGAGGAGCTAGTCCAGTTACAGTTGAGGTTGTGGCAAGGACTTCTGGAGGATATGATGGAAGTGCAAAATGTGCCTATTCATTTGGAGGAAATTATGTGGATTTCTTCAGTACATTCTCTGCTGAAAGCAAGCAAGTATTTGAAATGGCTTCTGGGGATAAAACAATAACAATTGTTTGCATAGATCCTGTTGGCAACTCTGCAACTAAAACAATTAACTTTAGAGTTGAAGTTGATAAAAATCCTCCTGAAATAACAAGAGTATATGACTCATCAGGAAATCTTATTGTGGTTACAAATGAAAATGCTGAATGTAGATTTGTAAATAATGATAATGGGTGTTATTTAACAAACTCCACGTTGATGAGCGGGAACCAATTGTCGCACAGCACTCCTTTCAATAGGAATAATATGTATTGGATTGGGTGCTCTGACCAATTTGGGAATAGGAATGACAATTGTCTTATAGTTAGGGGAGGTATTGTGTCGTAATGAGTAAGAATTATAAAGAAGGTTTTCCCTATTTTGTAGGTATGGAAAAGAGGCTAAAAACGAGGGGACAGGTTGGTATTTTTGTTATTGTTGCCGTTGTAATTGTGGCAATAATACTTGTTATCTTTATGTATCCTAGCCTAAAATCTGTTGTTCAGGGGCCATTAAATCCAGAAGCTTATTTGAAAGATTGCATTTCTCCTGGAGTAAAAGCGACGATTGATAATCTTGGAAAGCATTCTGGGTATTCTAATTTGAATGAAGGATATTTTGTTTATGATGGGGAGAAAATAAAATATCTTTGCTATGTCTCTGGATACTATAAAACCTGCGTCAATCAGGTGCCCCTGTTAACAAGTCATTTTGAGAAAGAGCTTAGCAATTCTTTGAAGCCTAAAGCTCAGGAGTGTGTAAACTCTTTGGTTGATGAGTATAAGAGTAGAGGATATGGTGTTGTTGTTGGAAGTGTTAGTTCTGAATCTTCAGTAATGTTAAATAAAATAAAAATAAGTTTCAATTCTCCTATGACTATAAGCAAAGAAGGAGTTCAGACATACAAAGGATTTGATATTTATGTAGATAGTCAGATGTCTGAATTGCTTTCGATTGCTGAAAATGTAGTTGAATATGAATCTACACTTGGAGATTCTGAAACCACATATTATATGAGTTATTATCCAAATTTGAGAATGGAGAAAATAAAATTAAGCGAGGGAACTAAAGTCTATAAACTTTCTAACATTGTTACAAAAGAGCAATTCATATTCGCATCCAGAAGTCTAAGCTGGCCTCCAGGGCTTGCTTTGGATCAGGCGGGAAAAGCATAAGATGAAATATAATAATAAAATTGTGGTTGGAATATTATTAGTGTTAACCTTAATGGTTATTATATCTCTTGGAGGTTTTGTTTCTGCGGTTGATACTCAAAATGTTTGCTGTGAAAAAACGACAACAGGATTATTCTGCCAGGACTCCACTGCTGATAAGTGTGTTTCTTCCGACGGATTTAGGCAGGCACCTACTGCTTGCAGGTCTACAAGTTTCTGTAAATTGGGAACATGCTATGATTCTGAAAAGGGAACTTGTGCAACTAATACTCCTCAGAGAAGCTGTTTGGAAGGAAATGGCACATGGTCTGCAACTAATCCTGAGCAGTGCGCTCTTGGATGCTGCGTTCTTGGAGACCAGGCAGCATTTGTTACACTTGTAAGATGCAAGCAGCTTTCTGCAGATCTTGGATTGTATACCAATTATAATAAAGGAATAACTAGCGAGACACAGTGTGTGCTGAGTATTCAGAATCAGGATAAGGGCGCTTGTGTCTATGAAAGTGACTTTGAGAAAACATGCAAGTTTACAACGAGGGCAGAGTGTAGCGGGACTTCATCTTCAACAAATGCCACTGGAGTTGGAAAGAGTACTGGAATATTTTACAAAGATAAACTTTGCTCTGATGAATCACTGGGAACAAATTGCAAGAAGACAAAGCAGACAACTTGTCTTCCTGGAAAAGATGAAGTTTATTTCTTGGATAGTTGTGGAAATCCTGCAAATATATATGATTCTGCCTTGGCTGATAAAAATGAGTATTGGACTAATGTGAAGACAAAGCTTGAGTCTTGTAATCCTAATGACGGAAATGCAGGCAATACGGTTTGCGGAAATTGTAATTATCTTCTTGGAGGATATTGTAGAGCTTCAACTGGATTACTTGGTAGAGCAACATATGGAGATAATATTTGTGCCAATTTGAATTGCGCTAAAACTCAAAATGGGAAAGCATACAAGCATGGAGAGGCATGGTGTGTTTATACTGACACCGGGGCGCTTGGGAATGGAAATGCTCCAGTTGGTTCAAGAGCATACAAACATATTTGCGTAAATGGAGAGGAAGTTGTTGAGCAGTGTGCTGATTTTAGACAGGAGGAATGCATTGAGGATAAAATTACTTCTACTGGAGTTACATTCTCGCAGGCGGCATGTAGAGTAAATAGATGGCAAGATTGTGTTGCTCAGACTGATGAAAAAGCATGCACGAATGCCGATAGAAGAGATTGTGTCTGGAAAGTGGCAGGAAAATATTCTGTTGCAAATGCACAAGGAAGTGCAGAAGTCACTGGAATTTGTGTTCCTAGAGTTCCTCCAGGATTGCAATTTTGGGGAATTGCTACAACAAATACTGCACCTCCAGAGGCTAAGCTTCTTGGACAAGCAGTTGAGAAAGCAAACGATTATAGTGATGAGGCTAGGGCAATATGCGAGCAGGCAACATTCAAATGCACGGTAACATTGAGCAAGGGATTATTTGATGGTTCTAATGATGCTAAATGCAAAGATGAAGGAATACTTGGAGGTGGAGGGAGCGATGATAAATGTGATTGCTGGGATGATTCTAAAAAGGGAGTAAAACAATCTTGGATTGATAAGAATACTGCCATTTGCATGGCTCTTGGAGATTGTGGTCCTAAGACAAATTGGATTGGAAGCAAGGGATATACTGATGGATACAAAGTTAGTGTTGCTGATGTTGCTGAAACAAAGTCTAGCGGAGGAGGATTATTCGGATAATGATAATTAGAAAAACTGGAAAGGGAAAGAAGAGCATCGCATTATTTGAAATATTTGTAATGCTAACTGCTACAATTGCATTTGCGTTTATTATGAATGCGGAGTTGGGAAGCGCATTGACTCCTGCGGAAATAGCACAGATTAATGCGGGTAAAACTTTAGGAAAAACTGATGTTGAAATTGCTCAAGAGGGTGGATTTAGTGTGGCTGATGTAATGTCTGCTCCAGGTATAGCTACTAGCGCTGCTCCGACTGTCGCAGCGAATATTCCTCCTGTTGCAAGTCCTGCTGGGACTCCAATTAGTATAACTGATGCTGCTGGAAAAGTAGTCACTGGTGCCAATAAGGCAAGTACATTTTATGTTAGTGGACTTAAGGAAAGCCAGAGTATTAATATTGGAACCAAAGTTATTAATTCTCAGGAGGTTAGTACATTAGTCAAGAACTCAGATGGTGGGGGCGTACTAAAACTTAATAATGGTGGCACAGATATTCCTCTTACAAAAGATGAATTGACTGCCCTTGAAAGTAAAATAAAAGATGCTGGTGGAAGTTTACAAGGAGAAACAAAAACAAAAATATTAGGAATGGAATTTAGTGGAGGGATGGCACATCTTATGACTGGATTACAGTGGAGTTTGTTTGTTGTGGGAGCAATACAATTACTTGGAAGATTATTCGGGGCTTCTGATAATCTTGTTAATTCTCTTAGCATTGCCGCATTTGCTGGAATAATGTCCTGGAAGGGAATTCTTGCTGGAGTAGAACAGTTTGGATTTGCTGGAGGAAAAGGTGGAATGCTGTGGAATTCTGCGGGATTCATAGGAATAGGCGTTGCGATAATTGTGTTTATAATGGTATATAAGGAAAGTGAGCAGAAAATAGTTACATATGAGTGTTTGCCTTGGGAGGCGCCTTCAGGAGGAAAGAGTTGCGAGAAATGTAATGCTGATCCATTCAAGCCTTGCACTGAATATAGATGTAAAGCACTTGGACAGGCATGCCAATTGCTTAATCCTGGAACAGGAAATGAAACATGTGCCTGGGTAAGCAAGTTTGATGTAAATAGTCCAACAATAAGAACAAATGAAAATGCACTTAAACCAATTGGATTGAAATATGTCCCAGATACTGGGCTTAGACCTGGAATGACTGGAGTTAAGGTAGTTGATCAAACTAGAACTGATGGATGTTTGCAGGCATTTACTAAATTGCAATTTGGAATTTATACAAACGAGCCTGCACAGTGCAAAGTAGAGACTCAGCACACTGCTGGAATAAAGGATATGTCTTACTATATGGGAGAAACTAATTTGTATGAATATAATCATACTCAGAAGTTGAAGCTTCCTAGAAGTCCTTCAGCAAATGATACTAACCTTCCAACTTTGAATAGTGACGGTTCATATTCAATGTATGTTAGATGCATGGATGCAAATGGAAATGAGAATAAGGATGAATTTGTATTCTCATATTGTGTTGATAAGAGTCCAGATGCTACTCCTCCTGTAATTGAAGGAACATCAATTAGCTCTGGAAGTTATGTGAGATATGCAATAGATACTGTTCCAATGGATGTTTATACAAATGAAATTGCTTCATGTAGATGGTCTAGAGTCGATGAGGCGTATGATGATATGAAGAATAATCTTAATTGCAATAGTAATAGTTATGAAGTGAATGCAAATCTTCAGTATAGTTGTTCTGGGAATCTAACTGGAGTTAAGGATATGGAAGATAACAAGTTCTTCTTCAGATGTAAAGACAGTGCTGGAAATCAAAATGCGCAGAGCTATCCATTGGTTTTGAAGGGAAGTCAGTTGCTTAGCGTTAAAAGTGCTGCTCCAAATGGAACAATATATGGAAGCACAAGCACAACAACTGTAACAACGAGCATAGAAACGAGCAATGGGGCTGAAAATGGAAAGGCGGCATGTTATTATTATGCCACAAATCCTTCTGGAACTGTAAACAATGATAATTTCTTGCAGATGTATTCTACAAATGACTATATCAGCAAGCAGGATTTAGATTTGATTGGAGGAGATTATAAAGTTTACTTCAGGTGTGTAGATTCTGGAGGAAATATTGCCTCTTCAAATGCAACATTCAGCTTAGTTGTTGATAAATCTTCTCCTTCAGTTACTAGAGTGTATAGGGAATTGCCTGATGCGTTGAAAGTTGTAACAAATGAAGATGCTCAGTGTAGTTATTCATTGACTACTTGCAACTATAATGCTAAGGATGGAATTGCAATGATATATGCTAACTCTGGAAGCAAAAATGTTCACTTGGCACAGTGGAAAGTTGGGCAAACATATTACATAAAGTGCAAGGACTTTTATGGAAATGAGCCTGCTCCTGACCAGTGTAATATTGTTGCTGGAGCCGCGCAATTAACAAGTAGTAATTAGTATTAGATAAATTGGATTACAAGTTAATTCGCTTTGCTCATGACTCTAAAATATATAATTATCTTATTCAACAACTTAATTATCGGACGGGAGATAATATTTTTATCAGATATCTTTGTCATAACCATTTATACGTTATATACTAATATTCAATTATCCAAGTTATTTTGGATGTTTTCAATTGGGCTCTCCGAGAATTGTCCAAATTTCTTTCCAATTTCCTTTGCTTTCTTCAGATGAACGACCCAGTTCTTTCCTGAATCTTGCAGTTGTTCTGGAGCAAGGAAAATCCAGCCCTCATAGTTGAATCTTGCCGCTATCACTGGCTGCAATCCTAGAATATTTGCAAATATAACAAAATCTTCTATCTGCTGTTTTGTTATGTATATGGAACTTTTCTTTGAGGATTTGCATTCTACGGCATAACCTTTTCTTCCCACCTTTCCTGCAATTAGATCGCAGGGAGAATTATCATTTACTCCAGAGCCTGCTACTCTCGCAGCTCTCCAGCCATTTTCTGTGAAAATTTGCAATAATTCCCTCTCGGCTTTACTTCCTTTGGCTTTATTTGATGGCATTTTTAGTCAGAATACCTGTTTACTATAATTCCTATTGCCACAATTGCAAGAACGATTGGAATCCAGGGGAGATTGATACTCCAATAGCCCAGGTCATTCATAATCCAGGTTAGTGCAAATAGCAACAAGATTACTGCCATTACTGGAAATCTCTTTTTCATGTTATTATTAAATGCAGAGAGATTATAAACTTTTTGATGAAGTTAAAGGTCTCTTGCTTGAAGAGTTCTTCTACCATTTGCCTTTGCTCTTTCTGAAGCATCTTTGAGAAGCTGTTCTACTTTTTTGTTCAAGGCAGGTGCAACTTCAGAGGCAACTTGCAATTCTGGAACTGCCTCTTTTATTTTGCTTTTTACAATTATATCTACCATTATTTCTTTTTTGCCTCCTTTTTTCCTTCTTTTTTGTTATCTTTCTTTTCTTGCTTGACTTCTTTATTTTCTACCTTTGCTTCTGCTTTTGTTTCAGGTTTCATGAATGGGAACATAATTACATCTCTAATTGATTCTTGTCCTGTTAGAAGAATTATCATTCTATCAATTCCTATTCCTATTCCGCTTGTTGGAGGCATTCCAATCTCTATTGCATTTACGAAGTCTTCATCGTAGGGATTTGCCTCGTTATTGCCAGAGGTTAGTTCTTTTTGCTGATCTTCCAAAAGTTTTCTTTGTTCAATTGGGTCATTCAGCTCTGAATATGCATTTGATAACTCTGTGCCCATACAAAATGATTCAAATCTTTCTATTAATCTCTCATCCTTTCTATGTATTTTGCACAAAGGAGTTGTTTCCTTTGGATGATCAATTATAAATGTTGGCTGAATTAAATCTTTCTCGCAGAAATGCTCAAAAATAGATTGAACATACCATCCCCAGCCTTTTCCTTTTAATTCAACCTTATTTTCTTCGATAAATTCTCTTAGTTCCTTTTCATCCATTTTAAGAACATCTATCTTTGCAGATTTCTTTATTGCATCTGCCATTGTAACTCTCTTCCAGGGCTTTTTGAAATCTACTTCTGTGCCTCTAATTGTTATTTTAGTTGAACCGTTTATTTTTTTGCAAATATGTTCAAATAGATCTTCTTGGAGAGACATCATATCAGTATAATCGGTGTATGCCCAGTATATTTCCATCATTGTAAATTCAGGATTGTGCCATCTGTCTATTCCTTCATTTCTGAAGTTTCTTGCAATTGTAAATACTTTGTCATATCCTCCGACGATTAATCTCTTAAGATATAGCTCTGGAGAAATTGCAAGGAAAAGAGAAATATTTAGTGCATTAAGATGTGTTTGGAAAGGTTTTGCAGCTGCTCCCCCGTAAATTGTTTGCAAATAGGGTGTATCTATTTCATGGAATGTTCTTGCTTTCAAAAATTCTCTTGTTAAATCTAGGATTTTCTCTCTTTTTACAAATACTTCCCTTACTTCAGGACTCATTATCAAATCTAAGTATCTTTTTCTGTATCTTTCTTCCTTATCTTGAAGCCCATAGAATTTATCTGGCAAAGGAAGTGTTGATTTTGATAATAATTCTATTTTACTTACTAAAACTGATAGCTCTCCACGCTTTGTTCTAAAAACAATTCCTTCTACTCCGATAAAATCTCCTGAATCTATATAC